>JAEEGL010499216.1_pt1 | contig 10997 bp, 8 predicted proteins | sample 9134231 | NCBI WGS metagenome assembly JAEEGL01 (sample SAMN16246548, study PRJNA631951) | gut metagenome | biome: gut microbiome; feature: rumen; material: fiber-attached | host: Bos | place: Iran: Karaj | collected 2018-10 | reverse complement strand
GCAGACTGATGATCTGGTGGGCGCTGAGCTGTTTCCAGTGCCGTATGACCGCAATGGTGGCAAAAATCAGATAGCTGCATCCGCAGCCATAAATGATCCAGTATAAGGGACCGTTGTGAAAGCCATCCTCAATCCAGAACAGCCAGTGAGTCAGGGGCGTGGTCAGAGCAATCAGTACACTGGGAATGTAGACAATCGGCGAAAAAATCTGCAGTTTTGAACGCAAAAGCACCTGGGCATCCAGCACGCTCACAGTGAAGACGAAAAACATAAAGCTTCGGATGAATGCAAAAACATAGAACAGAATATTGATTGTCCAGAGAAGCGCAGGGGAATGGAGACTCCAGGTTTCATTCAGGCGGAAAGAAATACACTCGAAAAGCTCCGCGCAGATATCGATTACCAGAATGGCCAGGAAAGCGCGGTTCAGACGGATCGGCAGCCTCGGACGGAAAAAATAATAACCCATGATGACTACCAGGATCAGCATGCTGGGGAAAATAAAGCTGTAGTTCATTCCTTGCGGTTTTTTCCGATTCCCGCCGGGGGAATCCCTCCTATGAATTTTTCCCGGTGTCAATGAAACGCTTCATAAGAAATAACGTTACGCAAGTTGACCGAACAAATATACCATAGGTTACATGATATGTAAAGGTGTTTTTCAACATGTTTCTTTCGGAAAACCGGCATTCCGCAAAAGGCGGCCGACTGTTTCCGGAAACGGAATCCGGCTTGTCCGGGTATGCCATGTCTGATAAAATAAACACAAAAGGGCGGGAAACAGGAATGCCTGACGGAGCGGAAGGGGAGACGGCCATGAAATTCGTTCACCTGTCTGATCTGCACCTGGGGAAACGGGTCAATGAATTCTCCATGCTGGAAGACCAGAGATATATCCTGCGGAGGATCCTGCAGATCCTGGAACAGGAACGGCCGGAGGCTGTCATGATCGCAGGGGATATATATGACAAGCCCATTCCGCCGGCGGAAGCCGTGACGATGTTTGATGATTTCCTGGTACGCCTGGCACATATGTCGCTGCAGGTGTTTGTGATCAGCGGAAACCATGATTCAGCGGAGAGGATTGCCTTCGGCGGAAGACTGATGGACGCCAGCGGAATCCATATGGCACCGGTATACGGCGGGGAAACGGAACCTTTTGTGATGAGGGACGGATACGGAGAGATCCGGATCCATATGCTGCCCTTTATCAAACCGGCAGATGTGCGGCATGCTTTTCCCGGGGAGGAGGCTGGCAGCTATACGGAGGCCCTCCGGACAGCTGTTTCCCACATGAAGGTGGACGTAACCGTCCGGAACATTCTCATTGCCCACCAGTTTGTAACCGGTGCGGCACGGTCTGAATCAGAGGATGTGTCTGTCGGCGGTATGGACAATGTGGACGCCTCTGTATTTGACATGTTTGATTATACAGCACTGGGGCACATCCACGGTCCCCAGCATATCGGCAGGGAAACGGTCCGCTATTGCGGAACACCGCTGAAATATTCCTTTTCGGAAAAAGATCACCGGAAATCGGTCACGGTGGTGAACCTGGAGGAAAAAGGGAATACGGAAGTCCGGACTGTTCCGCTGGAGCCCATGCACGATATGCGGGAGATCCGGGGGACATACAATGAACTGATGCTGAAAGCGAACTATGAAGGCACGGCCACAGATGACTATCTGCACGTAATCCTGACGGACGAGGATGATGTGCCGGATGCACTGATGCGCATGAGGGTTATCTATCCGAATATCATGAAGCTGGACTATGACAATACACGGACAAGGAACTCAGACTGGGCCGCGGTCCCGGAACAGGTTGAACGGAAAAGCGAGATTGAACTGTTCGAGGAGTTTTTTGAGAAGCAGAACGGCCGTCCTATGAACGATGAGCAGCGCGCTCTTTCCGGACGGCTGCTGGAAAAGGTCAGGGAGGGAGTGCAATGAGGCCGTTAACACTGACAATGAGCGCCTTCGGTCCCTATGCGGGAACGGAAACGGTCGACTTTGAACGCCTGGGAGAAAGCGGCCTCTACCTGATTACCGGGGATACCGGGGCAGGGAAAACCACGATTTTTGACGCCATTACATTTGCCCTTTACGGAAAACCCAGCGGACAGACCAGGGAAGCAGCGATGCTCCGGTCCAAATACGCGGATGAGCAGACCCGGACGAGGGTTGTGCTGCGGTTCCTGAACGGCGGAAAAGAATATACCGTGGAACGCGCACTCGCCTGCGTCAGACCCAGAAAACGGGGAGAGGGATATACAGAGGATCCTCCGTACGCTGAGCTGGCAATGCCGGACGGAACCAGGGAGAACCGATCCCTGCAGGCGGTGACGGACAGGGTGACCGGGATCCTGGGAATCAGCCGGGAACAGTTCTGCCAGATTGCAATGATCGCGCAGGGTGATTTTCTGAAAATCCTGCTGGAAGATACCGGTAAACGGCAGCAGCATTTCCGGGAAATATTCCGGACGCAGATCTATGACCTGTTCCAGAATGCACTGAAGGATGAGGCGGCGGAGGTCCGGAACCAGAGGGAGCAGCAGAAAAAAAGCACACAGATTTATATCAGCAGAATCCGGTGCGCTGAGAACGATCCGCTCATGCTTCAGGTGGATAAGGCAAAGCAGGGGGATATGCTGACAGAGGATGTAATCGGTTTGCTGGAGCAGCTGACAGAGCAGGACCGGCATGCCCGGCGGGAAATCGACAGAGAAGCGAAAAGCAATGCAGACCGGCTGGGTGAAGTGAACCGGATTATCGGAAAGGCGGAGGAACAGCGGAAAGCCCGGGAAGGACGGGAAAAAGCCGGAAGCGCGCTGAATGAAAGACAGACGGCGCAGGCGGTGCTGAAAAAAGCCCTGGAGGAACAGGAAGCACGGCAGCCGGAAACGGAACAGAAGATAGCTGAAGCGGAACGCCTGGCGGATGAAATGAAGGAATATGACGAGCTGGAGCAGCAGCGGCAGGACTTCAGACGCATTGAAACGGAACTGCAGCGGAAAGGAAAAGAAATTGAATACCAGAACACTGCCTGTGAAAACCTGAAGGCGGCGGCAGAACAGCTGAAAGCAGAACGGGACCGGCTGAAGCAGGCCGGGCAGGACAGCGCAGCGCTGGCACAGCGGGAGGAACGCGCCAGAAACCGCCTGAAGATCCTGCTGGACATGAAAAACAGGATGGCTGAACTGGCCCGTATGGAGACCCGCCTGCGGGAAGCGCAAAAAACCTATGAAGCAGAAAGAGCCGGTTCGGAAGCTGCCCGGAAGCTGGCGGATGACCTGCGCAGGGCTTTCAATGATGAACAGGCGGGTATTCTGGCGGAAGAGCTGAAAGAGGGAACTCCATGCCCCGTGTGCGGCGCGGTTACACACCCTCGCCTGGCCGTCAAATCGGAAGGCGCACCGGATGAAGCGGAAGTAAAGAAGGCAGAAGACAAAGCGCGGGAAGCGCAGAAAAAGGAGACGGCTGCCGGGGCAAAAGCCGGCGAACTGAAGGGCGCGTCAGAGAACGCAAAGCATGAGATTGCCGGCATCGCGGAGGGAATATTCGGAAACTGGGACGAAACGGAAACACCGAAACAGCTGGGAGAGCGGCTGGAGGAAACGGAAAAGGAACTGCAGGAACTGACAGCAGCTGCCGCTGCAGAAAAGAGGCGGGCAGACCGCCTGGCGGAGCTGGATCAGATGATTCCGCAGAAAGAGGAAGACCTGGAAAAACGGATACAGGAGCTGGGCCGGAGCAGGGAAGGATACCAGGCAGAGAAAGGCCGGCAGGAAGGCCGGGGTAAAGCGATCGCAGAGAAAGCCGCGAAGCTGAGATATCCGGATAAGGCAGCGGCCGGGGCAGCGAAGAACCGGCTGGAAGATGAAATCAGAGACAGAAAAAAAGCACTGAAGACCGCGCAGGAGACCCTGAAGGAGTGCGATGATGCCATTGCGCGGCTGAAGGGGCAGATTGAACAGGCTGACAGGCTTCTGAAGGAAGCGGAAGAAATTGATGAAACTGCCGCTGTCGCCGAAAAGACAGAACTGGAGAAGATCGGGGACGGGATCAAAAAACGGCAGCAGGAGACTGCCGTCCGGCTGAGCACCAACGAAGGGGTCATCCGGGATATCAGCGCATCCTCCGAAGCACTGGCGGCCCTGGATCAGAAGTGGCAATGGGTGAGCGCCCTTTCAGATACCGCGAACGGCAGGCTGAAAGGTGACAGGCTCATGTTTGAAACCTGGATCCAGATGTCTTTCTTTGACCGGATTCTGCACCGGGCAAATGTGCACCTGATGCAGATGAGCGGCGGAAAATATGACCTGGTCCGGCGGGAAGAAGCCCTGGACGGACGGTCACAGACCGGACTGGACCTGGATGTGCTGGATCATATGAACGGCAGAACACGGAGCGTGAAAACCCTGTCGGGCGGTGAATCTTTCATTGCCTCCCTGTCGCTGGCCCTGGGCCTGTCGGAGGAAATCCAGGCAAGCGCCGGCGGTATCCGGCTGGACACCATGTTTGTGGATGAAGGCTTCGGGTCCCTGGATGAGGATACCCTGCAGCAGGCCATGCGGGCCCTGAACAGCCTGTCAGAAAACAACCGGCTGATCGGTATAATTTCCCACGTAGCGGAACTGCGCAGGACGATTGATCGTCAAATAATTGTCAGGAAAGTCAGGACCGGCGGCAGCACCATTGATCCGGTTACGGTGTAACAGGCCGGGCTTTCAACGGACACATAGGTTCCGGACGGTGAAAGTAACGGACCCGGAAACAGGGGAAACGGAGGTGGACAGAATGAAAAGAATCAGGCTTCTCCTGATTCTTCAGGCGGCTGTATGCGTTCTGCTGGTGATTTTTCTTGCCGCAGGCGCGGTCTGTATCTGCCGGGACGGGCTGGCCCGCAAGGCGGAGAACCCGCTGGAAAGCATATATACACCGGAAAACGCTGCGAAGATGTTCGCTGCCGCTGTCCCTTTGGCTGCTGCTTTTCTTCTGTTGCTGGTCATCGGCCTGGTGACGGGCGCAAAGGATCAGAAAGCTGACCGGCCTGCCGGCCCGGCGGCTCCTGTGAAACCGGAACCCGTACTGAAACACAGGAAAACAGTTCAGGCTGCCATCGTCGTCACGGCAGTCCTGCTCATTGCAGCCGGAATCCTCAACGGCAGCGCCGGAGATGTGCTGGTGAAGGCAATCCATATCTGTACGGAGTGTATCGGCCTTGGATAATCAGCACAGCGGTGCATCCTCCTGGTGGCAGGCTCACCGTCCGACGACACGGCGGCTTGTCCAGCTTTACGCGGCATTGCTGCATAACGCGTATATCAGGGGCTTTATTGAGGGAAAGATCTATGAGGGAAAGGCAAAGTATCTCTGTGTCCCCGGACTGAACTGCTATTCCTGCCCCGGGGCTGCCGGTGCCTGTCCCCTGGGAGCTCTTCAGAACGCCCTGGCGGCAACGGGCCACCGGGCCGGCTGGTATGTGATTGGTATTCTGCTGCTGTTCGGCATTGTGCTGGGACGGACCATCTGCGGCTGGCTGTGTCCGCTGGGGCTGATCCAGGAACTGCTTCATAAAATTCCCACGCCGAAGCTGCGGAAAAGCCGGTTTACCCGGATCCTGTCCCTGGTGAAATATGTGATCCTGGGCGTTTTTGTGACAGCAATTCCGCTGTGGTCCGGCCTGGCAAAGGATTTACCGCTGCCGGCTTTCTGCAAATATATCTGCCCGGCCGGTACCCTGGAGGGCGCCGCAGGGCATCTGGCAAACCCGGCCAACGCATCCATGTACAGCATGCTGGGGATCCTGTTCACCCGCAAGTGGGTGATTATGCTGGCGATCGGTCTCGCCTGCGTTTTCTGTTACCGGAGTTTCTGCCGGTTTATCTGCCCGCTGGGTGCGATTTACAGCCTGTTCAGCCGGTTCACCATTACCGGCGCAAAGATTGATACGGATCGGTGCAACGGCTGCGGCGCCTGTGTACGTCACTGCAGGATGGATGTCAAACATGTGGGCGACCGGGAATGCATTCACTGCGGCAAGTGCATAAAAGTGTGCGCACAGGGAGCGATTTCTCTGAAAGCAGGAAGAATCACACTTATGGGACCGGAAACCGGCAGACCGGACGGACACGCGCAAACACGGTACAGAAGGTCCGGAAAGGTTCTCCCGGGAATCGCGCTGGCGGTGCTGTGCCTGGTGCTTCTCTGGTTTAATATCCTGGATCCATCCATCGGAAAACGAGAACAGGATGCCGCTGCATTCGGAACCGTTCAGGCCGGGACTGACAATGCGACTGTGGGATATGAGGCAGGAAACCGGCTGGCGGATTTTACCATGACCTGTTATGACGGTTCAGAGTTCCGCCTGGCAGATACCCGGGGAAAGGTTACGTTCATTAACCGCTGGGCGACATGGTGCACTCCCTGCCTGGAGGAACTGCCCTATTTCAATGACCTGTATCGGAAACATGGCGCGGATATTGCCGTTATTGCGGTCCATCCTTCCATGATTGTGGATGATCCTGAAGAAACCGCAGCAGGATATGACTTCTCTTTTGCCACGGATACGGAAAACGATGCAGTCCGGACGATTACAGGCGGAACAGGTACCCTGCCGCAGACGGTGGTACTGAACCGGAAGGGCGAAGTCATTTACAACGCGGAGGGCTCCGTTACGCCTGAACTGCTGGAGGCACTTTACCTGAAGGGGTCAGAAGAAGACGCAGATCCGGACGGAAGTGGACAGTAAAAAGGAGAACATGATACAATACAGGCAATGATCATCCCGGAGGGGAGAGAAAAAAATGCCCTGGTACTGGATTCTGATTATTATCTCTGCCATCATCGGTCCCTTCGAAGCCATGCACGCACTGAACAAGGCCAGAAGGAACCGGGAGGAAGCAGAAAAAAGAAAGATACAGAACGGAAAGCCGGATCGGACGGATCAATGAAAGGGGGCGGCAGGAAATGATGGAGATTGTTTCCTACCGCCTTTCTGCCACCGGCGTGTGGGGATATTCCTATTATCAGGGAAAACAGTATATCGGAGATACGATGTGCCAGATCGGACGGTCAGCCACGGTCCGGATCACGGGAGAAGATATTCTCTGGTACAGCCCGTTCAGGCTTGCCACAGACATTGTGCCGGGAATCAGCCGGCGGGTTATGGACAACCAGACGGAGACAGAACTGTACCGTGTTATTTTCTGGCGGCCGGGTCTTTATGAGCTGTCTGCCCGGACGGACGGCGGAGACTGGACCATGACAGTGGAGGAACGGGACGACAGATACTTTTTTGTCCGGGAAGGCATTCCGATGTCAGCGGTTACGGAACGTTTATATGAAGCGGAATGGATTCCGCCCACGGGCAACCGGATCAGTCCGGCGTTCAGGACTGTTTTCCATGAACAGGAGGACAGCCCCGGTTTCCTGATGATGGTCCTGTCGTTTCCGGCTTTGAAGATGATCTGACGGAGAGAGTTATGCCCTCTCCGTTTTATTATGCACGGACGCGCCGGCAGTACTGCCGGCGCGTCTGAAATAATCCGCAGGGGAATAAATAACCGTTACCGGGTAAACCGGGAAATGAATTTCCAGGCATTCTCACAGCTGTGCTGCCTGCATTCATGCTGCTGGCCGCTGACACTGGCGAAAGCTGTCCGGCAGATACCGTCCTCACTGTCATAATAATGCACGGTCAGTATGCTGCCCCGGGAAGGATCCGGGATTTTTTCAGTACGGTCTCCGGGAACTCCCCAGATGCGATCTTCCCAGTCTTCCTTTTTCTCAAAGGCAAGCTGGCTGAAATCCTTTTTGAGCCGGTTCACTTCCGCCACATACTGCACCCGTTCCAGGGTGGTTTCGGTCTGGAAAGGCAGCTCCGGAAGGGGGGATTCCTCACCGCCGGAATAGAAAACCGGAACCGGAACGGTTTTGTTAAGCCGGTCGGTCACGGGCGTGCCGTAGAATGTTGTATAGACCGGGAACAGAGCACTGGCAGGCATGATACCGGCAAAAACTTCCGGGTATTCCTGGAAACAATCCCAGGATTTCCCGCTTCCCATGGAAAAGCCGGTGGCATAGATCCGGTGTTCATCGATCCGATAGCGCTTTTTCAGCTCCTCAATGAGTTCCACTGCTTCAGTGGCAGTGACATCCAGATGGTTTTCCACCGAAACAAAGAGAAAACCGTATTTATGGGCAATCTCCCACCATCCGGCCACATAGGTCAGGTACATGGAGGAGTCTCCGCCGCCATGGAATCCGATGACCAGCGGCGCGGGACCCTTGTCAAAGATATCATTGTTGTAGTAGGCAAAGTATCCCACCCTGTGGGTTTTCTCGTCTTTGAAAGCACCGTGGTTGTCCGGAGAAGTGGTGACGGTGACGCTTCCCGCGTCTTCGGTCATGCCCAGGGCAGGGAAGTCCGGCTCATACTGGATCTGGCCGCACCACATTTTGAACTTTTTCACAAAGGCATAAAAGTCTTTTTCGTATTCAGCATTCTGCTTAACCAGGAGGTGCTCACAGCCGTCAAAAGCCCGATTGATTTCTTCGCTGTCTCCGACACTGAGTACCGCAATATCCTTTCGCTGCACATCCGGGACAACGCTCAGCCGCTCCATGGAGCACATGGCCGGGGTGATTTCGCCCGGCCCCCAGAGATATTCTCCCTGCAGGGTTTTGAGCAGGTGCCTTGCGACGTAATCAGCGGAAGCTCCATAGGAATAGATATCCGCACGGAAGATGGCGCCGCGGACAAAATATCCTTTGAACTGCCTGGCAAAGAAGTCATAGTTCTCCACGATTCCGTCCCGGTAGACCTGGATCATTTTGATTTCGGCAATTAAAGCCGCGTAAAGGCTTTCGTCTGCCGCAGCCCAGCCGCCTTCAGCCGCGGGATGGATAAAGAGGACAGCAGTATCCGCATCCGCGGCAATCTTTGCCAGGCCGGTTTCCCGGGCAAAGCGCACGGCACTGTCCATATCCTGGCGCTTTTCCTCAAAGACCAGCAGCAGGGGGGCCCGGAAGCCGTAATTGTTGACCTGTCCGTCCAGGCTGTTGTCCGGAACATAGGCTTTCAGCCCGAACAGTTCAAAAGAATGCTCCCAGCATTTGCCGCCGGTGATTTCCCGCACCTGCGGTCTTTCCGTCATGGCCATATGAATTTTCCTCCTCGGCTTTGTACGTACATCTTATCATATCTGTGCCGGGCGGGAAAGGACATTTCTCTCCAAAGTGAGGACAATTTCCGGGACGCAGGCGGCAGTATCCCCTGCAGTCATGCTGACAGAGCCCATACGGTTCTGGGCAGCTTCCCCTGCTTTCCCATTAATCCAGGCAGCGGCTGCAGTGCCCAGCAGCGGATCCGGGGCAAAGGAAGCGACAGCGGCGAGAATACCGGACAGGACATCGCCGCTGCCGGCGGTGGCCATACCGGGACAGCCGGTGTCGGTCAGATACGTTGTTTTACCGTCTGTAATGATTGTGGAGGGTCCCTTGAGCAGCAGGATAACTCCGTTTTCCCTTGCGTAGGTTTCCGCGGAAACAATGGGTGCGGCCTGGATTTCCCCGATTTCCAGGCCGGAGAGGCGGGAAAATTCCTTCAGATGCGGGGTCAGAATCAGGGAGCAGGACGCCTTCCGGATCCGGTCTTTCCCCAGCCGGGACAGCAGGGTCAGTCCGTCGGCGTCCACAATCAGCCGGCCGGAGAAATGCTCCAGCAGGTATTCCAGCAACCGGGCGGCGCCGTCTCCTGTACCGATGCCCATGCCGAAGGCAGCAGTGCGGATATTGGCTATGAGTTCCGCAGCGGCTTTTTCCTCAAAGAGGATCTCTTCCCCGTTGTCCCGCAGCGGGAACAGGGTGCTCTCGAGGACGGCAGGAACGATTACAGGATACAGCAGATCCGGGACAGCCAGTTTCACTACACCGGCTCCGGAACGCATGGCAGCATTGGCCATGGCAGCGAGGCGGATGGCTCCGCAGTACTTCCGGGAGCCGCCGATGAGGGCGGTATAGCCGTAGGTTCCCTTATGGGCAAAATTGTCCCGGGGACGGAACAGCGGCGCCAGGTCTCCGGCTCCGATCAGGGAGTAAGTGCGGTCCACCGGTTCAATTCCGATGTCCAGGCTGACTTTTTCCTTCATGACATCCTTGGCCATGTTCAGGAAGTGACCCGGTTTGAAGCCGCCCACAGCCACGGTCAGGTCAGAACGGACACAGCATTCGGCCAGTCCGCTGTCCCCGTTCAGGCCGCTGTTGATATCCACCGATACCACATATGCACCGGAGGTGTTGATGGCTTCAATGGCTTCACGGGCGGGTCCCTGAACGGTACCCCGGAACCCGGTGCCGAAGATGCAGTCCACAATGACGGTGTAGCGTGACAGGTCCGTATCCCTGCTCCAGGCGAGGGCGGGAATGCCGGCTTTCCGGCAGAGACGGAAATAATAAGCTCCGTCTTCGGAAAACTTCTCTGAGAGCAGAATCAGATCACAGTCCACGCCGGATTCGTGCAGCAGGTTCGCAATGACATAACCGTCGCCTGCATTGTTTCCGCTTCCGCAGACGATGGCTGCCGGGGATTTCCAGGCAACCTGCCCGAATATGCCCTTTCCGGCGCGGTACATCAGTTCCCGGCCGGGGATCCCGCCGGCAATGGTCCGGGCATCACTTTTGCGCATATTTTCCACCGAAAGGATTCTGATCATCTTCATCCCTCTTCCATACGGCCTGCGCCGCGTGTTTTTCAGGAAAGCCCGATCCAATTGTACAGAAAACCGGCGGTGCCTTCAAGCAGCAGCAAACCATACAGTCATCCGGGACGGTCCTGCCGACGCAGGGGTATTCCTGCGGAGAACGGCTGTGCCCGCGCATCCGAAGCGGCTGCAGGCTGCACATATAAAAGCTTACGGAAAAAAACAGTGCCGGGGAATGCCCCGGCACTGCAGTCCTGTTTCCATGCGGCGGCCTCAGCCTTCCCCGGCCAG
>JAEEGL010179630.1_pt1 | contig 10997 bp, 7 predicted proteins | sample 9134231 | NCBI WGS metagenome assembly JAEEGL01 (sample SAMN16246548, study PRJNA631951) | gut metagenome | biome: gut microbiome; feature: rumen; material: fiber-attached | host: Bos | place: Iran: Karaj | collected 2018-10 | reverse complement strand
GCGGCATTCTCATTTGCCGCCGGAGCGGTGCCGTCCCAAACGGATTCTTCCGCCGCGGTAACGGCAAAGCAGGTGAACAGGGAGGCGATCAGCGCGATCGCCGTCAGGATCAGTGCTAACTTTTTCATACCAGTTTCCTTTCTGCGGTTTGTCTCACAAACCGCTCTGCACGGCACGGTAGAATTCTGCCTTGGCAATATGCCGCGCATTTTGTTTTTTCGCTCCCCTCTTTCTCCGCGCGTCGCCGGAAGCGGCTGCGCCGCGCTGACGGGTTCCTGTTTTCCGATCCTCTTTTTTCCGGATCCCTCCTTGATCGTATAATGATTTATCGTAATCCCCTTTTGGAGAACCGTATACTGAGACTGTTCGACCTGATGGATCAGCTGTTTTCCCTGTGACGCCGCTCAGTATAAAGTTGATCCTTTCGAAGGAAAAGATGCTGTTTCGCCAGTCGCTTCTCTCTGCATAGCCACGGATATTTACCGGAGATTCGACTGTTACGACATCAGCCGAAATTCGGGATAAAGAAGATCCTCCCTGTAATGATCCTCTTTATCGCGCCTTGCCTTGGGGGCAGCTGTTCCGAATAAATATCCGTAGCTACGCAGAGAGCCGCATTTTCCGAACAAACTACGGCGGGCTTCGCTGCTGTTATTCTCGGGGGGCGGGAGCGGTGTGCCGCCGCTTCCTTTCAGACGGGCCGGAAAGCGGGCCGCGATCCTCAGAGACGATCACGGCGCCGGCCAAAGCCGATCACGCCTTTTTCTTTTTCAGAATGACGATCACGATGACGGCGATGACCACCGCGGCGGCCGCCGCGATCGCGGCGATCACGATCGGATTGAGACCGCTCTTCGGAGCGTCATCGGTCTTTTCGCTGTCGGCGGGTTTCTCCGTTTCGGACGCGTTCGGCGCCTCCGTTTCGGGCTCCTCGGTCACGACAGGGGTGGCTTCCGTCTCGTCCGGCACCGGCTCCGTCTCCTCGGGCTGGTTGGGCTCTTCCGCCGCGTAGCCGTAGATCTCGATCTCGGCCACGTCGCCCCATTCGTCGGCGTTAAGATAACGGAAGTACCGGTATCCGGTGTTGTTCTCCACAATGATGTCGTCCGTGCAGTCCTGCCACTCCCACTCCTCGGCGGGAGCGATGCTGTGGAACAGAACCACGGATTCGTCGAACCACTTGTCGTTCGACGCTTCGATGGTGGCGCCGCGGAACCGCTCGGTATGTCCGTCGCGCGGATGGATCAGGAGCTTCGTCACGATGTAGGCCTGACCGGCGTCGATCCCGCAGTAGCTGCTTTCGCCGCTGCCGTCCGGATCAAAGAAGGTGTTGATATCGCCGTCAAACGCGGCGGCGGCCCCGGTATCGATATTGCCGCCCCATCCGGCGGCAGTTCCGATCTTCTCACCGTTCAGCAGAACCGATCCTTCCGGGATCTCCGCTCCGGAGCTCGGATAGCTCGCCTCACCGCTGGCATCCACGGAGTCGACCGCCTTCCGGGCGATGATCTCGGCGATGCCGTATTCACTGCCGATCGGCGTGACCAGCTCGATATCGATATACCGTCCGGTCTGGATGTCGTAGGAGATCTTGTCTTCCGTCCGGTCTTCGGCGTTTTCGATGGTCTTCTCCATCTCGCGTTCATCAGACGAACGGGTATAGATGTTGAAGGCCGCCGGCGCGTTCTTCCAGAGGATCTCGATGTAACCGATCGGAACGATCTTTCCGAGGTCGATGGTGACCGTCACGCTGCCGCCCGCTCCGGAGGTCCAGGCGGTGTCGGTCTGACCGTCGATCATGTTGGCGGCGGTATCGCTTCCTGCCGTCACTGTCACAAACGCATCTTTGCAGTAGTTCTGCAGTACCGGTTCCTCCGCCGACGCGGGAACGGCCAAACCGGTAAGCATCGAGGTGAGCAGTGCGATCGCCGTCAGGATGATTGCCAGTTTTTTCATAAAAAACCTTCCTTTCTCTTTTTGTGACGTATAAAAATGTTTTCCGACATAGTCGGTTGTCACCGTTTTGCGGTTCCGGGAACCGAGATTTCTCAGATTACTTCACAAGTCTGGCAAAGCCGGGGCGCTTGACAGGGCCGTCGATTTCTTTCAGGACTTCCTCAATGCCGCCCTTGGCCAGGATTTCCGAGATCTTGGCAAAGGTAGCGTCAATAGCGTCGCCATAGAGGGAAACGATCTTGTCGTCATGGGCCAGCGTCGGATAGATGGCGCAGTTGGCCAGGAATCCCTGCTTAAGCATCAGGACGGTGTAGAGGGTTTCCAGCTCAATGGGATGCTGTTTGAACTTAAAGTACGCCAGGCAGGGGAGCCCGTAACAGAACACATCAAGGCCGTTCTGTTCGGCGGAGGTAATCCACTTTTTCTGTATGGCTTCTCCCGTTTCCTTTACTTTTTCCCATACTCTCGTTTTCTCGAACTTATCGATCGTGGCCAGCGCGGCGGTGGGACCTACGCCCTCGGTCCAGTAGGTACTGCTGATAAATGAATCGTTGGCGCCGTCCATAGCCGCTCTGGTGCCGATGATCGCCGCGATGGGATGCCCGTTGCCGAGCGCTTTGGCAAAGACGGCGATATCCGGCGTTACGCCGATCTTCATGTGGCTGCCGCCGAAGGTCAGCCGCCAGCCGATGGTGATCTCGTCAAAGACCAGCAGCGCGCCGACACGATGGCATTCGTCCTTGATGTACTGCAGATATTCGCGCGTCGGGATCTCGTGGCGCACCGGTTCCATGATGACGCAGGCCAGCCGGTCGCCGTATTCGGCGATGATCTCGTCGAACGCCTTCAGATCGCCCTGCGCAAAGGTAAGCGCCGTTCCCTTCAGTCCTCTCGGTACGCCCTTGGGCCGAAGGCCGGGCAAAAGCTGCCCGTCAAGAGCCGTGGTCACGCCGAGATTGGCAGCCAGATACCAGTCGGACCAGCCGTGGTAGCCGCAGATCACCACGATATCCCGGCCGGTGGTCGCTCTGGCGATCCGGACCGCGACGGCACAGGCTTCGCCGCCGGTACGGGCGAACCGCACCGATTCCGCCCAGGGATGGATCCCGCAGAGCCGATCGGCCAGCTCAATCTCCTCGCTGCAGTTGAGCGTCGACATGGAGCCGTTCCGGATTCTTCTGATGACCGCCTCCGACACGTCGTCGTCGGCAAAGCCGAGAAGGCACGCGCCGATGCCGTTGCTCACCATGTCGTAGTAGTGGTTCCCGTCCAGATCCCACACCTCGCAGCCCTTGGCGCGGGAAGCGTACGGCGGCCACTGTCCCGGCGCGAACTGATACGGGTTCTTACTCAGCAGCTGTGTCCCTCCAGGGATCCTTTCCATTGCATGTTTCCAAAGTCCCTGCGTTTTCGGCTGATTGTTGATCATAGTGGTATTCTCCTTTACATGAAATTTATATGAAAACGATAGAATCGTTATTTTGCTTTTGTTCCCTGTGCGATGACATCAAAGATACCGTGTTCCGCCCGAAACCCATAATGGGTAGCGCATCTTTTTTCCGTAATCATACTGCCGATACGGGCTGGATACTTATAGATCCCGTGCGATAATACCGATTCTGGCTTTTATTATAACAAATCATTTCACTTTTGAAAATACCGATCTTAGACATTATGGCTATAAGAATGTCTTAAAATAAACGACGGTTTTGACAGGTTTTCCACTGCGCAAATACGGGAAGAGCCAAGACGGATAAAAAGGCGCTGTAAAACTTGCCACTATAGCAATTAACCGTTGACTCGATTTGACGGATTCCATCCCGAAGGATGTAATCCGTCAGACATTGAGAATCTGCAAGTGTTAGAATAATCGTTACTGCAGTAAGAGAACAACTTTTGAAAAAACTCTCTCCCCAAAAAGACGTGTGTCCACTTTTGAAAAACACATCAATATTATTAAATATGGTCCTGGTCGCTTATGATTTTCACAACGGCAACGTTGAGCATACGGATCGCGTGATAACCTGCCCTTTTATCTGATGATGATGTTTCTGACTCAAAAAAAGCGAAATGGGAAAAATGTTTTTAAAATGAAAACTTGATTCTTTGAAATTACCGCAGCACAAAAAAGGTGCTGATCCGGACCAAGATCGGCGCCTTTTCATTTTTGGATGCCGCATAGGGAAACAGACGGAGGAGCAGGACTCTTATGGTTCGGTTAGACCGTTGGCTCTTCCGGAATGCTGCAGCCCTTTGACGGTATGAACCGGATAGTTTGCCCATCGGGCAGAACAGGGGCACGAAGGGAAACGACTGCCAGTTCTATGGCTGTCCGTTTTCTTGTTGTCAATGTGAAAAGCGTGTTTACTGCGGGAAACGTCTGATCGAGGAGTGCAATAAGATTGTTTCGATACACGGTTCTCTTGCTGCGGTAACGATTGTTCTTGCACTTGCAGATTCTCAGTGTCTGACGAATCACATCCTCTGGAATGTATTTTCAGATCAAGCCAACGGTCTAACGCTATGTCGGCGAGTTTTACAGCGTCTTTTTATCCGTCTTGGTTTTTCCTGTATTTGCGTAGTGGAAAGGCTATCAAAACCGCCATTTATTTTAAGACGTTTTTATAGTCATAATGTCTAAAATCGGTATTTTCAAAAGTGAAATGATTTGTTATAATAAAAGCCAGAATCGGTATTATCGCACGGGATCAATAGTATTCATCCTGCGTTGGAGTATCTCAAACGATGCTCCAGCTGCACGGATTGTTTCTTAAAAGAAAAAAACCGATTGGCCGAATACCGAGGGAAAGGAAGACTCCATAATATGAAGAAAGTATGGGTGGTGATTGTTTTGACAAGTACTTTTCTTATGTCATCTTTGTCGTCTTGCAACCCATCCAAACGTCCGGATCCGGGCAGCGCGACTGTCGAATCCGCTCCCGGCAGCGCGGATATCGGTACCGAACCCGTAACCGAATCCGGTCCGGAGACGGTTCCCGAAAAACTGAATCAGTTTACCGTCACGCTGGGGGAGCCGCGCATCGTTGTTCAGGGTCCCTCGGTCAATGAGGTCGGATGGGGACCGTATCAGTTCCCGGCGATGGCGAAGCTGACCAACGGAATGATCGTGTGTTCTTTCAGCAACCGGCCCGACTCCAACGTGACCTATGTCTTCGAAAGCGATATCCCGAACAACTACGTATCCACAGATAACGGAGAAACCTGGAAGGCGGTCGACGTCAATACGCTGCTCCGGTACTGGCCCGTGACGCTGAACTTTACGGGCGCCCAGAACGCCTATACCGACGATTGGCTGTCCTGGGATTGGCTCAAGCCGGTCTATCAGTCGAAAGACGGGAAAAACCGGTTATATTACGCCTTAAAATTGCAGGCATATAACGTCTTCGGCCAGACCTGCCCGTGCTATTCCTTCGACGGAAACGGAAATCAAAAACAGTGGACCGCCGAGTTTCTGTGGAATTACATGCCCGCCGTTGTGGAAGACGGCCTGATCACGCCGTTCAGTACCCTGGCGAGCGCGGCGGGCTCCGAGCCGATCCGGGCGAAGGACGGAAACTGGTATTTCGCCTTGTTTTCCTACGGCTTCAACAACGAAACGGGACAGGTGGAGAACGGCTGGCATTATAATATATACGTTTTCAAATCCGAGGACGAGGGACAGCTGTGGGAATACGTCAGTCAGGTATTGACGACGGCGGAATACACCGACGCGCAGGAGAAACCGATCGAGGGCTTCTGCGAGCCATTCATGAACGTGATGCCCGACGGATCGGTCGTCATGCTGATGCGGACCGACGCCGGCTCGCCTTCCTATATCACCCGGTCGACCGATAACTGCAAGACTTGGAGCAAGCCGGTCGTGTTCGACGAGGTCGGCGTTCTGCCGCAGATGCTGACGCTCGACTGCGGCGTGACGCTCGCCTCCTACGGGCGCCCCGGCGTCTTTGTGAGAGCCACCGACGATCCGAGCGGACAGATCTGGCAGGACCGGGTGGACGTGGGGATAAAAGGGGGCAAGACGAACTGGTCGGTGTTTTCCTGCTCCTATACCTCGCTGGTCCCGCTCGACAGCCACACCGCTCTGCTGGCGTATTCGGATTTCCAGTATCCCGACGCCGCGAACAAGAACGCGAAAGCCAAAACCATTCTGGTCCGGACCGTCACGGTGACGTATCCGGAAGAGACGGCGGGAGAAAACCGCTGAACGGCCGGACGGAACGGAAAAGGGACGCCCTCGGGAAACCGGTCAAACAAAGAAACCCAAAAACAAAAACATAATGGAGGCAAACCATGAAACACACAAAGAAAATCCTCGCGCTTTTGCTGACGGCCGTTATGCTGATTGCCATGCTCATGGCCTGTGCAGAAACCCCGAAACCGCCGGTCGGCGGCGAGACGAAAGCCCCGACCGACACCGACGCGGTGACTGACGCGGCGACCGATGTGCTTCCCAATCTGCCCGACGTCAAATTCGACGGCAGAACGATCACCTCGGCTTCCAGCGAAGGGTGGGAGTTCGTTCTGGAAGACGATCCGAACAACCAGGAAGCGCTGAGCGCGGCCAAGTACCGGGCGGGCGCCAACGTGGCGGAAAAATTCAATATCAAACTGGCCAGCTGGAATGTCGCGGACCGTAATTCCACGCGGCTGGCGCCCCGCGTCATCGAATCCGCCATGGCCGGCGATTTTGAGTACGATTACGTTTTCCCGCACGTGTTTTACGGCGTTGCGGAAATGATCATCCAGAACTGTCTGGCGGATTACAACACGCTGAAATATGTGGATATGGAGAAACCGTGGTGGTACAAGGACGCCAATGAACAGCTGGCCCTCAAGGGTAAGAGTTATTACGCCGCCGGCGATCTGGCCATGGACCGCGTCTGTGTCCTTCTGTACGTCGCGAATACCGCGCTGCTGAAAGACATCGGATATGACAAAGATCCCTATCAGGTTGTCTTTGACGGAAACTGGACCTGCGACGAAGTGCTCAGGATTAACGCGCTCGCCTCGAAGGATCTTGACGGCGATCTGGAGATCACGCCGGAAAACGACCAGTACGGAACGCTGCTGATCCCCGGCTATACGGGTCATGTGTTTGCTCTCGGACAGCGGCTCACCGAACTGGACGCGAATGGACTTCCCAAATTCGTGGTCAACACGCCGAACATGTTCGACGTAATCGAAAAATTCACGAAACTGGCGTATGACGACGGTACCTATTACCAGGAGGTCAGCGTTTCCGAGTTTGCCAACAGCGCGTATTACCGGATCATGAGGGAAGGACGCGCGGTGCTGATGAATATAGATCTCGGCTTGTACAGTTTCATTCGCGCCCTGGATTTCGATTATATGCTGCTTCCTCTTGCGAAGTACGATGATAAGCAGGAGAATTACATGGAATACGTCGGCACCGGCCTGATCGGTGTCTGCGCCACAAACAGAGATATGGACTGCGCGGACGCCGTCCTGGAAGCGCTGTCCTACGAGTATTATAAGCTTGTCCGTCCGACGTTCTACGACATTGTGCTGAATCAGAAGGTCGCGCAGGATGAAAACTCCCAGAAGATGCTGGATCTGATGTTTGACTCCATCGTCTACGATCCCGGCGTTAATTATGAACAGACGAGCACAGCGAGTAACGTGCTGTATAACATCGCAATCAACCGGAAGGGTGAGGGCGCATCTTCTTATCTGAAAAAGGTCGAAGACAAGCTGAATGTGCTTATGGAAGAGATGCACGAAACGCTTTATAACAGATAACCGGCCGGTTCGGAAAGCGAGAAAAATATGGACGAACTGAAGATCGCGAAATACATGGGCTGGGGATTCAAACAACTTTGCTGAAAGAAACGGCAGAGTTGAATCATATCAATCACAAAGCAGGAGACAAAAACATGGAAAAAGTCAGAATCGGTGTCATCGGCGCGAGAAGAGGCGGCAGTCTCATCGACTACTGCCTGACCGCGGAGCACGCGCAGGTCGTGGCGATCTGCGAAAAGCGGCAGGATCTTGTCGACGAGTACAAGGCGAAGGCGCCGGATGTGGCGTTTTATAAGGACTACGACGAGTTCCTCACGCACGATATGGACGCGGTCGTACTGGCCAACTACGCGACCGAGCACGCGCCGTTCGCGATCAAGGCGCTGAACGCGGGCTTTCACGTCTACAGCGAGGTCCTCCCCGCCCGGACGCTGAAGGAGGCCGTCGAGCTGGTCGAGACGGTGGAGAAGACCGGCAGGATCTACGCCTACGGCGAGAATTACTGCTATATGCGCTCACCCTACGAGATGAGACGGCTCTACCGCGAAGGCAAGATCGGCGAGTTCGAATACGGCGAGGGAGAGTATTTCCATAATACCGAAAGCGTCTGGCCCGATATCACCTACGGCGAGCCGGATCACTGGCGGAACCACGTGTTCTCGACCTATTACTGCACCCACTCTCTCGGGCCGATCATCCATATCACCGGGCTCCGTCCCGTGTCGGTCATCGGTCTGGAATCCCCGTTCGTTCAGAGACGGGAGCGGGTCGGTTCCCACGCCTCCAACTTCGGTATGGAGATCGTGAAGCTCGAAAACGGTGCGATCGTCAAGAGCGGTCACGGCTGTCTGTATAAACATTCGGTCTGGTACAGTATGTACGGATCGAAGGGCCGGATGGAGAGCGAACGGCACGACGTCAACGGCTCGGAGGCGAACTATATCTACGTAAACGCCGACGAGTACGAGTGCCAGTACGACGGCGACCATTACGAGCGCTATGAACCGGAATTCGACGCCGAGTGGGTCAAGACCGGTCACGGCGGCTCCGACGCCGCGATCCTGTGGAACTTCATCGAGAAGGTCCGCGGCAACGAACAGGCCGACATCATCGACATCTACGAGGCGATGGATATGTTCCTGCCGGGTCTGTTCGCCTACCGCTCCATCATGAACGGCAACCGGGTGGAGAAGATCCCGAACTTCCGGATCAAAGAGGAGAGAGATCTCTGGCGGGACGACGTCACCTGCACCGACAGAAAGATCGCCGGGGATATGTACGTTCCCCCCTGCTCGCTCGGCTACAAGGAGATCCCCGGCGAGGTGTACGACAGAGTCCGTGAGAAGTTCGAGGCATTGCTCCGCGAACAAAAGAAGTAACGGTAACCGCGGTTCGCGGAACCGAATTACAAAACGGTGACAACCGACAATGTCGGAAAACAATATTTTATGTCACAAAAAGAGAAAGGAATGTTTTTTATGAAAAAACTGGCAATCATCCTGACGGCGATCGCGCTGATCGCCTCCCTGTTCACCTGCTTTGCCGTTACCGCGGCGGAAGAATCCGTTTGGGACGGCACCGCTCCGGCGGCAAATGAGAATGCCGCTTTCAGCGGCGGATCAGGCACTGAGGCCGATCCGTATCTGCTCTCGAGTGCGGCCGATCTGGCGCAGCTCGCGGTGAACTGCAATGCAGCAGTCAACACCTATCCGGGCAAATATTTCAAACTGACGACCGACATCGCGCTGAACAGCAACTATGAGAACTACGCCGACTGGGAAGAGAACGCGCCGGCCAACACCTGGATCGTCATCGGCAAAACGGAAGGTGTCGGTGATGCCAATGCGTTTAAGGGCGTCTTTGACGGCGATGGCCACGTTATCAGAGGTATGTACACTACGCGGACCATGGAAGGCACCTGGGTTCCTCAGGTCGGTTTCTTCGGCGTTTTCGCCGGTGAAGTCTACAATCTCGGCTTTGAATACTGCGCGGCGGTAAACGATCTCGACAACGATAACTGGGCCACCGGTATTCTGGCGGCGCATCTCAATGCTACCCCTGCCGACACGTATGCTGTCAAGGTCTCCGGCTGCTACGTCGACAAATCCATCGCCGTGGCGCGCGGTGAGATCGGTATGATTGCCGGCGAGGCGCTCTATGGCGTCGAGATCACCAACTGTTGGACCAACGGCGTCGTTAAGGCGCTCTATTCCGACAGAGGCAATGCCGCCGGTTTGGTCGGTGAAATTTATACCGGCGCGGACAATGGCGCTCTGATCATTAAGGACTGCTATTCCTTTGTTGACATCGTAACCGAGCAGACAGGCAAAGCCGGCCAGATCTACGGTACCGGTAACGATTCCCCGGAGCAGATCATCAACTGCTATATCGATTCGACCAAGTGTGCGACCGCCTGCACGCCGACCGGCGCGCCGACCGGCACTCTCGAAATCATCGACCTCGCCGGAACCAAGGGCACGGTGAAGAGCATGAAGCTGAACGCCAAGGTCTGGGTTGACGGCGCCAACGGCCCCGTCCTCAAGGTCTTCCAGGCCGATGCAGGCAACAACACCAACCCCGGCACCGCTGACATGATCTCGGTCTGCGTCCTCGCTGCCGCTGCTGCGGCCGGCGTCTGCGTCCTCGCTTCCAAGAAGCGCAGATAATCCGAGCGACAGATTTCTCGCACCTCTCGTTCATGCCCGGTCCCGCAAGGGACCGGGTGCTTTTTCGCTTTGCAAGGATGCGTCGTCGGCTTGTTTTCTTTGAGATATCGGTAGTGCCTCTGGTCTCGGCTGCCGTCTCGGTTGGCGCTTTTGCCTTCGGCAGAGGTCTCCGCCGGAGACCGGTCCCCCCGGTTCCGACCTGTCCGATATCGTTTTCTTTCATAGCACATATCGCCTCCTTCCGCCTGTATGGTAGCGCAAAATGGCGGGAAACACGAATGTGTGGGATTGTGAATTGACAATATCCGTCTTGACACAAACGAGAAACTTGAGTATAATAGAAGACAAAGGCCAATTCTGATTGGGGTTCGTTTTTTCGGGGTGTGTAATCGTACCTCTTGGGAGAGCGCCGCGTTCGCAACGCGGAGGTCATGGGTTCGAATCCCACCAGGTCCACCAAAAAGTTCTTACTAAAACCTTTGTCTAAAAGACGATGATTCAGGTAAGGACTTTATTTTTGCTTTTCGGCTTGAAAAGATAATGCTAAGTCGAAAAGTTGCCGCTTAGGAAAACACGGTTTATATTACGAGATGT
>JAEEGL016470955.1_pt1 | contig 10998 bp, 8 predicted proteins | sample 9134231 | NCBI WGS metagenome assembly JAEEGL01 (sample SAMN16246548, study PRJNA631951) | gut metagenome | biome: gut microbiome; feature: rumen; material: fiber-attached | host: Bos | place: Iran: Karaj | collected 2018-10 | reverse complement strand
TCGGGTATGATTAACGCGGTCGGATTGCAGAATCCGGGCGTTGAAAAAGTAATCAGCGAAGAGCTTCCCAGGCTTTCACGGTGCTTTGGCAAAAAAGTAATGGCAAACGTCAGCGGCTTTTCGGTTGACGACTATGTATATACCTGCTCAAGGCTTGATGAAATCGAGCAGATCGGCTGGTTTGAGGTCAATGTAAGCTGCCCGAATGTTCACGGCGGAGGAATGAGTTTCGGCGTTTCAGCCGATGCGGCGGCTCAGGTGACTCAGGCAGTCAAAAAAGCGGTCAAAAAGCCGGTAATAATCAAACTTTCACCGAATGTCACGGATATTGTTTCAATAGCGAAAGCCTGCGAAAATGCCGGGGCGGACGGTATCAGTCTTATAAACACCCTTCTCGGAATGAGAATAGATTTAAAAACAAAAAAGCCGGTTATCGCAAATAAAATGGGCGGCTTTTCAGGGCCGGCGATTTTCCCGGTCGCGCTGAGAATGGTTTATCAGGTGGCAGGCAGTGTCGGTATTCCGGTCATAGGAATGGGCGGCGTTTCAAGCGCGGAGGATGTTATTGAAATGATGCTTGCGGGAGCGACGGCGGTTGAGGTCGGCGCGGCAAACCTGATTAATCCCGCGGCGTGCAAAGACATAATCGAGGATTTGCCCCGTGCTATGGATAAATATAAAATAGACAGACTTGAAGATATAATCGGAGGTGCGCTCAATGGGTAAGGATGTAATAATCGCCTGTGATTTTTCAAGCGCTGAGCAGACTTTTGCTTTTCTTGATAAATTTCAGGGCAGAAAACCGTTTGTCAAAATCGGAATGGAGCTATTTTACGCTGAGGGACCTCAGATTGTCAGAGAAATAAAAAAGAGGGGTCACAGGATATTCCTTGACCTCAAGCTTCACGATATTCCCAACACGGTAAAAAAATCAATGGCTGTGCTTTCGTCACTCGACGTTGACCTTTGCAATCTTCACGCGGCGGGAACCATCCGTATGATGGAAGCGGCGCTTGAAGGGCTGACAAGACCCGACGGAACAAGGCCGCTGCTTATTGCCGTGACACAGCTTACATCGACAGATGAGGAGAGTATGAAAAAAGACCTCCTTATAAACGAGCCGATAGACAAAGTCGTTATGCACTATGCTCACAACGCGAAGCTCGCGGGTCTTGACGGCGTTGTCTGTTCGCCTCTCGAAGCCGGGAAAGTTCACGAAATATGCGGCAGGAATTTCCTTACCGTAACGCCCGGAGTAAGGTTTGCAGACGGCGAAATCGGCGACCAGAAAAGGGTTATGACTCCGGAACAGGCGAAGGTAATCGGCTCCGATTATATAGTGGTAGGAAGACCGATAACGGCGGCGGAGGATCCCGTTGCCGCTTACGAAAGATGTATATCCGAATTTGTTGACTGACAGGAGGAAGAGTATGAATATCAAAGAAAGAACGGCAAAGGATTTGCTCAGTATCAGGGCGGTATTTTTCAGACCCGAAGAGCCCTTCATCTGGGCGAGCGGAATCAAAAGCCCGGTTTACTGTGACAACAGACTGACCCTTACGGCTCCCGAGGTCAGAAACAACATTGAAAACGGGCTTGCGCAGACAGTCAGGGAAAACTATCCGGATTGCGAGGTCCTTATGGGAACCTCTACCGCGGGTATTGCCCACGCCGCTATCACCGGCCACATTCTCGGCATGCCGATGGGTTATGTCCGCTCCGGCGCCAAGGACCACGGAAGACAGAACCGCATTGAAGGCAAACTCGAAAAGGGTCAGAAGGTTGTAGTTATTGAGGATCTCATTTCAACAGGCGGAAGCGTTATCGAGGTTGTTGAAGCTCTCAGAGAGGCGGGCGCCGAGGTGCTCGGAATCGCATCCATATTTACCTACGGAATGCAGAAGGGAATCGACCGTCTCAATGAAGCGAACGTTAAAAATGTTTCACTGACAGATTTTGACTGTATCGCGCAGGTCGCGGCTCAGGAGGGCTATATAAAACCCGAAGATGTCCAAAAACTCATTGCTTTCCGCAATAACCCCTCCGATGAAAGCTGGATCGGAGGAAATAAATGAGATCGCTGATAAACATTCTCGATTTATCCGTTGAGGATATAAAAGAACTTATTGACACGGCAAACGATATTATTGACAATCCCGAAAAGTACAGGGAAGCGTGCAAATACAAGAAACTCGCGACTCTGTTCTTTGAGCCGTCAACGAGAACCCGCCTGAGCTTTGAAGCGGCAATGCTTGAACTCGGCGGCAGTGTGCTCGGCTTTTCTGAGGCGGCAAGTTCATCGGCGGCAAAGGGAGAGAGCGTCAGCGATACCGCGAAAACAGTCAGCTGTTACGCCGATATCATAGCTATGCGTCATCCCAAAGAAGGCGCGCCGATGATAGCGTCGATGAGCGCTTCGGTTCCCGTCATAAACGCGGGCGACGGCGGTCATAATCATCCGACACAGACCCTTGCCGATCTTCTCACGATTTACCGCGAAAAGGGAAGCTTTGATAATCTGACAGTCGGTTTTTGCGGAGACCTTAAGTTCGGCAGAACCGTTCATTCCCTTATAAGCGCGATGTCAAGATACTCCGGCCTCAAGGTATATCTGATTTCACCTAATGAATTGAAACTTCCGAGTTATATCAAGAAAGATGTTCTCAAGGAGAAAGGTATCCCCTATGTTCAGACGAACAGTCTTGAAGAAGCCATGCCGGAACTTGATATTCTTTATATGACAAGGGTTCAGCGCGAGCGTTTCTTCAACGAGGAAGACTATCTCCGGTTAAAGGACAGTTATATTCTCGAGCCGGGAAAGCTTGTAAACGCCAAAAGCGACCTTGCGATTATGCATCCGCTGCCCAGAGTAAACGAAATCAGCGTAACAATAGACAGCGACCCGAGAGCGTGCTATTTCAAGCAGGTGCTCAACGGCAAATACATCAGAATGGCATTGATACTCAAATTGCTTGAGGAGGCCGGCAAATGAATATTGATTCAATTAACAACGGTTATGTTATCGACCATATCTCAGCCGGCAGGGGAATGCAGCTTTATGAGCTTCTCGGTCTTGACAAGCTTGACTGCTCCGTCGCGATTATCAAAAACGTAACGAGCAAAAAAATGGGCAAAAAAGACATCATAAAGATTGATGACAATATCCCCGTAAACCTTGATGTTATCGGCTTCGTTGACCCCGGAGCCACCGTCAATATCATCAAGGACGGAAAGCTTGTCGGCAAGGAAAAGCTTAAACTGCCCGAAACACTTACCGATATTATCAAGTGTAAAAATCCGAGATGCATCACTTCTGTTGAGCAGGAAATAAAGCATATTTTCCGCCTGACCGATGAAAAAAACAAGATATACAGATGTGTTTACTGCGAAACGAAAGCAAATATCTGACATAAAGCTCCGCCGTGTGCGGAGCTTATTTTTTATCATAAAGAATTTAATTATCCGATATACAAACATTTTTCCGATTTTGCTTATTGAATATCGGGAGTATTTGTGCGATAATTCAAAATGGATAATAATGAAACAGGAGAACGGATAATTGAAACTAAAAAAACTGAAAGCCGCAATCGCGGTAATTCTTTCGCTGACAATTATATTTTCATTGGCTTTGCCGTCTTTCGCAGTTGAACTGACTCTTGAGGGCAGCCGTATTCCCGTTGTTATGATTGCGGGCGACGGCGCTCCGCTTTCGGATGAAAATGACGTGAACGTTTTTCAGTTCAACAAGATGTTTTCAAACGGCACTTTCAAAAAAGACGAGCTTTTCAAGTCGATTGTTGAAATACTAAAACCGTATATTCTCGAAGGCCGTCTTACCGGAAATTATGATAATTACTACAAAGCGATTTATGAAGAAATCGGTAAGCTTTTTGAAAATGTGCGCCTGAATAAAGACGGCGAGGTTGATAACGGTGTCGGCCTTGACGGCTGGCGCGAGTGGTGCAACTGGGATGCCCAGAATAACGACCATAAGGGCGACAAGGGATATTATTCCTTTGAGGATTACCAGTTCTGGTATGACTGGCGCAAGGACCCTCTTGAGATTGCCGATGAGTTCAATACCTATGTCGAGAACCTCAAGCGTGTAACGGGATGCGATAAAATCAACGTTGTCAGCAGATGTCTCGGCACAAATATAATAATGGCGTATATCGCGAAATACGGCACAGACAGTCTTCACGGCCTCGCGCTGAACGGCGCGACCGTAATGGGAATAGAACCGCTCAGCGAAACGGCAAGCGGAAAGTTCAATCTTGACGGCGATGCCATAGTCAGATTCCTTTATGACAGCAACGCCATGGACCTCCTGCATATCGATCAGTTTGTAATTGACACGGTCGATCTGCTCGAGGATGCAGGCGTGCTTCAGTTTGTTGAGGATTATACGAAGCTGACGGTTTATGACAAGGTTAAACACGGAGTAACTTCGGCTCTTGCTCTTTCCACATTTTACACCTGGCCGGGTTACTGGGCAGGTGTCAGCACCGAGGACTATGAAATGGCGAAATACTATGTGTTCGGTGACAGAGGAAGCGAAAAAAGGCAGGAATACGCAGGCCTTATCCAAAAGCTTGACAATTATGACGCCACAGTCCGCAGAAGACTTCCCGCTCTGCTCGATCAGATTAAGAACAGCGGTATAAATGTAGGTGTCGTTGCGAAATACGGCGCGCAGATGGCTCCCGTCTGCAAGTCAAACGATGAGATTGCGGACCAGATAGCGTCAGTCAAACGGGCTTCATTCGGAGCGACAACCTCAACGGTTTACGGTACGCTGAGTGAAGAATATATCAATCAGAGAATATCGGAAGGAAAGGGCAGATATATTTCTCCCGACAGGCAGATTGATGCCTCAACCTGTAAATTCCCCGACAGTACCTGGTTCCTTAAAGGAGCGAGGCACTCGAACTGGACGGATTTCGAGAATAAAATCTGCTACACGCTGGTTACTGCCGACAGGCAGCTGACCATTGACGATTTCGGATTTTCACAGTTCCGTGTTTACGATGACGAAACGCAGGAGTCGGTTGATATGACAGCGCAGAACTGCGATGTCTGCAACTGGGAGGCAAATGAAAAAGAGGATAAATCAAAGAATCCTTTCATCCGCATCGGCGTCTTTATGAAAACCCTGGTGAGATGGTATAAATCCCTCTTTGTCTTTATCGGAGAGCGCGCCGAGGCAAGACGCGCGGAAAAGGAAACTGAGCCGACGGAGCCGGTGACAGGAGCGACAGTATGAAAATAATGTTTTTAGGGGCGAACCGTGAGGTTACGGGTTCCTGCACATTAATCGAAGCTTGCGGCAAAAGAATATTGATAGACTGCGGTATGGAGCAGGGCGTTGATATTTATGAAAACAGCCCGCTTCCCGTTGCGGCGGGAGAAATAGACACGGTCTGTCTGACTCATGCTCATATTGACCACAGCGGCAAACTGCCCAATCTTGTTTCAAAGGGCTTTTGCGGCCCGATTCATCTGACGGGCGCGACCGCGAAGCTCGCGAGCATAATGCTCCGCGATTCCGCGCACATTCAGGAAACGGAGGCGCAGTGGAGAAACCGCAAGGCAAAAAGGTCCGGCGGCGAGGAGTATGTTCCTCTTTACACCGTGTCCGATGTTGAAAGGACTCTGCCGCTGTTTGTTTCTCATCACTATAATGAGGAAATAGCAATCGCGCAGGGAATAAACGTAACATTCATTGACGCCGGGCATCTGCTCGGCTCATCCTATATCCTTTTCAAAATAACTGAAGACGGCGAAACAAAAACGATACTGTTTTCAGGCGATGTCGGTAACATCAACCGTCCGCTTATCAATAACCCCGCGACTCCGCCTCACGCGGATTACGCGGTTTGCGAGTCAACCTACGGCGACCGTGTTCACGGAAAGGTTCCCGATTATGTGGGACAGCTTGCCGACGTAATCAATGAAACGCTCGGTAAGGGCGGTAATGTCGTAATCCCTTCGTTTGCCGTAGGCAGAACGCAGGAGCTTCTCTATCTGATAAGAATAATAAAGGAGAAGGGTCTGTGTGAGCAGGCGGGTAATTTCCCCGTCTATGTCGATTCACCGCTCGCCGTTGAAGCGACTCATATATATTCGTCCGAGGTTTCGGAATACTTTGATCCCGAAACAAATGAACTTCTCAGCAAAGGCATAAACCCGATTTCATTCCCCGGTCTGCGTGTCGCCGTCACAAGCGAGGAGTCAACCGCAATCAACTCCGACCCGGAGCCGAAAATAATCATTTCCGCATCGGGTATGTGCGAAGCCGGCAGAATCAGGCATCACCTGAAACACAACCTCTGGAGAAGCGAGAGTACGGTTCTTTTCGTCGGCTATCAGACAAACGGCACGCTCGGCAGAAAGCTTCTGGACGGAGCGGAGATTGTTAAAATATTCGGTGAGGAAATCATTGTTGAGGCAAGAATAGCGAATCTGAACGGCTTCAGCGGCCACGCCGACAGAAATATGCTTCTCGGTTGGGTTAAGAATGTTTCTCCGGATAAACTTTTCGTCAATCACGGCGAGGAAAGCGTCTCCGAATTCTTCGCGCAGACGGTCACAAACGAGCTCGGCATCACAGCCGAGGTTCCTTACAGCGGAGACGTCTATGACCTCGTGACAGGCGAATGCGTTGAAAAAGCGGCGGCAATCCGTGTGACATCCAAAAAGGAATTCGCCACCAAAAGGGCAAGGGATGTTTATGAGCGTCTTGTTTCCGCAGGCCATCGCCTGATAAGACTCATAGATTCCGTCAAGGGAAGGCCGAACAAAGAACTCGCCAGACTGACCGATCAGATAATCAATCTCTGTGACAAGTGGGAAAGGTAAGCGGACTATGAAATATTTATCGGAGCATTTCAGAGAAGTTGAAAAGAGAGCAAAGTTTCCCCCGGAATCCGTTGAGATTTTTGAGAAAGCGGCGGCGCGTATTGACGCCGACCCCGAATTTTCGGCAAAATTTGAGAAAATAAGAAGAGGATATATGTATCCGAAGCCGACGAATCTCGGCAGAATATATATTCCGAAAATCGAAAAACTAGCGGAGGAATACGGCATACATCCCTATACGCTTGAAATGGTGTTTCTGGTTGTATGCAGTGAACTTCTTTATAAAAGATATAAAAAGAAGGGAATCAGCGAGGAAATCTATTGGAACGGCATTGACGATTTCCGCTGCAAACTGCTTGAGTGTATTGAATGCGAAGGCGTTCACGGAACTTTTGTCGCCGATTGGAATGACGGATTTTTCGCTATGAACCGTTTTGCCCTCGGCAGATTTCAGTTTGAGTATGACACGTTCGGTGACAGTTTCACAACATCTGCCGGAGTAAAAATAAAAAAAGGACAGCGCTGCATTAACTTCCATATCCCGTCATCGGGAATACCGCTGACAGATGACGTAAGGTTCGACGCTTACAAAAGAGCTTATGAGTTTTTCAGCGATGTACGCACAAAGCAGGGGTATCTGATTCTGCGCTGCAGTTCCTGGCTGCTTTTCCCGAAGCACAGAGAGTTTCTGCCTGAAAACTCAAACATCCTGCGTTTTATGGATGATTTTGAGATTTATGATTATGAGGAAAAGGACGGCTTTCACGATGACTGGCGCATCTGGGGGCATTACTCCGACGTTCCGCTTGAAGAAAGACCTGCGGATACCGGTCTGCGCGCCGCTTACAAGAAATGGATGATGGCGGGCAACAAAACGGGATATGGCAGAGGAGTAATAGTTTTTGACGGAAAAAAGATAATAAAATGAACTTTAGCACTCTCATTACGAGAGTGCTAATTATTTACAATTTGTTCACATATATCATCAGGATTATTCACATACTCCCTGTATATTATGATTGTAAGCATCAGTTCAAAGGGGGTATTATAATGAACGCTGAAAAATTCACAAAGAAAAGCATAGAGGCGATTCAGTCGGCGCAAAGCATCGCCTCGGAAAACGCCAACCAGCAGATTGAGCAGATTCATCTGCTTTACGCGCTGCTGACTCAGGAAAACGGACTTATCTCCTCCCTGATTGAAAGCATGAGCGTCAACGCGTCCGCTCTGACAAACAATATCCAGACCAAAATCGGCTCTCTGCCGAAAGTCAGCGGCGGAGAAAGTTATTTTTCACATTACGCCGCCGCGGCAATCGATGAAGCGGAAAAAGCGGCAAATCAGATGCGCGATGATTATGTTTCCGTTGAGCATATTATGCTCGGTATCATCAGAAAACCCGATCCGGATATGAAGCAGCTTTTACGCTCCGCCGGTATCACTGAAAACGCGTTTCTTACCGCGCTCAAAAATGTCAGAGGTTCCGGTTCTGTCAAATCAGACAGCCCGGAGGATACCTATGACGCGCTTAAAAAATACGGCAGGGATCTGACCGAATCCGCGAGGCAGCAGAAGCTCGACCCGGTCATCGGCAGAGATGAGGAAATCAGAAACGTTATCCGTATTCTTTCAAGAAAGACCAAAAACAATCCGTGTCTGATAGGAGAGCCGGGTGTCGGCAAAACCGCAATCGCCGAGGGACTTGCCCAGAGAATTGTCAAGGGCGATGTGCCCGAAAGGCTTAAAAACAGAACGGTATTTTCGCTTGATATGGGCTCGCTTGTCGCGGGAGCGAAGTACAGGGGCGAATTTGAGGAAAGACTCAAGGCGGTCCTGACCGAAATCCAGAAGAGCGAAGGCAGAATCATTCTTTTCATAGATGAACTTCACCTGATTGTCGGAGCCGGTAAAACAGACGGCGCGATGGACGCCGGCAATATCCTGAAGCCGATGCTCGCGAGAGGCGAACTTCACTGCATCGGCGCGACAACGCTCAATGAATACAGACAGTATATTGAAAAGGACGCCGCGCTTGAAAGACGTTTCCAGCCGGTTACGGTTGATGAGCCCTCGGTTGAGGATACCGTATCAATTCTCAGAGGACTCAAGGAGAGATATGAGGTTTATCACGGAGTAAAAATCCAGGACAGCGCCCTGATAGCGGCGGCAACGCTCAGCGACAGATATATCAGCGACAGATTCCTTCCCGATAAGGCAATCGACCTTGTTGACGAGGCGTGCGCCACAATCAAGACCGAGATTGACTCAATGCCGTCGGAGCTTGATGAAATCAGTCACAAGATTATGCAGCTTGAGATTGAGGAAGCGGCGCTGAAAAAAGAAACGGACAAGCTTGCGCTCGAGCAGCTTGATAAGGTCAGGGAGGAACTTTCGTCTCTGCGCGATGAATTCAATTCGTTAAAGGCGAAATGGGAAAACGAGAAGAAATCAATCGGCAAAGTCACGGAACTCCGTTCACAGATTGAAAGCATAAATTCTCAGATTGAAAAGGCGCAGAACGATTATAATCTCGATCTGCTTGCCGAACTGAAATACGGTAAACTTCCCGCTCTTCAGCAGGAGCTTGAGGAGCTTGAAAAGAAAAACGAGGAAAACGACAGGGATTCTATCCTCAGAGACAGGGTAACCGATGAGGAAATAGCGAAAATCGTTTCCAAATGGAGCGGAATCCCGGTATCAAAGCTTGTCGAGAGCGAAAGAGAGAAACTGCTTCATCTCGATGATATTCTGCATAAGAGAGTCATCGGTCAGAATGAGGCGGTCAGCAAGGTCTGCGACGCGATTCTGCGTTCCCGCGCAGGTATCAAGGACAGCGGCAAGCCCATCGGCTCGTTCCTGTTCCTCGGTCCGACAGGCGTCGGCAAAACCGAACTTGCCAAGGCGCTCGCGCAGGCGCTGTTTGACGATGAGCATAATATCGTGAGAATCGATATGAGCGAATATATGGAGAAATATTCCGTGTCGCGTCTTATCGGCGCGCCTCCGGGATATGTCGGCTATGATGAGGGCGGTCAGCTTACCGAGGCAGTAAGGCGCAAGCCCTATTCGGTGGTGCTGTTTGATGAAATCGAAAAGGCGCATCCGGATATATTCAATGTTTTGCTTCAGGTCCTTGATGACGGAAGAATAACCGATTCCCAGGGCAGAACCGTTGATTTCAAAAACACGATTATAATCCTGACATCAAACCTCGGCTCCGATATTATCCTTGACGGAATTAAAGACGGCGAGATAACAGACGAGGCAAAGGATGCTGTCAACGCGCTGCTCAAGCGTTCATTCCGTCCCGAGTTTCTCAACAGAATAGATGAAACGGTATTCTATAAACCGCTCACCAGAGAAAACATTGACGGCATAATCGAACTGCTTATCGCGTCACTCAGGGAACGCCTTGAGGAAAAACAGCTTAACCTGACTGTCAGCGACAGCGCAAAGAAATACATCGCCGACGAGGGCTACGATCCGGTTTACGGCGCAAGACCTCTCAAGAGATTCCTGCAGTCAAGGGTTGAAACGCTTGCGGCGAAGCTGATAATCTCCGATGACCCCGAGCCCGGAGCAACTCTCGCGATAGACTTTGACGGCAAGGAACTGACAGGTAAATTCGAGTAAAACCCTTTTATAAAACAGATGCCCTCCCCGGTGAAATCGGGGAGGGCAATTTATGCTCGTTTTATATATAATCTTCGGTATTTAACTGAGTACTCCGGTATTTGCGAAATAACCGTTTGAGAAAACATACTTTAAGTAAGTTGCGAATGTACCTGCCTCTGTTTTTACGGCTTCAAACTTTTCGGGTATCGAGCCGTCTGCTTTCAGAGCGGCTGTCAGATTCCGGAAGAAGGTTACGAAATCCGTGAGAAGAGCTGCGGAGCAATCGGGCTCTTCTTCAATGACGGTTTCGGCGTCGTCTATTCTGACATAGAATAAGATTCTGCCGTTTTCATTCTCCTTATATCCGGTTGATATATGATGACTTGAACCGTCAGCGGCATCGAAGCGGGCACCGCCCTGAATCTGACCGGTGAAACCGTCAAAACAATCATAATAATAGTATTCGGGTTTAAGGTTCAAGACAGTTCCGTCTTTTAAAGTGACTGTAATCGTATTGGGAGTATT
>JAEEGL015640477.1_pt1 | contig 10998 bp, 8 predicted proteins | sample 9134231 | NCBI WGS metagenome assembly JAEEGL01 (sample SAMN16246548, study PRJNA631951) | gut metagenome | biome: gut microbiome; feature: rumen; material: fiber-attached | host: Bos | place: Iran: Karaj | collected 2018-10 | reverse complement strand
TTAATAAAACCAAAAAATATTAAATTCAAAACACAACAAAAAAATTCTTCTAATATTTTATTAAATATAAATATTACTAGTAAAATAAATAATAATAATCCTAATAAAAATATTATTAAAAAATTAAAAGAAAAAAAGAAAAAAAATATTCCAATTGCTGAAATTGATTTATTTGGAGATGATGTTTCTGAAGATATAAAAATAAGAGGTAAGTCAAGTGAAAATGAACATAAATATCATTTTTCTCATAAAAGAATTAAGACAAATTATTAGAATAAAATAATTTTGCTAATATAAATAGTATAGGTATATCATTATTTATTTAATTGTTTTTAATTTTAATTTTAAAATTTTATTTATATGTATTAAATAAATAATACTTTATAATTTTAATTTTTTTCAAATTATTTTAAATTTTTTAGTCAATAATAAAAATGCAAAATTATCAAATTGAAAAAGAGCTTTTACAAAGAATTACTACATTAAAATTATTAAATGAAGAATTAAATAGAAAACAAAACATTACAGATACATTTTATATATCTACAAAGAAAAAAAAAGAATTTTTAATAAAAACTCTTCAAGATTATGATAATGAAATAAATAATCTAGATAATGAAATTGATTTCTATTATAATGAATTATTTGGTACTTTAAATAATCAAAAAAATAAAAAAATATTCCAAAATTTAAATTTACTTAAAGACTTATTAAACACAAAAACAGAAGAATTAAATAATAGACAAGAAATAATAGAACAAAAAGAAAATCAATTAAATGAAAAATTATCACAATTAAATATTGCTCAATTAGAATTATTTAATCAAATGATAACAAAAATAAATAAAGAAGAAGATTTAGAAAATAATATTTTAATTAATACATCAAATTTAAAATATGAATATTCTAAAATAAAAAATAATTATTTTGAACAAATATCAAATGAAATTTTAAAAGAATTAAATTTAAATAAAGAGAAAAAAAAACGACCACATTCTTTAGATAATTCAACTTCATCATTATATGAAAATGAAAATAACAATAAAGGAAATAATTATAGATTAACTCGTAAAGATTTTTTTGGTTTAAAACAAAAAAGACAATTAACAAGAACTGCTTCTCAAGAAGGTGGTTCAAAAATTTTTTCTGTAACTGGTAAAAATAATTTACAAAATACAATCAATAGTAATAGTATTAATTTTAATAATAATTCAAAAAATAATTTATCAAAAGTTTCAAGATTTCATTCTAAGTTCTTTTCTCAAATTGATAATTAATTTTTTAATTTTAATTTTTATATATTAAATGTTTTTTAATTTATTCACTTTTATTAAAATAATGAATTATTTTTTTAAATAGTTCAAATAATTGATGCTAAATTCTAATAATTTAAAAAAAAGAAAAACTCCAATTATGACTTCATCCACTTTAACATATATAGATATTTTTAATAAAAGTAATAATAAAAAACATAAAAAGACAAGAAATACTTCTATAGAAAATAAAAAAAATTTAAATTACAATATGTTTAAAAAATTAGATTATAAAAATTTATTACCTTTAATCAGTAAATATATTTTATATAGTAAATTAAATCATATTCAAAATGATTTTAATTCATGTATAATTAATTCATTAATTCAAAATAAAAAAGGAAAAGCAAATCTTTATTTAACTGAATCAAAAATAGAATATGATGAGAAAGAATATATTGAAAAAATATATAAATTAAAAGATTCATATCATAATATTCCATTATATTATGATTATTATAAAAATTATTTAAAATTTTTTTGTAAACCTTATATTCTTGAAAAATTTTCTCATAAAATTTTAATACATAATATGGAAAAAGCTGCTGAAATTTTTTATTACGAAAAATTTAGAGAAAATGAAAAAGTAAACAATTATAATTTAAATAATTTCCCAATTCATCGAATATTTAGCACTAATATAATAAAAGAAATTGAAAATGAAAAATTAGAAACAAATCAATCAAAAGAAAAAAAACATTATGTAAAAAGATTAATAAATGATAATGAAGATATTAGTTCTTTTTATGGTATTAGTAAAATAAATAATATTTCTTTTGATGATTCAAATACAATAAAAAAAAAATTTATTGATTTATTAGATAAAAAAAAATCTGAAATAATAATAAAAAAATCAAAAAAACAAAAATTAAAAAATGATTTAAGTAATTTAAATTTAAAATATTTTTCAAATAATATTAAACGTACTAAAAAAAAAGTAAAAAATCACAAATATGTTTTATCAAAAATAAAAGAATCAATTCTTATTTCCCCAAATAAATTTGTTATAAATTCATATAATGATTTATCTACAACTCCGTTTAACTTTTATAAATTTAAAGAAAACAAAAATTTCAAACTAAAACACAATAATAGTAAAAGTATGAATTTACATAAAGGAGGAAAATTAACAATATCAACAAATTTATATCTTAACATTAATAAAATTTTTAAAAAAAAAAGTGTTTTATTTAAAAAAAATAATCATTATTCAAGTATATCCTCTTCACTTATTAAATCACCTTTAAATTTATATTCAAATCAATCAAGAAAAAGATTAAATAGTTCAAATAAAAAAAGTAATTCATTTGTAAATATTAAAAATGGAAGTTATGTTTTATCACCAAAAAAATTTTTATTTAAAAAATTAGATGACAGAAAAAAATATAGTGAAGATAGTACAAGAACTTGTATTAGTAGAAATTCAAATCATAGTCATCAAAAAATTCCAATGATAAATGTGAAAATCAAATTTCAATTGATTTTATTAAAGCATATAGAACAAAAAATAAAAATCAAAATATACAAAGTAAAAAAATAATAAAATCTGCAATAAATGAATTTATAAAAAATAATAAATCAAAATTATAAATATAAATTTAAATTAGTTGTTAATTAAAAAAAATAAAAAAAAATAATTTTAATATTTAATCCAAAAAACAAAAAAAATAAAGAAACAAAAAAAAATGTCTTCAGTGGATTATTGGAAAAGTCCTTTACCTTTAGTAAATGATACTAATATTCAAAATTTTATTAAACAATATGTTATAATTCATGGTAAAGTTCAAAGTATTAATAATAATACACTTTCATTACTTGTTAATCCATCAACTAATGTTGAAATTCTTATAAATGGTTTTAATCAAAAATTTGAAGAAGGAACTTATTTAAAAATAATTGGAAAAGTTGAAAGTGATAAATCAATTGAATATGTTGATAATATTGTATTACAAAGTGATTTTGATTTAGAATTATGTAATCAAGTTGTTCCTTTATGGAATCATAAAGAAGTGGCGGGCTTTTTTTATTTATAAACAATATTTTAAAAAAAATTAAATAATTCATATTAAACAATTTATTTTAAAATTGAAAATTAATTTTTAAAAAACCATTAAAGAAAAATTAATTATGATTGATATTTTTATAAAAAATATTATTTGTTAATTTAACTTCGAATAGCTCACTTTAAATTATTAAAATATTAATTTTTTGTGTTTTTTTTCGAATAAAAATAATAGAATTAGAATATCTTAAAATTGATAAAAAAAATATTAATTTTAAATAAACTATTTCTAACAAAAAAAAAGTATATTACTTATTAATAAAAAAATTTAAATAAAATTAAATAAAGAATATATTATTTGAATATCTACAAATTATTTAATTTAATTAAATGGAACAAATTAATTCTTTTACACAAAATCAATTAATGTCAGGTGAAGGAGAAGGAAATTATTCATGGAGAGCTCAACCTCAATTTATAAAATGTAAAGCATGTGGATTTGAGGGTGATACATCAATAATTAAATCAATCAATAAAAAAAATTTAATACTTTGTATATTTTGTGCTCCTTGTTATTATTGTTATACTGTTTATAATCTTAAAGAACATACATGTTATACTGTTCTGCATGTTTGTCCAAGATGTCAAAGTAAAATGGGAACTTTTAATCCTTGTGGTTAAAGTTTTTTTATATTATTTAATAATTAAATGTTTATGTTCAATTTTTATTTGATTTTTGAATATAAAATATTGTTTTGAGAAGCAAGTTTTTTAAATTATAAAAAAATAATATTATAATATTAAAATGAATTTTTTGTTTTTAAAATTTAATATGTCATTTATTCTTTATACAATTCTAAAATTTCATTATTAAATCTCTTTTTTAAATTATGTCTTTTTAATTTTAAAGTTGGAGTAATAAAATCATTTTCAATTGTAAAACCCTCTTTAAATAAAATAATTTTTTTAACAATTTCAAATCCTTTTAAACCATTTTTTCTTCCAATTTTATCCATATCATTAATAATTTCTTTAAGTAAATTTTCATCTTTGAAATGATTTTCAACATTACTTTCATCACAATTAATTCCTTTTTCTTTAAGAAAATCTAAGCATTCTTTAATAGAAGGAACAATAACAGCAACAATAAAATTTTCAGTAGAAATTCCAGTAACATAAATTTGTGAAACATATTTACATAATGAAAGTATATTTTCAATTTTTTCAGGAGCAATATATTCTCCTTGAGATAATTTAAAAATACTTTTAACTCTATCAATAATTTTAATTTCATTTCCTCTTGTAATATCAATAACACCAATATCACCAGAATGTAACCAACCATCTTCATCAAAAGATTTCTTTGTATTTTCTTCATCATTTAAATATTTTTTAAATACTGCAGGTCCTCTTACACAAATTTCACCTTTTGGTTCATATAATTTTGTAATTGGATTTATATCATCAGTTCTATAATCTAATTCAGGAATATCTACTAATTTAATTTCTACTGATGCAATTGGACCACCAGGACCATAATAATGATTATCTAAACTACTTTGTATCATTGATGCACCACAAGTTTCAGTTTGACCATAACCTAAAAGTAAAGGACATGATAAAAAACATTTTAATTTTTCACATATTTCACTTGAAATTGGTGCACCTCCGATAACAAATAATCTACATCTTCCACCAATTGATTCTCTTATTTGTTTAAATACTGTTTTATCCCATAATTTATGAGTAAATGAACCTGTTTTATATAAATTAACTAATTTTTCCTTTAATGCAATATCAAATAAATTTTTTGAAATAATATTTGATTTATTTACTTTATCCATAACACCTTCATATATTCTTAATGCAATTCTAGGAACACAAACAAAAACTGTTGGTTTGCATTTTTGACAATCTTCCATTAATCTCTTTGGACTTCCTGAATAAAAAGCTACTGTTGCACCTAAATACATACAATATGTATTTATTACTCTTTCAAATGCATGAGCTAAAGGAAGAAAACTTATATATAATTCATTTTCTGTTAAATCAAATCCTACATTTTTTAATCCTAATAATTGAGATGCCATTTGTGAATGAGTTAACATTGTTCCTTTTGGTATTCCTGTTGTTCCACTTGTATATGATAACATTGCTAATGTATCTGGTTTACAATTTGTAAATTCTACTTTACCTGTTCTACCTTTTTCTAAAATTTCATTAAATGTATAAATATTAAAATATTTTTTAGCTTTTTCTATTTCTTCTTTCATATCATCATCAAATAATATTAAATTTTTTAAATTATATATTTTTTTTTCTTCAGCAATTTTAGTAATTTTACTTAAATTTACAGTTTCCATTGCAATAGTCTCTAAATTAGTCTCAGATAAAATGAATTCAATAGTATCATCTCCTAAAGTATCATATAAAGTAACAATAGATACAGAATTCATATGAGAAGCAATATCACTAATCATCCATTCTTCTCTATTTCTAGAATATATTCCTAAAAATTTAAAAATATCTCCAGATTTACATTTAACTTCAGGACATAAATTTAATAATGAAATACCAGTTGCATATTCAATTACTTCTGTCTCAATTTCTTTATATGTTTTATATTTATATTCTCCATATTCATCTTTTGATAGTCTTTCTCTATTTCCTAAACCAATTTTATTTGGATATTTTTTTACTGTTTTTTCAAAAATTTTATATAATGTATCTAAACCTTCTTCTATTGTTGATGGAAGTGGTTCAATATTAGCATAAGTTGGATTTCTTATTATTTGAGTTTCTCCTTTTTTTTTCTCTCCTATAAATACACCACATTTAATTGGAATAAACTGAGTTTGTCCCATTTTTACTTTAAAAAAAATATCTTAATCAAAACATTTAATTTTAAAAATTGTTTTTATTATGTCATAAAAATAAAATGACGAATTGTAAATAAAGTAAATAGTTTTATAAATTTTTTTTAATAATCCAAAAATTAATTAAATTTTTTTTTTCTTTTATATATTTTTTTCTTTAAATTTAAATAAATACATAATTCATTATTACATTATTGAAATAATTGAAAATTAAAATGTCTGCTATTTTTGCTCTTTCTGAAGATGAAAATTATATTTATATTAAAAATTTAAAAATACAATTGATAATTTCAATTTCTAAAATAAATGCTCAAATTATTTTATTAAATGAGCAAACTTCAAAAGTTATTTTAATTAATAATGAAAATTTATTTTTTGGAATTATGGGAATAATAAATATATGTTCAATACCTTGTCTAATATTAATTGAAAAAGCATTAGATTGTACAAGGAAATTAGAACAATTTTTTATAATTAAAAAATTAAAATATTATATATTAAATAAAGAAACTAATATTAAAATCAAAGAAGAAATTGAAAAAAAATTTAATAGTTTTTCCCAATCAATCATTAATTCTTCTATATATTTTTCTAATATATTAGATTTATCAACTTCACAGAATTCAATTAATAATATTATATATAATGATATTAATTATTTATATAATGTAGATATGTTACAAGCTTTTTTCGAAGATATTAATCATAAATTACAATATTTTTATTCTAAATGTATTCAAGGATATATTAGTTTTTTTAAAAGTATTTTAAATGGACAAGACTTTTTGTTTTATTTTATTTCAAAAAAAAACCTATATATAAAAGATAATGAAATTTATAAAAATAAAATAATATTTACTTTAAGTAATGGGGATAAATATAGTTTAACATTTTTTACTTCTTATAATCATAATTTATCAAATAAATTTAATTATATAACACAACATTTATTAAATATAAAATCAAATATTTTTCTTTCAGATAATTTAGATTTATTTGAAGACCAAATTAAAGAAGAAAATTTAACACTTGAAGTAAACGAAAAATCAAAAGATATACCATTTGATTATTTATATAATATTAATTATAATTATAAAAAATCAAATAATTACTTTACTCCTTCATTTTATAATGGAAAAAATTCAAAGCAAAAAAATAATTGTATTATAGTAACATCAGGATATGAAGAAATGATATCAATACTTAAAATATTTATTATTCAAAATATTCTATTATGTTTTAAAAATTATGAAGTTGAAGAAAATACTTCATATAATTTTTTCAATCAAGAAAAATCAAAAAAATTAACTAATAAAGAATTAATAAAAAGAATAAATTTTGAAGAACAATTAAACAAAATTATTTCCAATTTTAATAATATATTAAAGAAAAAAGAATCGAAAGATTTATTTGATGAAGAAAAAATTCCTGAAATTACAAAATTTGACCAAATTAATCATTCAATATTTAATTCTAATAATTTAACTATTTATATTCTTACTTTTAATTTAGCAGCACACAATGATTTTACAAATTTTAATTTGGAAAATTTATTATTTCCTAAAAAATATATTGAATATTTTTCAAATGATTTTTCACCTGATTTTTATTGTATTGGATTACAAGAAATTGTTGAATTAAATATTTCAAATATAATCTTTAAATCAAATTTTTCAATTGTAAAAACTATAACAGAAAAAATATCAACAATTTTATTTACAAAATTTGGATATCAATTAATATATAAACAAACTATGGTAGGTTTATTATTTTTATTTTATGTAAAAAGTCCATTAATTCCATTTATTTCAGAAATTATAGATTCAAATTGTAAAACTGGATTTATTGGATTAAGTGGAAATAAAGGATATTGTATGTTACAATTTTGTTATAATAATAAATATTTTTGTTTTACAACTGGACATTTTTGTGCAGGAGAATCAAAAGAAAATTTTAATCAAAGAAAAAATGAATTAACTAGTATTTTAACAAGTAATATTTCATCTTCTAAAAAGCCAAAATATAATTCAAATGATTATTATTTTATTTTTGGAGATTTAAATTTTAGAATTGAAATTAATAAAAACCAAATTTCAAAATCAGTATCAATTGAAAAAGATGAATTATTTGAAAAAAAAGATATTTTAATATCTTTAGATGAATTAAATAATTTATTAGATCAAATAAAAGCATTAAAAGAAGGAAAAATAGGTTTTTTCCCAACATATAAATATATTAAAAATACAAATAAATATAATTTACAAAAAAGATGTCCAGCATGGACTGATAGAATTTTATATGGAAATAGTAAAGGTAATAATATTACACAAATATTTTATGATGATATTGATATTAGAATTTCTGATCATAGACCTGTTTCATCTTTATTTCAAATAGATTTAAATTTATAAAATTAATATAAAATGAATTAATAATTATTATTTAAATTATGTATTTTAGATAATTCACTTATTAAACCTATACTTATTGGTTTTTGATATCCTAAATCTTTTTTTTCTTCTTCTGATGGTTCAATAAATGTTAATGTTATTGATAATCTTGGTATTATTTTATTATCAACATTTTCATCATTTTTATTACTCTCTAATGAATTTATATTTGTAATTTGATGTAATCCTGGAATTTTAGATTTAATTATTTCAGTAATTAAAACTACTTTTTTAATTGCTTTATTTAACCCTGAAATATAAATGGTATTATAATTTTGTTTTAAAAATAAATCACTAATAAAATTAATTGATTCATGTACATCAGTATTTTCACTTATCTTAATTTCATTATTTGGATTTATAAAAGGATTTTTTAATTCTTTATTTTTATTTCTATTATAACTATTCATTTTATTATTTATTAATAATATTTAATATTTAAAAAAAATAAGTAAAATTAATTATACAAATTTATCCATTTTATATTCATTTAATAATCTCATAAATTCTCTTTTAACAATACTTCCCATTCTACCAACTTCACTAAATTCACCATTAAACTTAAAACAATTATCAAAAATTAAATCAACATCAAAGCAAAATTCTTTAAAATTTGTATATTGTCTTCTCCGAATTTTTTTTTTAATTGATGAAAAATCCATAGGTTTTTTAATAACTTCATAATAATTTGGAACATTATTTTCAATTGGATCAACTGGATATTTAAAAATTTCTGTTTCTGGTAATTTTAATAATTCATTTATTACTTTTAATGCTTCTGGTTCCCAACTTTCATAAAATAAAAGTTCTTTATTTAATGAATATACTTCATTTAATAAATAATCTTTATCATCTAATAATTTTCCAATTTTTGGATAATTTAATTTTAAATTTTTAATATCATCAGAATTTAATTTTGTTTTTTCTCCTTTATCATCAATATGAACTAATAAATATTTTCTTTGTTGTTGAATTTTCATTATTTTTTCAGTTTCATTTTTTTCTTTTAATTTTTTATTATCTTCTTCACTTAATCTAGTTTTTTTAGAATAAATTCCAGATTTATTATATTTTTTAGTATATTCATATGCACCATTATCAATTAAATATTCAATTATTTTCATATCATTACATTTAATTGCAATTGTTAATGGAGTATTTTTACTATTATCAACTTTATTAATTGAAATTCCATTTTCAATTAAAAATTTTATAATTTCCAAATTTCCTTTTTGAATTGCAGGAAATAAGCAATTTTGTCCTTTATTATCTTCAATATTAATATTACATTTTTTTTCAAATAAAAATTTAATTAAATCAATTTGATTACTTTTTACAGCATAAAACATTAAACTTTTACCATCTCTATCAATATCATTTACATTCATTTCCATTTCATTAACTAAAAATTTTACTAAATTAAGTTTTCCTTCTTCTGTAGCAAAAAATAAACATGTAGTTTCCATTTTATCTTTTTGATAAAGGTTTATTTTTAATTCACATAAATGTGAAAAAATTTGTAAACAAAGTTCTTCATTTTCTATTTTAAAACAATAAAAAAATGCATTTTTTCCATCTATATCTACAATATCTTTAAAATGATATTTATATCTAAAATATACTGTTTTTATATATTCCCAATTTCCTGTTTCTATTGAATCTAAAACATTATTCATTTCTCTTTGTTTTTCATTTGGTTCTTGAGTTCTTCTATCAAGTAAAACAATTTGAAACATTTATTTATTTATTTTCATAATTATTTGATTTCTTTTATTAAAAATAAATTAAATATGAAAATTTAAATTAAAATTTATTATATAATAAATATTATTTAATTTTTTTTTCATTTTTAATTAAAATATCATTTCCTTTTTTATTTTATTTTTTTTTTTTCTTTTTTAAATTCTTTTTATGACTTTTTTTTTTCTTGTTTTCATTTGGATTTTTTGTATCATATTCTTCATCATTAAATATAATTTCAACTGTATTTCCTTCTTTATGTATTACTTTAATATTATTATTCCCTTCTTTTATTAGTTCTACATTTTGTTTTTTCTTTAATTCTTCTTCTTTTTTTTTTTGTTCTTCAATTTTTGTTTTCTTTAATTCTTCTTCTTTTTTTTTTTGGATTTCATTTCTTTTTTTCTCCTTTTTATTTTTTTTTTTTTGATTTTTTATTTTGAATTTGTTTTGCTTGTGTTTTTTTTAATTCTTCTTCTTTTTTTTTTTGTTCTTCAATTTGTTTTTTATTTATTTCTTCTTCTTTTTTTTTTTGTTCTTCAATTTGTTTTTTCTTTAATTCTTCTTCTTTTTTTTGGTTTTTATTTTTTCTTTTCTCCTTTTTATTTTTTTTTTTT
>JAEEGL015152658.1_pt1 | contig 10998 bp, 9 predicted proteins | sample 9134231 | NCBI WGS metagenome assembly JAEEGL01 (sample SAMN16246548, study PRJNA631951) | gut metagenome | biome: gut microbiome; feature: rumen; material: fiber-attached | host: Bos | place: Iran: Karaj | collected 2018-10 | reverse complement strand
TTTTTAGTTTTAGAAACAAAACCTCCATTAGTAGATTTTCTAAAGTTTTCTTTTTTGATTTCAGGTTTTACTTTTTCTACCTTAACTTCCTCAACTTTAGTTTCAACTACTTCTTTTACTACTGGCTTATTTACACTTTTAGTATTAGCATTCTTTTTTGCAGCTGCGTTTCTATTAGTGTTCTTTGCCGTAGTTTTATTTGTACTATTTTTAGTACCTTTTCTTTGACCATTATTAGTCTTTGACATATAAAAATTCTCCTCTCCTAATACGATGTAATATGCACCATACGAATTAATCATAGCAGAAAACAAAAGAAAAAACAACATTTATATCACAATTTTAAAAAAAATTCATAGAATACTATGAAAATAGTTAAAGGAGGAGTGAATATGTGTTGTAATCATGGCGTATCTGGCGCAGCTATCGTATTAGTATTATTTATCTTATTAATAATCATACTAGGAGCATATATTTAAGGAGGTGTAACTATGTGTGCAAATAATCAAAACAACAATAATTGCGGAACAACTAATAGATGTTGTGGCAACAATAGTTATATTATAATTATTGTTCTATACATCTTACTTGCAATTATACTTGGATCTTGTTTATTCTAAAAGAGACTGATCTCTTTTTTTCTATACTAAATAGTATTAAAAAAAATTAAATTTATGCTTTTTAGATAAATTGTTATATGTTTAAATACAGAATTTAAAAATTTACTTGTAGTATTTTATTTTTTGTGAGAAATAATACTACTAATAATTGTAAACTGCTTGTTTGCTTATTATATTAAACTATGATATAAGATTTATGGACTTCCAAAAATTGTGGTAATTTCTTACGATTTTTATGTATTATTTCATTCATTGTAATTCAAATCTTACTCCTATTATTTCAATATAAATGTTATTTATAATAGTCATATTTTATGTTTTCTATAGATATTTTTGGAAGTTCTAAATAAAAAAGTTGACAATACTGAAAAAAATGTATTAAAATGTTGTTGTATATAGATAGGGGGAACAGAATGAGTTCTAAAATAAAAAATTTAAAAATTTATAGTTCTGTTGATAATCCTGAAGTTATAAAATCAACTATTTTTTCTGGAGAGTTAACAGGGTATCCAAGTATTGATAGGCCATGGCTTAAATATTATCCAATGGATTTAGTTGTTAAGGATTTGCCTAAATGTAGTATATACAGATATATATATGATAATAATAAGAAGTATTTTTATCGTACTGCGCTTAATTATTTTGGCAATAAGATATCTTATGATGAAATGTTTAGGAATATAGATAAGACTGCTGCTGCGCTTATTAGTATGGGAGTAAAAGAGGGAGATATTGTTACTATTAGTGCGCCAACACTACCTGAAACAGTATATTTATTTTATGCACTTTCTAAAATAGGTGCGGTATCTAATATGATTGATCCTAGAAAAAGTCCTGAAGAGATTGCTGAATATGTTAATTTAGTAGGCTCAAAGAAGTTTTTTGCAGTAGACGTAGTTGCTGATAAGTTAGTTAATTTAAAAAAACAAACAAATATTGAAGATATAGTGTTATTCTCACCTGGTAATTCACTACCTAGTTATTTGAAATATCCTTTTAAATTAAAAAATACATTATCTTCGCTTTCTAAGAAAAGGGAAACTAAATTTAAAGATTATATTGATTTTTCCGAATTTTTAGAAATGGGAAAAGGATATATTAATGATAATATAGAGGCTAAATATGAAAAAGATAAACCAGTAGTAATTGTATATACTGGAGGTACTACGGGTAGAAGTAAAGGCGTTATGCTTACAAATGATAATATAAATGCTGCATCTTTCCAATGTGAAAATTGTGGTTTTGATTTCCAACGTCAACACAAATGGTTAAACATTATGCCACCATTTATTGCTTATGGAGTCGGAAATGGATTGCATCTTCCTTTAGCCTGTGGTATGGAAGTTAGTCTTATTCCGCAATTTAATCCAAATGAATTTGATAAGCTACTTCATAAGAATCGTCCTAATCATATGACTGGTGTTCCAACGCATTACGATTCTCTGCTTTTAAGCAAGATTTTAAAAAATGAAGATTTAAATTTTATTTTTTCTGCTATTGTTGGTGGAGATAAATTAGATGTTAATAGTGAGGTTAAAATAAATAAATATTTTGACGAGCATAATTGTAATTATAAAATAGCTAAAGGATATGGGCTTACTGAAGTATGTGCGGCTGTATGTGCAACTTCTAAAAGTGAGTGTAATAAAATTGGTTCTGTTGGAATTCCCTTTTCACATACTGTAATGGCAATATTTGATCCATCTGATATGAATAGAGAATTAAAATATGGTGAAGTAGGTGAAGTATGTATAACAGGGCCTAATACTATGTTAGGTTATTATAATAATGATCTTGAAACTAAAAATATGTTAAAAAAACATAATGATGGTAAAATTTGGGTTCATTCAGGAGATATTGGATATATTGATCAAGATGGATGCATTTATGTAATTGATAGAATGAAAAATATAATTATAAGGCATGATGGATTTAAGGTTTATCCAATTCAAATTACTGAAGTTGCAATGAAACATCCAAATGTATGTGCAAGTACGGTGATTGGTGTTAGAGATAAAAACTTTTCACAAGGTGAACTTCCTAAATTATATGTTGTATTAAAAGATGAGAAAAAGAAAGAAAAAACATTGCAAGAATTAAAAGATTTATGTAAAGAGATGTTAGCAGAATATCTAATTCCTACAGAAATTGTTGCAATCAAAGAGCTTCCAAAAACATCGATTGGTAAAATAGATTTTATGAAATTAAAAGAAGAGGAAGAAAATAAAGTTAAAAAACTAACTAGAAATTCAAGAATTTAATAAATCTTGAATTTTTTTAACTAATGAAATTTACATCCAAGTTTATTCGTGATATAATTTTATTAAGGATAGGTGATATGATGATTATTGGATTATCGATAATTTTAACTAATTTATTGTACTTAATTCTTGTTGCGATTGTTTATTTTTCTAAACCAAGAATTAGAAATGTAGAAAACAAAGTGTATAGTTATTTGATACTAATAAGTATATTTAATTTGGTATTAGAGGTATGTTGTTGTTTCTTTGTCGCACATCGTAGTTCATATGTGGTAATTAATGCAATTGCTAATAGAGTTTTTTTATTAGGACTTCTAGGATGGCTAATAATATTTACTCTTTATATGATTTATATATCTTTTTTTAAGGGGACAAGTTTTTATCAAAAACATAAAAAAGAATGTGTTGGTATATGTTTTTTTACATTTATGGTTTTATTTGCTTTTATACTTATTGCTCCAATTTATTATTTTAGTAATAATGTATATACATATTCCTATGGACCAGCTGCTGATTCATTATTAGTAATGGGTGTTATAAGCATAATTATAGATTTAATATGTTTAATTAAAAACTATAAGAAGATTAAGCAGAAAGAAAATTATCCATTACTTGTTTTAATACTAGTAATGATAATTGTTGCAACCTTAAGAGAAATTAATCCTGGAATTATTGTTATAAATTCTGCGTTTAGTCTTATAACAATTATTATGTATTTTACAATTGAGAATCCTGATGTTAAGGTTATTAATGAACTTAATAGAAATAAAGATATATTAGAGAAGAATAATGAAGATAGATCTAATTTCTTATTTAAGATGACACAAGAAGTTAGAAAACCTGTTAGTAATATTGAGAATCTTGTGAATATGATTGATACAGAAAAAGAGTATGTTAAGTTAGAAGATATTGTAAGTGCGATTAAATCTAATACTAGACAAATATCTTATATTGTAAATGATGTATTGGATGTATCTGATGTAGATGTTAGAAAAATTAAAATTGAAAATAATAAATATGATGCCAAAAGATTATTTGATGAAATTAATTTATTTATTAAGGATAAAGTAGATGTTAATGTTACTTATAATAGTTCTATTAGTAGTGAACTTCCTAAGTATTTAAATGGAGATAATATTAAGATTAAGCAAGCTATTATGTCAATTCTTATGAATAGTGTTGAGAATACTAAAAGAGGATTTATAGATTTGAATGTTAGTGTAATGGTTAAATATGATATGTGTCGTTTAATTATTACTGTTGAAGATTCAGGATGTGGCATGAACATAGGGAAGATTAATGATATTCTAACTCTTGATAAACCACTTGATGAAACTGATGAGAAACGTCTTGAAAATATGGATGTTGATCTTAATATTACTAAGAAAATTATTAATATTATTGGTGGATCTATGATGATAAAAAGTGAAGTTGATAAAGGTTCTGAATTTATTGTTGTAATTGATCAAAAAATTGTATCTGATAAAAAAGACAGTGAAAAAACTAATTATAATAATGATAAAAAAAGGGTTCTTATTGTTGATGATGATTTAGATGTATTGAATATTGAAAAAGAGATATTTCTAAATAATGATATTGATGCAGTAGGAACTATGTATGGACTTGATGCATTAAATAGAGTTCGTAATGGTGAGAAGTTTGATTATATTCTTCTTGATGATGATACAGTTAAAGGTAGTGCGAAGAGTACTTTAGATGATTTAAAAAATATTAAAGGATTTGATATACCAGTAGTTGTTATGCTTGAAAAGAATAAAGTGATGATTAAAGATAAGTATAAAGAAATAGGATTTAGTGATTATATACTTAAAGATAATATTGAAGAGAGTATTAATAGTTTTATAAAAAGAATGAAATAGCTAAAATTTTTTCAGCTATTTTTCATTTACAAAGGTATTTTGAAAATGCTATAATTATTGTGTTGAAAGATGGTGATATTATGGTTTATTTAGATTATAGTGCGACAACTAAAGTTAGTGATGAGGTAATGGATAGTTTTATTAAAGCATCAAAGTATTTTGGTAATCCTAACTCATTGCACAAATTAGGTCTTGATGCAAAAAATTTAATAGATGCATCTACTAGTCAGATAGCAAAATTACTTAATGTTAATACTGATGAGGTTATTTATACAAGTGGAGCTAGTGAGTCTAATAATACTGCAATCATAGGTACATGCATGGCTCATCCAAATAAGAAGCATATTATAACTACGCCTTTTGAACATTCATCAATATATGGACCAATTAATTATTTAGTTGATTTAGGATATAAAGTTGATTATGTTAAGATTGATAATGAAGGTTTAGTTGATATAGAGAATTTAAAAAGTTTAATTACTGATGATACAATATTAGTTAGTATTGGGTGTGTAAATAGTGAGATAGGTGTTAGACAACCTGTAGAAGAAATAGGTGAGTTTTTAAAAGAATATAAGTATTTATATTTTCATTCTGATTTAACACAAGCTATAGGTAAAGTCAAAGTAGATTTAAAAAATATAGATTTAGCTAGTTTTTCAGGACATAAAATATTTGGATTTATTGGTAGTGGATGCTTAATAAAGAAAAAAAGTGTATCTATTAAACCTTTAATTCATGGTGGTAAAAGTACTACAAGTTTTAGAAGTGGAACTCCAGCTACTGAACTAATTGTGTCTTTATCTAAGGCATTAAGACTTGCTTTAGAAGACTTAGATAAAAAATATGATTATGTAAGTGAGTTAAATAAATATTTAAAAGAAAAACTTGCCAAATATGATGGAGTATATATTAATAGTAATGATAAATGTATTCCTAATATTCTTAATTTAAGTGTAGTAGGTATTAAACCAGAAGTTATGCAACATGCTTTAGAAGAATATGAAATATATATATCAACTCAGTCTGCATGTTCTGTATCAAGTGTATCTAAGGCGGTAATGAGTCTAACTAATTCTAAAGAAAAAGCATCAAGTAGTATTAGAATAAGTTTGTCATATATTACTACTAAAGAAGAATTAGAATATTTTGTTAAATGCTTTGATAAGTGCTTTCGAAAATTAAAGGAGTTATCAAGGTGAAAGTAATTAGAATTAGTGCGGTATGGTGCAGTAGTTGTATACTTATGAAAAGTAGATTTAATGAGATTGCTCGTGATATGAATATTGATATAGTTGATTTAGATTATGATCTAGATTATGAAGAGGTTGAAAAGTATAATGTAAGTGATGTTTTACCTGTATATATTAAGGGAGATAAAAGATTACAAGGAGAACACACTAAAGAAGAGATTAGAAAGTTTTTGAGTGATTAACGTGAAGAAGTTTATATACAGTTTAGTTATTGTTTTTACAATGTTTTTTAGTATTAGTTATATAAGTGCGAAAGATGTAAATTTATATTTATTTCATAGTTCAACATGTCCACATTGTAAAGAAGAAAGGGTATATTTAAAAAAATTACAAAAGAAATATGATTATTTGAAAGTTAAAGAATATGAAGTACATGATAGCATGAGTGTAACAGAACAAGTAAGAGATGGATTTGGTATTAAAGAAAGTTATGTACCTATTACTATTATTGGAAGTGATTATATAATTGGCTTTAGTAGTGTTACTAAAGATGATATAGAAAAATTAATAAAAGAATATAAAGATAGTGATTACTGTGATGTCGTTAATGCTATTATAAAAGGTAAAGATGTAAAAAAATGTAAGAATATTAATAAGAATATTGCATCTAAATCGACAATTAAGAATATTCCAATAATAGGTAAAGTTGATGTGAAAAAAGCATCACTTCCTATTATTTCAATTGTAATAGGTTTAGTTGATGGGTTTAATCCATGCGCAATGTGGGTATTATTATTTTTAATTACAATGCTTATTAATATGAAAAATAGAAGACGTATGTGGATTTTAGGTTTTACATTTATTCTATCTTCTGCACTTGTTTATTTAATGTTTATGTTAGCTTATTTACATGTTGCATCAGCATTAATTCAGACATGGTTTAAATATATAATCGCACTAGTAGCTTTAGTTGGTGGAATAATTAATTTAAAAGCATATTATAAAGATAGGAAAAAAGATATAGGGTGTAGTGTAACAGATGCAAAAAAAAGAAGAAAGATAGTAGATAAGATAAAGAAAATATTATCTGAGAAAAGTTTTATCTTTGCTTTTGTTGGAATCATATTTTTAGCCTTCTCAGTAAATTTAATAGAACTTGCATGTTCTGCTGGACTTCCTGTAATGTTTACTAATATAATTGCGATGAATAACGTTAGCGGTATTGAAACTGCACTATACTTCTTCTTATATTTATTATTCTTTATGATAGATGATATTATAGTATTTACGATTGCTATGATTACTTTTAAAGTAACAGGCATATCTAATAAGTATAGTAAGTATTCCCATCTTATAGGTGGTATAATAATGGTAATTATTGGATTACTTATGGCCTTTAAAACAGAATGGTTAATGTTTAATTTTTAGAAATTCTTATCTATCTGGTTATACACAAATTAATAGAATATTGGAATATTGTAAGGAGCCTAAGTCTGCTAAAGAAATTAGAGATTATATTGGCATTAGTTCGAAAATATATTTTGCTTCAAATATAATTAAATTATTGCTTGAAAAAGGATGATGCGAGATACAAGTATGTAGGATATCTGAATAAGCACGTTAATTGTCATAATAAAGAAATACGTGATGAATTAGATAATGAGATGTTAAGTATTATTCTATACAAAAAAATTATTAATCAATGGTTAGAATATGTTTTAAAATAAAATAATGAGTAGTTAAAGGAGTTGATTTAATTGACTAATAATTTAATTGTTCGTAGTAGCAGTGCAGAGTTTTTGATATTCGAAAGACAAAAGGGAGAAAAAGGAATTGAGGTAAGATTTGAGAACGGAGATTTATGGTTAACTCAAAAAGCAATTGCAGATTTATTTAATACTAGCAAACAAGATGTTAGTTATCATTTAAAAAATATATTTAGTACTCTTGAATTAGAGGAGAATTCAGTTGTCAAAAAATATTTGACAACTGCTAGTGATAATAAGAAATATAATACAAAATATTACAATCTTGATGCGGTTATTTCTGTGGGCTTTAGGGTGAATTCAGATAGGGCAATTCAATTTAGAAGATGGAGTATAAATATTCTTAAAGAATTTTCTAAAAAGGGTTATATAATTGACAAAAAAAGAATGGAAAATGGCATTTTTTTTGATGAAGATTATTTTGAGTCTTTACTTGCTGAGATAAGGGAAATAAGACTTTCAGAAAGAAGATTTTATCAGAAAATAACAGATATATATGCAACAAGTATTGATTATGATAGAAAATCTCCAATTACAATTAAGTTCTTTAAACAAGTGCAAAATAAGATGCATTATGCTATTTCTCATAACACAGCAGCAGAAATAATATATAATCGAGCAGATGCAGGAAAAGATTATATGGGATTAACTTCTTGGAGAAATTCTCCAAATGGAAAAATTTTAGAAACTGATGTTGTGATTGCTAAGAACTATTTATCAAAAGAGGAAATTGAGGGATTAGAATTAATTGTCTCATCATTTTTAGATTTAGCTGAATCAAGAGCTAAAAGAAATATTCCTATGACGATGGAAGATTGGAGTAATTTATTAGATAAATATTTGTTATTAGATAATAGAGATTTATTAAAAAATGCTGGTACAATATCACATGAGATTGCAAGAGACAAAGCATTAACAGAATTTGAGAAGTATAGAGTAAAGCAAGATAAAATATATAAATCAGATTTTGATTTATTGTTAGAAGAAAGTGGGAGTGATTAAATGGATATTAGAATTAAAGAGGCTCTTGATAATGAGTTTAAAAGGCAAAATGATAATGTAGAGTTGATTGCATCAGAAAATTATGTTTCAGAAGATATATTAAGATTGCAAGGAAGTATATTTACAAATAAGTATGCAGAAGGGTATCCAAATCGTAGATATTATGGTGGATGCGTTAATGTTGATACAGTTGAGTCTTTAGCAATCTCTTATGCATGTAAATTATTTGGCTCGAAGTATGCAAATGTACAGCCACATAGTGGATCATCTGCGAATATGGCTGTGTATCGTGCTTTGTTAAATCCAGGAGATACTGTTCTTGGAATGAATCTTACTGATGGAGGACACTTAACACATGGCTCTCCCGTTAGTTTTAGTGGAATTGATTATAATATTGTTGATTATAAAGTTGATAGTAAAACTGGGTTGATTGATTATGATAAGGTAGAAGAGATTGCGCTAAAATGCATGCCTAAAATGATTATTGCAGGTGCATCTGCATATTCGAAAGAATTAGATTTTAAACGTTTCTGTGAGATTGCAGATAAAGTTGGTGCATACTTAATGGTTGATATGGCGCATATTGCCGGATTAGTTGCGGCTAATCTACATATGTCACCTATACCTTATGCGGATGTAGTTACATCAACTACTCATAAGACACTTCGTGGACCTCGTGGTGGATTAATTTTAACTAATAATGAAGATATTATTAAGAAAATTAATAAGACTATTTTCCCAGGTATTCAAGGTGGACCATTGATGCATGTAATAGCTGCTAAAGCAGAGTGTTTCTATGAAGCTATGCAAGATAGTTTTAAAGATTATATGAGGCAAGTGCTTGCGAACGTACAAGTAATGGTTAAAGTATTTAAGGATAGTGGTATTAAAGTTATATCAAATGGTAGTGATAATCATTTACTTCTTCTTGATGTAACTAGTATAGGACTTACGGGGAAAGAAGCCGAAGAAGTATTAGATAGGATTAATATTACTGTAAATAAAAATACTATTCCGGGAGAAAAAAACAGTATGAATATTGCAAGTGGTATTCGTATTGGAGCAGCTGCAATGACAACAAGAGGGTTTAAAGAAGGTGAATTTGAAATTATATCTAAAATTATGGTACAATGTTTAAAGAATAGGGAAGATAGTAATTTATTAGAAAAATTAAAAGAAGAAGTTTTAATGCTTACTAGTAAGTTTCCTATTTATAAGGAGGATATAAATGGATAATGTAATTGATGGAAAAAAGATTAGTGAAGAGATTAGATCTGAACTTAAGCAAAGTATTAAGTATGAGATGTTAAAACCTTCTATTGCGGTTATTCAAGTAGGGGATAATGAGGCTAGTAATACTTATGTAAAAATGAAAGAAAAAGCATGTGATGAGGTAGGTATTTATTTTCGCCACTTTAAATTTGAAGAAGGTGAATCAGAATTATCAATTATTAATAAGATTAAAGAGTTAAATAATGATGAATATGTAAATGGTGTAATAATTCAGTTACCACTACCAGATGGTTACAATGAAAAAAGATTAGTTAATACTATTATTAATAGTAAGGATGTTGATGGACTTACTGATATTAATACAGGAAGACTTGTAAGTGGTAGAAAAACACTTGTACCTTGTACTGCTGCAGCCGTAATTGAACTTCTTAAAAGGAGTAATGTGGAAATAAGTGGAAAACATGTTGTCTTAGTTGGTCGTGGAAAATTAACGTGTAGGCCTTTAATTCAATTATTCTTAAATGAAGATGCAACTGTAACTGTATGTCATTCTAAAACAAAAGATTTAGGCTATGTTACAAGGCATGCAGATATACTTGTAACTGCGGTAGGAATTAATAATATTATTACATCCGATATGGTTAAAGATGGAGCGGTAGTAATAGATGTTGGAATTAATTATGAGACTGGTAAAATTAGTGGTGATGTAGACTTTGATAATGTGTCTAAAAAAGCATCATTAATTACAAAGACTCCAGGAGGAGTTGGTCCTATGACAGTAACAATGCTTCTTAAAAATACTGTATATTGCTACTTAAATAGAAAAAAATGAAATTTTCAAGTTCTTTTAAAGTAATATTTGGTTTTCTTGCTATATTATTAGTTGCAGTTATATCTAGTGTATATCATATTGATTTTACTAAGTTTATAAATAATGTAAATGATAGTTTAACTAATGATTCTAGTACTACTAAGAAAACTAAAGTTAGTCTTGTAGAATGTATTGATGGTGATACCGCTAGATTTAATGAAGATGGAAATAT
>JAEEGL014411511.1_pt1 | contig 10998 bp, 7 predicted proteins | sample 9134231 | NCBI WGS metagenome assembly JAEEGL01 (sample SAMN16246548, study PRJNA631951) | gut metagenome | biome: gut microbiome; feature: rumen; material: fiber-attached | host: Bos | place: Iran: Karaj | collected 2018-10 | reverse complement strand
CAGATCAAGAGTTCTTTCGGGAAGGTGGTCCCGATGAAGCAGGGCGCATACCTGGTGATCGAGACGACGGAGGCGCTGGGCGTGATAGACGTCAACAGCGGCACCCGCGCAAAGACCACGGACCAGGAGGAGAACACCTTCGAGGTCAACAAGCTGGCAGCGGAGGAAATAGCCCGGCAACTGAGGCTGCGTGACATGGGAGGCATCATCATCGTGGACTTCATCGACATGGCGTCGGGAGAACACCGCAACAGCCTCTTCAAGTACATGCAGGAGCTCATGGAGAACGACCGGGCAAAGCACAACGTGCTGCCGCTCACGAAGTTCGGTCTGATGCAGATCACCCGTCAGCGCATCCGCCCTGCGACCCAGATCAACACCGCCGAGATCTGTCCCCTCTGCCACGGCACGGGCAAGATCACCTCGAGCGCCGTCATCGACGAACAGGTCGAGCGCGACCTGGCGGAACTGGTCAAGGACAACGGCATCAAGTCCGTGACGCTCAAAGTGAGCCCGATACTGGGAGCCTACCTGACAAGGGGACTGTCGTCCTTCGTCAGCAAATGGAGAAGAAAGTACAAATGCAAGGTAAAAGTCAGCGAAAGCAACGACTTCACCGTCCTGCAGTATGAATTCTACAACGAAAAAGGAGAGAAGCTGTTCTAAGGCTCCTCTCTTTTTTCTTTGGTATATGCGCGCCACTTGGCGATGAGGGCCTGCATGTCCCCGGGGATGTCGGAGTCGAAGCGGACGTGCTGGCGCGTGCGGGGATGGTCGAAGCCCAGGACCTTGGCGTGCAGGGCCTGGCGCGGGCACAGCTCGAAGCAGTTCTGGATGAACTGGCGGTACTTGGCATAGATGGTGCCCTTGCGTATCTCCGTGCCGCCGTAGCGTTCGTCGCCGAAGAGAGGATGGCCGATGGAAGCCATGTGCACGCGTATCTGGTGCGTGCGTCCGGTCTCCAGGCGGCATTCCACGACCGTGACGAAGCCGAAGCGCTCGAGGACGCGGTAGTGCGTGACGGCGTGCTTGCCCTTCTCGGGGTCGCGGTACACCTTGAAACGGAGCCTGTCGGCAGGATCGCGGCCTATATAGGTATCGATGGTGCCCTCGTCCTCCTGGATGTTGCCCCAGACCACCGCGACGTACACGCGGTCTATGCTGTGGAGGAAGAACTGGCGGGCGAGGTTCAGCTGCGCCTCGTCGTTCTTCGCTACGACGAGGAGGCCGGAAGTGTCCTTGTCGATGCGGTGGACGAGGATACCCATGCGCTCATCCTCGGCCTCGGGGCCCTGGGAGATGCCCAGGTGGAAGGCCAGGGCGTTGACGAGCGTGCTCTCGAAATGCCCGTGGCCTGGGTGAACGACCATCCCCGCGGGCTTGTTCACCACCAGGAGGTCGTCATCCTCGAAGACTATGTCAAGGGGTATGTCCTGCGGAAGGATCTCAAATCCGCGGCGGCGGTAGGGCATCACGAAGCGGATGATGTCGCCGGGGCGGACTATGTAATTGGACTTGACTACCTTGTCGTTGACCTGGACGTACTGCTCCTTGATGGCGCACTGGATGCGGTGGCGGGAGGTATCCTCCATGTGCGAGGACATGTACTTGTCCACGCGCATCGGCTCCTGTCCCCTGTCAACCACGAAGCGGAAATGTTCGAACCTTCCCTGCTCCTCGTCACCGGGGATGACATCCAGATCGTCGTCTTCGATGAAGTCAGCCATGGACGCTATTTGGGGAGGCGCTCGGGATTGACGGTAAGGTACAGGGTGACGTCGGATCCCATGGGTGTCGGAGCCTGCGAAGCTCCGGGGCTCTGGCGATAGACCACGGCGTTGGTGGAATCGTTGTAGTTGCGGACGCTCTCGTCGAAGACCAGTCGGCTGATGTTCAGGGAGTTCTCATGCACGACATCCACGGCACGGACATACTTCATGCCCGTTACCTTGGGGATGTATGTACGGTTGTCGGAGTCGTTGAGGCCGACCACGAGGTCTATCTCGGAACCGCTCTCGACGCTGCTGCCGGCGGCTATGTCGCGGCCGCGGAGCTGCTGTTTCAAGACATTGTTGGTAGCTATGTCATTGACATATACAAGTTTGCCGAGATTGAGCCCGCGGGTGGACAGCTCCGCCTTGGCCTGGCGCATGGAATAGCCGACGAGGTTGGGCATGGTGACCTTCTTGGGCACGGTGGCGTTGATGGTGAGCAGGATTCTGCGGCCGCGCTTGACGCTGGCGCCTGCGGCAGGGCTCTGCTTGTAGACGGCACCCTTGGCCATGCCGCGGACGTAGATGGAGTCCACTACGTCGATGCGGACGCCGACGGAGTCGGCCACGCGGTCCGCCTCGCGGACGGACAGGCCGACCATGTCGGGCACTTCCTGCACCTTGCCGTGATGCGTAAATATGCCCAGCAGGACGTTGGCGACCAGGGCGAGGGCGAGGAAGAACACCACCGCGCCGGCGAGGTTCTTCAGCACCCAGAATTTCTTGGTATTGGCTTTTTCTTCCATGCTTGTCAAGTATATCCGCGCAAAGTTACGAATAATTCATTAACTTTGTTCATGTCCATTTATCGAAACGACATGCCCAGACACCATAAGACCCTGGCGGCGCTTGCGCTGGCCTCCGCCGTAATGCTGAGCCTCCCGTGGCTCGTGCCCCATACCGGCTTCCTCGCTCTCTTCGGCTTCATCCCCCTGCTGGAGATGGAGCGCTACGCAACGGCCAACGGCGTAAGGCGATTCTGGATATGGCATTATCTCACCTTCGTGTTGTGGAATGCCTTCACCACCTTCTGGGTGTGCTGGGCGACTGTCGGAGGCGGCATATTCGCCGTGCTGGCCAACGCGCTGCAGATGTCGCTGGTCTTCGGCCTCTTCCGCCTCTCGAAGAAAAAGCTCTCCGGACCGCTCCCCTATATATTCCTGGCAGTCACGTGGATAGCCTGGGAGAGGGCTTATTTCAGCGCGCAGATCTCCTGGCCCTGGCTCGTGCTGGGCAATGCCTTCGCACGCTCGACCGGCCTCGCACAATGGTATGAGTACACCGGCACTCTCGGCGGCTCGCTGTGGATCTGGGCATGCAACCTCTCGCTATTCGGCTTCCTGACGGCGCTGCGCACCAGGAAGGCCGAGCGGTGGAACGGCAAGGCGCGCATCGCCGCCCTGGCCGGTCTCGCTGTGCTATTCATCGGCCCGGCCGTTACCTCGGCCATCATCGGCGCCCGGTACCAGGAGGTCAGTGAAGGCAGCCTGGACGTGATGGTCTGCCAGCCCAACATCGACCCTTACCAGAAGTTCCAGCTCCTGAACCAGAGCCAGCAGAACGCCATCTTCATCGACGTGGCGAAGAAGGGGCTGGCCGGACGGACCGGGAGGGCTCCCCTGCTCATAGTAGCCCCGGAGACCTTCACGAACGACATTACCGTGGATGAATACCAGATGAGTCCCACCTGGAGACGCTTCGTGCAGCTGCTGAACGAGTATCCCGGCACCGAGATGCTCTTCGGAGCCACCTCGACGGAGTTCTATGACGGAGACGTGGCCAGGGACCCCTGCGACTACAAACTGGACCGCGGAGGATGGGCCAGCAGGCACAACTCCGCCCTGAGCCTGAAGGCCGACGGGACCACGGAGATCTTCCACAAGAGCCGCCTGGTCGTGGGCACCGAGATGACGCCCTTCCCCAAGGTCATACTGCCGCTGGCGCATCTGCTGAATACCGGCATCGGCCGCCTTGTCGGCCAGCCGGAGGTGACGCTGCTGCACAGTTTCGACGTACCCTACGGCTGTGCCGTATGCTACGAATCCGTCTACGGGGAGTATTGCACGGAGTATGTGCGAAAGGGGGCCAAATTCCTGACGGTCATAACGAACGATGCCTGGTGGGGCAATACTCCGGGCTACCGGCAGCACCTGAGCTACTCGGCGCTCCGCGCCATTGAGCTCAGGCGCGACGTCGCCCGCTGCGGCAATACCGGCATATCCTGCTTCATCGACCAGAAAGGCCGCATCCTCGACCGCGGCCCGTGGTGGGAAGCAGCGACCCTGGAGGGAAGCGTCAACTTCAACTCCAGGGTCACGTTCTTCGCCGAGCACGGGGACATCACTGGCAGGGTATGCACCTTCGTTTTCCTGCTGCTCCTCCTCGCCGTATTCGTGCGTTTCCTGATCAGGAAATAGCCTATCCGAGGCTCTTTACCAGATCGCTTATCATATGCAGCTGGTCCGGGATGCGGATGCGCTGCGGGCACTTCGGCAGGCAGGCGTTGCAGTCGATGCACGCGCCGGCAATCTTGTCCTTCCCGAGCTCGTTGTAGCGTTTCAGGAACAGTTTTCTCTTCTGCCTGTAATCCTTGTCCTTATTCTCGGGATCGGGAATGCTGAGCTCGTCGCTGGTGGTATTGAACACCTTGAAATTGCCGGGGATGTCCACTCCGTTGGGACAGGGCATGCAGTATGAGCAGGCCGTACAGGGGACATGGATGTTGGCTTTGTAGAGGTCGGCGGTCTCTTCCATGAACGCCATGTCCGCCTCGTCAAAGGGCTTGAAGCCGGTGAACAGGGCGACGTTCTCCTTGAGCTGCTGCATGTTGGACATGCCGCTGAGGGTGACCATCACGCCCGGGAGCGAGCCCACGAAGGAGAGGGCGTTGCCTGCGGGAGTGAGGTTGGGATGACGCTCGCGCATCCTGTCGCGCAGGGCGTCGCTGACATTGGCCAGCGAGCCTCCCTTGACAGGCTCCATCACCAGGACGGGGATATTGCGTTCGCGAAGGATGTTGTACAGGGCCTCCGAGCTGCACTCGTCGTTCGGCTGGTCCCACTGTGCGGTGAAATACTTCCAGTCGACATAATTCAGCTGGATCTGGACGAACTCCCAGGGATACTTGTCGAGGAGGACGGGAAGGTCCTTGTTGGATCCGTGGAAGGAGAATCCGAGGTGGCGTATCTTGCCCTGGGCCTTGAGGTCCAGAATGTAGTCCATCACGCCGTTGCTGGCGAAACGCTTCTCGAACCCCGCCTCGCTGGACACGTTGTGCAGCAGGTAGAAGTCGAAGTAATCCACCTGGAGGTTCTTCATAGAGGTCTCGAACATCCTTCTGGCCGACTCGACGGTGGGGTTGGGGTCATTCATGGTGGACATCTTGGTGGCCAGCATGTAGGACTCGCGGGGATGGCGGCTGAGCGCACGGCCCATCACGACCTCGGACTCACCGTAGATGGGAGCCGTGTCGAAATAGTTGATCCCGTGGGCAAGTGCATAGTCGACCATCTCGTTGACCGCGTCCTGGTCCAGTCCGCCTCCGGTGCTGCGCGGCCTGGAAGGCAGGCGCATGCAGCCGAGGCCCAGCATTCCGAGGCTGCAGCCGAGGCCGTCCCAGTAGATGCTGTCGACCTTGGAGCCCTCGGGGGCGTCGGGCATGGGAATGAAGGGAGCGCCGGCCGAGGCCTTGGCGCCGCCGCGCGGAGCGCAGGCCTGCAGGAGCGTGCCGGCGGTGGCGAGGCCCACTCCGGCATATAGCATGTCCTTGATGGCTTCGCGTCGTGAAATCTTCTTGCTCATAGCAGTTTATTGTTTGGTTCAGAACAAATATACGAAAAAACCGCGATTCCGAAATCCGGAACCGCGGTTTTACACTTATTCTATCCGTTCTGACGATTACATCATAGGGGGCATTCCGCCCATCATGCCACCGCCCATTCCGCCACGGCCGCCACGGCCGCCGCCCATCATGCCGCCCATGCCGCCGCGGCCGCGCTGTCCTCCGAAGGAATTGAAGCGCCAGGTGAAGGCCAGGATGACATAACGGCCGAGGGAGTTCGTGAAGGACTCGGTATAGGTGGTGCCGCTGGTGCTCAGGGAGAAGTTCTTGGTCTGGCCGAGCAGGTCATAGCCGCGCAGCGAGAGGGAAGCCTGGTTGTTGAAGAGGAGCTTCTCGATCTCCATGTTCCAAAGGAGGGTCGGAGTGGGGTTGGTGTCGTAGCCGTTGTACCACATGTAGTTGACGTCGGTGTCGAAGGTGATTCCGGGGAGCTCCCAGTTCCAGGTGAAGGAACCCGTGGCAGCATTGCGGAAGGTGGAAGTGGTGACGGTCTGGTCAACCCAGGTCCTCTGGTAGTTGGTGCTGGCACCGAGACGGAAGTCGAAGTCATCCGCACGCCAGGTGAAGGTGATGCGCTCGTTGGCGCTCAGGGAAGTATTGGACTTGAGGACGAAATACTTGCTGTTGCTGATGTCGCTGAAATCGTTCAGGAAGGCAGGATAGTCGAACTCGAAGAGGTCATCATCCTTGAAATACTTCTTCACGTCGATGCCGTTTCCAATGTAGGAATAGGAGCGGGAGCCGTTGATTCCGGTCTGGGTGGATAGGGTGAACCTGGTGGTGAAGATCGGGTTGTTCGTCGTGAGGTTTATGCTGCCGTTGTAGGTGTCATGACCGTTGAAGGGCATCGTGAATGTACGTCCGCCGGTGATCATCTGGGCGTTCACGATAGGATTCTGCACCATTCCAGCGTTGAAGCGGAGGTTGGCGGAGGAGAACTTCTGACGGTTGTTGAAACGGAGCTCGCCGTTAACGTTATGCGAGAAGTAAGGGGCCAGCGAAGGGTTACCGAGCGAAATGCTGATAGGGTTGGTGTTGTCCGGAACGGGCATCAGCTGCGAGATGTTCGGCTGGCTGGAGTTGCCGCGGTAGAAGAAGCGGACGTTCAGGTAGTCGTTGGCATCCCAGATAATCTGCGCGTTCGGCGACCAGTTGATCACGGTAAAGGTCGTGTCGATCTGGTAGGTGGCCCTGGTAGTCGCATTGTGGGTCGTGGTGGGACGGAGGCTCGCACCGACCTGGGCGCGGAGATAGTCACCCTGATAGAGCAGGTTGGCTCCGATGCTCTGGTTCACGTAGTCGTTCAGGATGCTGTTGGAGTAGCTGGGATCGGGAACCTCGCCGTTCCTGTTATAAGGATGGTTGTCCTTGGTATAGGTGTCCAGGTCATAGAGGCCGCTGCTGAAGGCGTTCTTCTCGGACAGGGAGTGGTTCCATCCATAGGAGTAGTTGCCCTCCACGTAGAAGTAGTTGCCGAGAGGCTCGGTGTAAGTGGCGTTGGCCGTAATGGAAGCCTGCTTGCTGGTCTGGTCGTTCCTCTGGTTGATGAACGTAGGGAGACCCTTGCTGCCGGAAACGGGGTCGTCGAAGATCCTGGTCAGGGACTGGGTGAAGCCGTCGGTGAGGCTGTTGCTGAGGTTGTACCTGACATTAACGGTGAGGGTACGGCCGGGGATGACGATCCTCTGACGGTACATGAGGTTACCGGAGGCGCTCAGGCTCTTGGTGTTGGAGGTATTGTTGCTCCAGCTGTCGTTGATGTCCACCAGACCATAATTGAAGTAATCGTACTGGGTGGAGGAAGTGCTCATGGACTGGGAACCGGAAGTCCTGTAGCTGAACTGGGGCTGGAAGATGAGGGAAGCGCTCTTGCTGAAAGTATGCTCGATGCGCATGCTGATGCTGTGGCCCTTGCTGTCGGTAAGGGAGGAGCTGTTGCGCCTGGTGATCATGTCGTATCCGAGCTCCTCGAGGTGGTTGTTGCTGTAGGTGCTGGACTGGGAGTCGGTATTGCTGCCGTTGAAGCTGTAGTTACCGCTGGCCTCCATCTTGTCGTCGAAGAGGTTGAGGCCGAGGTTGGAACCGAGCATGTAGGAGCTGGTGACACCGCCGCCGCCGAAACCGCCCATTCCGCCGCCCATCATGCCGCCGCCCATGCCGCCGCCGCCCATCATGCCGCCGCCCATGCCGCCACCGCCGAAGCCCATGCCGCCGGCGCCGTTGTTGGCGTTACCGATGACGAAGATCTGGGTGCCGTTGGTGAAGTTGCCGAGGAAGAGGTTGCCCTGGTAACGGTAGTCGTCGTAGTTGGTGAGCGCGGAGACATTGTCGCTGGCCACCTGGGTGGAAGGGATGTCATGGCCGACACCGGCGGTGACGTTCGCCATGAGGCCGCTCATGGTGCCGCCTGCGACGGAAAGGTCGAGGACAGTCTCCTCCTGGCCGTCATCGATGCCGGTGAACTCGGCCTGGTCGGACTTCTTCTGGATGACCTTGACCTTCTCGACGAGCTTCGCAGGAATGTTCTTGGTGGCGATCTGGGGATCGTCCATGAAGAAGGTCTTGCCCTCCATGTACACCTTGGTGACGGTCTGGCCGTTGACCACGATGGAACCGTCTTCATTGACCTCGACGCCGGGGAGCTTCTTCAGAAGGTCCTCGAGGACGTCGCTTTCGGTGGTCTTGAAGGAGCCGGCATTATATTCGATGGTGTCTTTCTTGATCGTGACGGGAGCGCCCACGTCGGTGACGCTGGCTGCATCGAGCATTTCGCGGTCAAGCTCGAGCTTGACGCTGCCGAGGTCGACGTTGCCGCCCTTGACGGTGATTTCCTTCTCATACTTGACATAGCCCATCATTTCGGCCGCAAAGGTGTAGGTGCCGTCCTTGAGGCCGGTGAGGGAAGCATTGCCCTTCTCTCCGGTGAGGGTATACTTCGCGGGCTGGGTGGAACCCTTCGCCGTAAGCGACACGGTGGCGAAGCCGATGGGCTCGTCATTGGATGCGTCGATGAGGGTCACGCTCACGGAATAGCCGGAAGACTGGGCGAAGGAAGTGGCTGCAAGCATGAGGGAAAGCAGTGCAGCGAAGAACAGAGAAATACTTCTTTTCATATATCTTGACATATTTTCATCAAAAAACACATCCTCTTAGACAGAAAAGGACGTGTCCGGTTTAATCGCCGGAGAAGTTTTTTCAAATTTTTTACTATTTATTTACGGGAGCCGGTCATTTCTTCACGCGGCCGGGATTCGCCGCGATGAATTTCTCCCACGAAGAACCGGAGGAGATGCCGGCTAAAGGGCTGCTGGTCTGGTAGTAATGGCAGAGTGCGATGGCCAGCGCATCGGTGGCGTCGAGGTGCTCGGGCCTGAGCTCCACGCCGAGGGTTTTCTGTACCATCGACTGCACCTGCTCCTTGGACGCCGCGCCGTTGCCGCATATGGCTATCTTGGCCTTGCGGGGAGCATATTCGGCGACGGGGATGCCGGCCTCGGTCGCCGCGATGATGGCGGCGCCCTGCGCCCGGCCGAGCTTCAGGATGACCTGGGCGTTCTTGCCGTAGAACGGCGACTCGACGGCCATCTCGTCCGGAGCATGCTCGGCGATGAGCTCCTTCACGCCGGCGTTGATATTGGCCAGCTTCTCGAAGGCGTCAGGGATCTTGCGCAGGTCGAACACGCCCATCGTAACGTAGTGCGGGCCGTGCGCATCAACGGAAATGATCCCGAAACCGAGGAGGTTGGTTCCGGGATCTATTCCGAGTATGGTCCTGTCCTTAGTCAATCCTGTCGAAGCCGGTGTAAGGCCTCAGCACCTCGGGGATGATGATGCCGTCGGGGGTCTGGTTGTCCTCGAGCAGGGCGGCGACGACGCGCGGAAGCGCGAGCGAGCTGCCGTTGAGGGTGTGGCAGAGCTGCGTGCGGCCGCTCTCGTCACGGTAGCGCAGGTGCAGGCGGTTGGCCTGGTAGGTCTCGAAGTTAGAGACGGAGGAAATCTCCAGCCAGCGGCCCTGGGCGGCGCTCCAGAGCTCGAAGTCGTAGGTGATGGCGGAGGTGAAGGACATGTCGCCGCCGCAGAGGCGGAGGATCCTGTACCTCAGGCCGAGCTTGTTGACGATCTCCTCCACGTGGGCGACCATAGCATCGAGGGCGGCGTAGCTGTTCTCGGGCTTCTCCACGCGCACGATCTCGACCTTGTCGAACTGGTGCAGGCGGTTCAGGCCGCGGACGTCCTTGCCGTAGGAGCCCGCCTCGCGGCGGAAGCAAGGCGTATAGGCCGTCAGGGCCTGCGGCAGCTGATCGTCCTGGAGAATAACGTCGCGGAAGATGTTGGTTACGGGCACCTCCGCGGTAGGGACCATGTAGAAATCGTCGAGGTTGGCGTGGTACATCTGGCCTTCCTTGTCAGGAAGCTGTCCGGTACCGAAGCCGGAAGCGGCATTGACCATCACGGGCGGCTCGACTTCCTTGTATCCGTCGGCGGTGTTGCAGTCGAGGAAGAAGTTGATGAGGGCCCTCTGGAGCTTGGCTCCCTTGCCCTTGTAGACGGGGAATCCGGCTCCGGTGATCTTCACGCCGAGGTCGAAGTCGATGATGTCGTACTTCTTGCAGAGCTCCCAGTGCGGGAGGGCGCCTTCGGGAAGGTTCACTTCCGGGCCTCCCATCTTGACGACGAGGTTGTCCTCGGCGCCCTTCCCCTCGGGAACGAGGTCGCAGGGAAGGTTGGGGAGCAGGACGATCTTGGCGTCGAGCTCTGCCGTCACCTCGTCGTACTCGGCGAGGAGGCTGCCCGAGCGGGCCTTCATCGCGGCCACTTCGGCCTTGGCGGCCTCGGCCTCGGCCTTCAGGCCCTGCTTCATCAGCTTGCCGATCTCGCCGGCCTTGACCTTCTGCTGTGCGAGGATGGCGTCGCTCTCGGTCTGGAGGGCGCGGCGGCGGGTATCGAGTTCAAGAACCCTCTCAACGATTTCGCGGGCGTCGAAATTCTTGACTGCCAGCTTAGCGATCACTTTCTCCGGATCGTCGCGGAGCGCTTTCAATGTGAGCATATGATGTAGATGTTAGATTCGTGGTAAAACAAAAGAGGACTTGCACAACTCTCGAAGTGCAGTCCTCTTTATGCCCATGGCAAACCCTTCGAGACTAGTTCTCAAACGGGATGACTGAAACGTAGGATTTGTCAGCTTTCTTCTTGGTGAACTTCACGGTACCGTCCACGAGGGCATAAAGGGTGTGGTCCTTGCCCATGCCGACGTTGCGGTCGGGATTGTGGACAGTGCCCCTCTGACGTACGATAATATTGCCGGCCTTTACGACCTGACCGCCAAACTTCTTGAGACCCAGGCGCTTGCTCTGCGACTCACGACCGTTCTTGGAACTTGAT
>JAEEGL013131288.1_pt1 | contig 10998 bp, 11 predicted proteins | sample 9134231 | NCBI WGS metagenome assembly JAEEGL01 (sample SAMN16246548, study PRJNA631951) | gut metagenome | biome: gut microbiome; feature: rumen; material: fiber-attached | host: Bos | place: Iran: Karaj | collected 2018-10 | reverse complement strand
GTGACCCAGCGCATGATCGTGCCGGTGATGAGGCCGCCGCAGGTGGAGATCACGAAGGCGGTGAGGCCGAGCAGGATGATCTTGATGGTGGAGAACGCGAGGAAATTGTCCGCGTTCGCCGTCGCGCCCACCGAGACGCCGAGGAAGATCGTCACAATGTTCATGAGCTCGTTCTGCGCAGTCTTGGAGAGCCGGTCGCAGACGCCCGAGACGTTCAGAAGATTGCCGAGCATCAGAAATCCGATGAGCGGCGCGGCGTCCGGAACGATCAGGGTGACGACGAGGGTGACGACGATCGGGAAGAGGATCTTTTCGACCTTCGAGACCGGGCGCAGCGTCGTCATGACGATGGAGCGCTCCTCCTTCGTGGTGAGGAGCTTCATGAACGGCGGCTGGATGATCGGGATGAGCGCCATGTAGCTGTAGGCTGCGATCGCGATCGCGCCGAGAAGATGGGGCGCGAGGGTCTTGGTGACGAGGATCGCCGTCGGGCCGTCCGCACCGCCGATGATGCCGATGGAGCCGGCTTCGTGCGGTGTAAAGCCAAGCAGGATCGCTCCGGAGAAAGCCACGAACACGCCGAGCTGCGCGCCCGCACCCATGAGCAGGGATTTTGGGTTGGCGATCAGCGAGGAAAAGTCCGTCATCGCGCCGACGCCGAGGAAGATCAGCGACGGATAAATGCCCAGCTTGACGCCGAGATACAGAAAGTCGATCAGATTTCCCTGCTCGGCGATCTGCTGCATGTTGATGGGCGAGCCGTCCTCATGGATGAAGAGCTCCATGTGGTACAGATTCGCGCCGGGGAGGTTGGCGAGCAGCATGCCGAACGCGATGGGCAAGAGCAAGAGCGGCTCGAACTTCTTCACGATCGCCAGGTAGAAGAGCAGTCCGATGATCACATACATGACGAGGGTCTTGACGAGATGGACCGGATCTTCAAAAAGGATCGGAAGCCCCGTGGTGTTGTATATGTTTGTAAAAAAGCTCACTTTCTTTCACTCCTGTTGATGAAATGGAGGGGAGTAAAATCAGCCCAGCGTGATGATGGTGTCGCCGGAGTTGACCGAGGAGCCCTGGGGCGCGTCGACGGTCTTCACGACCCCGCCTTCCTTCGCGAAGATTTCGTTCTCCATCTTCATGGCCTCGAGCACGCAGACGAGATCGTTCGCCTTCACGGTATCGCCGACCTTGACGTTCATTTTCAGGATGGTGCCGGGCATGGGCGCGGTGACCTTGATCCCGCCCTGCGCGGCGGAAGGAGCTGCCTTCGGGGCGGAGGGAGCTTTCGGAGCGGCAGGCGCTTTCGGGGCAGCTGCCGGAGCCGGAGAAGGCGTGGGAGCCGCGGCGGATGCGGAATCGGCCTCCTCGACGAGGACTTCATAGGTGACGCCGTTGACGGTGACGTTGTATTTTTTCATGTGTGCCTCCACAAATATTTCAGTCGTGATTCAGGATCAGTCGCCGATGGGACCGTTCCAGCTTTTTCTGGTGTTTTTGCGCTTGAAGGAAACCACGCGATAGGAACCGGGAGCGGCTCCCTCTGCGGCGCGGTACGCTTCGATGGCGGCGGTGATGACGGCAATGAGCGCGCCCTCATCCTCCTCCGGCTCCTCGTAAACCTCTTCGGGAGCGGGCCGGTCGGCGGGTTTCTCGATATTCGGAGCCGGGGAGTTCTTCACCTGCTCCATGATGCGTTCGCGTTCCCGCTTTGCCTGCGCCTTGGCGACCGCACCGAAGAGCGCGATGACGCCCCAGAGGATGCAGAGCACGAGGAACACGGTGCCGAGACCGGTGAGGATCATGCGTCCGCAGAGCGCGAACTTCTCGCTGAGGGTCCCGTACGCGAATTCAGCTGCTAAGAAAACGGACATATCGTCACCTCCGATCACAGAGGAAGATTGGCATGGCGGCGTCTCGGCGCGGCGGCGGATTTGCCGGAGAGCATCAGGACGGCGGACGTCACTCTCTGACGGACCTCGGCGGCGGCGATGATATCGTCGACCTCCCCCGCTCTGGCGGCGTGGATGACGTTCGCCTCGGTCTCCTCCCATTCGGTCTCCAGCGATTCGCGCGTCACGGAACCCGTGATCCGGTCGTTCCAGAGGAGCGCGACGCCGGACGCGGGGGGGAGGCAGGAGATCCTTGCGGAATCGAGGGCGAAGACGACGTCCGCGCCGAGCGATTTCGATGCGAGGACGGAGAAGACGGAGCCGTAGGCACAGCCGGTCACGAGCGTGACGAGCGGCGTTTTCGCGGATGCGTAGGCAGAAGCCAGCTTGGCGAGCTCTGCGGCGAAGGGGGTCTTCTCCTCGGAGGCGGACACGGCGAAGCCCTCGGAATCGACGAGCGTGACGACCGGGATGCCGAAGCAGTCGCAGAAGTTCACGAACTTTGCAGCCTTGCGGGCACCGAGGGACGTGAGACGTCCGCCGTCCGTCGCATGGTCGGTGGCAACCGCGCCGCAGACCGTGCCGTCGAAGGAGACGAATCCCGTGACGACGGAAGGAGCGGTCTTTTCGCCGATCTCCGTGAAGGAACCGGCATCGCCGATCAGAGCGAGCAATGCGCGGGCGTCGCGGTCGGCGGCAAAGGAGGAGAGGTCGATCTCCCGGTCGGGATCGTCGGAGGAGACGGTTTCCACCGCGCCTTCTTCGTTGTTGGAGGGGATCGATGCGAGCAGTCTGCGGACGGTGTTCATCGCTTCGACGTCGTCCTTGACGGGGACGGTCGCGATGCCGCATGCGGCTGTGTCCTCGCTGGTTCCGCCGCCGACGACAAAGGCCGGGCTGACGCTCACCACGGATTTCTCCGCGGCGACGACGAAATCGAACATCGACACGATCACGGCGGATGCGCCCTGAGCCGCGCCGGACACCACCGCGATCTGCGGAATGACGCCGGAAGCGGCGCTCACGGATTTCATGATCCGTCCGTAACCGGCAAGCGCGCGCACGCCTGCCACGAGGTCTGCACCCGCGCTGTCGAAGCAGCCGACGACGGGGCATCCGTTTTCCACGGCGAGGCGGTAGACGTTCGCGATCTTATCGGCGGTCGCGTCGCTGACGGCGGCCTTCGTGCGGGAAAGATCTTCGGCAAAGGCATAGACGAGACATCCGTCCACCGCGCCGTAGCCGCCGATCACGCCTTCAAGCGCGCCGTCGGATGCGGGTTCGCTGTCGCGTCTTCTGACGGCATACGCGCCGAGCTCGGTGAAGGTCCCCTCGTCAAAGAGGGCGATGAGCCGCTCCCGTGCGCTGAGGGATCCGTCCGCGCCGGGTTTTTCATCCCGGACGAGGAGCTCGCGGAACGCCTCGGCGGTCTTCGGATACGCGCATCCGGCGCCGCCGTCCTTTAAAAGTTTCTCCATAGTTCCTCCAGAAGAATGGTGATGATCAAGTTGTGAATCTGGGATAACAGGATCATTGGGCAAAAGGAAAACCATTCTGCCCCATTGTACTAATCATACCGCATTTCCCGGTGATAATCAAGATATTCCCGCAATATTAAAAGTAAATTCACATTTCTGCCGTCGGCCTCTCATTTTCAGGTATTATACTTTCTTTAATCGTTTGATCGAATCCGAATGGCCCGGAGGGTCCCATGCTTATCGATTTCCACACTCACGCTTTTCCCGACAGCCTCGCGCCGCGTGCCATGGCTGCGCTGTCGGAGCCGATCCGCGTCCCGCCCGTCACCGACGGCACCCTTGACGGCCTTGATTCGCTGATGCGCCTCTCCGGCATCGACCGGTCGGTGATCTGCAACATCGCGACGAACGCGCACCAGACGGAGAACGTCAATTCCTTCGCCATCCGGACCCTCCGGGAGAGAGGCGACCGCTTCACCCCTCTCGGAAGCATCCATCCCGATTATCCGCATCCGGAGCGGGAGATCGGACGGCTGCACGGCGCGGGGATCCCCGGCCTGAAGCTACACCCCGATTATATGGGATTCTTCATCGACGATCCCGCGTTTGACGACATCTTTTCGCTCTGTTCGGAATACGGGATGTTCGTTCTCATCCACGCCGGATTCGATGTGTATTCGCCCGCTCTGATTCACGCGACGCCGGAGAGGATCCTGCGCCGCCTGGAGCGTTCCCCAGAAACCGTCCTTGTCGCGGCGCACTTCGGCGGCAACGCGCTGTATGACGAGGTCGAAGAAACGCTGATCGGGCATGATCTGTACATCGACGCCTCCCTCGGCATGCTCATGAACCTCGATCCGGCCCAGGCCGCGCGGCTCCTCGGGAAGCACGACGCAGAGCGCATCCTGTTCGGCTCGGACTGTCCGTGGGCGTCGCCGCTCGAAACCTTCCGCTGGCTCGACGCGCTTCCCCTCCCCGCGGATCGGAAGGAAAAGCTGTTTTATCGAAACGCCGTCCGGCTGCTCGGACTGGAATGATCGTGAAAAAGGACCGTTCCCCGTTTGGGGTGCGGTCCTTTGTTTCGTTTTGCATAGGTTTTATTTGTCCGTCGGAGCGCTCTGGGCAGCCGCGCCGCCGCCGAGTTCGTCGCTGATTTCGTCCGTGAACTCGTCGGAATAGCCGTCGACGTAGGAGGAAATGTCGAAATCGTTCTTCCCGCTCAGCCCGTCCTTCTGCATCATCGTTTCGAGGACGCTGATGTCCGCGGTGATGTCGATCGATTCGTTGCGGAAGAGCTGGTCGATCTGCTGTTCGAAGCCCACAACGAGGAGGTCGAGGATGCTCTCGATATTCTCCTTGGACTTCTTCATGTTCTCCCCGGCGACGCCAACGCGCTCGATCCGGCTGTAGGATTCGAGGAGCTTCAAGGTCGTCGGCAGGTAGTAATTCATGAAGGTGCGGATCTGCGGCATGGCCTCCGGGTGCTCGGTCACATAGTCGAAGATGTGGCGCGTATGCCCTTCGATCCGATCGATCCGCTCGGAGACGGGGCCGTCTTCGATCTGGTCGTTGAGGCGGCGGATCTCGGCGAGGATCTTCGCGAACCGCGCTTCGTCGCTGTCGTCCTCCGGCTCTTCGGCTGCCGTGTCGCCCTCCGCGGCTTTTTTCTTCGCGAAGAGATCGCCGTAGACGGTCTTGTAGTCGAAGCCCTCGGGATCGTCCGGAGAGGCGTCCGGGTTGCGCATGAAGTTGTTCGAGCCGAGGTCGATGTACGCGCTGTCGCCGAACTCTCCCTTGTCGATCATCTTCTGCAGCTGTTTCCGGATCTTTTTCAGGCTTTTGCCCGAAGCGGACGCCAGCTTCGAGAGATTGTAGCTCTCCTTCGTGCCGATGATCTTTTTGATGCGGTTGAGCTCGACCTCGCGGTTCTTATAGAGCTTCGCACCGATGAAGAACGCGGCGGCGATGAGGGCCGGGACTGCGACGACGCCGAGGAAGGTGATCGCGCTATCGGCGACAAGGCCCGTGAAGAGCAGCGCAAACCCCGCGATGACCGCCGCGATGATGCCGCCCGTGATGAGACCCGCGTAGCCGCCGGAGTTCTTGGCCTGCTTTGCCGCCTTGCGGTCGATCTGTTCCCGGTAATAGGGATTGGTGACGACCGGGTCGGCCTTTTTCGCCTGCTGCTGGTTCTGCGCGGCCGTCTGATACTGCTCGCGGGTCTTGCGGCGCTCGGAGGCGTAGATGCGGTTCTGTTCGGCCTGACGTCTCGCGGCGTCCGCTTCCATGCGCCTGTCAAAGTCCGCGCGCATCTGGGCCGCCGACTGACGGGCGTTCGCGCCGTTCTGCTTCTTCTGGTTTTCGGAGACCACGCGGAGGATGGTGAGAACGATCCCGACCGGCCAGTAGAGAATATAGGCCAGTACGATCAGGGGAATCGGAATGTCAAAATTGTTGTTTCTGTTCGCCAATGTCCGCGTGCTCCTTTACCGTATTTTGGAGGTTTCTTTCAAGAATGATTATTCGGCGTCCTTCCGGTCCTCGGCGTGCAGGAAATCGATGCAGCGCTGTACTTCTTCGCAGCCGGTGGGATCGAGGCCTTCGCTCTCGACGACGATCTGCATGCCGTATTCGATCGCTTTTCTGCGCACCTCGGCGACGGGAGCCGTGCCCTGTCCGAGGGAGACGCCGTGGCCGTCCGCGTCGCCGTCCTTGAGGTGGATGACGGGAATGCGGTCCCGGAGTCTTTCGAGGATCGCCACGGGATCCTGCTTCGCGACGTACGCCCAGTAGGTATCGATCTCAAAGAACAGATCGGCACGCGCTTCGAGTTCGCGGTGGATCTGATAGCCCTCGGGCATATCGTAGAATTCGTGGGAGTGGTTGTGGTAACCGAGCCCGATGCCCTCGGCGCGGAGCTTCGGCGCGATCTCGTTGACCTGCGCGATGAAGGTGTCGAGCTTTTCCTTCGTGGAGAGGTCGTGACCGGGGATGATGTAGTTCTTGTTGCCGATGGTCTTGTGATACTTCACGGTCCCCTCGAAATCGTTCAGAAGATCGTAAAGCCCGCTGTGGGTACCGGAGCAGACGAGACCGTATTTGTCCAGCATCGCCTTCACGTCCTCGGCGGAATGGCCGAAGAAGCCCGCGAATTCCACCATCTCGTAGCCCATGTCTGCGACCGCCTTGAGCGCGCCGTCGAGATTGTCGGAGGTGATGTCGCGGAGGGAGTACATCTGAATGCCGTATTTCATGATCGTTACCGTCCTTATCGTTTTCTTGGCATGCCGCCTCAGATATTATACCTGTTTTCCGTGCGGATTGCAAGTTCTTTTTTCAAGATTTAAGAAAAGGTTTAAAATCGTTCGGATTTCTCAGGATTCTTTCATCTTCGGGAGGTCTCACGCCCGCGCGTAGGTCATCGAGCGGCCTTCCTTCCCGGCCTCGGCGATCACCCCGCGCGCCGCGAAGACCTTAAGGATCGCCCGGGCCGGATAATCGGCGAGGTGCGCCGCCGTGCGGAAGTCCTTCGCGGTGAACCGCTCGCCGAGGGTGTCCGGGAGATACCGGCGGTAGTCCTCGTCCGTCGAGAGCTCGATCATGTCGAGAAGATCGGTCGGGACGCGTTCGAACCGGTGCGAGCCGCGTTTGCGGTCCCGGCTCCAGCCGTCGAGCAGCCGGTATTCGTCCATTTCAAGGACGGGTCCGAGGACCGTGAGCTTCTTTTCCGCGACGAACGGGAGGATGTACACCATCTCAAAGAGCAGCTCGTAGCCGCCCTCTTTTTTCGGGGAGCGCTTCCGCGGCGAGAATTCCCGGGTTTCCGGATCGATCCAGGAGACGTATTTCCGTCCGACGAGCGGATGGACGAGCGTGACGCGATAATCCGGAAAATACGCCTCGAGCTTCGGCTTCAACCCCGTGAAGCCGGAGGTCTCGATCTCCGTGATCTCGTCCCCGCGCCGGATATCCGCGATGAAGCCGCAGGTCGGGACCTCGTGGTAATCCTCGTTCTCCTCGAAATACCGCTTCATCATGATGTGGAGCTTTTTTTCCTTGTACGTTCCGATATTGAACCGCTCGTGCTCTTCAAACGTGGTGTCGTAGACGATCTTATAGAACCGCGCTTTGTTGATCTCCATGTCAGCTTCGGCCTTCCAGCCATGACAAGAGCCCGTCGAGGGCCTCGTCCGGGATCGGCTCGTCACCGTACAGGGCGCTGAGCAGCGATTCGATCGAGCCGCCGTGCACGCCCTCGAAGAAATCCCGCGTCAGCTCTCCGAGATACGCGTCCCGGTCGACGAGCGGCGTGTAGACGTATTCCCGCCCCTGCTTTTCCGCCTGTATGAATCCCCGCTTTTCGAGCCGCGAGAGGAAGGAGAGCAGCGTCGCCGTCTTCCATTTCCGTTCCGCGGGAAGCAGCATCGCGACGCGCGCCGTGGTCACCGGGGCTTCGCACTGCCATACCGCGAGCATGACGTCGAGCTCCGCATCCGGCAGCCGTCCGCCTGTGATTTTGTTTTCGCTCATGCCGTCGTCCTCCGTTTCGATTTGTATGCCATATTATACTCCCGTCGGTGAAAAATGTCAAGTCCCGCGCCCCATTCCGTTCGGCGGATCCTGCGCGCGGGTGAACGATTTAACGATTTTTTAACAATATTTATTTACAAAACCTTGACGCAGCTTAATAATTAGTGTATAATGAATAACAGGAAAATCACCGGATTCCGTGCGCGGCGCATCCCCGCGGGAAGGACGCATCCATGACCAATATCAGCCTGAAAAGCATCAAATACGAGAGCATCAAAGCCATCATCAACTCGATCGCGGAGGTCGACCGCATCAGCCGCGCCGAGATCTCCGAGAAGACCGACCTCTCCCTCGTGACCGTCGGAAAGATCGCCGACGCGCTCCTCGAGCGGAACGTCGTCACGCAGGTCAAGGAGATCCGCTCGCAGGCCGGACGCCGCGCTGGGCTCCTCAGCATCAACCCGGAGCGGTTCTCGCTGATCCTCGATTTCACGCGCTATGAGTTTCGCTGCACGATCCTCAATCTCCGGCTCGACACCCTCGACAAGTTCACCTTCCAGTACCGCCCGAACGCCACCTACGAGGAGAACGTGCAGGCGTTCCTCGCGGAGACTTCCGTAAACGTCCGCCGATCCTACGACATGGAGCAGAACTGCATCGGCGTCGGCGTGGCGGTCCCCGGTCCGTACGACGCCGCCACCGACCGGGTCTTCACCTCGCGCATTCCGGAGCTGGCCGATCTTCCGCTCGGGGAGATCGTAAAGAGATACTTCCGCCGCATGCCCCTCGTCATCGATTCCCACATCAACGCCGCGGCCCGCTCGAACATCCGCCACGTCGAGGATTATGAGCACAAGAACATCGTCTACTGGTATGTCAGCGATCACTTTGTCTGCGGCGTGTACGTCGTCGCGGGCAATCTCATCCTCGGCAAGAACGGCCACGCGTGCGACCTCGGCTCCGTCCGGCAGCTCACCGGCTGCACGGTCGAGAAGAAGATCGCCGCCTGCAAAGATCAGAACGAGGTCGTCGATACCCTCGGCCTCCCGGTCTATAATCTCATCCGCGCGCTCAACCCGCACACCGTCATCCTCGATTTCTGCTTCCCCTTCGACTGCGACGGCATCATCCCGAGCCTCAACGATGCACTCCGCCTGCAGTTCGGCATGAAGCCGGAGGATATGCCCGAGCTGAGGCGCGCGTGGTGCAAGTCCCACAATTCCCACCGCGGCCTGACCATGAGCCTGCGCGAGCTCTGGCTGAACGAAATCGTCTACGGACCATCGGACGGCAGTCTCTGACCGGTCCGGCCGTCAAGATCCACAAGGAGGTCATCATGAAAAAATACCCGCTTCTGCTCAGACCCGTTTCAAAGGAAATCATCTGGGGCGGAGACCGTCTCAGACGCGAATACAACAAAACGGCGCCTTTTGAAAAGATCGCGGAATCGTGGGAGCTCACGGTCCGCGAAAAGGAGATGTGCGTCATCGCGGACGGCGAATACGCGGGCATCGCGCTCGGCGACTACATCGACGCGGCACGCCGTTCCGTCCTCGGGCTCTGCGGCGCGCGCTACGACCGCTTCCCGCTGCTCATCAAGTTCATCGACGCGGCGGACCGTCTCTCGATCCAGGTGCATCCCGACAACGAATACGGCCTCGCCAACGAAGGAGAGCTCGGCAAGACCGAGATGTGGTACATCATGGCGGCCGAACCCGGCGCACAGCTGGTCTACGGTCTGAGGGAGGGCTGCACCGTCCCGGAATTTGCCGCCGCGGTCGCGGAAGGACGTACGGAAGAAGAGCTCAACTTCATCGACGTGCATCCCGGCGAGGTGTATTTCATCCCCTCGGGCCAGGTCCATGCGATCGGCGCGGGCATCCTCATCGCGGAGATCCAGCAGAACTCGAACATCACCTACCGCGTCTATGACTACAACCGCCCGGGCGCCGACGGAAAACCGCGCGAGCTCCACACGGCAAAGGCCATCGACGTCATCAAGCTCCGCACGCCGGAGGAGATCGACGGGATCCGCTTCGCGCTTCCCTGCCGCTTCCGCCCGTCCGACACCTGCGAGATCCTCGCGTCCTGCGAGTATTTCACCGTCGTGAAGTACAAGACCGCGCCCGGCTCGACCGCGCTCTACGATTCCACGGACAGAAGCTTCGCTTCCCTCCTCGTTCTCGACGCGGGAGAGGATGCCGAGCTGGAATGGGGCGACGAGGTTTATCCGCTTCACAAGGGCGAGAGCTGGTTCATCCCCGCGGGGACCGGGGAAATGCAGATCGCCGGCGCCGCGGAATGCATCCTCACCGAAGTGAACTGACATGACGAAGCAAACTGCCGCCCGTCAGCTCGTGCGCGTATCGCTGATGGCGGTCCTCATCGCCGCGTGCGCGTGGATCACCGTACCGATCGGACCGATCCCCTTCACGCTTCAGACCTTCGGCGTCTTCTGCGCGCTCTGCCTGCTCGGCGGGAAGTACGGGACGCTCGCCTTCGCCGTCTATCTGGCGATCGGTGCGCTCGGAGCGCCGGTCTTTTCCGGATTCTCGGGCGGGATCGGCAAGCTCGTCGGTCCGACCGGCGGGTATCTCATCGGCTTCCTCGCCGCGGGGCTGATCTACTGTGCCGCGGAAAAACTCTTCGGAGAAAAGCCGCTTCCCGAAATCGCCTCGATGCTCGTCGGCATGTTCGCCTGCTATGCCTTCGGGACCGCGTGGTTCATGGTCGCCGCGCCGTCGAAGCCCGGACTCATGACCGCGCTCGGGCTGTGCGTCTTCCCGTATATCCTCCCCGACATCGCCAAGATCGTCGCGGCCTATTTCTTCGCGAAGATGCTGAAAAAGCGGCTGAAACGATTCTGAATGAACCGAGCGGTCTTCTCATACAAGAACAAAACGGCTGTCACATTGCTCCCTTTGCAGGAGTGAATGCGGCAGCCTCATCTTTTTCTTATTCGCCCTTCATCAGGCGCAAGACGATCCCCGTCAGGCGTTCGAGCTCATCGAGCTTCGTGTATTCGTGAACCGTGTGCACGTCGTGCATCGCGGACGCGACGACGATCCCCGCGATCCCGTGCTTGGCAAAGTGGTTCT
>JAEEGL012725584.1_pt1 | contig 10998 bp, 8 predicted proteins | sample 9134231 | NCBI WGS metagenome assembly JAEEGL01 (sample SAMN16246548, study PRJNA631951) | gut metagenome | biome: gut microbiome; feature: rumen; material: fiber-attached | host: Bos | place: Iran: Karaj | collected 2018-10 | reverse complement strand
GATGCTTGACTTGTGGCGCGATGTGATGCGTGACCGTCCAGAGCATTGGCGAGGGTTGTTGCAATATGTCTATCAACATCGTGCCGAGATGTCTGACAAGGCAGAGGCCAATCGTCTCTTTGAACAGGGCGCAAAGGCGATTGAGATAAACGATGTCGATATGATGCGCAAATGCGGTATCAGGCTCCTGAACCTTCTGCCTGAGGATGTCAAGGCTGATGCGCAGAGAGGGCACATAGGTTCTGAGGACGGCGGACTTGTTGTCGGATCGTGACCATGACAGCTGAAGTTGCCATATTGCGCGCCTATGCGTTCGCCTCGCAAGGCAAGTATCCCGAGGCAGAGCGGCTTCTGGTGTCTGCGCCGGAGGCGTTGAACACGCCTTCCGGAACAGATTTGTTCGCCCGTATCAAATTTGAACAAGGCGATGTTGCGACAGCGCGGCGTATCTGGAAAGAGTTACTTGTCGTTGATGCAACAAATGAATCTGCGAGGAATGCGTTGGCGGCAATTGACGTGCCACTAGACGTGTCGGAAATTGACGAACCAGCACCATGTTTCTGCCGTCGAAGGAAATATGTTTGCGTAGCCGTCTTAGCGGTACTGCTCGGATTTGCTTTTTCTTTGGGCAAGGCATGGCAGGGAGGGGTAACTCCCTCAAAGAACGAGTCCACGTTTTGCGCTGAAACAGAACCACAATCGCGAATCATCGCCGAACAGACGCTGGACATCTCGAAGATTAATGGCAAGGTACTGTCACAACTGCGCGACGGCATCCTCACTAACATGACCGAGAAAACCATGCTCGTGCTTTCGGGAGGTAAGGGAAAGTATGTCACAGATAGACAGAAGTGTCTGTCTGTTGTAGCGGATTGTATTAGGGAATATTGCGGATTCTCTCTTTCGACGATATATTTCCAGCCAGGGAGCGTATCGCTTGATAAAATTACGCTGCAGATTGTTCCTGCATATATTCAGACGGAAGGAACCCCCAAATGAGTCCCCAGAAGTCGATTTTCCGTGACAAAGGAGAGCTGACATGCAAGTACCTCATGTAAAAGCCACACAGTCTGATATCGATGCGCAGACAGACAAAAGGTTTGGATACTGCCTTGAAAATCCCATCAAGGCACGAAACTTGATGATGTCATGTGTTTATGTAGAGATGTTGCAGCCAGCGGACGGAGGAGAGTTTACACGCGATCGAGTTCTTGTATATGAGATGCCTAATGGTCACTATGTCGATGTTTATAAGCTTACGAATAGTAGAAGCGATGAAGCATTGACTATTTATGTTGACGGTTATTGCGACACAAATTCCAAAGAAGTTCCTGAGGGATGCATTCTGAAAGCTCGCGCAGCACCTGAATCGTTGCGCAAGGTTTCACCGTCTTCGACTGGTTGTATGATTCCTTTAGTGACATTGCTTACGACGATGGTATTGTCTCTTGCTGTTGTTATGAAAGTCGTTTAGAAAAAAGGAGATCAGTATGCCTGATAACCAGAAACCAGAATATAAGATATCATTACCAAGGAATGCCTCCTTGATGGATATGTGGCGTGCAACATTCCCTGTCCTTGTGGATATGGCTGATAAGCCGGCCGCCAAATATTTTATTGAGATTGTGTCGGCGCTGAACACTGGCAAAATGTCTGTCGGCGCTTTATTGGGAATGACTCCCATGTCATTCGCACAAATGAGATCAGCTAAAGAGTCAGACCTACGAATTGCTAACCCGACGTTTACGGATGAGCAAATAAAACAAGAATTGGCACATTGGGAGTCTGGGATGTCGTGGGCGCACGAGTACTTGTATAGAAATAATTCATCCTTAATCTCCGTTCAGACAAAAGTTCCCTGTCCAGATTTCCTTCCCCTCCACGCGAACCAAGTCCGTGGGAATAAGGCTGTTGGAGAAGACAAAATACAGGATGCGATCGGCGATGCAATGAAACGCATTCTTGGAAAGCCATCTTTGATGGGACGAATTTGTGGTTGGTGGAAAAAGAGGTTTGGTTGACAGAAAACTTGGTGGCTGAGTGTCGAATGTCGAGGGACTGAGTTTTTAGAATATCATTACTCAATGAATTTTGGAAACGGTAGGACGAGGTGGTATAATTCGCGAGAAAAAATGCAGGAGAGTAGCAATGACAATTGAAGAAATCAAAAAAGGGGAGACGGAAAGGCTTGAGTTCAAGCGCGAGGTGCCGCAACATGACAAGCGCTACCTCAAGACCGTCGTCGCGTTCGCAAATGGACTCGGCGGTAGCGTCGTCTTTGGAATCGACGACAAGACGCTCGATGTCGTTGGCGTGCCTGACGATGATTTGCGGAAGATGGAAGACGGCCTCGCCTCGGCGATTTCGTCCGCCTGTGCACCGGCGATTGTCCCGTCGTTCTCTCGCGAAACCGTGGACGGCAAGACCCTTCTTGCCGTTGACATTTATCCTGGACGCAACACGCCATACCACATCAAGGCGGAGGGGCTTGACGGCGTGTATGTTCGCGTCGGCGCGACTACGCGAAAGGCGGAACGCGAACAGATCGAAGAACTTATTCTCCGTGGAGGCAATAGAACCTTTGATGCGGTGATTCTGGAGAACGAAACGGCGTCCGAGTCGGCCATGACGAAACTCTGCCGCCGTATCGGGGCTGCGCACAAGGAACACTCAGGAGAACGGATCAAGGTCACTCCGCTGATGCTGGAGGGATGGGGTGTCGTCAGAAAGACGAGAGCACTCTGGCGTCCGTCAGTTGCGTTCCGCTTGCTTGCCGCCAACAACGATCACTTTGCCCGAGTCCAGTGCGCGTTGTTCGCCGATGACGAGCGAACGGAATTTCTCGACAGGCAGGAGTATTCGGGATCGGTCATAGACCAGGTCGAGGAGTCTATGAAGTTTGTCTTGCGCTCGATACGGCGCGGCGCGAAGATCGAGGGACTTTATCGCAAGGATTTCTACGAGTTGCCCCCCGAGGCGTTGCGTGAGGCGATCGTGAATGCGGTGGCACACAGGGACTACAGACAGCATGCCTATATTCAAGTCTCCGTCTCGCCGAGTAAGGTTGAGATCGTTTCGCCGGGTTCGCTCTTTGACGGTCTCACGAAGGAAGAGATGCTGACGGGGAAAAGCAAGTTACGCAATCCTGTCCTTGCCGACGTATTCCACAAGATGGGCATAATCGAGAAGTGGGGCACTGGGCTACGACGTATCTTCAGCAAATGCGAAAAGGCCGGGGTGGAAGCTCCTGTGGTAGATGTCGGCGGTAGTACGGTCACGGTGGCTTTCCTGCGCAAGAATGGTGCCGCAGTAGATAAAGAAGTAGCCCAGAAAGGCGAGGGAGTTAGCCAGAAAAACGAGGAACTGGCCCAGAATCCTGTGGAACTGGCCCAGAAAAGAGGGGAACTGGCCCAGAAGGATAATGGGAACGCTGATTGGGCAGATAGAATTGCGATGCTGTTAAATGATGTCTTGCCCGTGCTTCGCAAGGATGCACGGCGCAATGCGGAATTGGTTCTATGCGAAATCGCAAGAAACAATGAAATCTCCATTGGCGAGATACGCGAAAAGACTAAGTTGCCTGAAAAGACCATAAAGAATGCGCAGGCGCTTCTGCGCAAAGTTGGTATTCTGTGCCGAGTTGGCGGTGACCGAGGCGGTCATTGGATGATTTCTTGGAAAGGGAATATCTGAGAATGGGTGAGAGTCCAAGGACAATTAAGCTCGATGGGCTGCTTCAGGTGTGCTGGTTGATTGCCAACGCGGAGGCAAAGAATCTTGGCGCGACAGAAATCCTGCCGATACATTTTCTGCTTGCAGTCATGAAGGTAATTGATCCGGCGTTTCCCGGACAGCTAGACGCGCTGAAGATTTCGTCAGATGAATGGGCGGCGATGTGCGAGGAGGCGCAGAACATTCGTCGTTACATCGATGTCGTCCCCGAACGAATTACGCAAAAGCGCCGTAAACTCCGCAAAAGACTTGACGCCAAGCGGGTGAACCCGCCGATTACGGCGGAAGGATTGTTGCATCGCTCTTCTGATGTGAAGAGAGCATTTGCCGATGCTTTGATGTTTACAGAGGGCGACACACTTACGCTCCGCAAACTTGTCGAATCCCTCTTTGAATTGGAACTTGTCTCGCTGAACGACATCAAGGGATGAATGGTAGAATTTTAGATCGCGTATATGACGCCATCAGAAACCTTGAGTGCAGTCAAGGTTGTTCGTCTATCATTTCATCTTTATTACTTTTGTCAGATGTGGATCTTGAGTGTGTGCCGACTTCCAAGCGTAATCAATTAATACAGAAAATAGTCGCGGCAGCGAATGGTTACTATGGCCCGCTTATTATTCTCTCGTTGCCCCAGAATATACAAACCGAAATTGCGCTTTTTACGTCGAACAAGATTCCGGGCATAGACCGGACAGCGTATCTAAAGGCTACACCGGCACAAGTGGTACGGAAACTAACAAGTGACTCATCGGGAGATCGTATTGCCGGACTTTTGAGGGCGAACTACGACTTCGCCAGATTCAAGAGGGAGAACTGGGAAGAATATTTTTCCAGATGCTCGGTTTTGTTCACTGCCGCGCAATCGTTCTTGGCACGGGATGAAGCAAATGGCGGCTTCTCGGAGGCGAAAGTTACGGGTATTTTGTTACGAAACCCTTTGCTTGTGCCAAGCGTGCCATGTGGGAGGATAAGCCCAGACACCGCAGTCGCCTTGTTGATTTCCGGGCGAGCGGAGTCGCTGTGGGAAACATACGATTTCTCGCGTTTAGGCAAGAATCATTGGCGTGAGTTGTTCCTGCACACTAATCCGGACAGATTGCCGGAGGCGAGCCGGCCATTCATCGAAAACAAAGACGGTAAAGGATTTACGGATGACGAGCTGTTGGCAATGGCACAGAAATGCCATGCGTTGATAAACTTCCTGAATCCGAACAAAGTGCCTTTCAATGTTGTATACGAACTCAGTTTGACTGGCCGTGCGGATTTGCTCTGGAAGAATTATCCTTTTGCTTCTCTCGACAAATCAGAATGGCGCATGGTTCTTGCCAATCCGGCTATGCGGATTCCGGATTACTTTCTGAGTGTCGTTGGGAACGGTCGTTTTACTGTAGAAGAACTGTGCAACTTGTCTATTCGTAATGACAGATTGTTTCCAGTTCTTCTGAAACTTAATATCGCAACCGATCAGATCATAAGAATCCTTCTTTCCTGCGAGGCGGATTACGTCTGGGAGAACTATCATTTCAGTAGATTCTCTGCGGCAGATTGGACGAGGTTGATCCTTGGTCTTAAGGACGATGTGATTCTGAAGCCAAGGGCAATGATGGCATTGAAAACATGTCGAGAATTGACCGAAGCTCAAGTGCGCAAGATTTTGTCAAAGAATCCTGCGTATGCGCCCAATGTCCCGATTTCGACAATTGCGCCAGATGTTGCCGTTGATCTTTTGGTTCGAGGAAAGAGCTATTTTCTTTGGGATGCATACGATTTCAAGCGCCTGGATGATGATTTGTGGTTACGGTTACTGGAGAATACGAAAGGTGTGGTTCCACAGCTCGGGAAAGACTTCTTGCAATATCGGTCAGGGGCTGTGGACAATGCCCGTTTGAATGTAGTGCTTTCCCGACGTAGGGATCTTATAGAATTCGTTGATGCGAAGTATATTGCTCCTGATCTTGCGGTGTCCATTCTGATGGCCAAACCACGCCACAAGCTTTGGGATCGATTTGATTTCATGCGACTTGATGCGAAACAACTCATGCGCGTCATCAGCGCACATGAATATGTTTCCGGCACTTTCCCGAAATCGCTGCAAGAATGTTTTAAGAATGAGGGTGAGCCATTTAGCCTCAGCGATTTGCTTGAGTTCGCGACGATAAATCCATGTATCGTTGTGGATAACATCTCAACAGAGTGGGTTGAGTCATTAGACGATAGTTCGTTTGAAAAGCTCATTAGTTTGTCGGTGTCTAATGATTCAGGTGTGGTGTCGCTGCGCAAACGTCTTAACGAAGATGAAAAACCTTGGAATACGTTGTCGCGTAGCAAGCTTAAGCAACTATTGGTGTTGGCTCCAGAGCTTCGTTTTAGCGTTGGCTGGGATACTTGGGCGTTTCATGACATTTCAGAACTTGCAAAGTCAAACACTGCCTTTGAACGAGGGATTGCTCATCCAGTTCGATATTTCATCTGGAAACACTTTAAGAGCTTGTTTGCAATGGGGGCGCTTACGACTGCTGCAATTGTTACTATCTGCTTGCAAAATAGAGAACTTGATCGGCAGGAAACTCGGCGACAGTATTTGAATTCGATTGTTCAGAGTGTGAAACAGTTCGATCAGGAACGATCGTACAGAACACTTAACGAGTTCTGGAAGACGATTGCGCCAGATGATTGGGTGTTAGTCAAAGATGATCTTTTTGTTAAGCGTGCATTTGAGAATTTGACTGCATGGGAGGCCGATCGTGCGGCGATAGAGTCTGGCATGTATCGTTTACGGGAGATGTCCACTACTGGATGGGGCAGGGTTACACAGGATGCAGTAGAGGCAGTAATCGGGGGACTTGAGAAGCATCATGTGGATCATTTTGCAGAATGTACTGAGTTTCAATCGTTGAAGAAAGCCCATGCAACCTACCGAAGAGAGGAGGCTGAACGCGCTCGAATTAAATTGTTACGGGATCAACTAACTGATATTAATGGCCGTCTGTCTGACTGTGAAGACCTGGCCCAACTCGTTCAATGGAAAGCTGCTCTCAATTTTAAAGAGAGTGAACTTGAAGATGAGGTGGCACAGACGTTGGTGAGATTGACACGGCGGATTGACCAAGTTCAAACTAAACTAAGGCAGGCGGCAGAGCGTGCGCGAATACAGTCATTACGTGATCAACTAGCTGATATCAATGGACGTCTGTCTGACTGTGAAGACCTGGCCCAACTCGTCAAATGGAAGGCTTCACTCAATCTCATGGTAAATGAGCGTGAACTCGGCGATGAGGTGCTACCGATGTTGGAGAAGGTGGCACGACAGATTGACAAGGTCTCAGCAGACAAAATCGCGCATGAGATTTTGGCGATAAGCAATGCCGTAATCTCTGTTTCTGGCGAAATGAAAAAAACGAGCGCACTTGATAATTTCCCGACTTGGTCTGCTGAATACCTACGGATAAAGAATATGCCGAGCTTTGATGAATATGAGACATTATCATGTTATGATGCCTATGTTCGTTTGTCTGAAGACTATAGGAAGTTTAACGAACTTAGACGGGGGGCAACCGATAGACTTGCAGAGGCGAAGACGCTTGACGAGAGGTTCTCAAAAGAGTTCATGACAGAGGAAGGCGGAACTGCATGTTCAAATGTTGTGTCTTACTGCGATGAGGCCCTGAAAATCTCTAAATCAAAAGGTTGGCTTGCGTTATCAAGTGAAAACGAGAAGATCAAGAAAGTCATCGAGGAGATTTATGCCCGCGATTTGCGCTGTTGGTCTCTCGTTGACAAAGTCAATACGGCATCTGATTATGCCAGTTACTTTAAAGCAATGACAGGGCTGATTAAGGATTTTGGACAATTCAAACAATTTACGTATCTTGAAAATCTTTGCATTATTGAACCAGGCGCTCTGGGCCAATCCTACAAGGACGACATTCGCTCCAGGTGGGGAGAGTTGCAGAAGTTTAAGTATCACTTCGTTGGGGTGATTCGCTTGCACCCTGAATCGCCATCAAGGACTGCGATATATGTGTTGCCAGGAAAAGTTACAGCACGTGCAGATCTGTATACGCTATGTAGGTCCACCGCTGGAGATGTTACATGGCAGAGGATTATTTCCAAACAGGGCTCTCGGAAATTCAGTGAAATTCCAGGGGTGGACTATTCAAATATGCAGGGAGTCCCCTTGTTCGTTCGATCAGAGCATTATGTAGGGGAGGAGGATTGATATGATTTTGGACGAGATTTGTAATGCGCGAGTGTATGACAACAACGCTTTCTATGTGTTAGGTTTGTCTGTTGATACACCAAGCCGAAAAATTCGTCGTCGCCAAGAGGATCTGGTTGAAGGGGTTGCGCTTATGGGCGAGAAGGCGTGGCTGAATGAATTTGACAAGTATCTGCTTGGTGATTGTGTGGCGCCCCAGGTTGAAGCGGCAAAGAATCTGTTTGAACGCCTAAAGGATCCTGAGTATTTTGCCACGGAAATGTTCTTCTGGTTTTGGCCACAGGAAGGGCAACCTGACCCGGCCGTCGAGGCGATTGTTAATGGAGAGCGTGGGACCGCAGTCCGCTTATGGTTGGCAGACAAGGATAAATCTGGCGAGCGCGGGATCATCGCGCGCCATAATCTTGCTGTCATCCTTCATTTCTATGCGATAGATGGGGAGAATTATATCTGTTCACATAAAGGTGATGTTGATGCGGGATTCTTCAGGGCTGTGGATCAGTACTGGAAATCCTCGTTTGCGATCTGGGAAGAACTTGTTGATGACGATATGTTCTGGGAAGTCTTTTCTGATCGGGTTGAGAAATTGAATGATCCGCGACTGGACTTTAAGTTTATTGATTCGTTCCGCGAGCGTTTTCCTATCTGTTTCGACAATGTCAACGCAGAATTCCTTGTTGCTTATGCTCATGCTGGAAAACTGAGAGAGGCCAAACGACATCTTGACTATATGGCTTCTACAATGAGCGATGCTGATGACATAGAAGAGACTATGGAGCGGGCATTCAAACCGATGGCGGATGGAGTGCGAACGCTCATTAAGCAATGTGAGTCGGTCAAAGAACCTAAGAAAATACTTAATGCGTGTCGTGAAGTGTTGAAAGGTTCTCAGAATCTTGTCTCAATTTTCAAGGCACTCGTGCCGAAAGGCAACGCCTACACCAATGGGCTCTTGAATGAAATTGTTACAACAATAGCCAATCAGTTACCTGCTTATAGTCGTGAAACCGGAGATTATGAGCCTTGCTTGAAGATCACGAGGGAATTGTTGCCGCTAGCATCTACCCCTTTGATGGAGGATCGCATACGGGAGTCCATCGGCGTACTCGAAGATTTGGTTAGGCAGGACCGAGAGGAATGTACGTGCTGTGTTTGTGGTCGATACCAGAAGGGGATAGGTACGAAGACGGTTAAGCTATACAATAATGTACACGCTGATCCCACGCGATATGGGAGGGTGGCATGGACTACGCGGACTATATCAAATGTTCCTGTTTGTTCGTCATGTTCCTTGAAGTTTGAACCACATCACGCCAGTAAGTTTACGCCTGTCAAGGATTCGCTGTCGCAAGGCTGGAAAATTGGTGATGGCCCAACGCAGTCCGAGATGGATGCGGTCAGTCCATTTTGAGGATTCGCAATGACTCGTTATGTAAAAGGTTCACTTTTTTACACGTGTACAGTTGCGGTGGTAACAGTGCTCATCCTGCTGTTCCGGTCAGAATGGTTTAGTGAGCGGAAAGAATGGGCATCAGCAGTGGCTAGAGGTACCTCGCGGGCTTATCGAGAGTATTATTCGAAGTGGAGGATGAGTGATCGGGCGCAGGAAGCGTTGTCGGCCTGGGGAAATGCCTCGCGAAGAGAGTTCGAGGCGATGAATTGGACAAGTGCATATGCCGTCGAGACATTCATCAAAGATCATCCAGAATTTCAAGAGGCTGACATTCGTAAGGTACAGTATGAAGCTGTTATAAAGGATGGTTCATATGAGGTCTTACGGCAATATCTTGAAAACCTACCGCAGGCGGATTCGCGACGTGACGAGATAGAGAAGCGCATTGATTCTGTCGTTATGGCTGAAGTGATACCTGCTTTAAAGAATGACGACTTTCAAAGACTTCGGTTACTCTCAAAGAAATACTCTGATTGGTGGGGATGTCAGGAGTGGATCGAAGGACGGATTGCTTTGGCCCGAGACAATTCCGCAAAGGCAGAGTGGGCGCGGTTGGCACATTCTAAGTCTGAATGGGAACTGCGCCGCTTCATGGATAAGTATTCTGGCACTACTTACGCAGCGGAGGCCGCGAAAAGGATTGACGCGCTTTACGATGATTTTGATTATGTGAAGTCAAAGGGCACTCTTAAAGCGTATTTGGATTTTGCTGACACGCATCCGAATTCGCCACGGGTGAATGAAGCATGGCGGTGTGTTGCGGACGAACTAGAAAGTTACGTGTTCAAGAGGAAGGCTCTTGGTGCGAACGAATCTTTGGTGAGATCCACATTGGCGAGATATAAGAAAGCGCGTCCTTACTCAGGGGGCCTCTATGGTACAGGTGGATACTATACATCGCCATTGCAAATTATTACGCCTTTGAATGGAGAGGATGACTATTTCGTGAAATTGGTCAATAAGCGGACGGGTGGGACTGTCGGTGTCTATGTCAGAGCTGGAGTTACAACCAGGGTAGAGGTGCCAGACGGCACGTATTCGGTTCGTTATGCGACCGGTTCGCAATGGTATGGTACACGCTTCCTGTTTGGGTTAGATGCCAGATATAGCAGAGCTGGCCAAGATTTTGTTTTCAGCAATGGTAGCGGTTATTCGCTGACGCTGCAAAAGGTTGCCCATGGTAATCTCCACACGTCGCCAATGTCGGCGAGCGAGTTCTAATTGGGTTTTAAGGAGGGCAGAGCATTTTGATAGAGACAGTTGGCAACACGCCAAGTCCAACCCAGAGGCGAAGAAGCCCGCCGCAAAATAACCGGTCGCGCAGCAGCGCGACCCACCCGCAACGGGCGGGACGCCCGTTGCCCTAGTTGTCGCCGCCAAGATGGCGGCTCTCCATACGGGCGCAACAAGTTGTGCCTCTCCCAGTTTAGGGGATGGGGATGGAGGTGACGGAGCGGGGGGCGAGGGTGAGCGTGCGGTTGGTGTTGCCGAGGCGCCAGGTGTGGCGGAGCTCCTTGCCGGAGACGTTGACGAGGCAGGCGAGGCGGCGGCCGTCGCGCGCTTGCCAGAGCGTGCCCATCACCGCCGGGAG
>JAEEGL012383816.1_pt1 | contig 10998 bp, 6 predicted proteins | sample 9134231 | NCBI WGS metagenome assembly JAEEGL01 (sample SAMN16246548, study PRJNA631951) | gut metagenome | biome: gut microbiome; feature: rumen; material: fiber-attached | host: Bos | place: Iran: Karaj | collected 2018-10 | reverse complement strand
GGCCGGAAAAAGTTATGAACAACGATAAGCTTGAACCGGTAATTGCTTCTCTTGGAGCAGGATTCGGTAAGGACTTTAACATAGACAAGCTGCGTTACCATAAAATTATTATCATGGCAGATGCTGATGTTGACGGAAGCCATATCCGCACGCTGCTTTTGACGTTCTTCTTCCGGTACATGCCGCAGCTTATAGAAAACGGTTATGTTTATCTTGCAATGCCTCCGCTTTATAAAATCCAAAAAGGAAAAAAGGGTAAGGCACATTATGCATATTCTGATGAAGAACGCGATTCAATAATAGCAGAACTCAGAAAAAGCTCTGCACCAGTTTCTGAAGAAAAAGAAGAAGCAGAAGAAACTGATGCTTCATCAGAAACAAAGCGCAAGGACGGAATTGACGTTCAGCGTTACAAAGGTCTTGGTGAAATGGACGGAAATCAGCTTTGGGAAACAACTATGGATCCTGCAAACCGCAAGATGCGTGTTGTTACGATTCCTGATGCAGTTGCTGCAGATAAAATATTCAGCGTCTGCATGGGTGAAGAAGTTGAACCTCGCCGTCATTTTATTGAAAGTAACTCCAGTTACGCAAATCTGGATATTTAAGTAAAAACACCGGTGGTTGAGCCAGCGGTCCCTGAGCTTGTCGAAGGGTCGAAACCACTTTTAAGCATATTCAGGTCATTTAGAAAGGCTCAATGACCACTTGTTTGAGAGAAACGATATGGAAGAAATTAAAACACCAGAAGGTGGAACAGTTATAAAGATTCCTATTGAGGATGAAGTTAAGCAGGCTTATATTGACTATTCAATGTCCGTTATCGTACAGCGTGCTTTGCCTGATGTTCGCGACGGACTTAAGCCTGTTCACCGCAGAATCATGTATGCAATGGATATGCTTAATCTTTCAAGCGGTGGTAAAACAAAAAAATGTGCTACCATCGTCGGTGAAGTTTTGGGACATTATCATCCGCATGGAGATGCTTCTGTTTACGATGCTCTCGTTCGTCTTGGTCAGGATTTTGCGCAGCGCTACACGACTGTAACTCCTCAGGGAAACTTCGGTACTATTGCAGGTGACCCTCCGGCTGCTTACCGATACACCGAAGCAAAGATGTCAAAGATTACAGAAGAAATGGTTGCCGATATTTCAAAGAATACGGTAGACATGATTCCGAACTTTGACAACACAACAAAAGAACCTGCAGTTCTTCCTGCAGCTTTCCCGTTCCTTCTCTGTAACGGAACAACCGGTATTGCCGTTGGTATGGCAACAAACATGCCGACGCATAACCTGCGCGAAGTTGCAGCTGCAATTTCTGCCTATATCGACAATCCTGAAATTTCCATTGATGATTTGATGAATTACATAAAAGGACCGGACTTTCCTACCGGCGGTGTAATTTATGGAAAAGAAGGAATCAAAAAAGCCTATAAAACCGGACGCGGAAAAATTACAATCCGTTCAAAGTTTACAATAGAAACCGACAAACACGGCCGTGAGTCAATTGTATTTACAGAAGTTCCTTACGGAATAAATACAACAAACATTATCCGCCGTATAAAAGAACTTGTTCGCGACAAGCAGATAGAAGGAATTGTTGGAGCAAACGATGAATCTTCTGATCGTTCAGGAATGCGTCTTGTTGTAGATTTAAAGCGAGGCGCGATAACAAAGGTTGTATTGAATCAGCTTTTTGCAAAAACAGATTTGCAGTCAAATTTTGGTGTAATAAATCTTGCTCTTGTTCCTCAGGAAAAAGAAACCGGTATTCGTTATGAAGAGCCGGGCTATCTTTCTTTAAAGTCAGAATATCTCAAACCGGAAGTCTTAAACCTAAAACAGCTTATAGCACACTTTGTAAAGCACCGTGATGAAGTAATAACGCGCCGTACTATTTACGATTTAAAAGTTGCAAAGCACCGCATGCATATCCTGGAAGCCCTGATTACGGCAATCAATAATATTGATGAGGTCATTAAAATCATCAAGGAAAGCCGCGATACAGAGCAGGCAAAACTTAAACTTGAAGAAAGATTCAATTTTGATGATGAACAGGCACAGGCTATTGTTGACATGCAGCTAAAACGTCTTACTCATCTTCAGATTGAAGATTTACAGAAGGAAATAAAGGAACTTCAGGCCTGGATTGATTATCTTCAGGATTTGCTTGATCATCATGAAAAAATCCTTCAGCTCATAAAAGAAGATACAAATAAACTTGCAGAAAAATATGGCGATGACCGTAAAACAGACATCATTGCAAGTGAAGTTGAAAACATCAACGTTGAAGACATGATAAAGGAAGAGGATGTTGTTATCCTTATTTCTAAACTCGGTTATATAAAGCGTGTTCCTGTAAGCCAGTACAAGAGTCAGGGTAGGGGAGGAAAGGGAACAATCTCTGCCAAACTTATTGAAGAAGACTACATTAACCAGATGTTCATAGCTTCTACTCATGATCACATGGTTTTCATTACAAACATGGGAAAAGCTTACTGGGTTAAAGTTCATGAAATTCCTGAAGCAAGCAAAACCAGCCGCGGTTCACATGTAAAGAGTCTTCTTGCTGTCAGTGCAAATGAAGAAATTACAATTGTTGAACGAATTCGTGATTTTAGTGAAACTGAATATCTGTTTATGGCAACAGCTAACGGTATTGTAAAAAAGACACCGACAAGTGAGTTCAGAAATGCAAAGGCCCGCGGTATGCAGGCAATCCGCCTTGATGAAGGCGACAGGCTTGTAAGTTCCGTTCGCTCAACAGGAAAGCTTGAGATTATGCTCATAAGCCGCCGTGGTCAGGCTCTGCGTATCAGCGAAGAAGATGTTCGTCCTATGGGAAGAAGCAGCCGTGGTGTAAACGGAATGAAGCTTTCCGGCGGTGATGAACTTTGTGCTGCAACTCCGGTTATTCCTGAAACAGAGATTCTTGTTATTACGGAAAGCGGCTTTGGAAAACGTGTTGACTTTAATGAGTTCAGTGCACACGGCCGCGGAACCGGCGGACAGAAAATATTCGGTAATGTTGACGGCAAGGGAGAAATCATCGGAGCCCTTACAGTTAAAGAAGACGACAGCGTAATGTGCATCACAAGCCAGGGAACTTCTCTCCGTGTTGATGTTAAAGCAATTTCTAAACAGGGAAGGGGGAGTTCCGGCGTAAGAATCGTAAACATCGATGCTCCGGATTATGTTGTCGGAATCGACAGAATTGCAGGCAACAAAGATGAATAAATACAGTAAGTGTGTAAAATAAATTAACCTTGCAGAAGTTCGCAGGGGCGCATAAAGAAAACACAATATCAGCCGGCTTCAAAATGAGGCCGGTTTTTTATTCAGGGAATTATAACCGGCTTCATAATGGAGTGCACTTCATAGTGAGGCCGGTTTTTTTATTTTACAAAGCGCGCCGGATTTAGTTTATAAACGGCTTCATTATGTGGCGGCGCCCTAATTATAGATATTGTTTATAAATAGTACATCCTGTGGAATTCTTTGGGAAAAAGAGGATATTTTTTGTCTGCCTTTAACTCTAAATTTTTGTAGTAGTTTTCTTAATTCTATATAATATAAAGAATTAATACACCTGATGCTTTGGATAATCTCTGTCACGTGAGCAGATTCTCTTCCTGTGGAAATCTTGTGTATAAACTTTAATTTTTAAGCTATTACGCACAGGGCAAATGGAAAGGGGGCTGTGTTCAGGTGTATAAAAAGGTTGTGTCTGGGTCTGTAAAGCGAAACTTTCCTTTATGCTTTAAGTCAAGCTGTCATGGCAGTGCTAAACTTCCGGAAAATGACGGCCAGAAATTTCCGCATTTCAAACATGATTTTTCTGCAGCAGCCCTTAAACCTCAATCATCAGATAAAAAAATATTCTTGCAAAAAAATTGATTTTAATATAAATAGTGTTTGAAGGTATGTTTGTAAAATGTTTCATGTGAAACATTTTTTATGAGTGTAGATAAAAGCTGGCTTAAGATATTCCGGTTTTTACTTAAGAATTAGATATAAGGGAGGTTTTTATGAAGCTTAGTTTTTCTGATTTGAATTGGTTTGGTCGTTATCTTGATTATGAAGGCGCAAGGTTCTTTGGTTATTCTGCAAGCGGCTTTGAGTTTTCTTTTTGCGGAAAAAAAGTTGCCTGCTCAATTTTAAGTGATCCTGAGCATTTTGAAGAAACCTGTAAGGGTGTTCTTGGTGTTTTTATTACAGATATTGACAGCGGAATAACTGCATTAAAAAAGGTTGTTCTTGATAAAAAAGAAAATAATGTTGTCCTTTTTGAAAGAAATGAAATTCAGAATGTACATATAAAAGTAATGCGTTTTAGTGAAGCATATTACGGATATTCCGGTTTGACTGATATTGAAATTGAAGGAGAGCTTTTAAAAAGTAACACAGCTTCAGAAACTCTGGAAAAAAGACTTAAAATGGAGTTTATCGGCGACAGTATTACTTGTGGATATGGAATAGACGGTATTTGTGGAAAAGATTCTTTTACAACGGAACAGGAACGGCCTGATTTAACTTTTGCTTATCTTACAGCAAAAAATCTAAATGCAGATGCTCATCTTATTTGCCGCAGCGGAACAGGTTTAATTTCCTGTGCTGTAGCTTCAGAAAACGCTAAAGAACCGGATTTGCAGGAACCGCTGATGAATCAGCTTTGGCCGTATACGGATCGTTTTTTATCAGAAAGACTCGGCGTTGAACCCGAAGCATGGGATGAAAGCCACTTTTCTCCGGATATTGTGGTTATAAATCTTGGAACAAATGATGCAAGCTGGGTTAACGGCCTTAGAGACAGAAAAGCTTCTTTTGTTAATCTTTATGAGCAGCTCCTGGAAGCTGTTCATCGTAGAACACCGAATGCGGCAATTTTAGGATGTCTTGGTGTTTGTGGTCAGCAGATGTGTGATCCAGAGATGGAGGCATTTGAGCATTTTTCCAGAAATTTTCCAAGAGTCAAGACCAAGTTTACGATACTTCCTTTACAGCAGAGAACAGACGGAATGGGGACAAACGGGCATCCCAGCGCAAAAACTCATGCGATTATGGCTGATATGCTTACTGAAGATATAAAAATGTGGCTTAATTATTAATTGTTTCACATGAAACAAAAAACCCAGGATTAGGATTTTTTCTAACCCCGGGTTTTTATTATTTTGAGCCGGACAAAAAAATGGCGCTTTTTTTATGAAAACATCGATTTGTTCTCTTAGATGGAAAGGCGCATTACTTTTGAGCCTCGTTTCGGTGTCCAGAGAGCTTTTCTTTCCGCTGGAATCGATGAAACATCAGCTGCAGTAAAGCCGAGTTTTTCAAACCAGTCTGCAGTTTGTGTGGTTAAAAGAAATATGCTTTTTGCACCTTCTTTTTTAGCCTTTTCAATTAAATAAGAAATAAGTTTTGGTCCGATTCCTGTATGAGAGCAGGTTTTATCAACGGCAACGCCTGCTATTTCCATCTGTCCGTCTGGATAAGGAATAAGAGATGCGCATGCCCTGATTGCGCCGTCTATTTCATAAACAATGTAGTTTTCCAGCTGATTATTTAAGGATTCTTTTGTTCTAGGGAGAAGAATTCCTTCGTTTACAAACGGCTGCATGAGAGTTAAAACTCCGGCAATATCTTCGCGAATCATGCTTCGTATTTTGCCGTAATTTGAAGCGTAAATCATTGTTCCTGATCCAAAGTCGCTGAATATTTCACATGGAATAGTTCCGTTAACAGATCCGTCTAGAATATGGATTCTTGTTACTCCTTCTTTACACGCTTCTTTAGCAAGGCTTAAAAGCCGGAAAATCTTTTCACGTGGAACATCATCTGCTTCATTTTGAAGCACTTCTTTATTAGAGGTCGACTGATTACTGCAGGCATTTTTTTCAAGGAATTCATCTACTTCATCAAGATTAAGTGCCGGAACAGTATTCTCTGCTGAAACTGCTGTTTGTGCAGGAATAATAAAATGACCGGTCGTAATCTGTGCCTTAGGAAGTACAAAAAACAGTTTGTCTGCTTTTAAGTGAACGGCTATTTGTTTTGAAAGCTCGATGGAAGAAATATTGTAAGGTTTTCCTGTAGATGACCATCCGATACACGGAAAAATTGGGATAAAACCATTGTTTAAGACCGTTTGAACGGAGTCTACGTTCAGCTTATCTACTTCACCGCTAGTTCCGTAATCAATTCCATTTATAATTCCTTTACCACGTGCCTGAACCCAGTTACCGATAACGGTCGTTAGTTTTTCTGTTGCAAAGGCAGTCATTACTTTATTTGAAACATCAAAGGCTGCCATTTTAATAAGGCTCATTGCTTCCGGTGGAGTAATGCGACACCCATTGTTAATCTGCCATTCAATGCCTGCATTTTTTAGAACCTCGTCAATTCGTTTTGCAGCTCCTGGAACCATAATAATTTTTAGTCCTGCTTCATGAATAAAACAAATGTCTTTTATATGACTTAAAAAAAGAGGAGAGTCTATAAGATCTTCATCAAGGTAAATAACAATGAGGGCATTTTTGAACCGTCTTATATAACGGATAACATCCCGGATTCTGTCAGCCTTTTCCTGTATTACATTTGCCATATCTGTATTCATAATAAACCTCTCTTATTTTATCGGTCGTTCTTTTGTGAGAAAACACACCCGCAGTAATCCTGCCGGTAAAGACCAAATTCTTTGCTAAGCTGTGTACTTCTTAAATAACCGCCTTTTTTCTTAAAATCTGCAGGTAAATATCGGAGTGCAGATTCCTTATTATTTAACTCTACAAGCGTATAGCCTATAGAATTTATCTTATTTTCGTCTTTATGAGGACTTATGGAAAGTGTTGTTGTAAAAAAATCAAAACCGTTTTTCCGGGCAAAATTAAACGCATGTTCAAGACGGAGTTTATAACAGCGGTAACAGCGTTCACCTTTTTCCGGCTCTGTTTTTAATTCCGGGAAGCCTTCAGGAGTTGCTACAGCAAAAAAATCTTCAGGATTATATTCTGCTTTTTGAAGTTTTATTTTAGTTTGTATTGCTTCAGGAAATTCTGTAAGGAATTTTTCAAGTTCAGAAAGTCTTCGGTTATATTCTTTTTCCGGATGAATATTTGGATTGTAGTAATAAATAGTAATATCAAAATATTTAGCAAGGTATTCAATTACATAAGAGGAACAGGGAGCGCAGCATGCATGAAGAAGCAGAGAAGGTTTTTCTTCTGCATCAGGTTCAAGTGTTTCGAGAATGGAATCAAGCTGTTTCTGATAATTTATTTTCTGTTCCACATAAAAAGAGTATCACAAAAAAAAATGTGCCACAAGAAAAACTTTCTTACGGCACTACATTACAGAACGTTATAACGTTGGGATTTGTTTGTTAGATTCATTCTGTAAGCATGATAAAATTGTAATGCAAAAGTGTTTCTATAAACAATAACATGGCAGTTTAAGTTTTAAAAAGTGCGCCGGAGGGGAGAAATTCATTTTATTATGGAAGAAAATGGTAGAAAAATAAATGAAGGGCACCGCAGACAGTCGTATAAATTTGCAAATGACATCAAAAAGAAAATTCAGTAAAATAAAAGTATGGAACAGTATAAAAAAGAATTTATTGATTTTATGGTTGAATGTCAGGTTTTGAAATTCGGATCTTTTGTTTTAAAGAGCGGACGCAAGTCTCCGTTTTTTATGAATGCAGGTGCTTATGTAACCGGAAGCCAGCTTGCACGTCTTGGTGAATTTTATGCGCGTGCAATTCATGAAAATTTCGGTGATGATTTTGATGTTTTGTTTGGTCCTGCGTATAAAGGAATTCCGCTGAGTGTTGCAACGTCGATTGCTTATGCAAAACTTTACGGAAAAGAAGTAAAGTATTGTGCAGACCGTAAGGAAGAAAAAGATCACGGTGCTGATAAAGGCGGTCTTCTTGGTTACAACATTAAAGACGGAGACAGGGTTGTTATTATAGAAGACGTTACTACTTCAGGTAAGTCAATAGAAGAAACTTTTCCTAAAATTAAAGCACAGGAAAATGAAAATGGAAGCATAAAAATTGTCGGTGAAATTGTTTCGCTTGACAGAATGGAAAAATCTGCTGATTCAGATAAATCAGCTCTTGCCCGCATAAAAGAAAAATACGGTTTTGAAGCAAAAGCAATCGTTACAATGAAAGAAGTTGTTGATTCTCTTTATGTTCCCGGCGGAATCATTACTGATGAATTGAAAAAAGAAATCGATTCTTATTATGAAGAATGGGGAGCCAAATGAATTTTAAAATGAAGCACACAGCTGCAGGAAGAATAAGTAAAGGTTTGAAAATCACTTTTGCTTTATCAGCGCTTTTCGTTTTGGCCGGAGTTTCCTGTGCACGAAAACATTCTTCTGAAACAGTAAACAGAATTGTATGCTTAAGTCCGAGCGGAATGGAAATTCTTTACGCACTCGATGCTGAAGATTTAGTTGTTGCACGTACCGATTTTTGTGACTTTCCTGAAGAAGCAAAACAGCTTCCGAGCGTAGGCGGCTTTGACGGTTCAACTTTAAGTATAGAATCGATTCTTGAATATAAAGCTGATTTTGTTTATGGAGCAAAAGGAATTCATGATTTAGTTGCAAATCAGCTTGAACAGTTCGGCATAAAAGTTTTTCTTTCTGATGTTGAATCGATAAATGATATTTTTGGGGAAATAAAATATATTGCAGCTCTTACGCAGAGAGAGAAATCCGGCGAGCAGCTTGTTCAGACTTTGCAGGCTGAATTTAATGAAACAAAAAATTCCTTTACGGGAAAGCGTGTTTTTTATGAATTGTGGAATGCTCCGTATCAGAGTGCGGGCGGTTCTTCGTTTATGAATGATGTAATTGAATATGCCGGTGGAAAAAATATTTTTGCAGATATTAAAGACGCATATCCGATTGTAAGCGAAGAAGCAATTGTTGCACGTAATCCTGAAGTTGTGATTATTTCTGCAATGAACGGAATTTCTGTTGAAGAAATATGTTCGCGCCCGGCATGGAAAAATGTTGATGCTGTAAAAAATAAAAGGGTTTATCTTGTTGATGCAGACATCTTTACGCGTCCAGGTCCGCGTATTATAAATGCCGTTAAAGAATTAAATTCACTTTTGAATTTTTAAAATAGTCTTAGTTATTTGCCGGGAAAAAAGCCCGCGGTTTTTAGTAAACTCCGAGTAACGGATGTCTTACTGCCGCGGGTTTTATAATTTTTGCCGGCTATGTAAAAGCGGCGTTGTGCTATACACGATGCCTTGTAGAGGCGGGCATCGTTCTGCACTTTCTGTCTGTTGTGTTCAGGTCCGTTAAACCTTAAATCTGTGAAGAGTTTCTGTTACAAGAGAAATAGAAGACTGATTGTTTTTAGTTTTTCCGTTTATCTGCTGTATAGCATTGTTAATCTGATTCATACCAATGGTCATTTCTGCCATTCCATCATTAATTTCAGATGTAATTTTTGAAAGCTTTTGCATTTCTTCGGAAACTTCTTTTGTACCATGTTCCATCATCTGAGAGTTATGAGAAACTTCGTCTGTAATGGCGTTGATTTCATGCATAGCTACAAGAATCTGCTGGCTTCCGGCATTCTGTTCTTCCATTGCAGTGTTAATAACAGCTTCCTGTTCACTTACAGTTTTTGTATTTTCATAAATTATATCAAATTTACTTTGAATATCCTCAGAAGAATCGGTTATCCTAAGAATAAGGGAATTCAAATCTGTAAGGGCAGTTCCGATTGTTTTTCCCTGTTCGCCGGAAGTTTCGGCAAGTTTTCTGATTTCATCTGCAACAACACTAAAGCCTTTTCCTGCTTCACCTGCATGAGCTGCTTCAATAGCTGCATTCATAGCAAGAAGGTTTGTCTGACTGGCGATGCTCTGTATAATTTCACTGGCTTCAATAAGCCCTTCTGAACTTTTTGTCATCTCCCTGATGAGTTCTACGTTATCATTTATAACACGGCGACCAACATTAGCTGATTCAGAAAGTTCATTTACAGAGTCGCTGTTCTTTTTGAGAATTTCAGTAACAGAACGAATATTTGCTACCATTTCTTCAACTGCAGTTGATGAGCGTGATACACTGAGAGACTGCTTATAGATGCTTTCATTTAAATTAGTAATATTGGTTTTAATCTGTTCAATTGTACTTGATGTTTCTACAACTCCGGCCGACTGATTTACAATCTGATTTTTCATGCTTGTAATATTAGAATTAATCTGATTTACAGAACTTGCTGTATCGGTGACATTATTTGAAAGTGTTGTTGCAATATCAAGCATGTTTCTTGATTCGTTCATAACAGTAGAAATTGTGCTGCTGATTTTGTCGAATGTTTTATTGAAATAATTTGAAAGTTGTGCAATTTCATCATGTCCTTTTACGACAAGTCTGTTTGTAAGATCTCCTTCTCCTTCTGAAATATCTTTGAGAATTGAAACAGTGTTCTTAAGCGGTTTAGTTATTGAAAGACTTATGAGAATAGAAATTAAAATTGATATTGCAGCAGAAACGATAATAGCTGCTACCATGAAATTTAAAAAGACTGAATTAACTCTGTTTACTATAACATAAGGAGTTATAACAATATAATTAAGCGGAATAAACTTGTTGCTTGAGCTATGAATTCTAATATCATATTTAATATCATTCATAACATAAGTAAAATTTTCTTCGTTATTGAATTCATAATTTGGAATAAAATCTGTTACCGGTTTAAAGTTATTTTCTTCATCTGACTGATCCAAAACGATAGTTCCTGTTTTATCAGAAATAAGAATATAACCTTCTTCTTTTGTACCTTTTCTTGTTGCATCACAGATTTCTTTTAAGTAAGAAAGATCTGCCGTCATAGTAAGAACTCCACGGCCTTTGTTGTTTTCATCTTTGAAATATTTTGAAACAAGAATGGATGCAACTCCGTTTGAACTTCTATATGCATCTGAAATATCTATGCCACCGTTTTTTTCTTTTGCATTCTTG
>JAEEGL010931683.1_pt1 | contig 10998 bp, 8 predicted proteins | sample 9134231 | NCBI WGS metagenome assembly JAEEGL01 (sample SAMN16246548, study PRJNA631951) | gut metagenome | biome: gut microbiome; feature: rumen; material: fiber-attached | host: Bos | place: Iran: Karaj | collected 2018-10 | reverse complement strand
GTCGGTTCAACTCCGATTATCCACCCCATTTGATTTTAGTATTCGCTGGGGTGTCGCCAAGCGGTAAGGCAATGGACTTTGACTCCATCATTCGCTGGTTCGAATCCAGCCATCCCAGCCATTTTTAAACTTAATAAGAGCCATTAGCTCAGTTGGTAGAGCACCTGACTTTTAATCCGGTTGTCCGGGGTTCGAGTCCCCGATGGCTCACCAAGTCCCCGTTACACGAATATATGTGATCGTGTAACGGGGTTTCTATTTTAAGTTTGATGGCATTGCAAAAAATTTGTAATTCATCTTTAAAGAGATAAACTTCGTTTATGTGTATTGAAGATTGTCCAATAAGAAAGAAGGTTTTTACACTACAATAAAATCCCCCATAATAGCGAAAAAATTATATTTATCATTGGAATTTAATTGTTATCCCTTTTTTTTGGTAGTCTTCTTCGGATGCAGAACAGAAATCATCCCACGTATTACCATTACTTATTTTTTCAATGATTTTTTCCAAGATTTTCTGTTGATCGGATGTTAAAGAATAATCATTTTTGGCATAAGATTCTAATATCGTGATAAGAGTAGATTTGGTGCCATTTGGCTGCTTTGGATTTTTTGCAGATGATTGATTTGTTTCACCTTTGTCGTCTTGACTTTTAAGAATTTGTACAAATTCCTGAATACGTGTTGCAATATCGGCGAGCTTTGAATTAAAGTAGTTGGTGCTAGCATTTCTCAAAGCATCAACTAATATCTTAAAATTTGAGTAACGAAATTTTTTATCCATGGTGGTATCCCCAAGTGCTATAGCTCCGCATAAACGAGCAAGCCCGGTGGCTATGTTGACTTTTATTTGATTTGGTGATGGTGTGCTGGGTTTAATACGTTCTTCAATATGTGATGTATGGTTGTGAAGCGAGTGCGTAGAATTCTCGTAATAATCTGGCATAACTAAACCATTGGTATCCAAATTGTCAATATCTATTTTACTTAAAAGTTGTTGATATTCGCGTAATTTCGGATCTGACGCTTGCTTTACGACCTGCTGTGCGTCTGAAAGTTCTTGGATATACGCCATTTGCGCTTTAAGTTTTGTTTGGCGTTTTCGGTTAATGGAGTCCTTTTTGCTTTTTTCTGTGAGTACCAGATAGTTGATTTGATCATTTATCCATTCATCATTTAGGTATAGATATGTTTTTTCACTTTTATCCGTATGCAACTGGGACAATAGGTTATTTATTGAGTCTTTTAGGGGATCGTTCGAGTCTTTTTGGAGTTCTGTTAGTAGAAAATCGGGTACTTTTTCTAAAATATTTCTCACGATGTCTTCTATTGTAAGAAGATATTCCTGTACACGTCTTAGCTTGTAAGGATTACAAGTGTTGGGATCGGGTTTTTCGGAATTGTAAACAGTTTCGAAATTGTAAACAGTTTCTTCAAAATCTGCTAAACTGCTGTTATAGGGACTAAGTTTGTGTTTAATATCGTTTAATGATTTATCTGCGAATTTTACTAATTCTTCCAAGGATTGTTTTTGGGATTGTTTATCTAGATATTCTTGTGAATAAGAGGAGATTGAAAATAGAAATTTTAAATTATCTTTTAAATTATCTTTAGATATTGCTAAAATTTCTTTATTTAGTGCTTTAATTTTTGTAGAAGCAAAATTTTTTATGAATTCTATAGCTCCTGTAAGTTTGGAAAGAGTCTGTTTGTTAAGATGAGCTTTTGGAATATATTCTACTGGTTTAGAATATGGTTCAAATTTTTTAAGGATGATACCATTGCTTGTGGCAGAAGAAGATGGCTCTGTTGCCGTGTGAAATAGTTGTTTGTATTTTTCGCTGTCAGTTTTTAATGCCGTTTTTAGCTTTGTAAATAAGTTATTTACAGGTGATTCAGATGATTCGAAAAAGTTTTTAATCTTTTCAATATCATCGGTATCAAGATCAGGGTAATCGTGGGCTGTGTTAAGCGCTTTAAATGAAAGATCACGAATGTTTTTGTATTTATAAGTGCTTTCTTTATCTTTTACTAATTCTTTACGATCAAATTTATTAGGGGTTACTATATAATTATAAAATTTAGCAAAACAGTCACAAAAATTAACCATAAGGGTGACTAATTTACTTTTGCTTCCCACGCCGGTGTAAATACAGTTAATGTTGTTTCGCATTTCTGTGATGATATCCAAGAGTGTACCAACATTTTCTTTATCGTTTGGATTTGCTGCCCATGAATTTGAAAATTTGGAAAGTAGTCTAGTACATTTATCGCCAAACAAATGCTTAATATTTTCATTTTCTGAAAATGCATTAATTTTACTAGATATAGATTTAACACCTTCATCATTTTCAGCACCCTTTTTGGGGGCAGCTTTGGTTTTGTCGCTATCGGGTGCAGAGGCTTGGTTAGCAAGGTTATTGAAAGTATCTGGCCCTGAGTTTGTTTGGGTATCAACGGGCGGGGATGGGGTCACCTCAGGGGCGGGAGGACTTGTTTGTGCGGGTGTTTCTGTCGAACCATTTTTTATTGGTAATGTTTCTTGATCGGTTTCTCCCATGTTATTAAGCTCCTTTCCAATTGTAAAAAAATACTTTTGCGGAGTTGGATATATTAAGTACATTTGTAATGTGTTTTTTATCCCATTTTTGATTTTCGAATATTACTCTTTATTTATTGCAGATAAGATAGATGTATTTCAACTTCTCTGTCTGTTATAATTTCAGATACATATTTTATATATTTTTTCTATTTTGAAAATTATACACTCAATATTGCACCGTGTCAATAATTTTTAGTGAATTTTTATCAAAAGATATTTGGCGGTTTTGTGTACAATTTAAAGTATTGTCAATTTATGATATAATCTATTTGCTAGAATAAAATGAGAGTACATATGAGCGATGCTCTATTTAGGAGAAAACTAAAATAGCACGCAATTGTTTGGTGTTTTGGCAGAAGACCGTAGCTTTGATGATGAGAATTATGAAGACTAAGACTTGAATTTTAAATTTTTTTAAAATAATGTAAGTGTTTAAAATTTGGAGGAATATATGAAGCGTATATTAATAGCTGAAGATGAAGATGCAATAAGAGAATTTGAAGTAATCAATTTAAAGCGTTCGGGGTATGAGGTAGTTGATACGGATAGTGGAGAAAAAGCTCTAGAGATGTTTGATCGATATAACGGCGATTTTGATTTAGCGGTTCTCGATATAATGTTGCCCGGAATTGATGGTATGAAAGTTTGCAAGGAGCTAAGAAGACGCAGCGATTTGATAGGAATTATTTTGCTTACCGCTAAAACGCAAGAGATGGATAAAGTAAGCGGCCTAATGCTTGGTGCGGATGATTATATTACAAAGCCTTTTAGCCCTTCAGAATTGGTCGCAAGGGTCGATGCGCTTTATAGGAGAGTAGCTCTCAACGCTATGCGTTCGGAAAATAAATTTAACGATGAAATAAAATTTGGCGAATTTGTTTTAAATTTAAAAAACAGGGCGCTAAAAAAACGCGGACATGTTATTGAACTTACGCAAGTTGAGTTTCAAATTATGGAATATTTCTTTTCAAATCCCGGGACTGTTCTTAGTAGACTTCAAATTTTGGAACACGTTTGGGGCGAGCCGTGCAAGGGAGAAGAAAAAATTGTTGATGTTAATATAAGAAGATTGCGTATGAAGATTGAAGATGATCCTTCTAAACCCGCTCATTTGATAACTGTTTGGGGGATGGGGTATAAATGGGAAAATTAATGCTTTAAATGAGGTATATCAGAAATGAATATTAAGGGAATGAAAAGGCGTTGGCTTTTTAACACTTTAGCTGTGACCGTTGGTATATTTTTGGCTGTTGTTGTGGGATTTTCTTTTGTTATTAGGGCGTATTTTTATAGCAGCGTAAAACAAACTGTTTCGGACAAAGTTTGCTTGGTAAGCAATATTTATGAAAGGATAGCTTCTGATTCTAGCAATAATTTTGAAACTATAGTAAAGGATTATTTAGAAAGCTTCCCTAATAATGATTCAACAGAAATGATGATATTTAATGAAAATAATGAAGTGGTTGCTAACCTTTCAGGCTTATCCTCAGACTATGTGAATATGGCTCCGGATTATGAAAGAGCTAAAGATTCCGAGGATGGATTTGGTATTTGGGAAGATAAATCTATTTTTAAAGAAAAATTTATTGCTGCAACAAAATGCGTTTATGACGAAAAAGGAGACTATATTGGAGCAGTAAGGTGCATTGTTTCCCTTGAAAATATGAATAGAAAAATTTTTATAGCGGTTGTGGTTTTGCTTATCATTAGTTTTTTAGGTATTGCGTTTATGATAATATCGGGTGTTTGCTTTATAAAGTCGATTATCGATCCTATAAGTGAGGTATGCCATAAATCTAAACTTATTGCTCAGGGAGATTTCAGCGTAAAAATCTCAAAAAAATACGATGATGAAATTGGTGAACTTAGCGATGCCGTAAATTATATGGCAGAAGAATTGGATGCATCAGAAAAAATGAAAAATGAATTTATATCTTCGGTTTCGCATGAACTTAGAACTCCGCTGACTGCTATAAAAGGCTGGGCGGAAACTATGCAAATTTGCGACGCACGTACGGATTCTTCCACAATAAAAAAAGGACTTAATACCATAGTTAAAGAAGCAGCAAGACTTTCTTGGATTGTGGATGAATTGCTTGATTTTTCCAGCATTAAAGAAAAAAGAATAAATTTGATAAAGGAAAAAATTGATATTTTAGCAGAACTTGCTGAAGCAGTTTATATGTTTAAAGATCGCGCAGAAAATGAGAAAAAATCGCTTATGTATAATGAACCCAAAATTTTGCCGCCTGTTTTAGGGGATAAAAATAGGCTCAGGCAAGTTTTTATAAATATCATAGATAATGCTTTAAAGTATACATCAGAAGGTGGAGGGGTAAGCGTTACTGCGGGAGTAAATGAAGATATGGTTTACGTAAGTGTTACAGATAACGGCTGCGGAATACCGGCGGAACATTTGCCGAATGTAACTAAAAAATTTTATAAAGCAAATTATTTGCAACGAGGTTCCGGAATTGGGCTTGCCGTGGTTGATGAGATAGTTACTTTGCATGGCGGAAGTTTGGATATTATAAGTGAAGAAAATTTTGGTACAACCGTTACGGTAAATTTCCCTATTTTAAGGGATGATGCCAATGCTGATCAAACTTCTAGCCCCGAGGGATGAGTATGACATGGTTTGAAATTACTAAAGAAGCTGAAAACATCTTAAAAAATGAGTACAAAGAAACGTATAAATCCGAACTTTATTCTATACTTGTGCATTGTTTTAATATAAGCAAAATTGATTTACTAATTAAAGAAAATGAACAAGTGGAAAGAAAGATTCAAAAAAAATTTTTTGAAGTTGTAAACCTTCGTATGCAGCATATTCCTCTGCAATATATTCTGGGTTATTGGTATTTTATGGATCTAAAATTTAAAGTTGGCGGGGGTGTTTTGATTCCAAGGGAAGATACTAGTGTTCTGGTCAGCAAAAGTTTTGAATATTTAAAAAATATAAAAAATCCTAAAGTTATTGATCTTTGTAGCGGTAGCGGGTGTATTGCCATTTCTTTAAAAAAGAAAATAGGTATGGACTCTAAAGTTTACGCTGCGGAAATTTCAAGGCAGGCTTTTTCGTATCTTCAGAAAAATATTTCTTTGAATAAATGTGAAATTAATGCCATAAATAAAAATATTTTTGAAATTACGGATGATTTTAAAAATGATTTTTTTGATGCCGCGATATCAAATCCGCCATATGTAAAAACGGGAGATTTAGATTTTTTGCAAAAAGAAGTAAAAAAAGAGCCAACATTAGCATTAGATGGTGGAGAAGATGGGCTTTATTTTTATAAAAAAATTTCAAAAATGTGGGTACCAAAAATAAAAAAAGGTGGAATACTTGCCTTTGAAGTAGGTATTAACCAAGCTTTGAAAGTTAGGAATATAATGGAAGGTTACGGTATGAAATTTATAAAAATTTTCAAAGATATGAATAATGTAGACCGCGTAGTTATAGGAATAAAGAGTTAAATGAAATCAATATAATACCTAATTTGTAGGTGGTATACCAGTGTTTGTTATAATAAGAAAGAGGTGCTGGATTTATGAAATTTTTGGTAAAATTTGAAAATAACCATTTAAAAAATTGTCTTTTTACTGCTATAATGGGCCCAATTTTTGCGATTGTTTTTACGGTTTGTTCGGTGTGCCCATGCGCAATTGATAGCTTAAAATCAGATTTTAGTGCTAATTTATCGGAAAGTAAAAAAGAACAACATAGTATTGGAAAAACTATAAAATCTGGTAAAAATAATGTGTTGACCGAATATGAAAAGGACTATTATCAGAGGAAAATAGGGAATGATTATCGAATAATAAGTCGTCGTGGAGAAAGCGGGTACTGGGCAACAGCATATGAACTGGAAAATAAAAGTGGGGATAAATTTATTTTGAAAATTCCTAATAATCCTTCTTACACAAAGTCTTGGATTGATAGACAACGGTTGGCGGAGTATCGTATAAAAAAATACTATGAGAAATACCAGGGCGATTTGCAAATACCGAATTATATAAATATAGGAGATGATTTTTTAATAGAGGAATATTTAGGTAAGAACATATCTAAAAAAGGATTTTGGAATGATTTGCCAGAGGATGAAGTTTCAAAATTTATAAATAGTATGGCGGAATTTTTAAAGTTTACTCATAGTCAGGAAAGGGGTGCTATTGCCCCATTGGACCTTGATCATCCGTCCTTTGCACTTAAAGATTCTCTTAGTTATTTAGATAATGCTGGAGCATTAAATCGAGAAGACAGAAGATTAGTTTTGAATTTGATAGAGGATTTTAATCATCGAGATGTAAGCGATGAAATAACCTGTCTTACTCACAATGATATAAGATTGCAAAATATAGTATATAATGCTGATACAAAAAAATTTGCCCTTATAGATTTTGATTCTCTTGATATTAATGGAAAAATTTATTACGGGTTTACTTCAAAGGCAATGGCGGTAAACGGTATTCCGTACGAAATACATTCGAAAATAATTGATAAATATAATGAAACTTCAGATTTTAAAATAAACAAAGAAAAGGTAAAAATGATACACAAAGTAGGATCATTACTTGAAATTACTGCTTATAGCAAATTTAAGCATAAATGTAAGCCGCATGCCGATATTTGGCCACTTGCCACTTCTGTTTTTGATAAATTTGGGGAGAAAATAGATAATAATATGGTGTGCAACGAGGTTTGGCCAACGATAAAAGAACTTTTTGAGGAAATAGACAAAGGTTTCGATAGTCAAACTTAATCAAAATAATACTTTGTCATATTCGAGAGATCAAGTTAACTGGTTATTTTGTAATTTGCGATACTTACTCAAAAAATTTTGTAATATCTTTTTTGCTGTTTCGATTTTTAAACTTTTGATTTATAAGATCGATAATTTCATTTTTAGAATCTTTTGGTAAAACTTTAAACGCCATCAGTACATTGTATTCGTCAGGGGTTAGCTGATCTAATACCCTTTTGGCATCCGGGTCGTCATAATTTGAGTCTGATATATCAGAAAATTTGTATCTAACTTCCGATTCCAAAATTTTTGTATAATGAACTTTAAAAATTTCCGATAACTTCATTATGGTTTTTACGTCGGGTTTTATTTTGCCGAGTTCGTAATAGGAATAGGTGGACCGATCCACACCTAAAAGATCCGCCACTTGTTTTTGGGTATATCCAAATTTCATACGTAATTTTTTTATAATTTCCGAAATAATTTTAATTGCCTCTTTCTGATTTCTGAAATAAATCTAATAAAAATTATATCATAATCAAATTTAATCATCAATAATTGCAGAAATACGCGTGAAAGTGCCTGTTTTCGGCAAAAATTCGAACAAATTAGTCGTATTTTGTAAAACTATGCATATAGTACAATTAAAAATCGAGTTATTAATTTTTTTAGTTTTGAACGAAAAACTTTTGCAAAAAGACTGGACAAATATGATTTATTGAAATAAAATGCGAAGTAGGTAATGTTAACATTATAATTTTTGTATGTTAGGGTTGAGTTTTATGCTGTCAAAGAAACTTTTAGCTTCAGTATTGGGTGTTGGTATGGCTTTGGGTACGATGCCGAGTGTTTTAGCTAACTGCGATGAAGTGGATGAGGTTTCTGGTGAGGTTCTAGTTTATAGACCGGTTGCGTTGAGGGTTGATGGTTTGAGTGCAGGTGCGGATTCCAAAAAGATGTCTGACGTAGATGAGTATGTTGCAGGACTTCGTGGCGTCTTTAGTTCGCCTGATATGTTGTCTATTATGGATGATCCTGATGTCGTTAGCTGTGTTGGTTGGTTGAATTTGTTTGATGTCAGTACATTAGAGGGTTGCCATGAATTGGAGTTGGAATCGCTTGCCGACGACGTTGACTCAAAACTCAAGGGTTTATATCTTACCAATTCAAGGTTTCGTGATGCCTGCAAAGCGATTGGATTTAATCCTTTTTCTCGATATGTTATAAAACGTGCCGATTCTACACGATAGTTAGTCGTTTTTTTGTTTTCGAGTCTTGTGTGAAGGGATGTGGTAACGTGCCTGTAGCTGTTGCTATCACATTTTGGACGTATTTGCGTTTATTTTTTAGATTTTTTGTTGAGGGTGTTTTGTGCTATTCATTGTTTGACGTGGGTGCGGAGCACCCGCGTGTTGCTAATGATTTTCGTGTGGGTGCTAGTAGATATGTCGTGCTTTTTGGTTTTTTGAATTCTTTTGTTTCGATGTCGATTATCTACTTTTTTGATACGACTTCTGTTGATAGATTGGCTTCGGTTGTTGTAGCGCTCTTTTATTTTTGGCATAGAGAGCGGGCGGTTCATGGCGTTACGCGTAGGCGGTACAGCAATTCGTTGGGTTGGAGATGTATTTTGACCGCCGCGGTATTTTCGGCTCTGGTGGTAGAATGTTCTTTAACTTTGTGCCATGTGTTAATGCATTCGGCTTGTGTTTCTTTAAACGTTTATGATATTATAAAGAGTAATTGGGTTTTGTATGAGATTTATAAATCTCTATTGATGTTTTTACACTTATGTGTTGTGTTTTTGGTTTATAAATTGCGGTTTCTTGCATTGAATGAAGTAAGGGATATGGCGACGCGTAAGTGGGTGGTTGTGTCTTTTAGCCTTTGTCTTCTGCTGCTTGTTTACATACGGAATAATTATGGTACGTTCCGTGAGATCCCTTCGTTTGCACCTTTTTGTGATGTTCTCCTGTGGACGTTGGCGCTGTTGTTACCGGTATATTTAGGGTTTTATTTAGCAATAAGAAACTTGACGCAGTTATTAAATGTCAAGGCAAACTGCGCGGTGGATAATAGTATATTTGTGTGGATTTTTAATCCGACAGTGGTTCAAAAGGCCCGTTTGAACATATATGACTCTGACTCGTTTATGCCTAGTTTTGAATCGAATAAGTTAGCGTTTAAGCAAAGGTTGGAAAAACTGGGTATTGACAATAGTTGCAGTGGGTACAGTATGTTGGTTTTTTGCTTGATATTGACAAAGTTGTTTATGGGTCTTAAAGGTTGGAGTTTTGAGCGAGACGTTTTTGGGCAAGCGTCTTTAGTTGTGGATGTACCGTTCCCTGAAGTGCGCAAGAGTATAGAAAGTGTAATTGAGAGGGTTTGGTTTTTAGATGATGCGTCGGTGTTAATCGATGGGTATTACCTTCCGTGTTGTAATCAGGACGTATATGATGAAGGGCATCGCCCGACTGTCGAGGAATTTTTAACATGTATGGCGAAATCAGTTTGATTTCGCCATTATTGTATGTAGAAAACCACGCGATGCTTGTGAGGGTGCTTGTGTATATAAGAAGATCGCTTTATGTAGAATTTTCTATGCGGAAGTTTATTTTAATAAAATCGGTTGTTTAATGCGTATTGTAAATATGGGGAATGCCTAGTTACCTAAACAAAAGTACCTACATAACTAAGCAGCAGCAATCACACAAAGGGTCCTCTTTGGCCCCGTGACCACTTAGCAACGCTGTAACCTCAGAATCATTATCGTACTTACCACCGCGCAAAGCCAAACATAAAGGTGTCACTTTTGCCTTGCCATGTCTAAGGTTGGGGTTAGCGCCCATTCTCTAGCAACATTTTGATAATAGATTCATAGCCTTTTTCAACCGCTAAAATCAATGGTGTATATCCTTGTTCATCCATACAATTTGGATTTACGTGCTGCTCCAATAATATTCTTACGCTATCAATATCCCCTCGACGTACGGCCGATATTAAAACTTCACCGCCCAAATCGCTTATTTTGGCTCTATTGTTAAGCAATATACGAACCATAGCACTATTATTACATGCATTAGCTAAGTACAAAGGTGTATGCCCTTGATTGTCAGCACGATCAATGTCGGCGCCATTACTAAGCAATAGTTCAACTAAACGTTGTAAATTCAACCGGATAGCACGGTGAAGTATTGGCAGTGGACATTCAGCAAATGATGTATTAACTAGCTCATGATGTCCCTCAATAACAGAACACATTTGATTTTCCACATAATCTTTATAAGAGTATTTCTGTGACACAGAAGAGCTGTTGCCACTTTTTGCTTCGACAAGTGTATCAAGGCGTTGGTTTTGTTCTCTTAGATATGCACTCATGTTTAATAAGCGTTCTCTCTGCGATTCTAGAGATGACGATGCTGCTGCCCAACGATTATCTGCGTTGTGATGTGATGGTAATTGCGACGAAGAAAAACGCCTGTCCCCCGCCGCCTCCAATCTTTCAAAATAAACTTCCAGTTGTCTATGTGCTTCATCAGAACTCATCGCATTACAAAATGGTGCACCGAATATTAATGTAAATAATGTGATAAACAATAAAATTTTTGATTTACACTTGAAATTCATAATAAAAATAGCCCCTTTAATTCC
>JAEEGL010365693.1_pt1 | contig 10998 bp, 10 predicted proteins | sample 9134231 | NCBI WGS metagenome assembly JAEEGL01 (sample SAMN16246548, study PRJNA631951) | gut metagenome | biome: gut microbiome; feature: rumen; material: fiber-attached | host: Bos | place: Iran: Karaj | collected 2018-10 | reverse complement strand
ATTATAGGCTCCCTTTTTCTTCTGACAGAGGATCTCCAGCGCTTCTTCGGTATAACCGGGAGCGATGACACCGTCGGAAACCTCCCGCTTGATCAGACGTGCCGTATCTTCGTCGCACACATCGGAAAGAGCGATAAAGTCGCCGAAGGAAGACATCCTGTCGGCGCCCCGGGCACGGGCATAAGCACAGGCAAGGGGAGACAGTTCCCCCAGATCATCCACCCAGTAGATCTTTGCCAGGGTATCCGTAAGGGGAAGTCCCACTGCGGCACCTGCGGGTGAAACATGCTTAAAGGAAGTGGCGGCCGGAAGTCCGGTTGCCTTTTTCAGCTCGCTCACCAGCTGATAACCGTTGAAAGCATCCAGGAAATTAATATATCCGGGTCTTCCGTTCAAAACCTTGACCGGAAGATCGCTGCCGTCCTCCATAAAGATCCTGGAAGGCTTCTGGTTCGGATTGCATCCGTATTTCAGTTCGATCTCGTTCATGGGATTACTCCTTTGTCATTGATTCTTATTCACGATCCTGGTCTCGTACTTGCCCGTACCGATCTCGATGGAACGTACAAAGAGCGAAACCTTATTGTCTTCATTCAGATTGGACCAGATCAGATCGGTAAAGCTGTCGATATCTCCTTCGATCCCCACAAGCTTCGGCTCTCCTTCGAAACTGGGAAGGGGATCGCCGTCGTGCATATAGGTGTGGATAAAATGTCCCTGTCCCGCAAGAGGGATCTTGTATCCGAACATGAAGCGCTGACAGGAATCGGGATTCCCGTTGGCACTCTTCAGGATGGAGATGGCATAACGGAACTGATTGCGGTCCGGATCCACGCGGACGATGGAAGAGATCCTGGGGGTGTAGTTCGGCGCATCCGGCTCAAATTCCCGGCACCGGAGGGCCTGTTCAAAACTGATCCCGTTCAGGACACCGTCGAAGATGGTATCCGTCTGGTCTCCGTTGGTGATGATGGTCTTGTTTCCGATCACACGGACCGGAGAATAGATGATGAGACTTGGATCCGTCAGTTTATCCGGATCAAATGCCTGGGTGCGGATCCCCTCTTCGTATTCAACGAAGACACGGTTCCGGCTGTTGGTACTCCGTCCCATGATAAAATAAGCCATCATCGCGCGTTTCCCGTCTTCCGAACAACCGATCACGATCCCCCGTCCGGGATACGTATTTGTGCTCAATTCCTCTTTCAGCGACCGCATTTCCATCTCATCAATTCCTTTCTTCCGACATGTGGTTTGCTTTATGGTTCCTCTTCGAAACGGACGGCAAAAATCTCGCTTCCGTTCCGGTAATATTCGTTTCTGTCAAGGATCGACTTTCGGATCAGATCCTTTTCCGACGGATCCGTGGCGGTAAAGATCTCATCCGCATCTTCGCTGAGGATCCCGGCGCTCACGTCCCACAACAGTTCCCCGTAGAGAACTTCCTTTGCCACCGCTCCCTTGGTGGTATAGGGAGACCGGATATAACGGATCCCTTTTTTCATTTTTCCCGACTCTACAAGAATATCAAAATTCGGATCAAAGATAAAGCCGCATTCCAGTTTTCCGGATAAAATATCATCCCGGAGCTCCTCTTCGTCATCATACTCCTCAAAACGGAAGATCCCGTCTTTGCCGGACAGTCTCGTAAGGATCAGGGATGCTTCCCCGGTGCCGTTGCCCAGGATACCGACCACCGTATTATCCGGGTCGGGCAACGTGACGCCGCGGTATACAAAGAAAAGGAACACCGCCGTCAGGATCACCGCCCAGGTGGTACGCCGCTTCAGGGCCGCCTTCGTTTTGTAATAGATCCTGCGAAAGAACATCATCCCGGAAGCCCTCCCGCAAACGCCTGAAATCCTTTGCAAAGAAGGATCATCCAGTATTTCATGGGCATGATATTTCCGATCACACCGGTCCAGTCCGCAAGATAGGCACGGGGCAGGATCAGTCCGGAGCAGGCCGCCCCGATGAGATTGAGGATAACGAGTACAAACACTCCGGCTTTTCCGCTCCCCGCAAGGACATAGATCAGGTCAAAATACAAAGACACCGTAAAGGAGATAACAAGGAGCACCGGCAGCATCGCCCCTGTCTCTTCCTCCAGAAGCCCTGCGCCTTTCCCTCCCAGATAGAAAAGCATTGCAAAAGCGAATGTCACCGGGAACATGACCAGGATCCTGGACAGAAATCGAAGGAATCCGTTCATCCCTCTGATCTTAAGTGCGTCATTGATCACGGAGGCATTCCTGCCGTGCATGAAAGAATAGAGCAATCCCGAAAACATCAGGCAGAGGATCATGCCGGCACAGTAATAGTAAGAGGACAGACTCATTTCTCCCAGGGCGGACACCGTCTCTTCCTCAAAGATCTTATCCCGGGAAAAGATGGCATTCACATAGGAAAGGGCTACGATATTTCCGATCTCTCCGATCTCGGGCCCCGTATCATGCTCAAGAGCCGTATCCAGCACCGCATACACACCGGCTTCCGCCGACTGCAGATAGGAAACCCCGGTCACAAGGAGCTCCCGGAACAGGCTCCCCACAAGTCCCGGATCTTCAGGAAAATAAACAAGTGCAGGAGGGTTCAGTCCCACCTGCACATCATGATAAAAATTCTCGGGCAATACCACCGCAGCCTGATAGGTTCCGTCACGGAATCCGTTCAGTGCCTTCTCTTTATCCGTATACTCAAATTCACAGACGCTTTTCACGGAATCCATGGAGGAGATGAACTGAAGAGCATACTGACTTGCAATATCCTCATCCGGGATCACCACCGCGGTCTTAATGAGAGATAACCCGTCCTGCGCCGTAAGCAGGCGGATCATAACAAGAAAGATTCCCGTGATCAGAGCCGCGGCTGCGGCCAGAATGCACAGGAATCCCAGTAACGCTTTCGCGCATCTTTTCCATTGTAAAGCAAGACAGGCACAAAACTGATTCATTCCGTTCAGTATCCGAGGATCTCCGAAATAAGGTTGCTCACGTCTTTGGCCAGATTCTGAAATTCACTCTCGGAAGCATTTCCGAGATCAAATTCCCGGGCTGTCAGCTTATCGATGGATGCTCCCTTGGAGACCTTCAGGGTGGCATCCACGGTTTCCCGGTAATACCATCCGTCATCTTCATGTTCTTTGAAGACCGCATCGATCTGCAGCTCCTTATTGGAGCGGTTGATCCTGACGTCCTCCAGTTTCATCTCGGTCCATCCGTCATCCATGCTCGCGGTCAGTTCACCGGTCTTGCGATCATACCGGTAGGTCAGGTTCACTTCGTTGTCGACGTTCATCTCAAACTCTTCGACATCCCCCTGTCTGTCTCCTTCGATGGTAAGGATCGTGGCTCCTTTGTAAAGGATCTCCATATTCTGGGCCCGGTAATCCCCACCCTTAAAGAGGATCTCTATGGTTTCATCCGACGCTTTTTCAAATTCGCATTTGATACATCCCAGCTGCTTCCTGTAAACATAGAAAGTCAGCACCATGTCCCCGTATTCGCCTCCGATGTTCCGGATGGAATCCGTCATATCCCTTGCGGACATCCCGGAGTTTTCCAGGGCATCACCGTAATTCTCGTCGATCAGCTTATCCAGGGCCGTAGCGTACCGCTCCAGATTCTCGGGGGTGACCGTCACTTCGATGGCCCGGCATCGTACATCCTTGCCGTCGATCTCATATTCCGCGGATCTGCCGTTGTGGTATTCGATATCCCGGAAAGAGTCCCTGGCTGCTTTGGCAAATTCTCCGTACAGTTCCGACTTGTTCACACCCTCGCAGGAAGCCTCATAGAGATTTTTCAGGGCATCGTTCAGCTCGCTCTGGGAATATTCGGAAGATTCCAGTATATCCATGAGATATCCGGAATTGTTTTCACGGTAATGATAGACAAAAACCTGATCCAGGAGCGGTGTATAGGCACGAAGTTCCTCTTTGTCCAACTGCAGGCAATATTCCACCGTAGGGATCGAACCGGTGCTCCCGCCTTTATAAAATACATCTCCCGAAAGTTGCAGCGCTTCTCCGGCCGTCATAAGATTGGCGGTAACTTCAAGCTCGCTCTTGTCCCCGTCGTCGTATTCCGTTGTATAATATACATCCCCGTACACGGTATAATCACCGGATTCCAGGATATCCTTCACATTCAGATCGGTAAGCAGGAGATTATCTCCGTCCACGTAACGCTTAAAGGTGTTACGCACCGCCCGTGAAACCGTGGCCTTCCTGCCGCCGAAGATCATGAACCCGGCAAGGACAGTCACCGCAAGAAAAGCAAGCCCTCCCGCCACCAGCGCAATGACCAGTCCCATCCTGCCCTTACGGGGCGAAGGAGAAACAGGCTGCGGATTCGGATTGTACCATTCCGGTGTCTGCGATCCCCCATACAGTTTCTTTGCCTCTTCCGTCAGCGGCAGTCCCGTTACCGGATCAAAATTCATCGGTGTTCCCATAATTCCCCCTTAAGAACCTACTGTGACAATCCGAAGACCGACAGCAGATCCATGATCAATCCCGTCATATCATCGGAATTCTTACTGCTTAAGTCAAGTTCCGTCCCTTCCAGTGTCTGCAGGTCGGCTCCTTTTTTCAACGTAACCGTTCCCGCAAAGTAGGAATCTCCCACGTCGGTATTACCGAAGGTAAGGACCAGCATGTTCCCGGCGTTGTTGATCACGGACTTAAACTCATACTGCTGCTCCCCGTTCTTGGCTTCCAGGGTCAGTGTGCCGTCCGATGTATCGTAAGTATAGGAAATATAGGTTCCGGCGGAAGTGACCAGAAGGAAGTTCTCAACACCGCCTTCCAATGAACTTTCGACGGTACAATATTCTTCTCCGTTGTAGATCAGCCCCATGTTCTGGGCGCGGTAATCTCCGCCTTTGAAAAGGAGAGTCGCGGAAGCATTGCCTCCGTCCATCTTAATGGCAGCAAGCTGCTTCCGATAGACATAAAAAGTCAGTTCGATCTCCTGAAAACTGTTGGCAAAAGTGCGGAGCTGCGTGGTCATATCACCGAAGGAAGAACCCATGACATCCAGTTCCTGGGCATCTCCGTATGTCTCCTCCAGGATGCTGTCGATACGGTCCGCCAGGGATACCAGATTTTCATGCTTTATTCTCATGGAATATGCGTTGCAGCGACGATTGGCACCGTCCACCGTAAAGCCTGCCGCACGGGCTCTTACCGCCGGGACCCCTGCGAGTTCCTGTTTCACGGCACCCTTGATACGATTGATCATATCCGAACCCGATGCCCCGAGAAAAACATCGTAGGTGGTGGAAAGAAGTACATCCGCCATTTCGGTATCAACGCCCAGTCCAAAGATCTGGTTCGCCAGCAGATCCAGATTGGAACCGCTGTTATCCTCGCGATAACGGTAAGTAAACAGATATTTGTTCATTAACGGCAGATGAACGGAGAGTTGATCCTCCTGAAGCTGTGTCTGAAAGGTGATGGGGGTACCCAGTCCGGGATCTATGTCTCCGTATACCTGGAGCAGATCATTGTTCACGGCCATATCCACATCGACGGCCACATCAAGGGCCTGTCCGGAAGCTGCCCTGACGGCGGTACTCCCGTCCACACTCACGGTATACACTTTATCCTTCAGGATATTTCCCACATTCAGAGAAGTAAACAGTTTGTTGTCGCCATGGGCATAAGTCTGAAAGGTATTCTGCACGGCCTGATCGATCCTCGCCCGGGGATTGCCGAACATTTTGGCACTGATGACGATCCCCACAACGATAACGACCAGCAGCACCGCAACGATAATGGCCAGAATGATGTCCCAGTTATCGTTCCGCTTTTGCTGCTTATCCTTCTCTTTCTTTTCGGAAAGAGGGGCGTCCACGGTGTATTTTTCTTCCTTTTTCTTTTCAGATGCCATGTAAACCTCGATTCCGTGTTCAGTGATCCAGCAATTCCCTGATCCTGTCCATGGTATGTTCGTCCCGCGGGATCTCGATCACTCTGCCTTCTTTCATAAAAAAACACCGATCACAGGACAGGATCTCCGCTTCCTCATGGGTGGACAGCAGAACGATCCCGTTGAGATTGTTGTATTCCGAAAGCCAGGCCTGGATATTTTCCTTGTAATACAGATCCAGCGCGGTAGTCGGTTCATCCAACAAAAGGATCGGCGGCCAGGCGGCAATGGCGCAGGCGATCGCCAGACGCTTTTTCATGCCTCCCGACAGTTTGCGGACCGTGGTTTTCATCAGGTCCGCCAGTTCAAATCTATCTATAATATACTTGTAATTGGGACTTTTATCAACTCCCCAGAGTTTCAGATTATCCCTGACCGAGAGTTCTCCCATGAGAGGAGGTTCCTGGGGAACATAACCGCAATATTTTCGAAAAACACTCTTTTTCCTTAAAGGATCGTTCCCGAAGAAACGGATCTGCCCGTTATCGGGCTTCATGGCTCCGGAAAGGATCTGCATGAGAGTGGTCTTGCCGCATCCGTTCCGGCCCACCAGCGCCGCTCTCTGTCCGACATCCACGGTAAAACTCACATCCCTGAGGATCTGCTTCCGACCGTATTTTTTTGAGATATGCCCGATCTCAAGCATGGAGTTGATCCTTTATCTGTCCTTCCTGGCGTACTTTAAAACAATGGCGGAAGTAGCGGGCAGGTTCACCACCACTTTGCCTCCCGAAACCGTCTGATTCTCCTTTGTCGTGGTATATCCTTCCGCCGAGGAAAAGATCAGGGTCTTAAGTTCGCATTCCTTGGGGATGCCCAGCTGCCAGACCGTCAGTTCCTCCCTGATACCGTTCTCGTTGTTGTTGACCAGAACGACCACCGCATTTCCCTTACTGAACCGTCCGTATCCAAGCAGATTGTAGTTATTCATGATATATTTCAGGGATCCGGTGATCAGTTCCCGGTTTTCCTTGTGGATCCGGATCATTTCCTTATGGAAAGCGATCATCTCCCGATCCTCATGCCCCCAGGGATAGGTTCTCCGGTTATCCGGATCTGTCCATCCGCAGACACCGGCTTCATCCCCGTAGTAGATCGTCGGGGCACCGGGCCAGGTAAACTGCATGATCACGGCTTCCCGCATCACGGCTTTATTGATGCCCTGATTTGCCGCTTCCGGACCCAGGGTATTGGTACGTCCCACCCGGTGGTTGGTACGGGTAAGAAATCTGGAATGGTCGTGATTGGACAGCTCGTTCATGGCAATGAGCAAGGAAGGGGTTGTGAAATCCGCCATATGATGATTCATGGCTCCGATGAAACTGTCGGAATTCCCCAGCAGGTCCTGACGATAGTCATCACTGTGCTTCTGCATGCCGGTGAGGAACCAGGTGACGGGTTCCATGAACGCATCATAGTTCATGACCGTATCCCACTCCCGGCCGTTGAGCCAGTCCCGGGGGGAGCCGTAATGCTCCGCGATCACGATGGCATCGGGGTTGGCATTCTTTACAGAGCGTCGGAATTCCTGCCAGAAATAATGGTTGTACTCCGGAGAATATCCCAGATCCGCCGCCACATCAAGTCTCCAACCGTCCGCGTTGTAGGGCGGCGAAACCCATTTTGCGGCGATCCCCATGATATAGTAGAAAAGATCTCTGGAATTTTCGTAGTTCAGTTTCGGCAGCGTATCATGCCCCCACCAGCCGTCATAGGTGGCATTATAGGGGAAGGCATTGTCGTTGTGAAAACGGAAATAATCATGATAAGGGCTGTCTTTCTGGATATAGGCGCCCTTGGCATACCCTTCGGCATTTTCGTAGATCCGCTCCCGGTCCAGCCATTTATTGAAAGATCCGCAGTGATTGAACACACCGTCCAGGATCACCCTGATCCCCCGCCTGTGAGCCTCTGCCACTACTTTCGCAAAGAGTTCGTTGGAAGCATCCAGATTCTTAAGGTTCGTTACCCGGTCAATGTAACGGCTGGCCTCCCGGTTTTCCTTCTGGTCATCCCGCAGGAGTTCCCCGTTGTCGGAAACGAATTTTCCGAAGTGAGGGTCAATATGGTCGTAATCCTGGATATCGTACTTATGATTGGAGGGCGACACAAAGAGGGGATTAAAGTAGATCACGTCGATCCCCAGATCTTCCAGATAATCCATTTTATCCAGAACGCCCTGCAGATCCCCGCCGTAGAATTCCCGGACGCCCATGGCATCCGGATACTTATCCCAGTTCTCCACGCGAACGGATTTGGCCCCAATATACTGATATTCGTTGGTCAGAACGTCATTGGAGGGATCCCCGTTACAGAACCGGTCCACATAGATCTGATACATGACGGCTCCCTTTGCCCAGGAGGGGGTGGAAAATCCCGGAATGATGCGGAAGTAACGCTCGGGAGAAGTGTTTTTCTGGACACCGGTAGTGTCATAGATATAGCGGACCTTACCTACCTGCATCTCAAAATAGTAGGTGTATTCCACTTCCTCGATCTCGACTTCACAGTCGTAGTAGTCAAAGGTCTCGTCATACTCGGCAATGAACATATCGATCTTCAGATCGTTATGGCACAGATAGGCATGATCCACATTGTTCCTGCCGGTTCTTAATCTTATGGTCAGTCTGGAATAGGGATTGGGTTCGGGCGGAGAGATGAAATTCTCCGTCGTGTCGGAAAAAACAGCTTTCTTATTCAGTACAGGCTTGATATCGCTGATATACCTGCGATTAAAGTCCGTACGGCTCATATAGGAATAATCCATGAGACGCTCCTTTATTTACGACATACAAATGGATTATACCACAATATATAGTGGTTTCACACCTTTTTATTTTCCAGATAGCGGATCCCTTCCTCTTCAATCCGGATCATCCTGTTCTTGTAAAGATTCCCTACGGCCCGCTTGAATTCCTTCTTACTCATGCCGGTCATGCTGCGGATCTCTTCGGGAGAGGAGGCATCAGTAAGGGGAAGATACCCTTTTTTGGTCAAAAGAATGTCCTTCAGCAATACAGCATTGCTTTCGTAGGAAGAGGACCTTTTTTCTTCGTCGGATACCCACATGGATGCGCAGAGGCGGTTTGACTTATCCACATAGATCCGGACTTCCACTTCATCTCCCGGAGCCGGGCGGCCCTTCTGTTCCTTAAAGGGAAGGAGCAGATCCTTGGGCAGGCCCCAGTCAAGAAAGGCACCGATGGGACCCACGTCTTTGACCTTCAGTGTCCTGACCTCACCGATCTTGATATAAGGCTCCGTAACGGTGGCGATCAGCCGGTCGGAGGAATCCCGGTAGATAAATACTTCCAGGGGATCACCGACCCGCGTGTTTTGGGGAACCTCTTTTAAGGGAAGGAGGATCTCCTCTTCCCCGTCCGTAAGATAAGCACCGAATTCAACCTTTTTCGCGATCCTGAGGATCTGTTTTTTTCCGAGTTCGATCATGGATCCTTCCTCTTATTTCCTTTCAAAACTCACTACACAATAAGTCCCGGTCCCGTCACTGCTCATCAGGGTCACAACCCTGCCGCTCTCGTTTTCTCCGACCCGGGGGATCAGTTCATCTCCCAGCAGCGCCTGGGCATGATATTCCACCCGGATACGCCGGTAATCCCTTCCCGGCTCCCAATCCTCCAGGCTGTCCAGAGCGGCTATTACGTAACGTGCGTTATTCACATGTCTGTTATCATCCAGAAAACTCGGAGTCACCCGAATCGGCATCTTTTCATCCCAGGATTCCGGCAGAACGATCCGTGACCGGAAGTAGGTCATGGGGATCTTCTCATGGACTCCGTACCGGGAGATCACCTCTTCCGGAACCTTTGCGGGTTTCAGTGTCTCTATGTTCAGCATGGTCCAGAGAGAATCCGCACAAAGGAGCAGTTTTCCCTGTTCATCCGTCATCCGGAAATTACGCTTGCCCAGAAATCCTTTGACATCATAGGGTATGGTTTCCGTGATGATCTTTTCTCCCCTGAGTGGAAGCCTCAGGATCTCGATATTCCAGGTAGACAGCACCCAGGAAAGGGACCGGGCTTTCAGATATTCCCCTCCTACTCCCAGATCATCCGTCTGCCTGATGGCAACATCCTGAAAATAGTCCACAGCCTTGCCGATATGCAGTTTTCCGTTGATGTCCGTTTCACTGTAACGGACAAAGCTTTCAAAAGAATCCATTCCGTCCTTTAGGCAAGAAAAGACTGTCCCGCTGGGGACAGTCTTTCTTCGCATTTCGTATCAATACCGTCCTTATACCGACATATCAAAATTGCCGCCGATATTCGGATTAACAGATAATTCCATTGAGCGATCCATCATCTGGATCATCGCCGCACCGTTCTGCTCCATCGTATCAAGCGATTTGCCAAGCATAGCCGTGCCGACCTGACTCATGGTATTCTGAAACGCCAATGCGGATGCTACTCCGGCAATATCCATATGATCACTCCTTTCTCTGCTTTGGTAAACTTCATTTTAACACAAAGCCGTGTTTTTCGTCAAGTTCCGAAAGTCCCGTTTCCGGTATAAAAGCCTTTTTCCTCTCCGTCAGATCACGAAGCGGTCGTTTCTCTCCACCACGATCTTGATCCCGTTATCCCCGATGTAATTGGAGCTGGCGCGGATCGTATCATGGCTCTCCACGATGCAGTTCTCGATATAGGTATTGTCTCCGATGTAAACATCGTTCAGGATGATGGAATTCTTGATCGTACAGTTATTGCCGATATAGGCTTTCTTGAAGATCACGGAATTCTCGATGGTCCCGTTCACGATACATCCGCTGGATACCAGGGAGTTCCGCACCTGTGCACCGATGTTGTATTTTGCGGGCGGAAGGTCATCCACCTTGGAATAAATGTCGGGATATTCGTGGAAGAAATAATCCCGGTTCTCCTTTTTCAGGAAATCCATATTGGTGGAGAAATAATCTTCGATGGTGGCGATGTTTCTCCAGTACCGGGTCATCTTGAACCCGTAGATCCGCTTCATGCTCTTGTAACGGATCAGGATATCCTTTACGAAGTCATACCGGTCCTCTTCCATGCTCTTTTCGATCATT
>JAEEGL010039123.1_pt1 | contig 10998 bp, 12 predicted proteins | sample 9134231 | NCBI WGS metagenome assembly JAEEGL01 (sample SAMN16246548, study PRJNA631951) | gut metagenome | biome: gut microbiome; feature: rumen; material: fiber-attached | host: Bos | place: Iran: Karaj | collected 2018-10 | reverse complement strand
GTACATCTTGCCACTGCCCTCAAGCCCATTGGCTATGAGTGCGCCTGCCACACCAAAACCACCCTGCTTGGCGACTTCTCCAAAATTTCCTTTTAGCAGATTCATCCCAATTTCCGCAGGGTGAAGCATTCCATTCAGATAGCTTTTCCCTCCTTTTTTCGCCTGTTCCGCAAGTATCTCGGTAGGCGATTTTTCCAGCTCCTTTTGCTGACCAAGCAAAGCCGTGTTTGCTTCGTCCAGCGTCTTCTGCTCGCTCCGCAAAGTCGCAATCTTCATATTGCGCTGGTATTCCATCTGCTCCTTCAAGACCTCGTTTGCATTTTCTGGGGTTATGTCAATGCCATAGTCCCTCGATAGCCTGCGCTGTTGTTGTAGCAAAGCGGTCTTGGCGGTCTCCGATTTTTCCTGCCTGTACTTCTCCAGCAGGTCAATGAAGGACTGGAGCTCCTTTTTCTGCTCTTCCATCTGCCTGCGCCTTTCCTCACCAGTCTGCCCTGCGCCTTGGGCGACAAGTTGCTTGAATTCAGCCAGCCTCTTTGTTGCGGTGACAATCGGGTCGATGACGTAGGTGCTGATGATTGCGCCCATCGCCTTCAGACCCTTCACGATGATAGCCGCCTGACTGCCCATGCCAAGCAGACCCTGCCCAATGCCCTTGACTGCCTGCTGGGTGTCCTTGCTGACGGAGCCGATTTTGGCGATTTCAGAGCCTGCGCCCCTCGCCTCTTTCGACACTTCGCCAAGTGCCCCGCCCACGGAGTTGATGTCACGCTTCATGTTGCTGGTTGCGTTGGACACGTTTTGCTTGGCGGTGTCCATCGCCTGCTTCAGCTCCTTGGAATCCGCGCTTATTTTTGCGGTGAGTTTCACGTCAGCCATTGTTGCTCTGCTCCTTTTCCTTCATGGTCTTCAAAAGCTCAAGTGCCCTCTTGATGTCGGCGGGGCGTTCCGTTATGGTGCCATTCCTCCTTGCCGTCGCCATTGCAAGGTGTGTGACCATAGCCAGCGGCACCTCCCACAGCACCTGCCTGTAGCCAAGGCTGGGCATACTCTGGCAGGCATTTCCGATGGTGTCCGCAAGCCACTCGGGAGAGCACATTTCCACCTTGGATGTCTTCCCACGCGGGTGCAGGTCAGTGTCGGGGGCGATGATTTCAAACGCCCTCCATGCCGCCTCAAGGTCAGCCATGAGAGCCGTGTGGAATTCTGGCATGGGAAGGTGCTTGTCTGAAAGCTCGTATGCATACTCGATATCCCCTTCGTCCAGCGCACCGCCATAGATATACGGGCTATGCTCCAAAGCCAGCGTCATCAGCATTCCAAGTGTAAGCCCGCTGTCGGCACCGAAAAGCATCTGCTTCGTTTCAGATTTTATCATGTCCTCCGTATGGAGGCTGTCCACCACGATTTCCATATATGCTCCTTAATAAAAGACAAGGGGCTGTGCCCAAGGCAGGCACAGCCCCAATTCAGGCATACGCCCTACAGTTATTCTACCTTTAATTGCTGGTCGGCAGGTTGTTGGCGATGAAGCGTTTAACCGAAAGCGAATAACGGACAAAATCCGTGTTCTGCTCGGTGACGGTCACGCCAGACACATACCACGCCTTCCCGTCGTATTGGAAAATATCCCCGATTTCTGGGATGGAGCTTTCATCCGTGGGAATGATAGCCTCAAAGGAATTGGTGCAGATTTTGCCATAGTAATGTGCGACCAGTGGCTCGCCCTGCTCATCACGCGCAAGGGCTTCTTCCGCTTCGTTTGTCTTCGTCGAGGATTGAATCAACCACGAATTTTTTCCAGCTACCTTGGTGGTGCCGAATTTATATGATGTAGGCATGTTTCTATCTCCTTATTGTTTAACGATTGGTATTGTGGCAGTCATTATTTTCTGCCTGAAAGTATCGGAAATGGCGGAATCGGTCAAAGTCCAATTCCCGTTCCATGCAACCATCCATCCCTGCATGTCGTACTGGATTTCATCCATGATGGTCATCACGTCAGTTGCGACACGGTCGCAGATGGTGCCGTCTGCGTCTTCATCCAAGTGGGAGTATATGGCTATGCGTGGTCGAATGTCCACCAGTATTCTGCCAGTGTTGCCTGCATGGTCTCCAAGGTCATCCGCTGACACGATAACGCCCCATGCACCCTTGGGGGCACCAGAGACATCAAGCTGTCCCCTTATCTGCTCGGGCAGTACTGGCAGGGAAAAGTCCTGCGCCCTTGCCCTCAAGTGGGAGATTATGCACTGCCTTATCTGGATGGCAGGCTCCAAAGTTTTTTCTATTGTCATCGCTTCCATGCTTTCCTCATCATCCTTTCAACTTCCTTGACCATGTTATTGGATGCCCTTGCATAGCCAGCACTCAAAATGCCGCCGCTGGTGCGGTCGCCTCCCTTGCCGAAATCGTCAAAGTGGATGTAGTCCGAAATCTCGAAGGAAGAGGTGGAATCCGTGGAGAACATCCTGCCCTCGGAAAGGGAGGAAACATCGCCCAGTCTGGCAGGGACGCTCGAAATTTCATTGTCCATGCCAAGCGTGTGCATCACCCCATTCCATGAGTACTTGCTCCATCCCTTGGCGATTCTGACCTTTTTCAGCTTGCCGAATTGCTTCTTTGCTGACTTGCGAACCCTGGTCTTGACCTTCCCAGTGCGGGAGGTGTACTGCTCTTCAACCTGCGATTCATGCAGGAAGTGCCACTTTCCATCACGCTGGTCAAAGTACTTGTAGAACTGGGACTTGCTTATCTTGGCAAGGGGCGTGCTGTACTTGGCACCTCGGACGAAGTCACGGGACGCATTGCGCACGACCTTTTCAAGGGGAATACCCTTCAAATCAGCCATCGCCTGGAAAAGCTCGCTGGTGTCCATGTCCAAGGTGAAACTCATTGCAACTCCGCTCCAAGGTGGATTCTAATTGTCGCTCCTACTGAATCCCTCTCCACAGCAAGCACCCTCATGGGAATGCCGTCCACAGTGAGCTTGTCAATGCGGGGCTGTGGAAGAGGGACATTGTCGAATGCCGATGCAGGCACCAGCAGGGAGTATGAGTACTCCCCAGCCAGTCCTGCGTCAGTGGCAACGTCGTCGCGGCGCAGGGTAGTCCTCACTCCAGACAGGCTTTTCCCTCTCCACTGAAAAGCGGAGTGAAGCCCCAGCTGGGATGCGACTAGGTTTTCAACCTGCGTTTTGACGGCGTTCCACATATATGCCACTCCTTTCTGCTTTAGTTAGAGCTGGAATCGTCCACGGCAAACAGTTTGACCTGTGTGCAAAGTGCGGGATTCAGCACCTTCACATCCACCAGACCACGGCTGTCCATGTTGATGCTGGAATTCAGTGGGTTGGGGAACTGCTCCAGTATCATCTTGTCTGCATCTTCGCCCCAGTCAAAAACGATGGTACGACCAAACTGCGGCTCTTCGGCACAGTCCACTTCCTTGGTGGGAACCACTGCGATTGCGACATTGCCCTTGTCGGCGGCGGTGGTGATTCCGTGCTTCCAAGAAATGTCAGCACCAACCAGCACTTCATCCGCACCAAAGATTGCCGCCAGCTGTTCTGCGGTGATATAGCGAGGGCTAAGTCCATCCACGAAAACGCCTGTTGCCTTCATGCGCTCAATAACCGCCTGATTCTTCTTGATGGCGGCGAAATTGCTGTGGCTCAAGGCGATGGCGATTTTGCCAGTGCCGTATGCCTTGTCACGGAGTTTTGCAACCTCGGCATCAATAACGCCGATGGGGTCAAGTGTGCCATCCACTGCGCTTGTGGCAGGATGGAGCATCGCATTTGCACAAAGCGCCTCTACCTTCAGATACCAGCCACGTTTTGCCTGACGTGCCATGGCGATGGCGGCACCTTCCTCGGAGTAGAACCCCCGTACTTGGTCATCGCTCATCGAAATTCTGCACCTGACTTCCTTGCAAGCAAAGGAGGTAGTCGAGGCGGCTATGACAGTTGAGTTGATGTCAGCCAGTGCCGCAGTATTCCGATTATATTGGGCAACAGGGGCTTCAACCAGCGCCTGAAAGTATAACGTGCCACCGTCCTGCCTGCGGCTGAAGTAGGGCATCAGGGTTTCGACCAGAAACGGGTCGGGGAATGAAACGGGGATTTGTTCCAAATCTGCACGGCGTTCAATAGTTGTAATCATAGTGTTTTATCTCCTTCTTTTGTTGGTTATTGGTTTAGCGTCTCTTATGTGCTTCCATCCAGGCATCGTATTCAGCCTTGTGGCTCTGCTTCAAGGCGGTAAACTTCGCGGCATAGGCACTGTCGCTGATGTTCGTCGGTATCTCCTTCACCAGCTCGGCAAAGGTCTTCTTCACTGCCTTGGTCTCGGTCTTGGTCTTCAAACCAGCAGTCAGTTTCTCGCAGGTCGCCTTGAGTGCCTCAAGCTCCTTTTTCAGTTCCTCGTTTTCGGCGCGAAGCGCGGCAAGCTCGTCTTCCTCTGCCTGTATGCCGTCTTCCTTCTTTTCATCGTCCTTGAGTTCCTCGACTACTTCCTCGACCACTGGGTTTTCAGCCACTGGCTCCACCACTGGCTTTTCTTCCTCTGCCACTGGCTCCACGACCTCAATTTCCTTTTCTATCACTTTTTCCTCATCCATTGTCTGCATCTCCTTATGCTTGTTCGCTATGGCGGCGATTGCCGCATACTTCCACCCCTTCTGCTCCACGTCGGATGGTGGAAGCATCGGAGCTCCTACAAAATCATCATTCAAAAGCTCATCTACCAAGCCACATTCCTTGGCATCCATGCCAGACATCCAGCCCTCCCGCCCCACGGAGAACCATTTTTCAACCGTGGCTCTATCAAGCGAAGTCCTTTTCAAAAGGCTGGCGATGATAACACGATTATACGCCTCCATGCGGTCGGCTGAATCCCTCAATTGGTCGGGGCTTCCCTCGCACATTCCTTGGCAGGAATGGAACATCAACATGCTTTCTGGGTGTGCCTTGACCTTGGCGTATGGCGATAGCCTCGCCACAAGGTTGGCGGCGGCTGATGCGCAGATTCCCTCAATCTCCACGGTCAGCTCATGCCCAGAGAAGGCAAGCCAGTCGGAGAGGGCGATGCTTATCCTCGTTCCACCCTCGACGGAACCGCCGTAGCTGTTGATTTTAAGCAGGATGTCTTCATCGGTGGTTATGATGTCCCTTGCTATCTCTTCGCAGGGTGCCAGAAGCCCCTGCTCGAAAAGCGGGCAGTCATCATCAGAGTAGCCATCCACCATCACGCCGTTTATCTCAATAGTTGTCATAAGTCTTCCTCCTTGTCGGTGCCGTCTTCGTCAGGTATCACCGCGCCAGAAATGGTCTGCGAGAATGGGGCGAGGTTGGAAAGCCCAAGTTTCTCCAGCATCTTCTTCTCGCTGGCAAGTTGCTCAAGCTTCTTCCTGTAATTGGGGCCAAGTTGCTCCCTATAGGTGGAGCGTCCAGACTGGAGCCTCATGGTCAGCACCTTTTCCTCCTTCTCGCTGTCTATGCTGATGGGGCTGGTGTATGAAATCTCATAAGGCTGGTGGGGGCATATTCTTTCGGCGCAATAGTCCACTAGGCGGGAGAGCATACGGGCATATTCCTGGAAAGCCGTCCAAGAGATTTCCAACTCGATTTCCCCACTTGAAAAACTGTTGTCAGCACGTCCATTGCTCAAACAGCTCATCATGCCCAGCGATTTTCCAACGCTGGTGTCAAGCATTCCCTGCCAACTCATCATCTGATTGCTCGGTCGCTGTGGCGTCAAATTCTCCACCTCGGTGCCTGCTGGAACCTGCACGATTGCCGCCTTGCCAAAGGCGGCAAAGGTCTTGCTGTCCATGGCGACCTCCTTCAGCGCATCAAGGTCGGCATCTGTGATTCCCGCCTCTCCAAGTGCCTCTTCCTTTTCATCTTCTGGCAGGCCCTCAAGTATGCCACCCATGCCTGACGGGTCATAGCCTGGGCTTTGCTTCACGACAAGGCTCAATTCAGATGCCAGTTTTCCAGAGGCGATTTCTGCTTTGAGCAGGTCGTTTGAATCCTGCGAAACTTGCTCCTGCCTCAAAATGGCGGTAGGCTCTCCACGGACTTCTGTTATTTTTCTCTTCAAGGAGAGGCGCAGGCACATTTCACGTGGCAGGTAGATTGCTTCTGATGAATCCACACCCTGCCTGTTGCGGAGGCTGGTGAGGAAATAGCCCTGCACTCTGCCCTCTTCCGAAAGCACCACGCCCTCCACGCATCGCCACGTGGCTGGTGCACCTCGGTCAGCAAGCCAGTTTTGAAAGTCGCTTATGTTCGTGCACTGGTCAGCATCCCAGATGCGGAGCTTCCCATCGAAAATGTCATCAAGGCAAAGGAAGCAATCCCCATGCTTCAACACTGCCCTAAGCACTATGCCTAACATTGTGTGCCAGTCTTCGTCCTCGTCATAACCGCATTTCCTAGCCCACGAATTCCAGACGGACTGCCAGAATTCCCCATCCTCTCCAGTGAAGACTGGGGTCAGTTTGTCGCCTATTGTGAGCCTACAGGCTATATCCAAAATCGAACCAACAGCACTGTTATCGGAAATCTCGTCACACTGTGCATACGCGAGAAGCCTTTTATCACTTGTAAACCATTGCTCTGTCTCAGTCGCCCCCGTCTTGATGATGGGGAAGCGTCTTGTCGTGTCCATGCGGTTGAGTGCGTCGTACCTCGCCACCAGCCTGTGCTGGAGCGCACGTCCCAGCAGGGCGCGGTATATGGCAACCGCACTAGTGCTGGCTTTCTTCGATGGCTGTGTCTTCTTTGGCTTCTTCATGGCAACGGTCTCCATCTGTAGTCAGGGTACGAAAGGCTCATGCCACTTGCCCCGCCTGTGAGCATCTGTTTTATCTGAAGGTCGATTTCCGCGATTTCGTCCTTCAAGTCGGAAACCTTTTGGTTAGTGACGCTGACGGAGCCAACAATGGAATAAGAGGCGGGAGTGGATGCCAGAGCATCCACCTGCTCCTGCAAGTGTCTCCGCTTTTTGAGAAGTCGGTCAATCGCCCTTTTCACAATGGGCTTAATTTTTGGGTCTGTAGCTAGCATATATAAAATTCCCCTACTGGCATTATACGAATGAAATTAGGCGTAACTTCATTCTATGACATGAAAATGTTCTACTCTATTATACTTCAGACGGATTGAGCAGAAATGAAAGAAAATAGACGGGGCTAATTCAGAATGGTTTTAAAAAAATCCCGCCTTATTTCCTCCTGCCCAGCCTCTTCATCTGCGCCAGCCTGACCAGCTTCTCCTTCGCCTTGAAAAGTGGCACGTGCCCCCTCGCAAAAGCCTTGGGGGGCAAGTACTCACAGGCTATGTCCAAAGCCACCAGAGCCTGCTTCTCGCTATCAAAGAAGTCCCTTCGACTTCCCCCAAATGCGGCCCAGTTGGAAAATTCCCAGCCATTGGAATCTTTCCCCATGCGGGTGTTGGGCTTGACGTTGCAGAGTTGCTCGAAGTATGCATCATCCAGTTTCACAGGGAGATACCAACCATAGCCATTTGCACGTTTCGGAGAGTACAGCAGGTCAAGCAAGGAGACCTGGTACTTCAAGGCGTGGCAAAGGAAAAGCTTCCTTAGATTCTCGCTGGGGACAAAATCCTTGTTCTCAAGGTTTTTGCCAGATGTCCCCTTGTAGTAGTACACTGTGGGATTGCTTTTAACGAAGCCGTCCACGTCGGAGACATCCTGCGCACCACTGCCATTGTCCACTAGGCACAGGCTCACTTTGTGCCCATAGTACGTGGCATCCAGCCTCGCCTTCACTGCGTCAAGGCTGTTGTCCGTTCCTGCTGACAAAAGCCACGAATTCCCCTGCTCATCCCAGCCACGCACCACGGAGCAGAAGTATTTCACGCCACCAGCGATGTCGGAGCGTTGCTGGTCTACACCCATGACCACGATGCTCAACCGCTGTTGCAGGTCGGCAGGGTACTCCACCTGCCTCTGGCGGTTGGCTTCCTCGATGCTAACGCTGGTGTCGCCCTCTGCCACGTGCTTGTGCGGCATCCCCAAAACACTATTGCTGAAAAATTTTTTTCCATCTGGACTGGTCGCTTCCTCTTGCGCCGTGGCGATTTCCAGCCAACTCCAGTGCTCCGTTGCAAGCGCCCCAACCTGATACCCACGATGGTTCCTCAAAGATGGCTTCTGGTGCACAAACTTGCCCTCGCTGTTCATTTTGGCTCTATCACATTCATGGTGCTCATGCCCACAGAAGGGGCATCTGTACACGATGCTATCCTCAATAACAGTGCCATCATCGTCCTTCCTCCACTGCAAGCCGTCGAATTTTTGAGTACGCTCATTGTAAAACGCGAGGCGATTCCCGATAATTAATTCGCCACAGTGGACGCAACGCAGATGCCAGAAACCCATGCTGGACTTCTTGAATTGCTCCCAGATGGGACCCGTGTACTGCGTAGGCGATGAAACCTCTATCATCAGCCTGTTCGGGAAGGTCTGGCCTCGGAGCCAGATGTTCTTCAATTGTGAGGTGTTCTTCGCATCGTCTGCCGAATTCTGCAACTCAACAAAGTCAACTTCATCAGCCACCAAAAATGAGGCACTTAGGGAGACTACAGGCGCTCCCATGCCTATGAAGTACGCCACGCTTGATGTGGAGGGGCTGTGGTAGGAATCGACCTTCACATTTCCCCTTGAAGCAAAGTCGGAACGGACTTCAGGGATGGTGGTCAGAAGAGGGCGCACGGAATCGGTGTTCTGCTTCAAGGCAAGGTCAAGACTGGGGTATGCCACCAGAGCACTGCAATTCCCATCGGCAAAACGCTTCAGCAAGGCCATGCGCCAGATGGTGCTTTTCCCTGTTCGCTGGCTCTGGCACAAGGTCATGCGGTGCACATCGGGCGATTCAGTTTCCTCCAGTGGCTCAATCTGGTAGGGGTAGGGCTTGTAGCCACCCTGCACACCAGCAGTCTGGTCGAAACTCATGTCCACGTGGCTCTCCAGCCACGGAATTATGCTCTCCCTCGGTTTCGGCTTCAATTGCCTGAAGAACTGCATCAAGGCGAAATTGGAGGCGGCAGTGAAGAATGGCTGTTCAATAACGCTTCTGCTCATATCTCATCTTCCTCTTCTTCCTCGCCTTCCACTGCCAGTGATATGCTGTCCACGTTCACGGCCTCGATTTTAGACAGCACATGGTCAAAGGCATCCACCAAAGCAGGGTTCATCTTCGCCTCTTCCTTCAACTCTGACACGGCATTTGCAAGTGCATGAAGGATTTCCAGCGCACATTCCCTGTCCCTCTGCATACGCCAGTCCCTTGACTTCTGCTTTATCAGGTCAAGTTTCCACTGGGCAGTTTCGGTTTCAATGTCGCTCTTCGTCCTTCCAACTGACTGCCTCAATTCACGCTGTCGCTTCATATAGGCAGATACGTTGTCCCTCAGATTGTAGAAACCATCTTCGTCTTTTGTGAGCACACCAGATTTCTCCATCTTCGTCAGATTCGTCTGAGCCACGCCAAAAATCTGTGCCAACTCGGAGCCGTTCACAACAAACGTGTCCAAATCCACGCATTTCCGTTGCCACCCCTTCTTGACAGTCTTTGGCTTTGTCACGGACGTTTTCTTTTCAGTCTTTTCAGTTTTTGTCGTTGTTCCCATATATAGTGTCTAGTTTAAACAAATACCCCATATCTAGTGTCATCACTCTTTCACCTCTGCCTCAGCCCTTCTTTTCGGAGAAAAAGAACGCTCCGAGGGCGAACTGCCCTCAAAAACCGCCCCCCCCTTTGGAAGTACCTACCCCCCCTCCCCCCCTAGGGTAGGGGGTCGCCCCCTTTTCTTCAACCTGAAGCGATTTTGAGGGGTTTATGGCGAAAATACCATGATTATCGTCAGCAATACATAAGCCAGCACGACAATGCTGACCGTTGCATCAATCCAATTCCATCTTGGTCTCATCGCTCTTCCCTCTCCTTCCCTGTTGCTTCAGCATGTCTGCCCTCGTTTCCTCAAGCACCCGCACGAAGTCATCGGAAGCAATGAAAACCTCCGTCTGGTGGGTGTACCACCACACCATCAGATGCTCCACCACCCCAAGCAGATTCCTGCTCACGGTCTTCTTCTCCAATGCGTCGCCCAGCCTCTCCATCGCCCAGTCCCATGCCACCTGCCCCATCAACGGGAGGTAGTGCTTGCGTATGATTGCCAGCATTCTCTTCCTGTACACCACGCACGGCTTTTTCTCCACCATGAGGGGGGCGATGTTTCCGTCATCGTCCAAGTAGCGGTAGCTGTTTTCGTGCCTCTTCCAGCCGTACCTGCAACAAGCGTGTATGACGCTTGGCGTGGTGCCAATCTCCCTGGCCAGCGCCGTGGCTGATTCCCATGTCTTTTCAACCCTGCCGTCATCGGCAATCCTTGCACACTTCTTTCTTTGCATTCAAAACTCCTTTATTCACTCTATTATACCACCACAATTAATATGGCATGAAAATGGTGGATAAAGGGGGATTTTTCCAGGAGTTTGCTGGTGTTCCCTATTTCCTTAAAAATTGGCTGTGTTCTATATATATATTCTCTCTCTCTCTCTCTCTAACTACACAAAAAATAAGGTAATAAGGTAACAGTATAAAAAAAATCAAAAATTTCCTACTTAAATAGCTAATATTTATTAGTGTAAAAGTGTTACTTTAGATAAGGTAAATTTTGCCAATATAAGGTAATCTTTACAAGATAAGGTAACAATTTTGGCACAAAAAAGGCTCCAGTGCCATTGTTACCACTTTTTTCTTGGCACTGGAGCCTTTGTTCACCTTATGGATAGGTATCGTTATTTGGGTATTTTCAAGATGTAGCCATAGCCCCATGTGGAATTCCAGCCGCTGATTTCCATGTCGACATCTATTCCGAAAATGTCAGCCAGATTCATCATTTCATAATCAAGGCTCTCTTCCGTACGGCATAAGACGATGAATTTATCACTTGAATCAAACCATAGG
>JAEEGL017261426.1_pt1 | contig 10999 bp, 7 predicted proteins | sample 9134231 | NCBI WGS metagenome assembly JAEEGL01 (sample SAMN16246548, study PRJNA631951) | gut metagenome | biome: gut microbiome; feature: rumen; material: fiber-attached | host: Bos | place: Iran: Karaj | collected 2018-10 | reverse complement strand
TTTCGATCACGATGGAATCCTCTTTTACAGTAACGATACGGCCGGTTATGCCGCCGATGGTGGTAATATCGTCGCCGATCTGAACGGAGTCACGGAGCTTCTGTTCCTCCTGCTGCTTTTTCTTCTGAGGACGGATCATGATAAAGTACATGACGGCCATCATAAGAACAAGAACAATGATCATTGTATAATTGCCGCCGGTGGGGGTGGAAGATGAACTGTTTGCAGCCGCGCCGGGCATACCGCAAAGGAAATTCATAAACATGGATTGTAACCTCCGTTTAAAACATATTGAATAAATTATAATTGGAAAAGAACAAAAATGCAAGTATTATTTTTTAATCTGCGCATCTTTTGTCAAGAACAGTGACATTTTCTTCATAAAAGGAGTCAAAGGAATCGTTCTCCAGATGATATCGGATCTTTTCCATCAGCGAATTATAGAAATACAGATTATGCATAACGCACAGCCGGAGCGCGAGCACTTCTTTTGCCTTCATAAGATGACGCAGATAAGCGCGGCTGTGACGTCGGCAGACGGGGCAATCGCAGTTTTCATCCGGCGCGCGCATATCCGTTTCATATTTCGCGTTGCTCAGATTAATGATCCCTTTTGAAGTGAACAAATGGCCGTGCCGCGCGTTTCTTGCCGGCATAACACAGTCGAACAGGTCCACGCCCCTGCGGACGCCTTCGAGAATATTTCCGGGCGTGCCGACGCCCATCAGATAGCGGATCTTATCCCGCGGCATGGCAGGTTCCACCGCGCTGATCACACGGTACATGACTTCAGTCGGTTCTCCCACGGCCAGACCGCCGATCGCGTACCCGTCCAGGTTCAGCTTCGCGATCTCTTCCATATGCTGAATTCTGAGATCGTCATAGGTGCAGCCCTGATTGATCCCGAAAAGCAATTGGTGCGGGTTTACCGTATCGCACAGCGCGTTCAGCCGGTCGTGTTCTTCCTTGCAGCGCAGCAGCCAGCGAGTGGTGCGTTCGCAGGATTTTTTAGCGTAGTCGAACGGAGCGGGATTTTCCACGCATTCGTCGAAGGCCATAGCGATGGTCGACCCGAGATTGGATTGGATCCGCATGCTTTCCTCCGGGCCCATAAAGATTCGCCTTCCGTCAATATGGGAGTTGAAATGGACGCCCTCTTCTTTGATCTGACGAAGCTTGGCGAGGGAAAACACCTGAAAGCCGCCGGAATCCGTCAGGATCGGTCCCTGCCAGCCGGTAAACCGATGCAATCCGCCGAGGGAGCGTATCGTTTCATCGCCTGTACGTACGTGCAGATGGTAGGTATTGCAGAGCATGATCTGACAGCCGATCCCAGAAAGATCGTAGGCGTCCAGGCCCCCCTTGATTGCCGCGACGGTCGCCACGTTCATAAAGCAGGGCGTTTTGACGTTTCCGTGAACGGTCGTAAACTCACCGAGTCTGGCGTTTCCGGATTGTTTGATTAAACGGTACATTGGTCGTTCTCCTGATGAAGATCTGTAAAGAAGCAGGCGTCACCGAAGCTGAAAAAGCGGTATTTCATCTGAATTGCGGTCTCATAAGCCTTCAGCGTGTGTTCTCTGCCGCAAAAAGCGGATACGAGCATGATCAGCGTACTTTCGGGCAGATGAAAATTTGTGATCAGCGCGTCAATGCACTTGAAACGGTAGCCTGGATAAATAAAAATATTCGTGGCGTTTGTCCCGGCGGAAACAAATCCGTTTTCATCCGCAGAGGATTCCAGCGTGCGGCAGCAGGTCGTGCCCGTGCAGATGATGCGCCCGCCGCGCTTTTTTGTGCTGTTGATCAATTCAGCAGCCTCTTCGGAACTGGAATAGGTCTCGTAGTGCATTACGTGATCCTCAACTTTTTCGGTTTTGACCGGTCGAAAGGTGCCGATCCCGACGTGCAGCGTAATATAGGCGATTCTGACGCCCTTATCGCTGATTTTATTCAGCAGCTCCGGCGTGTAATGCAGACCGGCAGTCGGCGCTGCGGCGGAACCGTTTTGTTTCGCGAAGACGGTCTGATATCGTTCTCGGTCCTTCAGTTCATGGGTGATGTAATGCGGCAGCGGCATTTCTCCGATCTTTTCAAGCAGCTCCAAAAAGACCCCGTTATAATAAAATTTCACAAGCCGGTTCCCGTTTTCGAGCACTTCTGTAACTTCTCCGGTGAAATCGCTGTTTCCGAAAATAAACCGGCTTCCCTGCCGCGCCTTTTTTCCGGGACCGGCAATGCACTCCCAAACGTCATCCCCGCGGTTGTTCAACAGCAGGAATTCGACCTTCGCGCCGGTGGATTCCCTGATCCCGTAGATCCTTGCAGGCAGCACGCGGGAATTGTTCAGAACGAGGCAGTCGCCTTCCCGCAGATAATCAATAATATCGTAAAAGTGCCGATGCTCGAGCGCTCCGGTTTTTCTGTCCATGACGAGCAATCTTGAATGGTCGCGGCGATCGATCGGATCCTGGGCGATCAGCTCGGGGGGAAGATCAAAATAAAAATCGCTTTTGTTCATATAAACTCCGTGTTTTCAGATATATGGATCTTTAGAAAAAATAATGGATGCTTGAAAAATAATGATTGACTGACTGAAAACTTTTTGTTAAAATATCAAAATATAGTATATATTATCACATCTTCCAACAGGACGCAAGCATTCTCTTACGTTTTGCATACAATAATTTACGAGGTGAAAAAAATGGAAAACAAGTATAAGGTCGGAATTATCGGCGCGACGGGTATGGTTGGACAGCGTTTTATCACGCTGCTTGCGGATCATCCGTGGTTTGAGATCGCCGCTTTGGCGGCCAGTCCCCGCTCCGCCGGAAAAACCTACGGCGAAGCGCTGGGCGGCAGATGGGTGATGAAATCCGAGCTGCCGGAATTTGTCAAAAAAATGGTTGTTTTTGACGCCGCTGCCGATATTCAGAAAATCGCGGACGCCGTTGATTTTGTATTCTGTGCGGTAGATATGAAGAAGGATGAGATCCGTGCGCTGGAGGAGGCATACGCAAAAGCGGAATGCCCTGTTGTTTCCAACAATTCCGCGAACCGCTTTACCCCCGACGTGCCGATGCTGATCCCGGAGCTGAACGACGCCCATGCCGCGATCATTCCGGCGCAGAGAAAGCGGCTCGGGACCAAACGCGGCTTTATTGCGGTAAAATCCAACTGCTCCCTGCAGAGCTATGTTCCCGCGCTGTATCCTTTGGATAAAAAATTCGGCGTCGAGGATGTGCTCGTGTGTACCTATCAGGCGATCTCCGGCGCAGGCAAGACCTTTGAGCGCTGGCCCGAGATGCTCGATAACGTGATCCCCTACATCGGCGGAGAGGAAGAAAAGAGTGAAAAAGAACCGCTGAAGATCTGGGGCAGCATTGTCGGCGATGAGATCGTTCCCGCGAGCGCGCCGCATTTTACGGCGCAGTGCCTGCGCGTTCCTGTCTCCGACGGGCATATGGCTGCGGTATTTGTCAGATTCAGAGAAAAACCGACCAAGGAAGAGATCCTTGAGGTTTGGCGTGCTTTCCGCGGCCGTCCGCAAATTCTGGAGCTGCCGCACGCCCCCAAGCAGTTTCTGCACTACTTCACGGAGGATAATATGCCGCAGACGCGCCTGAACCGCGATCTGGAAGGCGGAATGGCAGTTTCAATCGGTCGTCTGAGAGAAGACACGCAGTATGATTACAAGTTTGTCTGCCTCTCTCATAATACGCTCAGAGGCGCAGCCGGCGGCGCGGTGCTGGCGGCGGAGCTTCTGTGCGCGGAAGGTTATATCGACAAAAAATAATTATTCGGTGGTTTTTTGAAGAAAGAACTCTTTCGGGGCAGCGCCGCCGCGCTGATCACCCCCTTTACGCCGGACGGCAGGGACGTTGATTATGCGATGTTTCAGCGACTGATCGAATTTCAGCTGCAAAATGAAACGGACGCGTTGGTGATTGCGGGAACGACAGGAGAATCTCCCGTCCTTTCCTCTGTCGAAAAAGAAAAGATGTTCGGGCTTGCGGTTTGTCTTGCAGATAAGCGGATCCCCGTGATCGCGGGAACAGGCGCAAACGATACGCAAACCGCAGTCCGCAGATCAAATGAAGCCGAAAAAAAAGGAGTTGACGGTCTGTTGATCGTAACTCCTTTTTATAATAAATGCACGCAGGAGGGGCTTATCAGGCATTATCATTATATCGCGGACAGGGTTTCTGCGCCGATCATCGTTTATAACGTCCCGTCGCGTACCGGCGTAAACATTTTGCCGGAAACGTATAAAGAGATCGTTTCCCACAGAAATATCGTCGGGATCAAGGAGGCGAACGGCGATCTGTCCGCCGCTTCAAAGACGGCTGCGCTTTGCGGGCGACAGGCGGCGCTGTATTCCGGAAACGACGATCAGACGCTTGCGTTTTCCGCCGTCGGCGGGGACGGTGTGATCTCCGTCGCCGCAAATATTATTCCGCGGGAAATGCACAGAATGACGAGCCTGTCTTTCCGGAACCGCTTTGACGAAGCCCGTCTTTTGCAGAGAAAGTACGACAAACTGACGGAGCTGCTCTTTTGCGAAGTGAATCCGATCCCGGTCAAATATGCGGTTGAACTGTTGACGCGCGTTCCGCAGACGCTGCGGCTTCCGCTGACCCGTTTGTCGGAAGCAAAAATGGTTTTGCTTGAAAAAGAAATGCGGCGTCTTCATCTACTTGGCAACTAAACGATACGCTCCGTCCGGTCATTCGTCGGACGGAGCATTTTCCTGCCTGACGACGCCGAATCGCTGAAACAGCTCTGCCCTGCTGTTTATGCCGATTTTTCTGTAAAGATCGGAGGTATGCGTTTTCACTGTGGATTCCGAGAGTCCCAGCTCCCCTGCGATCTGACGTCTTGTTTTTGCTTCCAGCAGCAGTCGCGCGACTTCTTTCTGTCGCGGCGTCAGATCGAATTCGGCAAAAGGATCCGATCTTGATGGGATCTCATTGAACGATTGCATGTCGGACTGATGAAGATCCTTGATCCATAACGCGGAAAACAGGTATTTATAACTGTAAGGAGCCAATAGCAGTAAGGAGAGTATAACGCCCAAAAACACAAGCATGACGGCGATCGGCAGCGCCTGCGGCCTGTAATTGAGGATCAGCTCGTCCGTAAAATTGGCAACCGGCGAAAGCAAAACAAAGATCACCGTGCATTTTTTCAGCAGCCGATAGCTTGCGAAATATCTTTGCGCGCAGGCAAGCATATAGATGCACAGCGGCCATCCGACAACGGTAAGCCCGCTGAAAAAATTCAGCGCTTTAGTTCCGGCCATGCCCGGATAAAAGCCTGAAAGAAGCGCCGTAACCGCGGTAAAAATAAAGAAGAGATTCCAAACAAGCCAGACGTTCAGCTTCAGAAGTATCAACATGGAGAAGAGCAGTATGCCGGCGAGAATCAGGCCGATAAACAGAGTCAGGTCCTCAGTTCTTCCGGAATAGTTCAATATACTCCAAATGTAGCCGTCGATGATAAAATAGGCGATAAAATAGATCAGCGCCCAATAAAGGCCTGCAGTCTCCTTTTTATCCGCTGATTCCTTGACTTCAAAATCTTCTTCCTTGAAGCATAACAGACAGGCTGAAAGCGCAAATAAAAGAACAAGTCCGATACATACGAGGATCCAGCGCGGTGCGGTTTCCGGCAGATCAAAGCAGCGGATCACCGAGGTGCCGAAAAACATGAGAAGGATGCCGAAGATTCGCTCGGCGTTATTGGCAGCAAAGGCGTATCCGCAGCGTGCGGAAGTGACCGCGCCGCCGAGCCCGGCATAAGCGATCAGCGCAAAGAAAAACTGCAGCTTGCCGCCGGGGAGAAAAAAGAAAGGAACAAAACCGAGGATCATTACCGCAACGGAAATCCGGATCAACGGCCGAAAACAATCGGACCACAGCAGCATGATCCCAAGGGATGCGAGACCGTGCACGGCAATCGCGACAGTAAAGCCCGAAACGCCGAGGATGTCTGTGTCTATGGAAAAGTAATGTCCGCGGAAAGAAAAAAGCAGCAGCTCAAACGTATAGGCAAGCGTATAAATCAATCTGCTCTTTCGGATATCCCGGAAACGGATCCCGCCGCTTCTGTCAAAAATATGTACAAAGACAGAATGAAATTTTTGATAATAACGTGACATGGCAGTTTTACCCGGTTAATCAAATTATTTATTTCTATTATATATCCGGCGGCTTCGTTTTTCAATCAAAAAGAAGAGAATGTTTTTTTTGTATAGAAAAATGATTGATTTTTTGTAATAGTATCTGTATAATGAAATTACAGAAAAAAAAGGAGTGTCATTATGAGTTTGCTATCAAAACTGTTCGGAGATCAGAAATCCGGCGAATCCACGCTTGACGCCTTCAAAAAAGCGGCGCAGAACGTTGTAAACGAGGCGACGAACAAGCTGAATGAGGCGGCAGAACAGCTGAAGGAGCAAAACGGCGGTCAGCAGTCCGGAAGCGTTTTCCGTCCGTTTGAACAACCCGCTCCCCGCCGGTCGTCCGCCGCGGATTCCGATTGGCCGGAGGATATCCCCGCCGAAGAAAATCAGTATAATTTCTCCGGCACGCATATCCAGTATTTTGAGAAAGTATTCCGTGAGGAGTTCCCCGGGTACGTTATTTCCATCGCAGAGGGCATGGACGCCAATTCCCCTGTGTTTTATTTCAACGCCGGCGGAAGATACGTGCTGGCAGTGGAACTGAAATCAGAACGAAGCAGCGCCCAGCGGATCCGCCGGGCGTGTGAATCGAACGGGATTCCCTATCTCCGCTTTTATTATGACCATGACGGCTGGTGGAATACCAGGAGCTACGTTGTCGATCGGGTGCGCAAGGCGCTCAACATGTAAATCGGCAGCCTTTACAATGTAAAAAACAGAAAGAGAACGCTTTTGCGCCTGCGGCGGACCCGGCAGAGACAGATCGACGGCTTCGCAGGCAGCCTGTCCCTGTACGGTCTTGTACATCCCTGAATTTCAGGGATTTAATCTCTTCGCTTTCTGTGTTTTCTTTTTTTAAGGAGTCAAAAGCATGGCAATGCTTGAGCTGCTTTCTAAAAAAGAAAATTGGGAAGCGTTTTACAGATACAAAACAAGTCTTGCGTGTCCGAAGGAATTCTCCCGCGCGCTTCGGAAATTAATCGATGAAGAAGCGTATCTGCCTGTTTGCGATGCCATGAAGCGGGGCGATCGGTTCCCGCTGCCGAAAAAAGCAGTGATCAGTAAAATGTCCTCGCAGAAAAAAAGGACGGTGTATTCCTACCCGGAACCTGAAAACACGGTACTGAAGCTGCTGACCTGGCTTCTCCTCCGGAAATATGACGGCATTTTCGCGGATAACCTATATTCATTTCGTCCCGGACGGACGGCAAAGGACGCTGTGATGCGTCTGACGCACATCCCGGGGATCCGTAATATGTACGCTTATAAAGCGGATATCAGCAATTACTTTAATTCTATCCCTGTGGCTCCCCTGCTGGATATGCTTGAGACCGTTCTGAAGGACGATCCTTCCCTCTATTCTTTTCTTCGTTCTCTGTTGACGGAACCGCAGGTGCTTGACCGGGGGCACAGGATCGAGGAAGAAAAAGGGATCATGGCGGGGACGCCGCTGTCCGCATTTTACGCGAACCTGTATTTACAGGCGCTTGACCGACGTTTTGAAGAAGAAAAGGCACCTTACGCAAGATATTCCGACGACGTCATTCTGTTTGCGCAAACGCCGGATGTGCTTTCCATGTATGTGTCTTTTCTGCAATCTTTTCTAAAAGAAAAAGGGCTGACCCTGAATCCCGACAAGGAAAAGTACTTTACGCCCGAAGAAGGCTGGGTCTTCCTCGGTTTTCAGTATGCGCAGGGGAAAACAGACGTCGCTCCGGCGTCTCTTGAAAAGCTGAAACAGAAAATGCGCAGAAAGGCCCGCGCTTTACAGCGATGGCGGAAACGCAATGACGTCGAGCCGGAAAAGGCCGCGCGCGCTTTTATAAGGGTTTTTAACCGGAAGCTCTTTGAAAATCCGGCGGATAATGATCTGACCTGGAGCTTGTGGTACTTCCCTGTCCTGACTTCGGCGGATGGTCTTCGCGAAATCGACCGTTACGCGCAGGACTGCATCCGCTGGCTGTTAAGCGATACGCGCACAAAAGCGCGGTATAACGTACGCTATGAAGAACTGAAGGCTCTCGGATACAGGTGCCTGGTACACGAGTATTTTCAATTCCGGGACGCATTGCGACAGAAAATAAACGACGAATGAAACTGAAAATGTCGCATATCTCATTATGTCACCCAAATGTCCGAGTCGATTTTTATTGAAATTATTTTTATAATATATATAAGTAATTGAAAGGGGTTATTGAAATGAAAAAAATGATCGCATTTCTTTTGTCGGCAGTGATGCTGTTATCTTTGACGGCCTTGCCCGCGTCAGCCCTGGATAAGGCGCCGGCTTCTGTCTGGGATGTGAATAATCAGGCGTTCTTCCTGAAGGACGGCCCTACGGTCACGCGGATCCTCGCCGACAGCAATGAAAACGGCACCAGCGCACAGGTGTATGTCGCCCATACGGATGATTTCGCAAAGATCGGCGATCTGTATCAGGCGGCATTCCGGGACGACGATCTGCTGTTTGCCGACGCCGCCGGGCTTGATTATGAGCGCGGCGTGGATGGCGATCTGGAGGTCGGCGTGCAGCTCGCGTACTCCTTCGACGGCGTAAACTGGGTCAATGATTTCGATACCGATCTGCAGGAGGAGGAGCCAGAGTATTACCTCCGCGAGGACTTCGATTTCGATGAGGACGACTTTCGGGAGTATTACAATCTGCCGAACGAAGGCTGCTCGCTGGACAAAATCAGCCAGAAGATCACGCTTTTCGACGGAAGAGGGAGCTATATGGTGCCGTTGTACTGCTCCCCCGAGGACGGCATGAGCATCAAGGACGCGCTCACGATCCGCAATAATACGCTGCTGCAAGGTAAGGGCGAGTTTACCGGTTCTGCCTACGCGATTGACGACGCCAACGACTGGAAGGGCTTTATGGTGGATTTCAATAAGCACACTCTCTATGTAAAAGCCCGTTACCGCGTGTATTCCTCTCTTGAATACAGGAACGCCGAAGGAGATTGGACCGACGCGAAACGCACTGCCGTATGGTCGGACTGGGGACCGGTGAAAACCTACAATAATAAAACCGCCTCTGTTGAGAAACAGAGTTCTGCGCCTGATATGAGCGCGCTGAAGACAGACGCCGCGCCGACGCTGAACCTTCTTTCTTTCCGGCGTGAGGATTTTGAGCGAGATGAAGTCGCAATGAAACGGACGTATTTCCAGCTCAGCGTCACCTATCCCGCCGCCATGAAGCAGGCGCTCGCAAAATTTGACGCGCTGGACTGCTACGATGACCGCCTTGAATTTACAGGTGAGGGATACGCCCCGCATCTCCAGTACGAGATCAAAATCGGAAACGGAGACTGGTATTGCCTTGACAACACGGGGTTCAATGATACTTGCTACGAATTCTGCGACGATACTTACTGGATCCGGGACGAAATGGAAGCTTTGGGGTATCAGCCCGGCGATCCCGTTTACCTTCGTGTGCGGCTCTACGGAAGCTGGAGCAGCCGTATTGAGCGGGACGAGGAAACCGGTTATGATAAACTGTATGACAACGATACAGTCCGGATCAGGAGTGCGGCGTCCGATCCTTTGGAGCTGAACCTGATCGGTAATACGGTCCCGGAAGAGGAGTATACACCAATTTACACCCTCGAGGATCTGAATAATATCCGCCTGAACATGGACGGCAAATACGTCCTGATGAACGACCTGACGTTCACCGAAGCGGACTACGCGCCCGGCGGGGATTTCTATAATTCCGGCAAGGGCTGGAGCCCCATCGGGACCGAAACTGACCCCTTCAGCGGCGAGTTGGACGGAAACGGGCATACAATTACAAATCTGTATATCAACGATCCGGATTCCTCTTACGTAGGATTGTTCGGATATGCGGAATCGCTCGTCGCCCAAAACCTTACACTGCAGGGGAACGTCTCCGGCCAAAACGCAGCGTTGCTCTGTGGTTATTATTGTTGGGACAGTATTGATAAAGGCAACTTTAGCGTTTCCGGCGTGTCTCTTTTCGGCTCTGTTTCTGGCGATTATTGCGGCTTTGTATGCGGCCACTTAATATCATATTGCACCGTATACGTTCCCGTCATTATCGACGAAGATGATGCTATCGTATATGACGGTGACTTATATTATGGGGATGACGATGTTGTATATATGTCTCAGGTCAATGGTTCTTCTTTTTCGGTTTCCGATATCATCGCTGTCGGCGAAGTGTATGGCGATTCCTTTTCCGGCGGACTAATTGGAGCTTTGAATGGATCTGGATCCATTTCGAACTGCTGTTTTCGAGGATCGGTTGCCGGATCCGGTTCAAGTGGTGGGATTGTTGGACATTTCTGTAATGGAACTATATCACGTTCTGAAATCAGCAGTTGTCTTGTTGAAGGATGTATCTCCGGTGTTTGTGCAGGTGGAATCATTGGAGGTGGGTCAGCGTATCTCTCAAGTTATTATGGTTATTCAACCGTTTATATATCAAGATGTGAAAACAGGGCGATTGTTTCCGGTGAGAGCTGCGCCGGCGGGATTGCAGGCAATTGTACTTACACTGAGTATGAAGATTATGGTGCTACTTATTCGTATTATGCTCAGGCCCGTTATCGTATCGTAAATTGTATGAATCGCGGTGAAGTTTCGGCTTCATCTGGCTACGCCGGTGGAATTGTTGGTTGTTTCGTGCCAGATTGTAGAGGGCTTGTTGCTTCCTTCAATGAGAATTATAAGAGGATTCCTTATGATATTTTTATGTGTTATGACGTGGGTTCTGTTTCAGGTGTTTCAAGTGGTGGGATCACCGCAGGCCATTCAGAAGGTGAAGAATGTTATTTGAGTTCTTCTCAGGAT
>JAEEGL016934995.1_pt1 | contig 10999 bp, 7 predicted proteins | sample 9134231 | NCBI WGS metagenome assembly JAEEGL01 (sample SAMN16246548, study PRJNA631951) | gut metagenome | biome: gut microbiome; feature: rumen; material: fiber-attached | host: Bos | place: Iran: Karaj | collected 2018-10 | reverse complement strand
TGCCAGAAGGAAATGGACATGGTCAACAAGGCCTTCATCGAGATCATGATCGAAGGCGACGCCAACGGCCGCGGATTCCAGTATCCGATTCCCACCTACTCCATTACCCGGGATTTCGACTGGTCTGAAACGGAAAACAACAAGCTGCTGTTCGAAATGACCGCCAAGTACGGCACTCCGTATTTCAGCAATTATATCAACAGCGACATGGAGCCCAGCGACGTGCGGAGCATGTGCTGCCGCCTGCGGCTGGACCTGCGGGAACTGCGCAAGAAGAGCGGCGGTTTCTTCGGCAGCGGAGAAAGCACCGGCAGCGTGGGCGTCGTGACCATCAACCTGCCCCGGCTGGCCTATGAGTCCTCCAGCGAACAGGATTTCTACCGGCAGCTGGACCGCCTGATGGACATTGCGGCCCGCAGCCTGAAGACCAAGCGTACCGTGATCACCAAGCTCCTCGAGGGAGGCCTGTATCCTTACACCAAGCGTTACCTGGGCACCTTTGCCAACCACTTCAGCACCATCGGCCTGGTGGGCATGAACGAAGCGGCGCTGAATGCCCGCTGGCTGAAGAAAGACCTGACAAATCCGGAAGCCCAGAAGTTCGCGCAGGATGTGCTGAACCATATGCGGGAACGCCTGAGCGACTATCAGGAACAGTACGGGGACCTGTACAACCTGGAAGCCACTCCCGCAGAGTCCACTTCCTACCGCTTTGCCAAGCACGACAGGGAGCAGTATCCGGATATCGTTACCGCCAACATGAACGGAACTCCCTACTACACCAATTCCAGCCATCTGCCCGTAGGCTACAGCGAGGATATTTTCTCCGCGCTGGACGTGCAGGACGAACTGCAGACCCTGTATACCTCCGGAACAGTGTTCCATGCTTTCCTGGGCGAGAAGCTTCCGGACTGGAAGGCGGCGGCCAACCTGGTGCGCAAGATCGCTGAAAACTACAAGCTGCCTTACTACACCATGAGCCCCACCTACTCTGTATGCAAGGATCACGGATACCTGACCGGCGAGCAGTATGTCTGCCCCCACTGCGGCGCGAAAACCGAAGTGTACAGCCGGATTACCGGATACTACCGTCCCGTCCAGAACTGGAACGACGGCAAGGCACAGGAATTCAAGGACCGGAAGGTATACGATGTCGGACATTCCCACCTGACCCATACCGGGCCTGTGGTTGCCGCGCCGGCAGCGGCAGCACCCGCTCCCGCTGCGGAACCGGAACCCGAAAAGAAGCCGGAGAATGCCGGAAACTCCCGGGCGCTGCTGTTTGTGAGCCAGACCTGCCCGAACTGCAAGCTGGCAATCAGCCTGCTGGAAAAGGAAGGCTTCCTCTTCAAGAAGGTTGTGGCGACGGAGAACATTGAGCTGACCAATAAATACGGCGTGAAACAGGCTCCGACGCTGGTGGTGCTCGGCGCAGGCGATGAGTTCTCCAAGTTCAAGGGCGTGTCTGAAATCAAAGGCATGCTGACAGCCCGCCAGGCGGTATAAAGAAGGAGCGGCAGCCGGCGGACTGCGGTCAGAAAATATGCGGGGGCGCAGTGCGCTCCCGCTTTTCGGAGGAAACGATGGTTGATATTATTGTTGTCGGCGGCGGACCTGCGGGAATGACAGCCGCCCTGTACGGCCTGCGGAACGGAAAGTCTGTCCTGATTCTTGAAAAGCACGGATTCGGCGGGCAGATTACCTACAGTCCCAAGGTGGAAAACTGGCCCGGAACAGCGCAGATGAGCGGCAATGAGTTTGCTGACGCACTGCTGGATCAGGTGATGGCCCAGGGCGCCGAGGTGGACCTGGCGGAAGTGCTCCGGGTGGAAGACCGGGGAAGCGTGAAAGCGGTTTTCACGGACGACGGCAAGGTGCACGAGGCAAAGGCGCTGGTGATCGCCACCGGCGTAAAACACCGGATGCTGGGCCTGCCCGGGGAGAATGAACTGGTCGGGGAAGGCATCAGTTTCTGCGCGGTATGCGACGGCGATTTTTACACCGGGAAAACCGTGTGCGTTGCCGGCGGCGGAAATTCCGCGCTTCAGGAAGCGATTCTGCTTGCCGGAAAATGCGCGAAGGTGATTATGCTGCAGGACCTGCCGGAGTTTACCGGAGAAAAGAAGCTGCAGGAGATTCTCTTCGCCCGGGAAAATGTGGAAAAACGGACCGGGGTGAAAATCACCGCGCTTGAGACGGAAAACGGGGAACTGCGGGGAGTAACCGTGGAGCCGCGGGAAGGCGGGGCGGCTGAAACCGTCGCCTGCGACGGCCTGTTTGTCGCGATCGGCCTGATTCCGGAAAACGACGCCTTCATGGATCTTGCCGCGCTCAACAGCTACGGATACTTTGACAGTGACGAGCAATGCACGACAAAAACCCCGGGCGTGTTTGTGGCAGGAGACTGCCGGAGCAAAAACGTGAGGCAGCTGACTACAGCGGCCGGGGACGGCGCCACGGCGGCGCTGGCGGCATGCAGGTATATCGACGGACAATAAACTGCAAATGAAAAAAACCGGAGCGGACTACAGCGTCCACTCCGGTTTTTCCTGTCCGCAGAAAGGACAGGTATTGTTCTGGGCTTCATCGGTGAAGGTTCTGCCGCAGGCGGCGCATCGGCGTCCCAGCAGATAGTCCCTGAAACAGTACAGGGTGATATTGGCCATTTCCTCATCCACGAAGGCACGGTCCCGGTCCAGGGTGTCAAGCCGGCGCATCCAGGCGGTGCGGCTGAAGCCGAACAGGGCGGCTTTTGCCCTGCGGGGGACATTATAGCGGATGACATCCACCAGCGGAACGGGCGCCATCAGATTCAGGGCGAAGGAATCAGCCTCCGCTTCCAGCGAGCTGTCCTTTCCGTTGGGGGATTCCATGATTTCCGGGAAATCCCGGTAGTGATTCATGAAGATATGGCCCAGTTCGTGGAACAGGGCAAAGCGGAGGCGGTCCGGATCAATATCCGAATCGCGGAAAACAATACAGAAGGTCGGATAAGAGAGGGTAACGGCGCAGGTTACCTGCAGGATATCGGCGATATCATAGGGAACCCAGAGCGGATAGTTCTGCACCTGGGAAAGCGGCAGCATGGTTATGCCCGCCCGGGAAGACAGGGCAAAGGGATCCACCGGCAGCTCGCTGATCCGGCAGTCGGCAAGAACGGCACAGGCATACCGGACTGCCCGGCCGCCCTGGAGCGGTGTATTCACTGGCCTGCGCCTCCCTCCGGTGTTTTGCTGCTTCCGTACCCGTCCGCAGCGGGCTGCCGCGGATTTGCTATTCAGTTTATTCAGAAACTGCCTGAAGACAAAGGTATTGTATCACAGACGCGGGGAATCCACAACCGCCGTGAATTGTTGCAATACAAGGGTTATCATGCTATAATCTGCATGTTCCGGATGCCGGAACACGGAATTTACGGATTGTTACCGAAAGGATTGAATGGTTTCATGGGCTTATGGCTTGCCCTGATTATTTGTATTGTCCTGTCCGCTTTCTTTTCCGCCACTGAAACGGCGTATTCCGCTTCCAACCGGGTCCGGCTGAAAACCGTCGAAGGTCCGCGGAAAGAAAAGGCACAGTTGGCGCTGAAGCTTCTCGAAAAATACGATTCACTGCTGACGACCGTACTGATCGGAAACAATGTGGTGAATATAGCGGGTACCGCCATCGCGACGGTTCTTTTTACAACGCGCATTATGCGGGGGTCGACGGAAGGCGCCGGCGCAACGGCGGCTTCCGCGGTCATGACGGTCCTGGTACTGTTCCTGGGCGAAGTGGGCCCCAAAACCCTGGCGAAACAGCAGCCGGAGAAGTTCGCCATGAGCGTGGCGCCGGTGATCCGGGTGCTGATGGTGCTGCTCATGCCGCTGGACTGGCTGTTTTCCCTGTACCGCAGGCTGCTGGCAAAACTGATCCGGCCTGTGGAAGAGGAGCCCCAGATTGAGGAAGAACTGATGACCATGATCGATGAAGCCCAGACGGAGGGCGACATTGAGGAGGACGAGGGAGAACTGATCCGTTCCGCCATCGAGTTCAACGACCAGAACGCGGCGGATATTATGACCCCCCGGGTGGACGTGACGGCCATCGAAGATACGGCTTCCCCGGAGGAAGCGGCGGAACTGTTCCGCAAGACCTGGTATTCCAGGATCCCTGTATACCATGAGGATCTGGACCATATTGTGGGTATCCTGAACGAGAAGGATTTCTACAAGATGACCCATGAAGGATGCAACCGGATCACCGACATCATGAAGGAGCCTGTCTTCGCGCCGGCGAGCCTGTCCATCAGCAACCTGCTGAAGCAGTTCCGGACTTCCCAGACGCATCTGGTGATCCTGCTGGATGAGTTCGGCGGGACGGAAGGAATCGTCACCATGGAAGACGTCCTGGAAGAACTGGTGGGCGAAATATACGACGAGCACGACGAAGTGGAAGAAGAAGTCGTGGAACAGGAAGACGGCACCCTGATTGTGGACGGAAACATGCAGCTGCAGGAGCTGCTGGAAAAATACGGGCTGGATAACGAATACGACGCGGATACCGTTGGCGGCTGGGCCAGCGAAATGCTGGAAAAGGTTCCGGAAGTCGGCGATACCTTCACTGTGGAGAAGCACCAGTTTACCGTAACGGAAATGGACGGTTTCCGGGTAACCCGGATACAGATCACAGCGCTTCCGGAAGAAGAGGAAACAGCGGCGGAGGAAAGCGCTCCGGAAAAACAGTAAAACCGTGAAAAGCAGCGGGCTGACGAATCAGCCCGCTGACGTTTTTCAGCAGCGCATTCTGCCTTCCGGCGGAAAAGGCTTCCGCGGCGGACGATCCGGCCGGGGAGGCCGCTCAGGCACGTCCGGGGACAGGGATTCCAGGTGCTCGCTCAGGCGGTTGCATAAGGCGCAGAACTGTGCTTTTTCCTCTTCCGTAAAGCAGGCCGTTTTCCGCGCGACATCCTTTTCCCGGGCTGTTTCCATCTCCGCAATAAAAGCCTGACCTTTCGGGGAAAGATCCACCCGCTGTATCCGGCGGTCCTCCTCGTCCACGGTACGGATAATCCAGCCCTCCCGCTCCGCCCTGGCCAGCATTTCGCTGAGGGAAGAGGGGCGCAGATCCAGGATCTCACAAAGGTCCCTGGAAGAAACGTGCGGATTTTCGGCAACACATGCCAGCAGGCGGCCGACGCTCCCGCCCATGGGACGTCCGGGATGCTCCGGCGCGGGACCGTCCGGAGCGGGACGCCCGGACGGGGGAGGCGCGCACCGCCGCATTGCGCGGGACAGTTTCAGAATGGCCAGAATAACATCATTTTCTTTATTCATACTTTCCTGACTCCTTTCAGCAGTTTACCTGAATAAAATTACGGTACCGAACAATCACATTATAGTTCGGTACCGTAACAATGTCAATCCTTTTTTATCCGATGCCGGTGACGGTATAGTCTTCGGCTTCCACGGCCGTACGGAGGGCCTGCTCATCCGCCGGTCCGGAGAGCATAACGACGGCGGTCCCGGCAGTATGGCTGGCTTCGGCCGATTCCACAAAGGGGAGGGATTCCAGGGCCTGACGCACGGTGGCTTCACAGTGCTCGCACATCATCCCCTCTATCCGGAGCGTCAGCGTCCGCGGAACGGCAGCGGCGGCCCGGGATTCTTCCGGCCTGGTCGGATGCCCGGCTTTTCGCCGGAGCGGCCGGTCCTTTGCGGTGTCATGAACCCTGAAAAGATTCAGGCGCAGCGCGTTCATGCATACGGTAAAGCTGGAAAGGCTCATGGCGGCGGCGCCGATCATCGGATTCATCTTCCATCCGAAGAGGCCGGCGGCCAGCGGAATGCAGATCAGATTGTAAAAGAAAGCCCAGAACAGATTCTCGTGGATATTCCGCAGGACAGCCCGGCTGAGGCGAATGGCGGCGGACGCGTCTGTGAGGCGGCTGTTCATGAGGACAATATCCGCGCTGTCCACAGCGACATCCGTCCCGGCTCCGATGGCGATGCCGGTATCCGCGCGGGTCAGCGCCGGAGCGTCGTTGATGCCGTCTCCGATCATGATCACCCGGCCTTCCCGCTGCAGCTTCCGGACTTCCTGCTCCTTGCCGTCCGGAAGAACGCCGGCGACCACGCTGTCCACACCGGCCAGGGCACTTACAGCCCTGGCTGTGCGTTCGTTGTCCCCGGTCAGCATGACGACTTTCAGGCCGAGATGTTTCATCTGCCGGATGGCTTCCGGAGAATCTTCTTTCAGTATGTCCGAAACGGCGATGATCCCCAGCAGCCGGCGGTCCTTCGCGAAAAAGAGAGGAGTTTTCCCCTGGGCGGAGAGTTCGTCCGCGGCGCGGGAAGCTTCCGCTGTCAGCAGGCCAAGGGAACGGAAATACGATTCGCTTCCGCCGTACAGTGCGGAACCGGCGGATTTTCCGGTCAGCCCGTTGCCCGGCAGAACGGTAAAGTCCGTTACCTCAGCGGGGACCATACGCTCTTTTTCAGCAGCCTGCACGACGGCACGGGCAAGCGGATGCTCGCTTTTGCATTCCAGGGCGTACGCCGCGGAAAGCAGTTCCTGCCGGTCAATGCCGGAGGCAGGAAGCAGATCCGTAACGGCAGGTTCGCCGCGGGTGACGGTTCCGGTTTTGTCCAGTACGGCGATATCCGCGCGGCCTGCGGATTCCAGGGCTTCCCCGGTTTTGAAAAGGATTCCGTTTTTCGCGCCGACGCCGTTTCCGGCCATGATGGCTACCGGAGTGGCCAGCCCCAGCGCGCAGGGGCAGGAGATCACCAGGACGGAGATTCCCCGGGCCAGCGCGAATGCAAGGGATTCCCCGGCAATCAGCCACCCCGCGGTAACGACAGCCGCAATCACCATGACGGCGGGAACAAAAATCCCGGAGACCTTATCCGCGATCCGGGCAATCGGCGCTTTGGTCGCCGCGGCGTCGGAAACCATCCGGATAATCTGGGAGAGGGTAGTATCCTCGCCAACCCGGACAGCGCGGCAGGTCAGGAAACCGGAGGTGTTCAGCGTGGCGGCGCTGACGGGGTCCCCGGGCGCTTTGTCCACCGGGACGGATTCTCCGGTCAGGGCGGACTCGTTGACAGCGCTTGTGCCTTCGGTAACCACACCGTCCACGGGAATGCTTTCCCCGGGGCGGACGGTAAACAGATCTCCGGGAACGACCTCCGCAATTTCCACCTGGATTTCCTGCCCGTCCCGCAGGAGGGCGGCTGTTTTCGGCGCGATACGCATCAGGCTTTTCAGCGCGTCGGTGGTATGCCCTTTGGAAATGGATTCCAGCATTTTGCCGACGGTGATAAGGGCCGGAATCATGGCGGCGGATTCGAAATAAAGCTGATTGTGGTACAGATCCATGAGGTCCGCGCCGGTACTGCCGCCGGATATGATTCCGCACATCCTGTAGAATACAGCCAGGCTCCAGGCAAAGGAAACCGAGGAACCCAGCGCCACCAGCGTGTCCATATTCGGGGCGCGGTGCCACAGGGCGGAAAAACCGCCTGTGAAGAATTTCCGGTTGATGATCATGACGCAGGCTGCCAGCAGGAGCTGGGTCAGCGTCAGGGCGAGGAAGTTTCCTTTCAGGAAGGCCGGAAGCGGCGCGCCCAGCATGTGAGTTCCCATGGTGAGATACATCAGCACCAGCAGGAATCCCAGCGAAAGAACCAGCCGCTGTTTCAGCTTCGGGGTTTCCGTATCCTTCAGGGCGTCTTCCGGATCCGCGGGATTCTGCGGACCGTTTTTTGCCCGGGCGCCGTAACCGGCCTTTTCCACGGCGCGGATGATATCGCTGTCGGAAGCAGTTCCCTCAACGCCCATGGAATTGGTCAGCAGGCTGACGGCGCAGGAAGTGACCCCGGGAACGCCGGATACGGCCTTTTCCACCCGCGCCTGGCAGGCGGCGCAGCTCATACCGGTAACAGAATATTGTTTCATGAAACCTCCTCCTGAGGCTTTCGGACAGATTACAGGACAGCGATCATTTTCCGGTTGCAGCGCCGGTAGTAGTACAGGCAGATCCCGAGGGCGGCAAGTTCCGCGATGGGGAAGCACCACCAGACGGCGTAGACGTCCCCGGTAAGACGGGCGATCAGCCAGGCGGCGGGCAGCAGCACCAGCAGCTGGCGGCAGATACTCATGATCATGCTGTAGACGCCCTTGCCGACCGCCTGGAAAACGGTGGACAGGATGATACCGATGGCGGCGCAGATGAAACTGGAGGAAATAATCCGCATGGCCACAACGCCGATCTGCGTCATCTGGGCGGTAAGTTCCGGATTTGCGTCGGATTCAAAGACGGACATCAGTCCGTCGGGGAATATCATAAAGACCAGGGTGCCGATCAGCATGATAACGCAGGCCCAGATCAGGGCAACCCTGATACAGCGGTAAATCCGCTCCTTTATCCGGGCGCCGTAATTATATGCCAGGATGGCGATGATTCCTGTGGACAGGCCGAAGACCGGCATGAAAATAAAGGACTGCAGCTTGAAATAGACGGACATGACGTTCAGGGCGGCATTGGACTGCTCAAACCCGGAAAGGATGGAGTTCATTCCCACGTTCATGACCGAGCCGATTGCCTGCATGATGGTGCTGGGAAAGCCAACCGCGAAAATATCGGAAAGATCCCGGCGGATGATTTTGCAGTCCTGCGTGTTCAGCCGGAGCTCGGCGTTTTTGCACTGGTTGAAGAAGAAGCCGAGGACGGCGGAAAGCCACTGGCCGATCACCGTGGCGACTGCGGCGCCGAGGACGCCCATCGGCCTGAAACCCAGCCAGCCGAAGATGAGAATGGGATCGAGGATGATATTGGTGACTGCTCCGGCCATCTGGGTAATCATGGAAAGGACGGTATTGCCCGTCGCCTGCAGCATCCGTTCAAAATAGATCGCCAGGAAAACACCGGATGAGAAAAGGGTGACAACGGTCAGATAGCTGGTTCCCATATCCAGGATGGAATCCGAATCAGCCAGGTTGCCGGAAACAACCAGGCGCATTACCGGACCGGCAAGCAGAAGTCCGAACAGGACAAACAGCAGGCTGCCGGATCCCTCCACAAGCAGGCCGCTCCAGGCCGCCTGGCGGGCCTCCTTAGGCCTGCGTTCGCCAAGCCGGCGGCTGACAAGGCTGTTGATACCGGTGCCCATACCGGTGGAAAGGGCGATCATCAGCATCTGGAAAGGGAAAGCGAGGGAAACCGCGGTGAGTCCGTTGGGATCAAAGCGGGAAACGAAAATGCTGTCCACAATGTTGTACAGCGCCTGGATCAGCATGGAAGCCATGATCGGAACACTGATTTTCGGGACCAGGCGGCTCATCTCCATCGTGCCCAGCATGGCGGAACGGTCAGATTTCTGCATGGAACTCTCCTTTTTGCGGAGGATGTTATCGGCCTTCATATTATTTGAAAACCATGAGTACTGTAGCAGATGCGCCTTGGACCGTCAAGGGAAAACGACGGTTTTCGACCTGTTTTCCCTTGAGTTTTTTACGGGGATCGTTTAGACTCAAAGAAGCGGAAAATCAAGCGGGAGGATATCGATTGTATGGAAATCATTTCCTATTTTGATGCGGCCGACCGGGAGGAGTGGCTGAAGCAGATCGGCGGATGCGGCTGGACCGCGGGTCAGTTCCTGTACAGGCTGCTGTCTGAAAATGCGTTTCATGACCGGCTCGAAAGGTCGGCACAGCTGCTGCTGCTGGCCGACGGAACCCGACTGGCCTCCTTCTGCACCTACGCGGAACGGGACGATGTCCCGGATACAGCCCTCACGCCCTGGATGGGCTTCGTCTATACTTTTCCCGCGTACAGGGGACAGCGCCTCATGGGAAAACTGATCCGCCGGGTGAGGGAACTGGCGCGGGCAGACGGAAAGGACGCCTTCTATATTGCTACCGACCATACGGGACTGTATGAGAAATACGGCGCTGTGCTCCGGGAAACCGCGAAGGATTCCCGCGGCGGGGACTGCAGGGTTTACAGAATGGACGCCTGCGGCTTTGCCGGCCGGGAAGGGGCGGAGGTTCCCGCCCGGATCCGGGACTATCCCGGAATCCGTACCCCGAAGGACCTTTACAGCGCCCTGTGGTATGTATGGAGCGCGGAAACCTGCGCGCTGAGAATGCGCGCGGACTGGAACGAAGACAACCGCACGCTGGGGCAGTGCTCCGTGACAGCGTTCCTGGCCCAGGATATTTTCGGCGGGAAAGTATACGGGATTCCGCTTCCGGACGGAGGCTTCCACTGCTACAACGTCATCGGAGACTGCACATTTGATCTGACCAGCGAACAGTTTGAAGGTCAGGAACTGAAATACACAGGCAATCCGGAACAGTTCCGGGATGAGCATTTCCGGAAAGAGGAAAAACGGCAGCGGTATGAAATGCTGAAGCGGGCGCTTCAGGCGTATACCGCCGGGCGTGAAAAGGGATAAACCGCCAAAATGAAAACAGGACCGTTCGGGAAACGGCCCTGTTTTTATTCCGGAATCAGTCGCTGAAAAGCCGGGGCAGGAAGGAACGGATGCACCGGCGCCAGACAGTCCAGTCGTGACCGCCGGGGAAGGTTTCCCGGATAATGTTCAGCTGCCGGCCTTCCAGCCATTCGTCGTCTTTGGCAAAGGCGTCAAAGAACTGGTCTTCCGTTCCCATGGCCCGGTAGAAAACCCGGAAAGCGGCGTTGAATTCTTCGGGTTTTTCAGCGAGCGCCATATGGGACTGGCCGTCGGGCGAAGGCCAGGGAGCGCGCATAAACCCGCTGAAAAGCCCTGCGTAGCCGAAAAGCTGCGGATGGGTCAGCGTGGTGATGCTGGTCTGGAAACTGCCCATGGAAAGCCCTGCCATGGCCCTGTGCCATTTGTCGGTGAGCACATTGTAGCGTGACTCGATATAGGGAATCAGATCCTCCACGACAATCCGCGGGAACAGCATCCGGTCGGAGGGATCCCCGGTTTTCCGGGTCATTCCGTTTCCCATGACGATAATCATTTCCTTC
>JAEEGL016614928.1_pt1 | contig 10999 bp, 9 predicted proteins | sample 9134231 | NCBI WGS metagenome assembly JAEEGL01 (sample SAMN16246548, study PRJNA631951) | gut metagenome | biome: gut microbiome; feature: rumen; material: fiber-attached | host: Bos | place: Iran: Karaj | collected 2018-10 | reverse complement strand
CTCCTCCATCAACGGGTAATACACGTCCTCCAGGCTCTCTTTCAAAGAAAGTGGAATCGAGGTGTTGTTGATGTCCTGGCTCGTAAGGCCGAAATGAATAAATTCCTTGAAACGCTCAAGATTGCCGATACGGTCGAATTGTTCTTTTATATAGTATTCTACGGCTTTGACATCGTGGTTTGTAACGGATTCAATCTCCTTCACACGTGCTGCTCCTGCTTCGTCAAAATCCTTGTATATTTTCCTTAGCTCCTCAAATTGGTTCTTGTCAAAACCAGATAATTGTGGTAAGGGCAGCTCGCATAGAGAGATGAAGTATTCTACCTCTACTTGGATGCGGTAGCGGATCAAGGCATACTCTGAATAATAATTAGCTAAATCCTGGGTCTTACTCCTGTACCGGCCGTCTATCGGCGACACAGCAGTCAATTCGCTTAATTTCATTGCTGTTGGGTGAGATTGTGTTTTTATTTTTGTTTCCTTTTTCGATTGGTAATATTGAATTCTTTATGAATTGTAAGTCTGTCATCCATCCTCGGAGACTATTTAATGCATTCCTAAATATTTAAAACAATGGTGTTTTCGTTCATTTTTTTGCATATTGTGTCTTGACTAATTCTCTTCTTTTGACTTCTCTTTCTGCACGCTTTGTTCCTTTCTTTTGCAAATATACGGATTTTTCTCTGTATTTATTGCAAGAAATCATGTTTTTTAGAGTTTTTAAACATTATTTTTATTATTCGGCGTGTTTTTCTCTAAGTATGGCAAACGGAATGCTGTATAAAGCTCTATCACACAATAGAAGCAGAAGGGGGCTAACCAGATTATTTTTCGCAAATAAAAACCATGATAAAAACCTTCAGGCATGAACAATGACACCACGGAGAGGAACAATACAATTGTGCCTACACAGCGCTGGCGGTAAAGACGACGGAGACTCAGAGGTCTCCGCCGGTCTCTCGAACGCCCGAAATCACTCTCATTTCCTATAAATCTGTTCAGCGTCAACATGATTATACCCAATGTGAATAGAATCACCACCCACATGGGATAAGACTTCAATATCATAAACAGAACCGCGCTCGTCAAAATCAGCAACGGACCTGCGTATCCCATTATTTTTAAAACTGATTTCATCGTTTAGTCTTCTTGTCTTTAATCATCTTCCTCGTCTTGAATCAAAAACACATCCTCGCCTGCGTTTTTCATGTAATAGCGCTCACGGGCTATCTTGCGGACAGCGTCTATGTCTGTGTCCAATGCACGGATCTGGAGAGAATCCTCCTCGTATTGCTGGTCTAAAGCGGCAATTTTGTCCTGCAAATCAGATATCTCGTTTTTTTGTTGTAACCGCTTAAGCCAGCAATGGTCACCAACAAATACAATAAATATTGCAAATATTGCCAGCGCTATCAAATATTTGAATTTCGATATAGCTTTACCTAATAGTTTCAGCATTTGTCTTTTGTTTCTGAACTGAATGAATGCTCTGTGAATCTGTCTCAATTATTCTGCAAATTTACAAACTTTATTTTCCAATTCCAAATATTTTTACACCTTTGTTTTACATTTGTATATTTTTTACGTTCTGATTGTGTTTTTATTGCTCTCTATAGTAATCTTCATCATCATGTGTTTCAGGTTTCCATCATCATGTTTTTGTAATTTTATTCAGAATTATCTGTTAATTTGTGTTAAATCGTTATTATTGTCAGAAATACACTTATCAACACCCCCAAATCCCCATGATTAGTGACTTTAGTGATTAATAAATATTCTTAATCTATTGGTTATGAACAAAAATAATGGGTTAAAAACCTTTAAACATGCCTCCAAGTGTTAAAATACTTTGGATATCTCGAAAATTATGCGTAACTTTGCATCGGAATTAGGAAAAATAACCAGTTTGATTTAGGTTTATTCCTTATTTAATGCTTTAATAAAAAGCTGTAATTTATTGTTTGTCAATTTTGTATAGGATTCTAATTTGTTTACTTTCCCTATCTTGACAAATTTTTTAATAACTTGTCGGAATTTAGTCATTTTATTTGATATCTAACTGATGACATCTTTTAAGCGTGAAGCTTACGTTTTTCCGACACAAATATTTTTTATTATGAAGAAAGTATTTTTTATTTTCGCATTTGCGGTAACGTGTTTAACTACCAATGCACAGGTTTCTCCTGAGATGAACAAGAAGTGGGGCGCAGTTATGGACGCAATTGAGCAAGTAGAAAGTAGAGGAGACACAAGGGCTGTTTCACCGAATGGAAAATGGGTGGGATGTATGCAGATTTCTGAAATTCTTGTGAGAGAGTGCAACAACATCATCGGACAGAAGAAATTTACTTATAACGACAGATATTCACGAGAGAAGAGCCGTGAAATGTTTGTTATCTTCCAGGAAAAATACAATAAGGAAGGAAACATGGAGAAAGCCATCAGACTTTGGAACTCAGGAGACCTCAACTGTATGCAACGTAAGGCGTCTACTAACGGTTATTACAGACGAGTGATGGCAAGCTACAACAACCTTGCACGCAACAAATAAGATTAATCGATAATCGAAAATATGAAAAAGGGAAGGCTTTGCCTTCCTTTTTGCGTTTTATCCTTTTCCTTTTTTATCAGGTATGTTGGCATTACCTCGGTGAGTGGAGAAATTGAACTTTTCACTATTCACTATTCACTTTTCACTCATTTTATTTTGTCCTTTTCTTTCTTATTCGTATCTTTGTTATAAATTTACTAAAACAAAATTATATCATGGAAATTAAAACAATAGGACTGGCGAGCGACCACGCCGCTTTTCAACTCAAACAGTTTGTAAAACAGTATCTTGAAGAAAAAGGAATCCCGTTTAAGGACTATGGAACCTATACTGAGGACTCATGCAACTATGCCGATTTTGGGCATGCCTTGGCTAAAGGGCTCGAAAACGGTGAGGTTTATCCGGGGATTGCCATGTGTGGCTCTGGAGAAGGCATATCCATGACTCTCAATAAACATCAAACAATTAGAGCTGGACTTTGCTGGATTCCTGAAATCGCTCATCTGATTCGTCAGCATAACGATGCTAATGTTCTTGTTATGCCGGGACGTTTCATCGACAACGACATGGCACGAAAAATTATGGACGAGTTCCTAAGCACTGAATTTGAGGGTGGAAGACATCTCGACAGAATCAAGGCCATTCCTGTGACCCAATAAGGTAATTTCTAATAAGGGTAGATCTATAAATTAGCTTCAAAAGATTTACAGTTTATTAGCGAGTAGATTTGTTCTTGCAGCCGCAGAAGCATAGCGAGCTATGGTTCAAGGTAAAAGGACAAAGATGCCGCTAAGAAACGTAAAGCGTCGAAGCGTAATAGAGCACCCATGAAATAATAAAAACTAATTTTTAGAAGTACCCATAAATGTCTCTTGTATTAGCATCTTTTTTATCTGTTTAAAATCAGGTTCTTCTGATACTCGTGTGAATGGTTTGTCTATGATAAAGCATATGTAGGATGACATACTGTTTCTACGGGAAATCATGAAGTAACCTCAAATAAATACACTAATAACCGATATGAAAAAACTACTGACTACTATTATTCTTTTTTGCTGTGCCTTGATAGCCCCTTTGCAGGCACAGAACACATTTGAGGCGGGCGATGGGGCTTTTATGCTCAACGGAAAGCCTTTCATTGTTAAAGCGGCTGAGGTGCATTATCCGCGTATTCCTCGTCCGTATTGGGAACATCGTATCCAGATGTGCAAGGCGCTTGGTATGAATACTGTCTGCATCTACATTTTCTGGAACATTCATGAGCAGAAAGAGGGAGTGTTCGATTTCTCCGGAAACAACGATGTGGCTGAGTTCTGCCGCATAGCCCAGAAAAACGGTATGTACGTTATCGTACGTCCAGGTCCATACGTTTGTGCGGAGTGGGAGATGGGGGGCCTTCCTTGGTGGCTGCTCAAGAAAAAGGATATTCGTCTTAGGGAGCAGGATCCTTACTTCATGGAGCGTGTGAAGATTTTTGAACAGAAAGTGGGTGAGCAACTTGCGCCACTTACCATTCAGAACGGAGGTCCGATTATCATGGTGCAGGTGGAGAATGAATATGGTTCCTACGGAGAGGATAAACCTTATGTGTCGGCTATCAGGGACATTGTCCGCCAGTCAGGATTCGATAAAGTGGCGCTTTTCCAGTGCGACTGGAGTTCCAATTTTGAGAAAAATGGACTGGACGACCTCGTGTGGACCATGAATTTCGGTACTGGAGCGAATATCGACGACCAGTTCAAACGCCTCAAACAGTTGAGACCAAATACGCCGCTGATGTGCTCTGAGTTTTGGTCGGGGTGGTTCGACAAATGGGGTGGAAAGCATGAGACCAGGGCTGCAAAGGATATGGTTGACGGAATCAGGCAGATGCTTGACAGAAACATCTCTTTCTCACTGTATATGACTCACGGAGGTACATCATTCGGACATTGGGCTGGCGCCAATTCACCTGGGTTCTCGCCGGATGTCACCAGCTACGACTATGATGCGCCTATTAACGAATATGGACAGACAACCGACAAGTATTTTGAGCTGCAGGCATTGCTGGCAAAGTATTCAGACAAGAAACTGCCGAAAGTGCCGAAGCCGTTCCCGGTTATTTCTATTCCTGCTTTCAATTTCACGGAATATGCACCGCTTTTCGACAACCTCCCGCAACCCGTCAAGTCTGACAAGGTGAAGACTATGGAGGAGTTCGACCAGGGATGGGGGTCCATCATCTACTCAACCACATTACCTGAACTCAAGGGACAGTCAAAACTCACTATCAAGGAGGGACACGACTACTTGCAAGTGTTCATCGACGGGAAATATATCGGTGCGCTCGACAGAAGGATGGGGGAGAAGGAACTCCTGTTGCCGTCTTGCCGAAAAGGGGCGAGAATGGACATCCTTGTCGAGGCTATGGGACGTATCAATTTCGGAAGGGCCATCAAGGACTTCAAGGGAATCAATAGCGACGTGACTCTGACCACTCAAATCGAGGGTATTGACTTCACTGGAAATATCAAAAAATGGGATAACTATCTCATACCTGATTCCTACGATGAATACCTTAAGAAGAACTATAAGCCGTTGTCCAACACAAAGGTACGTGACGATAAGGGGCAGCGGGTGCCGGGATTCTACAAGGCTACTTTCGACTTGAATAAGACTGGGGACACATTCCTCAATTTCGAACATTTCGGAAAAGGACTTGTTTATGTTAACGGGTATGGTATGGGACGCATTTGGGAGGTTGGACCTCAGCAGACACTTTATATTCCTGGGTGTTGGTTGAAGAAAGGAAAGAACGAAGTTGTTGTTTTTGATGTGATTGGACCGGACAATGCTGTGTCTGAAGGACTTGACAAACCGGTAATCGACAAATTGCAGAACGCGGAACCTCCTATCCATCGTCAGGAAGGTGAGAACCTCAGCCTGGCTGGTGAGAAACCTGTCAAGACAGGCTCTTTCGCACCCGGGAACGGATGGCAGGAGGTTAAGTTCGACCAACCGGTTAATGGACGATATGTGTGTCTGGAGGCTCTTAATGCACTGGACGGAAAGGAAATGGCTTGCATTGCCGAGCTCTATATCCTCGATGAGAATGGAGAGCGACTCTCAAGAGAGCCATGGAAAGTGTATTATGCCGACTCGGAGGAAATCAACAAGGGCAATTGCGCCGGCGATAAGGTTTACGATTTGCAGGAATCAACATTCTGGAGTACCGTCAAAGGCGTGAATTTCCCGCATGCCATCGTTATTGACCTCGGAAAAGTACACAACATCACGGCTTTGCAGTATCTCCCTCGTATGGAGTCCTCTGTTCCGGGAGGCATCAAGGATTATAGAATCTACGTGAAAGAACAACCTTTCAAAAAATAGTCATTGTCAATAGATGACGTTTAAGCTGACATCGCAATTCAAGCCCACTGGCGACCAGCCGGAGGCAATCGAACAACTGACACGGGGAGTCCTGGAGGGACTTCCCGCGCAGGTCTTGTTGGGGGTCACCGGGTCGGGAAAGACATTTACCATGGCGAATGTCATTCAGAACGTCGGTAAGCCAACGCTGATACTCAGCCATAACAAGACGCTTGCACACCAGCTCTACGAGGAGATGCTCAATTTCTTCCCGGAGAATTCTGTACAGTATTATGTCAGCTACTACGACTACTATCAGCCCGAGGCATATATCCCATCTACGAATACTTACATAGAGAAGGACCTTGCCATCAACGAGGAAATTGACCGGCTCAGACTGGCTGCTACATCTGCACTCCTGTCGGGAAGGAAGGATGTCGTGGTCGTCAGTTCCGTCTCGTGTATCTATGGAATGGGCTCGCCTACCAATTTCTCCGACAATATCATAGAAATCAAGGTCGGTCAGCTGCTTGATATCAATGCGTTTCTTCGTAAATTGGTTGATTCTCAATATGTAAGAAATGACTTGGAACTGACCAGGGGACATTTCCGTGTCAGAGGAGAAATAGTCGACATTTATCTGGCATACGACGATAAGATTATTCGTGTTAACTTCGCATGGGACGAGATTGAGAGCATTGAGGAAATCGATGGTTTGACGAACACGCCGTTCGGTAGCCACCCTGATTATGCCATCTACCCGGCAAATCTTTTTATGACATCCCAGGAAACCACGCAGCGCGCGATTCATCAGATTGAAAACGACCTGCATGAACGGCTTCAATTTTATGAGGATATTGGTGACTTGGCGAAGAAAAACCTGTTGGAAACACGTGTTACGAACGATCTTGAGATGATTCGTGAGTTGGGACATTGCTCTGGTATCGAGAATTATAGCCGCTATTTCGATGGGAGAAAAGAAGGTGAAAGACCTTTCTGTCTCCTTGACTTCTTCCCGGACGATTTTCTGCTTATTATCGATGAGAGTCATGAGTCCATTCCGCAAATCAGGGCAATGTATGGCGGCGACAGAAAACGGAAGCAGACTCTTGTGGAATATGCCTACCGCCTTCCTGCTGCTCTCGACAACCGTCCTCTTCGATTCGACGAGTTCGAGGCGCTCACACCGCAGACCATCTATGTCAGTGCCACACCTGCCAACTATGAGCTGGAGAAATCCGAGGGAGTAATTGCGGAGCAGGTAATTCGCCCTACTGGTCTTCTCGACCCGCAAATCATCATTAAGCCCACGGCAAATCAAGTGGATGACCTCATGGAGGAGATTCAAAAACGGGTGGAAGCGGATGAGCGTGTCCTGGTTACAACGCTCACAAAGCGCATGGCGGAGGAATTATCCGAATATCTGCTCAATTATGAGGTGCGTTGTAATTACATCCACTCCGACATTGACACTTTCGAACGGGTCCGAATACTGGATGAGCTTAGAAGAGGAGAAATCGATGTGCTCATTGGAGTCAATCTGTTGCGTGAAGGACTTGACCTCCCGGAGGTTTCCCTTGTCGCCATACTCGATGCTGACAAGGAGGGGTTCTTGCGCAGTCACAGGGCACTAACGCAGACTATTGGACGTGCGGCGCGAAACATCAACGGAACTGCTATCCTTTATGCCGACAAGATTACAGAGAGTATGAGGCTTACAATCGAGGAGACGAACCGGAGACGCGAAAAACAGATGCGGTACAATCAGGAGCACGGAATAACGCCTACACAGATTAAACGCACCATTTCCTCCATCAGTGCCGGAAAGAAAGAGAAATATATCAAGGATGCCTATATCGAAGATCTTGCTGTCCATAAGGCATCGGAGGACCCTGTCATCAAGAAGATGGACCACGAGCAGCTCCTCGCTACTATTGAGGCCAGCAAACAGAAAATGCAGGAGGCTGCTAAAAAACTTGATTTTGTCGCTGCGGCTCAGTATCGCGACGAAATGGTGCGTCTGCAGGAATACATGGAGTCACAGCAAAAATGATAACATACTTCTCGGAAATAAAAGGAGTGAATAAGGTATGAAGAATGAAAAAATTCAACATTCTGCTTAGCAACCAGGGAAATAGTATATAATCAGCAGTTTGCATTTGGGATAGTTAACTGATAAACCAACAAAAGAACTGCCGCCATAGAAGGTCTGTGGCGGCAGTTCTTTTATTTATTGCCCTATGTGGGAGCATCCCAAAATCGGAATTTTTAGAACACCCCTGAATTTAGAATGCGTATGTCAGTCCTAACGTGAAGTATTCCTTAAACTGGAAATAACCCAGATTGTCATCATAGTATTTCCGGTCGCGGTTGTCATCGAATCTCCACAGGGTGAAAACCTCTGCGCTGATATATTTCGAGAACTGGTACTGAAAGCTGTTCTCCCATTCACTTTCTGCATAGTCGTAGGCAGTGAAGTAGTAGAAACGGGATTTCCAGAAAAAGTCCTTGGCAAGTTTCAGTTTCGAGTTCATTTCTATTTTCGAACCGATGTCATGCGTGCAGTCCTTGCCTACCATGTTGTAAACACTATGGATGTTCTCGTCATGGTCGCGAAGGTAGCGCATCTTGTAGGAAATCGGAAGCAATGCCAGCGAGAACTCGTTCCCGTTCTTCAAAGTAGGCTTGAAATCCATACCGACAGAAAGATAGACATCCAATGGAGATAGGAAACTGCTGTAACGCCTGCGGTCGTTGGTCTTGTAGCCGGGCATGAACTGTGACTTCGCTTCTGCGCTCACGGTGTAATACCATGACTTCTTGGGTTTGATACCTAACTTGCTGGTTAGGTCTATCTTGTGATTGCTCGTCAGGAACGTATGGCAGGTGTCACTTGTTGTTGTCATGAAACCAAGACGCAATTCAAGTCGGTTTTCCCATTTGATTCGTTTGGTATCATCGTAATTGGCCTCAAGGATGATGGCGGACAGAAGGTTCTGGCTGTTGTTTCCACCTTTATACCAGTTGTCACTGAAATAGTTCTGAGAGAACTGCAGGGAAAACTCGCCTTTACGGGTCCAGAAATTAGGCTTGTCAACCTTCAGACCGATGTCAATGATGCTGTCATCTATAGCGGTGGCGGGGGTCTCCTGTAGCTCTTTGTTCAGGATATCATCCACTTTGGAGCTGAGTATCACTTCGTCGGCGGGACTCTCTGAAGGCACTATTTCCTCTTCTGCCAGATGGTCATTGGAATATTTGACCTTGGACGGTTGCTGAAGGTAAAGGTTCAGAAGACTTTGGTCGATTGAATGATTGAGCTGGTCACGGTAGTCTGTGCTTGACTCATTATCCGACAATGTCATCACGTTTTTGGCGGCTGATGCATTGTATACCCCTGGATCCAATAGACGGTAATAGTAGGGGCTCATCATTGAGGAACTGTGGTAGTTGCTCGCTATCTCGTTTTTCAGACTGCTCAACGACGATGCAAATGAACTTACGGCATCTGTGTCCTGAGCCGACACGAAAGATGGACTCAGTAGTAATGCGCTTAGGATAAGTACTTTTGTCATGGTTCAGTGGGGTTGATATGTAAATGTTTTTTTGTCTCTATCGATTGGGCGAATGTGGACTCATTCTCTGATTGGAGGTAAAGGGACTATTCTGCTAATAACGACTCGGCTAAAACCTTCAGGTCTTCTACCGTTTTGGGCTTTACTGTCGACTCTACAGTCACTAATGGCTCTATTATCTCGATGCCTTTCAGGGCAGACATGAATTCGCGCATCTTCTTTCCGGCTGCGGGTGCCCAGGTGCCGTTCTCGATAAAAGCTACCTTGCGGTTCTGGAAGTTCTTAATCTTCAGATGGTTCATGAAGTCTTCCATTATTGGCATCACTCCTCCGTCGTAGGTCGGGGCGGCAAGTACCAGACGGTCGTAGCGGAATGCGTCCTCGATTGCTTCGGCCATGTCATCGCGACGAAGGTCGCTGACTGATACTTTCTCGCTGGAATCACTCTTCAGAATGCTGGCCAGTTTTAAGGCAGCCTCTTCAGTGTTGCCGTGAAGAGAACAATAGGCGATGCAGATTCCCTTGTCTTCTGGCTCGTAGCTGCTCCATGTGTTATAGAGGTTGATATAATAAGATAAATCATTGTCAAGGACTGGACCATGAAGCGGACAGATTATCTTGATGGAAAGACCGCCCAGTTTTTTCAGTACCGTCTGAACCATATTGCCATACTTGCCTACGATGTTGAAATAGTAACGGCGTGCCTCGCATGCCCAGCCTTCTGGATCCTCATACGACAAAGCGCCGAACTTGCCGAATGCGTCGGCGGAGAACAGCACTTGCTCCGTCAGGTCGTACGACATCAGAACCTCTGGCCAGTGAACCATTGGAGCTGTGAAGAATTGAAGCGTGTGCTCGCCGAGTTCAAGCTTGCTGCCTTCCCCCATGATAACCAGTCGGTCTGTTGGTAATTCCACGCCGAAGAAACGCTTTACCATTGCTACGGCCTTCTGACTGCAAACCAGCTTGATTTCCGGGTATTTCTCCAATATCAACTTCACGTTCGACGAGTGGTCTGGCTCCATATGATGGACAACCAGATAAGTCGGGGTCTTCCCCTCTAATGTCGATTCAAGGTTCTCGAGCCATTCATTTGTCTTGCGGGCGTCGATAGTGTCCATTATCGCTATCTTCTCGTCCATTATCACGTAGGAGTTGTATGAGATTCCTTCAGGAAGGATATACTGACCTTCAAAAAGGTCCAGTTCTTTGTCATCTGCTCCAATATAAAAGATACCTGGAGCTACTCTTTTTTCCATATTTTAATATTTGTTAGCAATTATTTTGCAAAGATACGAATAAGCGAGAACAAAACAAAATTTTGGAGCAGCGAATACAAAGAAAGTTTACTTAGTCTTTGTTGAGTCGCGACAAAATTCGGTCTTACCAAATAAAAACGCAGTTTTTAAGTTTGCTTTGTCGAGCGAGAGTATCTTCGGCGCAGCCAAAGTACGAATAAGCGAGAACAAAACAAAATTTTGGAGCAGCGAATACAAAGAAAGTTTACTTAGTCTTTGTTGAGTCG
>JAEEGL016459946.1_pt1 | contig 10999 bp, 7 predicted proteins | sample 9134231 | NCBI WGS metagenome assembly JAEEGL01 (sample SAMN16246548, study PRJNA631951) | gut metagenome | biome: gut microbiome; feature: rumen; material: fiber-attached | host: Bos | place: Iran: Karaj | collected 2018-10 | reverse complement strand
GCGTCCGATGAGATGGGGATGAGGAAACCGTCTCCTCCCTCGCAGGGAGTGACCTCGACTTTGACATATGCGGGAGCTATGGACTTGAAATGTTCTTCGAAAAGACGGGTTATCTTCTCGCTCTTCTGCCAAGGCACCAGTCGCATCGAGATTTTCGCATGGGCTTCAGAAGGGAGGACGGTCTTCGCTCCCTGTCCTGTATAACCGCCCCAGATGCCGCAAACGTCGAGGCAGGGACGTATCCCGGTGCGTTCCATCGTCGTGTAGCCCTTCTCCCCTTTCACCTCGGCTATGTCCAGGAAAGCCTTGTACTCGTCAAGGTCGAAAGGAGCGCGTGCAAGCTGCGCGCGGTCCTCGGCCGACAGTTCTTCCACATCGTCGTAGAAGCCTTTCACCGTGACCCTGCCGTCCCTGTCTATCAAGGACGAAACCATGTCGCATAGCACGTTGATGGGATTTGCCACGGCGCCGCCGTAATGGCCGGAATGAAGGTCCTTGTTGGGACCCTTTACGCAGACCTCCAGGTAGCTCAGGCCCCTCATACCGCAGTTGATGGACGGGACCTTCTCTGAAATCATCGTAGTGTCCGAGACGAGGATAATGTCTGCAGCCAGCATTTCCTTGTTGGCGCGGACCCACTGAGGCAGCGAAGGGCTTCCGATTTCCTCCTCGCCTTCGAAGATGAACTTCACGTTGTGCCCCAGGCACCCGGTCCTTACCATATATTCGAAGGCCTTTATGTGCATGAATAGCTGGCCCTTGTCGTCATTGGCCCCGCGTCCCCATATGGCTCCGTCGTGGATTTCGGGTTCGAAGGGGTCCGAGCGCCATTTCTCAAGGGGCTCTGGCGGCTGGACGTCGTAATGGCCATAGACGAGGACAGTCTTCAGGGCAGGGTCCACCATCTTCTCCCCGAACACGACAGGGTTACCCGCGGTGGGAAGCACCTCGGCGCTGTCCGCACCGGCCTCCAAAAGCAGCTCGCGCAGCCTTTCCGCGCAGCGCTGCATGTCAGGTTTATGCTCCGCCTTGGCGCTGATGGACGGTATGCGGAGTATTGAGAATAACTCTTCGAAAAAGCGTTCCTTGTTGCTCTCTATGTACTGTTTCATCGTCTGAGGGTCTTTGAGGAGAGGTTTATGCGGTATTTGAAGGTCTTGCGTCCCTGATAATAGAATAGCACGAGCGTGCTGCCTCCCTGCTCGAAATAGATATTGTTCAGAAGGCGTCCCCTCGCATGGTCCTTGCACTCAGGCTCGGTCCACACGAGCATGTACTCCCCTGTCGAGCGGTTCTGCGCGACTACGGAAGTATAGCCTCTGTAATCGAACAAGCCTGCGCGATAGCGGGAGCAGGCCTGCTTGTCGGAAGATGCCTTGTAACGGGCCACAAGCGAACATTCTGCGGGAATGACCCCGAAATTCAGGGAAGAGGCTCCCGTCATGGCCCCGGGGTTCTTTTCAAGCCACCATTCCACCGCATCGTCGGCCATGATGTCAGCGTCGGAAAGATGCAGCAGGCGACCGTCTGCAGCAAGTTCGGCGGAAATCCAGCTGACTTCAGCCGAAGATGGAGCCATGGCCTCGTTGCTGCGGCCTTCTATCCTCAGGGGATCGTCGGAAAGGGGTTTGCCGCTGAAGGACAGGAAGTGGAAACTCTCGTCCTGAGTGCCGTAAAGATAAGAAGACAGTGACTTGTGCCTGCCCGCTGAATCTGAGGCAAGGGTATGGAAATGGAGTCGTTCCTGACCGTTCAGGGTCACGATGTCAAGACTGTCGATAAACGATTCAAGGCTGAAACCTGATGACGGAACGGCTGGATAATCTATGGATGTGAGCTTGTTCCAACCTTTTCTGGTCGGAGCGAAGACACTCACCCGGGCACTTTCCCTGTCGAGCCCTTCCGCCCTGACGCAGACACCGAATATCCTCTGTCCTGAAGGCACGCGGAGATATTTGCTTATGAACACGGCACCTTCGGGAAGCGATGACGCCACGACGGCTGCCGCCTCCTCCGGGGTCGGGGCTGCTTCTGATGCGACTGCGCCCTTTCGGACGGTGCCGCAGGATAACGCCGTCACTAACCCGACGGCCAGGGCGAAGAGTCTGTAGACTGTTCTCATCAGGCTGAAAGTCTTTCTTTTGCGTATTTAAGATCGACGGTGAAGGTCTTCTCCTTCGAAGAGGGGGCCTCGTACATCGCGTCCGTGAAAATTTCCTCACAAATGGCCCTGAGGCCTCTTGCACCGAGTTTCCGTTTGATCGCAGTATCCACTATCAGGTCCATTACACCGGGCTTTATCTCAAGTTTAACCCCGTCCAGTTCGAACAATTTCCGGTATTGCTTCAGTATGGCGTTCTTCGGTTTTGTGAGTATCTTCTTGAGAGCGTTCCTGTCCAGGGGATCCAGCCAGGTGACCACCGGAAGCCTTCCTACGATCTCCGGGATGAGTCCGTATGAACGGAGGTCCTGTGCCTCGACATACTGAAGGAGATTGTCCCTGTCCACTGTCTCCTTCCCGCCCTTGTCAAAACCGATGATATGGGTGTTCAGACGCTGTGCGATATGCCTCTCGATGCCCTCGAAGGCGCCTCCGCAGATGAAGAGGATGTTCTCTGTATTGATATGGACGAACTCCTGCTCCGGGTGCTTGCGTCCGCCCTGAGGCGGGACGTTCACTACGCTCCCTTCAAGGAGCTTCAGGAGGGCCTGCTGCACTCCCTCCCCGGACACGTCCCTCGTGATGGAAGGATTGTCGCTCTTGCGGGAAATCTTGTCGATCTCGTCTATGAAGACTATGCCCATCTCCGCTTTGGCTGCGTCGTAGTCGGCTTCCTGAAGGAGCCGCGAGAGCAGGCTCTCAACATCTTCCCCAACATAGCCGGCCTCGGTCAGGACAGTGGCGTCCACTATCGTGAACGGGACATAGAGCATCTTGGCGATAGTCTTTGCCAGAAGTGTCTTCCCGGTCCCGGTAGGACCCACCATCAGGATGTTCGACTTCTCCAGCTCCACGCCGTCCACCTCCGACTCCCCGTTCACCAGGTTGTGGATTATGCGCTTATAGTGGTTGTATACGGCCACCGAGAGCAGTTTCTTCGCCCTGTCCTGGCCGATGACGTACTGGTCCAGATAAGCCTTGATCTGTTTCGGGGTAGGCAGTTCCATCAGAGTTCCCTTACTTTAGTTCGAAAAACTTCTCGGAACTGATCTTCTTGTCCTTGAAAGTGGCGGTCTCCCGAATCTTGCCCATCACCTTGTTGTCTTCCACCTGCTCGGCGAGACGGTCTATCTGCTTGGAATCCTGGAGCATGCGCTCGGCGGCTTCCTTGACCATATCATCGGGGGCCTCGGAAAGGCCGTACATGGCGTACTGGTATCTGACATAGGCGGTTGCCGCCTCACGGATATCCTTCTCATCCACTTCAAAGCCGAACTTCTTCATGAGGAACGAGCGGACGACCTGCCACTTGAAATCCTCTTCGAAGGCAGGATACTCCTTGGCTATCTCTTCCTCGGAAAGTTTCCCTTCGTTGGCAGACATAAGCCACCTCTTAAGGAAATCCTCGGGGAGTTCGATGCCGGCCTTTGCAATATAGAAATCGCGTATGTCCTTGCTGAGGCGCCACTCGGACTGCTGGGCATAGTTCTGAGTCAGCCTCTCCTCTATCTCCTTGTCGATCTGTTCGTCGCTCTTGGCTTCTTCCTTTTTCTCCTCATAGTACTTCTTCAGGTTCTCCTTCATGGAAGCCTTCTCCTTCGCGGTAGCGCTTATCTGGTAACGGGTGATGGTGTCGGTTTTCTCCACCTCGATGTCGATCGCGGGATAATTCGCGAGATCGAAGACGAAGGTGAAGTCCTTTCCATCCTTCCACTCATTCTCCGGCTGCTTCTCCGATGCGAGTGGCTCCCCGAGTATGCGGAGGCCGTTCTCGTTGATATAATCGTCAAGGCCTTTTGCAATAACCTGGTTGACGGACTCTGCAAGAGCCTGCTCGCCATAGACCCGCTGTATCAGCGATGCGGGCACCATGCCCTTGCGGAATCCCTTGAAGTCGGCGTTACGCCTGCGCTCCGAAAGTCTCTTCCTGACACCTTCTGCGTAATCTTCCGGGGTCACGCTCAGGGTAAGCTCGAAACGGAGCTTGTCAATCTCTCTTTTCTCGATTTTCATAATGTCTGTGATAATGTGGATATGCTATTCTTTCGTGGAACATCTGTTCCAGGTAATTCTTGAATGCGGCCTTGAGGTCGCTGAGTTCCTTGATGCTTATGGGCGCCTCGTCCATCTGGCCCTCTTCCATCTTCCCCGCCACAATGCTCTCCACGAGTGCTGAGAGGCTGTCATGGGAATAATCCTTAAGGCTGCGTGAGGCCGCCTCTATGCTGTCCGCTATCATCAGTATCAGCTGTTCACGAGTCTGAGGCTTGATGCCGGTATAGCGGAATTCATCTATCCTGGAAGGATCCCCGCCTTCTTTCAGGAACCTGTCGTAGAAATAACGGGTGACGGTGGTCCCGTGGTGGGTGGGAATGAAGTCCCGTACGACCTTGGGGAGGCCGTAACGGTCCGCAAGTTCCAGTCCGTCCTCCACATGCCGGGTTATGTCATGTGAGCTCTGGACCGGAGTCAGCTCAGAGTGGTAGCGGAGGACGCCGTCCGGAGCGATTAGCGACTCGTTTTCCACAAAGCAGCTGGGGTTGTTGATTTTGCCTATGTCATGGTACAGGGCACCGGCCCTCACCAGCAGAGGATTAGCTCCAATGCTGCGCGCAGCGGCGTCAGACATGTTCATTACCTGCAGCGAGTGCTGGAAGGTGCCGGGAGCGCGCTGCTCGAGCTGACTGAGGAGCCTGTTCGAGGTATTGCAGAGTTCCTCCAGCCTCGAATCCGATGTAAGGTTGAATATGCGCTCGAACAGGAAGGTCAGCGGGAAACCCGCGACGGTCAGCATGGAACCGATGAAAAGTAGCAGCAGCGGCTGCATCAACCCGTCGGAGGTAAGGTGCAGCAGATTGAAGGCGAAGTACATCACCGCCAGCACGACGGCAGTGACCAGAGCCAGGATGAACTGCTTCCAGCGGCGCGAAAGGTACTTGAACAGAAGGATCGCGACAGTACCCGCTGTAAGGAACATCATGTACAGGGCAGCCCCGTTCTGCGCGGTCACCAGAAGCGGCAGCAGCGAGACTGCGTACACCGGAAATGCAATCCTGCGCCCGAAGAAGGTCTGGAGCAGCAATGCAACCAGCGTGAAGGGCACTATATATATCATCCTCGGATTCAGACGAGGGAGCAGCAGTGCGGGAACTGAGGCGATGAGGACAACAAGCAGGATATAGAGATACTCGTTGCTCCTGTCTGCCAGTCCGGGTTCGATGAAATTGAGCGACAGGTACAGGATAAGCACCATCGCCAGGGCGACCAGGATGTTGCCCAGCCAGTGGAGGAGTCCTGTCTGGCCCGTCCCTACGGTCGATTCATATTCCTTCTTGTAGGAATCGAGCATCTGGGCTATCTCAGCTGTGACCATCTCTCCCTGGGAGACTATCATCTGACCTGCGGGGATGAATCCGAGAGTCGGGGAAATGTCGTGAGAGGACTCCGACCCCGCGAGCTGAGTCATCTGGCTGTCATACAGCAGGTTCGCCGTAATCAAATCGTATATTCCCGTCTCCCTCAGGAGTGAATCTGCGCTGCCGCGGGACATTGTTTCGGCAAGGTCTTTAAGGACTTCTTCCCTTGCTTCGGGAATGGTCAGCACTTCCGAAACAGGACATTTAAGCGCCCTTTTCCCCTTCTGGACATATATCAGTTCCTGCTTCGAATCAGGATCGGTGGATTTCAGCCCTTCATCCGGCAGGACTCCCCTTTCGTAAATGCGTGCAAGGCTCTCTCCAACTAATTCTGACACTTCTCCCAGAGGAAGGTCTCTCAGTCCCTGGATCTGTTCCTGACGGCTTAGGAGCCTGTAGTACGGGATTGACGAAACGCCCTGCGCCTGCCTCTCGGAAAGGATCTGTTCCGGCGTTTTCAGCAGGGGGAAGGAGAACTGGGCTACCAGTGTCTCATGGTTCCAGACAGAACCCTGGCGGTAGTCATAGCTGAAACGGGAGTTCCGGGGCATCAGAAGGACTATTGCCGCCAGGAGGACCAGAAGAGGAAATATAATTCTAAGGGTACGTGACTTCATCTCAGGTGGATCATTTGAAAGGGCTGCCTGCTTCGCGGGCGATGAAATTGTAAGTCATGCGGTCTGTCAGGCGGGGGAAAAGGCGGTGCGAAAGTATCGTAGCCTTGCCGAGGGCCGTCAGGGTCACTTCCGAGCGGCGTGCAGCCAGGGCTTTTGCCAGATGCACCGCACATTCTTCCGCGCTCATCAGTTTCTCCTCGGCAAGGGGTGTCTCCCCCTGGGGCGTGCCGTCGGCTGTAAGGGCAGCGTTGCGCACGTTGGAGGAAGTGTAACCAGGAGCGAAGACGAGCACGTTCAGATCGTCCTTCAGGTGCTCGATCCTCAGCGTGTCCAGGAAACCGCGTACCGCGTACTTCGAGGCGGAATAGCCGGTGCGTGCGGGAAGGGCGGAGTAACCGGCTATCGATATGATCCCGGCGACACTTCCCCTGCTCTCAAGCAGGTACGGGAGTGCGTATTTCGTGCAATTCACCGTTCCCCAGAAGTTTACGTCCATGAGGGAGTGTATCACCTTGAGATCCAAGTCCTTGAACATAGCACGCATGGAAATGCCGGCGTTGTTGACAAGTATGTCCAGGCGTCCGAAACGCTCCACGGCCACTTCGACAAGTTTCCTGCAGTCCGCCTCTGAAGTGACGTCAGTCCTTACGCAGAGGACGTTCTCCCCTGAAGGAAAGCCAGAGACCAGTTCCTCCATCTTCCCGAGGCTTCTTGCGGCCATCACCACCTTGGCCCCGAGGGAGGCGAATAAGCGGGCAGAAGCCAACCCGATTCCCGAGCTGGCTCCAGTCACGATAACAACCTTGTCCCTGAAGCTATCCTTCCAGCGCATCATTCAACTGTCATTGCTGCTATGTCGTCTCCGTCGTACAGGCCTGCGTCGAGCTTTCGGCGTATATCCTTGAACGCGTCGAGGGTGTACCTGACATCATCCATAGTGTGGGCGGCAGTACAGACGATACGGAATATTATCATGCCCTTGGGAATAACGGGATAGATGACCATCGAGCAGAAGATGCGGTAGTTTTCACGCAGGTCCTTTGCCATCTTCGTGGCCTGGGCGATTCCGCCCTTGATATGGACTGGCGTGACGCAGGCCTGAGCCTCTCCGATGTCGAAGCCTTCCTCCTTGAAGCCGTTCTGGATGGCGTGGGTAATCTCCCAGCACTTTGCGCGGAGACGGTCTCCTTCCGGGGAATCGATGATCTCCATCCTCTTCATGTTCCCTATCACCAGGGGCATGGGGAGGGATTTCGCGTACATCTGGGAGCGCATGTTCGCCCTCAGGTAGTTGATGATGTAATGGGGACCGGCGACGAAACCGCCTATGGAGGCCATGCTCTTGGCGAATGCTCCTATATACAGGTCGATGTCGTCCATGCACCCGAGCTGCTCGGAAGTCCCCCTTCCGTGCTCGCCCAGCAGGCCAAAACCATGGGCGTCGTCAATGAGGATACGGAAGCGGTATTTCTTCTTCAGGGCGGCGATCTGGTCGAGTATGCCCATGGCCCCCGTCATTCCGAAGACCCCTTCGGTGATCAGCAGCACTCCCCCTCCGTTCTCGTCAGCCACGGCACAGGCCCTTGCAAGGACTTTTTCACAGTCCGCTATGTTGTTGTGACGGAACTTGTATTTCTCGCCTATGTGCAGGCGTATTCCGTCCAGCAGGCAGGCGTGGCACTCGGCGTCATAGACGATGACATCGTGTCTGGCCGTCAGCGCGTCGATTGTGGACACGATGCCCTGGTAACCGAAATTGTAGAGGAACGCGTCCTCCTTCTTCTCGAAAGCGGCGAAAGTGCGTTCCAGTTCCTCGTGGTAACGTGTGTGGCCCGACATCATGCGGGCGCCCATGGGATATGCCAGGCCCCATTTCGCTGCCGCTTCGGCATCAGCCTTCCGGACCTCGGGGTGATTGGCCAGACCGAGGTAATTGTTCAGGCTCCAGTTCAGGACCGGGACTCCGTTGAAAGTCATGTGTGGTCCGAGTTCTCCCTCAAGGCGGGGGTACATGTAATATCCGAACCCCTGCTCGAAATACTGGCCGATGGGGCCTCCGCTGTCGCGGCTTATCCTGTCGAATATGTCAAGCATATCGTTATGCGTCAATGTTTGCGTAGTGGGCATTCTCCTCGATGAACTGCCTGCGGGGCGGGACATCGTCGCCCATGAGCATGGAGAATGTCCTTTCCGCCTGGGCCGCGTTCTCGATCGTGATCTGGCGCAGACGCCTCTTGGCGGGGTTCATAGTGGTATCCCAGAGCTGCTCGTCGCTCATCTCTCCAAGGCCCTTGTACCTCTGGATGGAGACGCCCTTGCCCATGCGGGAAGACGCAGCGTCCCTCTGCTCCTCGGTCCAGCAGTAGACCTCTTCCTTGCCCTTCTTCACGAGGTAGAGGGGCGGAGTGGCGAGATACACGTAACCGTTCTTGATGAGGTCGAACATGTAGCGGAAGAAGAAGGTGAGGATCAGGCAGGCTATGTGCGAGCCGTCCACGTCGGCATCGGTCATGATGACTACCTTGTGGTAGCGCAGGCGGCTGAGGTCCATGTGCTTCTCTCCGCTTTCGTCTTCCACGGCCACCTTCACGCCGAGGGCGGTGTAGATGTTCTGTATCTCCTGGCTGTCGAAAGCGCGGCCGTCAGTGGCCTTCTCGACGTTCAGGATCTTACCCCTCAGGGGCAGGATAGCCTGGATACGGCGGTCGCGGCCCTGTTTCGCAGTTCCGCCTGCGGAGTCTCCCTCGACGAGGAAGATCTCGCACTTCTCGGGATCGGATTCAGAGCAGTCGGCAAGCTTACCGGGCATTCCTGCGCCGGTCATGACGGTCTTCCTCTGAATGGCCTCACGGGCCTTGCGCGCCGCGTTGCGGGCGGTAGCGGCCAGAACGACCTTCTCGATTATGATCTTCGCGAGTTTAGGATTCTCCTCAAGGAAGTTGTCCATCGCGGCGGAAGTAGCCTGGGAAACGGCGGAAGTGACCTCCGTGTTGCCCAGCTTGGTCTTGGTCTGTCCTTCGAACTGAGGCTCGGAGACCTTTACGGAGATGACAGCGGTCAGTCCTTCGCGGAAATCCTCGGGAGCGAGGGGATCCTTGAGCTTGGCGAGAAGGTTGTTCTTCTCGGCGTAGTTCTTCAGGGAACGGCTCAGGCCCATCTTGAAGCCCTGCAGGTGGGTTCCGCCTTCTATGGTGTTGATGTTGTTGACGTAGGAATAGATCTTCTCGGAATAGCCGTTGTTGTACTGGAGGGCTATGTCGATGGGAATGATCTTGTCGGAGGCCACGCAGACGGGATCGGGGATGATGTGGTTGGCACCGGCATCAAGATAGTCGATGAACTCGCTCAGGCCCTTCTCCGAGTAGAATACCTCGCTTTTGTAGACCTTCCTGCCTGTAGCCTTGGATTCGCCCGTCTCATCCTGGACGAACTCGTCCACCTGCTCGCGCAGGTCAGTGAGCTTTATGCGTATCCCCTTGTTCAGGTAAGAGAGCTCGCGCAGGCGTGCGGCGAGGGTGTCGTACTTGTAAACCGTCGTCTGGGTGAATATCTCGGCATCGGGGTGGAAGGTAATGATGGTACCGGTATCGTCGCACGTACCGGTGACCTCCACGGGAGTGATGGGCTTGCCCTTGGAATACTTCTGCACGAATATGCTCCCCTCGCGGTGGACTTCCGCGATGAGCAGGTCGCTCAGGGCGTTCACGCAGGAAACGCCGACGCCGTGCAGGCCTCCTGACACCTTGTAGTTGGACTTGCTGAACTTACCTCCGGCGTGAAGGACCGTCAGGACCACCTCTAGGGCGGAGCGGTGCTCCTTCTCGTGCATTCCCGTCGGGATACCACGGCCGTTGTCCTGGACGCGGATCGAGTTGTCTTCCAGGATCTTCACGTCGATGGAATCGCAGAACCCTCCCATCGCTTCGTCGATGGAGTTGTCCACGACCTCATAGACCAGGTGGTGCAGTCCCCTTTCGGAAATGTCACCTATGTACATGGAGGGTCTCTTCCTCACTGCCTCCAGGCCTTCCAGGACCTGGATACTGTTCGCGGAATACTGCTCTTCCGCCTGCTTCATCTCTTCGTTGTCAATCATCTCTTATTGAAGGTGTTTTAAATATGCGAATATACTAAAAATTAAGGGTTAATCCAAGGCTGAAATTGATGCCGTTTTCAACATACAGCGGGGTCCTGCGGATATTTGCGTCCAGGAGGTTCCCTATCTTCGCCCATGTGGACCATCTGCGCGTCAGGGAATACTCCGCCTCGAGTCCTATGTCCACGTAGCCGGGCATCGAAAGGGCTGCGAAAGAACTGAAGGAGGTGCCGTCGTAGTCGGGGACCTGCGCCTTCCTGGCGGTACAGCCTTCCACCCAGATTCCTGTCGAGATCCTTCCGGCCCATTTGCAGATGGCCCGGATGTTCCCGCTGAACAGGGCCGGCAGAATCACCGCCTCGCCTGCGGCCACATCGGCCGCACGGAACCTCAGTGCGGAGTCGAAAGTGAATTTGTCCAGCACCATTGAACCAGTCACGTCTGCGTGGAACATGCCGTTGTCAGCGTAGGTGATGCAGGGGGCGAGAGTTCCTGCAGGAGTGAGCCTGCAGACCCCGTCGAAGGGGCTTGCAGAATAGAAACCGTAACCGGCGGACGCATCGAGCTGGAAGACCCGGGCTATGACCGCACGTGCCCCCAGGGTCGCGTTCAGGCGCTCTATTTCGTTGTCAAGAAGGGCTCCGACGGGGGCGTATCCGGTGTCAAACCAGTGGTTGCGGACTTTCAGGTCGCTGTAACTTACCGGTTT
>JAEEGL014107151.1_pt1 | contig 10999 bp, 10 predicted proteins | sample 9134231 | NCBI WGS metagenome assembly JAEEGL01 (sample SAMN16246548, study PRJNA631951) | gut metagenome | biome: gut microbiome; feature: rumen; material: fiber-attached | host: Bos | place: Iran: Karaj | collected 2018-10 | reverse complement strand
TTGGTGGGGTCCTTGCCGGAGAAGGCGCCGCCGCCGTGGGGGGCGTAGCCGCCGTAGGTGTCCACGATGATCTTCCGGCCGGTGAGGCCGCTGTCCCCGTGGGGGCCGCCGATGACGAAGCGGCCGGTGGGGTTGACGTAATATTTCGTGTCGCCGTCCAGCAGCTCCGCCGGGATGGTGGGCCGGATGACCAGCTCGATCATATCCTTCCGGATGGTCTCCAGGGAGACGTCGGGGCTGTGCTGGGTGGAGAGGACGACGGTGTCCACCCGCGCGGGCTTCCCGTCCACGTATTCCACGGTGACCTGGGTCTTCCCGTCGGGCCGGAGGTAGTCCACCAGGCCCTCCTTCCGCACCTGGGCCAGCTTCATGGCCAGCCGGTGACTGAGGGCGATGGGCAGGGGCATCAGCTCCGGGGTCTCCGTGCAGGCGAAGCCGAACATCATGCCCTGATCCCCGGCCCCGTTCTGCAGCTCGTCCGTGCCCGCGGCCTTGGCCTCCAGGGACTTGTCCACCCCCAGGGCGATGTCCGCGGACTGCTCGTGGATGCTGGTGAGCACGGCGCAGGTCTCCGCGTCGAAGCCGAAGGCGCTGTCGGTGTAGCCCACCTCCCGCACCACCCGGCGGGCGATGGAGGGGATGTCCACATAGCAGCTGGTGGTGATCTCTCCCATGATGTAGATGACACCGGTGGTGGTGGTGCACTCGCAGGCCACGCGGCCGGTGGGGTCCTGCGCGATGATCGCGTCCAGAACGGCGTCGGAGATCTGGTCGCACAGCTTGTCGGGATGCCCCTCGGTGACGGATTCGGAAGTAAACAGTCTCTTGCTCATATCAATTCTCCTTTACTCGTATCAGACCTTCCAGCCGCTGAGGTATTCCTCCTGGCCGGGGGTCAGGGTGTCGATCTTCAGGCCCATGGCCGCCAGCTTCACCGCCGCGATCCGGTCGTCGATCTCCGCCGGGACCTTGTAGAGCTTCGTTTCCAGCCAGGGGTGGCGGACGATCCACTCCGCCGTCAGCGCCTGGACGGCGAAGGACATGTCCATGATCTCCGCCGGGTGGCCGTTCCCGCAGGCCAGGTTCACCAGCCGCCCCTCCCCCAGGAGGTTGAGGGTGCGCCCGTCGGCCAGGACGTAGCCCTCGATGTTCTCCCGCCGGGTGTAATGGCGCACGGCCATGGCCCGGAGGCCCGCCGCGTCCACCTCCACGTCGAAGTGGCCGGCGTTGGCCAGGAGAACGTTGTCCTTCATCACGGCGAAATGGCGGGGGGTGATCACGTCCCGGCAGCCGGTGACGGTGACGAACACGTCCCCCAGGGGGGCCGCCTCGTCCATGGGCATGACCCGGAAGCCGTTCATGGTGGCGTCCAGCGCCTTGAAGGGGTCCACCTCCGTGACGATCACGTCGGCCCCCATGCCCCTGGCCCGCAGGGCCACGCCCTGGCCGCACCAGCCGTACCCCGCCACGACCACGGTCTTCCCCGCCACGACGAGGTTCGTGGTGTGCATGATCCCGTCCCAGACGCTCTGGCCGGTGCCGTATTTGTTGTCGTAGTAATGCTTGCTCTTGGCGTCGTTCACCGCCACCATGGGGCAGGGCAGGGCCCCCGCCTTCTCCCGGGCCTTCAGCCGCAGGATGCCGGTGGTGGTCTCCTCGCAGCCGCCCAGCAGCTCGGAGGCGCAGTCGGCGCAGTCCCCCGCCAGGAGGTCCACCAGGTCCCCCCCGTCGTCGATGATGACGTGGGGGCGGCATTTCAGCGTCTCCTTCAGCAGGGCGGTGTAGCCCTCCGCGTCCACGCCGTGGACGCCGAAGGTCTCGATGCCCAGGCTGGCCGCCCCGGCGGCCACGTCGTCCTGGGTGGAGAGGGGGTTGGAGCCGGTGAGGAATACCTCCGCCCCGCCCTTCTGCAGCACCAGGGCCAAATTGGCCGTTTTGGCCTCCAGGTGCACGGAGACCGCGATCCGCTTCCCCCGGAAGGGCTGCTCGGCCTCGAAGCGCCGCTCGATGCCGCCGAGGGCCGGCATGAAGGAACGCACCCAGTCGATCTTCCGGCGGCCGCTCTCCGCCAGGGACATGTCTTTTACGATACTCATGGTACCTCCTCTCAGGATCGGCAAAAAACAAAAAAACGCTTCGTCTTCCGACGGAGCGCAGCAGGGCTTTTCCCTTACCTTATCTTTCGTCACCGTCGGAATTGGCACCTTTCGCGGCCGGAGGCCGGGAGGTTGTCGTGGCTTCACAGGGCCGTTCCCTCCGCCACTCTTGATAAGGCTGTTCAGTTTTCGGCGGCTTGCGCCGCTATCAAGGAATTATAGCATATCCCTCCCGTTTGTCAACGGTTTTTTCTTGACATCGGCGGGATCCGCGCTATAATCTGAAAATGAAAATCAATTTCAATTTGTGAGGCGCAGCATGGCTTATCAGACGAGACAGGGAAAGCTCCTGCTGGACTATCTCCGCACCCAGGGGACGCGGCACGTTTCCGTGCCGGAGATCGCGGAGAGCCTGCCGGAGCGCATCGGCACCGCCACCATCTACCGGCAGCTGGACAAGCTGGCCGGGCAGGGCCTGGTGCAGAAATACGTGAACGACGGCGGGCCCGCCTGCTATCAGTATGTGCCGGAGGGGGGCGAGGCCTGCGCCCGCCACTTCCATCTGAAGTGCGCCTCCTGCGGCGCCCTCATCCACTTGGAATGCGGGGAGATGGACCGGCTGACGGAGCACATCTTCCGGGAGCACGGCTTCCGGACGGACCTGACGCGCTCCGCCTTCTACGGCGTCTGCGCCGACTGTCTGAAGAAGGAGGCGGCGGATCGATGAAAAGGCTCTGTGCGCTGCTGCTCCTTTTCTGCCTTCTGCCGGCCCTCGCCGCCTGCGGGACCCGGAAGACGCCGGAGGGCGAAAGGCTGCGGGTGGTGGTCTCCGCGTTCCCGGAATACGACCTGGCGAAGTCCGTCGGCGGCGGGCACGCGGAGGTGACCCTGCTGCTGAAGCCCGGCATGGAGCCCCACTCCTACGAGCCGACGCCCCAGGACATCCTCGCCATCCGCGGCGCGCAGCTCTTTATCTATGGCGGCGGCGAGAGCGACGTGTGGGTCGACCGGCTGCTGGAGGCGGGGGACCTGGGGGAGACGAAGGTCCTGGCCCTCATGGACCACGCCCTGCTGCGGAAGGAGGAGACCCAGGAATATATGACCGTGGAGGAAGCGGAGGAGGCGGGGGACGAATACGACGAGCACGTCTGGACCAGCCCCAAAAACATGATCCTCCTGACGGAGGCCGTGCGGGACGCCCTCACGGAGCTGGACCCGGCGAACGCGGAGGACTACAAAATGCTCTCCGACGGTTATATCGGGCAGCTGGAAGCCCTGGACGGGAGGCTGCGGGAGCTGGCGGAGACCTCGAAGCGGAAGCTGCTGGTCTTCGGGGACCGCTTCCCCTTCCTCTACCTCGTGCGGGAATACGGCCTCGAGTACGCCGCCGCCTTCCCCGGCTGCTCCGGGGAGACGGACGCGAACCCCGCCACCGTGGCCCACCTGATCGACACGGTGCGGGAGGCGGGCATCCCCGTCGTGTTCAAATGCGACCTCTCCGCCGGGAAGCTGGCGGACACCATAGCCGAGGCCGCGGGGGCGAAGGTCCTCACCCTGTATTCCGTCCACACCGTTTCCAAAGACGACTTCGATGCCGGGACGGGTTATCTCGCTCTCATGGAAAAAAACGCGGAAGCACTGAGGGAGGCGCTGAACTAGCATGGCACTGATCACCTGCCGGGACCTGTGTCTGGCCTACGAGGGGAAGACCGCCGTGGAGGGGCTCAGCTTCGACGTGCCCCCGGGGGACTACCTCTGCATCGTGGGGGAAAACGGCAGCGGCAAGAGCACCCTCATCAAGGCCCTGCTGGGCCTGAAAAAGCCCCGGAGCGGCAGCATCGCCTACGGCGACGGGCTGAACCGCCGGGAGATCGGCTACCTGCCCCAGCAGACCCCGGCCCAGAAGGACTTTCCCGCCTCCGTGCGGGAGGTGGTGCTCTCCGGCTGCCGGGCTTCCCCCTTCTTCGCCCCGGGGGAAAAGCGCCGGGCGGCGGAGAACATGGAAAAGCTGGGGCTGACGGAGCTGCAGGGGGCCTGCTACCGGGACCTCTCCGGAGGCCAGCAGCAGCGGGTGCTGCTGGCCCGGGCCCTCTGCGCCACGCGGAAGCTGCTGCTGCTGGACGAGCCCGTGACGGGGCTGGACCCCGCCGTCTCCGCGGAGCTCTACCGCATCATCCAGGACCTGAACGACGCGGGCGTGACCGTCGTCATGGTCTCCCACGACGTGGACTGCGCCATCGAGCGGGCCAAGACCATCCTGCACCTCCGGCGGGTCCCCCTGTTCTGGGGCCCCGCGGGGGAATACCGGCAGAGCGAGATCGGCCGCAGCTTCATGGCGGGCAGGCCGGAGGAGGGGGGCGGAGAGGCATGAGCGTCCTCCGGGAAATGCTGTCCTATTCCTTCCTGGTGCGGGCCCTCACGGTGGGGGTGCTGGTGAGCCTCTGCTCGGCCCTCCTGGGGGTCCCCCTGGTGCTGAAGCGCTACAGCATGATCGGCGACGGGCTGAGCCACGTGGGCTTCGGCGCCCTGGCCGCCGCGGCCGCCCTGAACGCCGCGCCCCTGGCGGTGGCCATCCCCGTCGTGGTGGCGGCCGCCTTCCTGCTCCTGCGCCTGAGCTCCGCCAGCCGCATCCGGGGCGACGCGGCCATCGCCATGATCTCCACCGGCGCCCTGGCCCTGGGCGTCATCATCATCTCCCTTTCCACGGGCATGAACACGGAGACGGGCAACTATCTTTTCGGCAGCATCCTCGCCATGTCCGAGGGGGACGTGCGTCTGAGCCTGGGGATCACGGCGGCGGTGCTGCTGCTGTTCGTCGTTTTCTACAATCCCATTTTCGCCGTCACCTTCGACGAGACCTTCGCCCGGGCCACCGGCACCCCCGCCGGGGCCTGCAACGCCCTGCTCAGCCTGCTGACGGCCCTCACCGTCGTGGTGGGCATGCGCATGATGGGCTCCCTGCTGATCTCCGGCCTCGTGATTTTTCCCGCCCTGAGCGCAATGCGCTTGTGCAGGCAATTCCGGCATGTTATAATCTGTGCGTCGGTGCTGTCGGTCTGCTGCTTTATTGTCGGCACCGTGATCTCCTACGCCCTGGCCATCCCCACGGGGGCCAGCGTCGTATGCGTGAACATTCTGGTCCTGCTGGGCTGCTACGGCCTGGGCAGGCTGAGGGAGCGTGGATAAGGGATGGGCGAAACGATCCTGGAGGTCAGCGGCCTCCGCCACACCATAGCCGGGAGACCGGTGCTGGACGGGCTCAGCCTCCGGCTGGAGGCCGGGCGGGTATACGCCCTGCTGGGGCCCCAGGACAGCGGCAAGACCACCCTGCTGCGCGTCCTGGGCGGGCTTGCGCCCCTGCAGGAGGGCTCCGCCGCGATCTGCGGCGAGGACGTCCGCTCCCCCGCCGCCCGCCGGGAGACCGGCATGCTGGTGGACGAGCCCGCCCTCTGGGGGGAGCTCAGCGTGGCGGGCAACCTGGAGCTGCAGGGCCGCATCCTGGGCAAAACGGACCGGAAGCGCATGGGCAGGCTCATGAAGGCGCTGGAGATCCTCCCCCGGGACACCGGGCGGCGGCGGGTTGGCTCCTGTCCGGAGAGCATCAAGATGCGCCTGGGGGCCGCCATGGCCCTGCTGGGCGAGCCCCGGCTCCTGCTGCTGGACGAGCTGTATTCCGGCCTGGACAGCGACGACGCCGTGCGCATGGACGCCCTCCTGGCCGGGGAGACGGCGGCGCGGCCCATGGCGGCCCTGCTCACGGGCAGCTTTCTCCCCCATCTCTGGGGTCCCGCCACGGACTTTCTCCTGATGAAAGGCGGCCGGATCCGGGCACACTACACGAAGGAAGAGCTGGCGGCGCGGCTGCCCGAGGGCTTCGGCGGCACGGAGCTGGCCGCCCTGCAGGAGACGCTGGAAAAGGAGGCTGCGGAATGACCGGACTGCTCAGAGGCGGGTTTTACCGTCTGACCCACAGCGCCGTCCTGCTCATCGCCCTGCTGGTGATCCTGGCGGCGGACGTATTCCTCAATTCCCGCTGCGACGTGACCTCCTCGAACATGCGGGAGCTGCCCATGCTCTGCACCATGAGCGAGTTTTCCGCCTACGCGGAGAGCTCCAACATGAGCGTGACCACCGCCACCGCCTTCTTCCGGAAGCGGGGCCAGCTGGAGAACTCCGACGCTGCGGACGTGATCGGCGTATTCCAGGATATCCACCCCTTCCAGTTCCGCTGGGTCCTGGCCGCCAAGCGGGGGATGCTGGCGATCCCCATCATCTTCGCCATCGTGTTCCTGGCCCTGGACTTCGACCGGCGCAGCTTCAATAACGCCCTCTACACCGGGTTTTCCCGAAATCAGGTATATTTCGCCAAGCTCATCCTGCTTTTCGTCTCCGGCTTCCTCGTTTCCCTCGTCGGCATCTGCGCCCTCACGGGGATCTACGCCGGGACCGTGTTCACCCGCCTGCCGGGGGGCTACGTCTGGTCCCGCCTGCTGGCCCACGCCCTGATGGACTGCGCCCTCATGGCCCCGCCCCTGCTGGCGGTCTGCCTCATCCGCAAAACGGTGATCTCCGGCGGCGTGATCATCGCCTACGACCTGCTGCTGCGCTTCACCGGCCTGGTGCAGACGGACATGGACCTCTGGGGACAGGGCGGGAGCCTGCTCCCGGTGGTGCTCCTCAGCCTCCTCTGCATCCTCCTCTGCGCCGCCGCGGGCTGGATCGGCTTCCGGAAGGCCCGGCTCCCCTGAGCGCCCGGTGAACAGAAAGGACTTAAACCCATGAAGACACTCGTTGCTGACAAGAACGCCCTCCGGGCGAACCTGAACGAGATCCGCTCCCGGGCCGGGAACGCCGACATCGTGGCGGATCTCAGCGCGGACGGGCAGGGCCTCGGGCTGCTGCGCATGGCCCGCTTCCTCGCCGACGAGGGCATCGGCCACTTCGCGGTGACGGAGACGAGGGACGCGCTGCAGCTCCGCCGGGGCGGCTTCCAGCAGGCCCACGTCCTGATGCTCCGCAGCATCACGGACGTGCGGGAGCTGCAGGACCTCATCGACAACAGCGTGACCTTCACCATCGGCTCCAACGAGGCGGGCATCGCCCTCAACGGGCTGGCCGGGGAGCTGCACACGGTGGCGGAGGCCCGCATCCGCATCGACACGGGCCTGGGGCAGTACGGCTTCCTTCCCTCGGAAACGGACAAGATGCTGAACCTCTACCGGCACATGCCGGGCCTGGCCATCACGGGCATGTACGCCCGCATGTCCGGGGTGAACCTGAAAAGCGCCGCGGAGGCCCAGTATCGGGCCTTCCTGGGGGCCGCGGAGGCCCTCCGGAGCCAGGGCGTGGACGTGGGGAACCTCATGGCGCTGGATTCCTGCAGCCTCTTCCGGCTGGACGCCGCCGGGCAGGGCTCGGTGCTGGTGGGCTCCGCCCTCATCGGCCGCACGCCGGTGAAGACCGGGGCGGGACTGACGAAGGTGGGCAGCATCGAAGCCACCCTGGAGGAGATCAAGTGGCTGCCGGAGGGCAGCGTGATCGGCCTGGGGAAGGGCAGGACCCTGAAAAAGCCCACCCGGGTGGCCGTGCTGGACCTGGGCTGGGCCAACGGCGTCGGCATCCTCCGCCGCACCGAGCGGCAGGAGCTGCCCCTGCTGAAGCGGCTGCGGGGCCTCCTGGAGCCGGGGGACCGCTTCGAGCCGGTGGTGAAGGTCGCCGGGAAGCGGGTGCCCGTGCTGGGGCAGACGGGGATGACCGCCCTCACCCTGGACGTGACGAAATGCGAATGCGCCCCCAGGGACATGGCCGTGCTGGACGCGGACCCCCGGATGGTGCGCTTCCTGCCCGTGGAGATGCGGGAATGAACGTGATAAAAAAGCTCTCCCCCCACGTGGCCGACCTGATCGCCGCCGGGGAGGTGGTGGAGCGCCCGGCCTCCGTCGTGAAGGAGCTGCTGGAAAACAGCTTCGACGCCGGGGCGAAAAAGGTGACCGTGGAGATCCAGCGGGGCGGCATGGGCCTCATCCGCGTGACGGACGACGGCTGCGGCATGTCCCCGGAGGACGCCGGGACCTGCTTCCTTCGCCACGCCACCAGCAAGCTGCGGGACGAATACGGGCTGGAGGCCATCGGCACCCTGGGCTTCCGGGGCGAGGCCCTGGCGGCCATCGCCGCCGTCAGCCGCGTGCAGCTGCTGACGAGGGAAAGGGGCGCCCCGGAGGGGGTATCCCTCCTGCTGGAGGGGGGCGAGGAGCTGGGCCGGGATCCCGCGGGCTGCCCCGAGGGCACCACCATCGTGGTGCGCGACCTCTTTTACAACACGCCCGCCCGGCTGAAATTCATGAAAAAGGATTCGGCGGAGGCCGCCGGCGTCGGCGCCGCCGTCGTCCGCTGCGCCCTGAGCCATCCGGAGGTCTCCCTCCGCTACCTGCGGGACGGGAAGGAGGAATTCCACACCGCCGGAGACGGGCGGAAGGACGCCTGCATCTACACGGTGCTGGGCCGGGACTTCGCGAAAACCATGCTCCCCGCCGCCGGCAGCGGCGAAAGCCTGCGCGTGGAGGGCTACGTCTCGCCCCCGGCCAACGCCCGGGGGAACCGCAGCGCCCAGTATTTCTTCCGCAACGGCCGCTGCATCCGCTCCCAGCTCCTTCATGCCCCCCTGGAGCAGGCCTACCGGAATTCCCTCTTCACCGGACGCTTCCCCGCCTGCGTGCTCTTCCTCACCATGAAGCCCAACCTGGTGGACGTGAACGTCCACCCCGCCAAGACGGAGGTCCGCTTCCTGCAGGAGCGGGCGGTGTTCGACGCGGTGTACCGCACGGTGCTGGCCGCCCTCCGGGGCGAGGAGACCCTGCCCGAGCTCCGGCTGGAGCAGACGCGGGAGCAGGCGGAAACGCCCCCGGGACGGACCGATCCCCCGGCGGAGACGCCCCGGCGGGCGGAAGCCGCTCCGGCTCCGGCCGTGCGAAGCCGGGAGACCCTTCCCGCCAACATGCCGGAGATCGTGGAGCAGCTGGTGTTCCGCGGCTCCCGCACCCCCTACAACGCGCCGCCGGGCGAGTCGGAGCCGCCGCCGGAGCCGAAGCGCGGCTCCTACGAGCTTCCGGAAGCGCCGGTGGAAGCGGAAAAGGCAAAGCCGGCCGCGCCGGAACCGGCGGCTTCGAAACCGGAGACCGCGCCGGGCGCTCCCCTGCCCCCCTACCGCATCCTGGGGGAGGTCTTCGCCGAATACATCCTGGTGGAAAGCGGGGAGGAGCTCATCCTCATCGACAAGCACGCCGCCCACGAGCGCATGCTGTTCGACCGGCTGCAGAAGCAGGACCGGCCGGAGGCCGGACAGGTCCTCCTGAGCCCCCAGGTCTGCGGCCTGGAGCCGGAGGCCAAGGCCCTGCTGCTGGAAAACCTGCCCCTCCTCCGCGAGCTGGGCGTGGAGGCGGAGGACTTCGGCGGCGGGGCAGTGATGGTCCGGCAGCTGCCCCTGGGCTTCGCGCCGGAGGAGGCGGAGGGCCTGCTGACGGAGCTGGCCGCCGCCCTGCAGCTGGGACGGAGGCCCGGCACCCTGGGCGTGCGGGACGAGACCCTGGCGGCCATGGCCTGCAAGGCCGCCGTCAAGGCCGGGACGCCCTCCGAGCCCCGGGAGTGGACGCCGGTGGCGGAGGCGGTGCTCCGGGGCGAGGTGAAATACTGCCCCCACGGCCGGCCCGTCACCCTGCGCCTCACGAAGAAGCAGCTGGACCGGAATTTCAGACGAACATAAGCCCGGCGTCCCCGCCTTCCCGGGGCTGCCGGGAGGAAAAAAGGGGGGGACCTCCGTGTCCGCCAGAAGCATCGCCCTCATCGCCATGGCGGCGGTGATCATCTGCGTATGCAGCTGGATCACCGTGCCCTTCACCGTGCCCTTCACCATGCAGACCTTCGCCGTGGCCTGCGCCCTTCTGCTGCTGGGAGGCAGGCGGGGCCTCGCGGCCATCGGCCTCTACGTCCTGCTGGGCATCGTGGGCCTGCCGGTGTTCTCCGGCTTCCGGGGCGGGCTCGGCCATCTGCTGGGGCCCACGGGGGGCTATATCCTGGGCTTTCTTTTCACCGGCCTGGCCTTTCTCCTGCTGGAGCCGGTACTGCCGGAGAAGCCCTATGTCCTGCGCATCCTCCTGCTGGAATGCTGCCTGCTCCCCTGCTACCTCGTCGGCACCCTCTGGTTCACGGCCGTCAGCCGCACGAAGGGCGGGGGGACGGGCTTTCTCACCGCGCTGACCCTCTGCGTCCTGCCCTATCTCCTGCCGGACCTGGCGAAGCTGATCCTGGCGGAGCGGGTCGCCCATCGCGTTCTGAAGCGGCTCCCGGAGCTGCGGGAATGAAGGTATAGACCGAAAAACACGGCGGGCAGCCGAAGCTGTCCGCCGTATTCTTATATGTGCGGGTTCAAAGCTCTTCCTCGCCGTAATCCTCGGTCTCCTCGTCCGGCTCCGGCTCGGGTTCCGGCTCAGGCTCGGGTTCTTCGTCCGGCTCTTCGTCCGGCGCGTTTTCGTCTTCTTCAGCGGGGCCTTCCTCGGTCTCGCCCTCCGGCTCCGGTTCGGGCTCGGTCCCGTCCCCTTCGTCCTCGTCGTCCCACTCGTATTCGTCTTCCCAATCGTCCTCGTCGTCCCACTCGTACTCGTCCTCGTCATCCGGTTCGGGTTCGGGCTCCGGCTCGGGTTCCGGCTCCGGCGTTTCCTCCGGCCCGGGGGTCTCCTCGGGCTTGTCCGGCGCCTCCGGTTCTTCCGTCTCCTCCGGCTTGTCCGGCGCTTGGGGCTCTTCCGTCTCCTGGGGCTCGGGGGTCGGCTCCGGCGTAGGCTCGGGGGTCGGCTCCGGCGTGGGTTCCGGGGTCGGTTCGGGCGTCGGTTCCTCCGTGGGCTCCGGCGTGG
>JAEEGL013555254.1_pt1 | contig 10999 bp, 9 predicted proteins | sample 9134231 | NCBI WGS metagenome assembly JAEEGL01 (sample SAMN16246548, study PRJNA631951) | gut metagenome | biome: gut microbiome; feature: rumen; material: fiber-attached | host: Bos | place: Iran: Karaj | collected 2018-10 | reverse complement strand
GTGGCTGGGTGTTGACCCCACGATCATCCGGATTGCCTGGGCTGTCCTGGCCTGCGGCTGGGGAACCGGCATCCTGCTCTACTTCATTTGCGCGTTCGTGCTGCCGGAGGAATGACAAACACAGCATGGATCCCGGTGATCAGTCCTGCTCTTCGGAGCAGGGCTTTTTTTTGCCTCTTCGCCCGTTTCTGCAGCGTTGGTTCTGTTGACAGGAATACGGAGTGTTGCATAATATGTATATACCATATAAACGGGCTATATTCCGGAGGCATGCGGATCAGAACAAGCAATGCCGAGACGCCCGGATATGTTTACTGCGAACAACTGCGGATCGTTGACCTGAATACAAGGCAGTTTTCCAGAACAGGTTTCATTCCCCTGCAGGAACTGATGGACATCATGGATGCCATTCAGAGTATCTTTGACTATGTGTAGAAATCCTGTCGGATGGAGCGAGGAACAGAGAATAAGGAGTGGAAAGCAAATCATGAAGCTCAGGAAACTGCCGTATCACCTGACCGTATGCAAGGTGGAGAGCTTATCGGCAATCGACCTGGCATCTGAATTCTTTTTCATCGGCAGGACGGATGAGGAGATTTCCCTCGTGTGCCGGACAGAGGACACTCCGGTCCATACCACGGAACGGGATGACGACTGGTGCGGGTTTCGCATCGAGGGCGTGCTGGATTTCTCACTGATCGGGATCCTGTCGAAATTGTCCGCTGTCCTGGCGGAAAACGGGATCGGCATCTTTGCGGTGTCAACCTATAACACGGATTATATCCTCGTAAAGGCAGAGAATTTCGACCGGGCGACAGCTGCTTTGGCGGAAGCCGGATATGAAGTGGCGGGTGAGGGACCGATGATGATCCGGCGGGCAAGAGAAGAAGATGTTATGCAAATCGCTGAAATTCTGGTGGAAGACTGGCAAACGGCATACAGGGGAATCATGGATGATGACTTCCTCGATTCACTGAATCCGGGGCAAAGATATCAGATCGAGATCAGGCGATACGAGAAATACACCGTTGCCGTTGAAAATGACGAGGTTCTGGGTTATGCATGGAACGAGATAACTGAGGATGAGGCAGCTGACTGCGAAATCATCGCCCTGTATGTCAGGTACTCGAAGCGGAACCGCGGAATCGGCAAAGCTTTGATGCAGAATTCGATGGAAAGCTTCAGGAAAGCTGGAAAAAAATCGATGATTGTCTGGTGCCTCAGGGATAATCATGAATCGCGGAAATTCTATGAAAAAATGGGCGGGAAAGCATACAAAGACGGCACGCACAGATGGGGTGACCGGGATTACGGGATGATTGCTTATCTTTATTCATTGGATTGATAAGAAGATTGAACGGCAGCAACGCATTTGCTATAATGACAGCAGAGGCCTGACCGGCAATAACAGGAATGTTCTTCCATTTTTTTCGTTATATCATCCTGATGGATATGGGAGATTCTCATGAAAAAGGTTCTGTATGTCCTGAATGACTGTATGCGCAAATTCAGTTACGAGCGCGTTACCGGCCTGTACCGTTGCCTTGAGAAAGCAGGCGAATCCTTTAATCTTTATGTTCTCCGGACGGATGCGTATTCCGGTTACGACGCGGAACACAACCGGGGGGAATACAGCATCTGCCGTCTGCCTGACTACGATGAGTATGACGGCATCATCCTGGACATCAACAGTGTTTTCAGCGAGAATTCGGGCAAGTATCTCCAGGACCTGCAGGATGCTGCCAGGGCTTCTGCCGCCTCCGGAAGGCCGGTGATCTCCATTGCCAACCGGATTCCCGGTCTTCATTATGTCGGAATCGACAATTATGATGCGATGGGTTCTGTCATCCGGCATCTTCATCTTCACCACGGGCTCACCGACTTCTGGTTTGCTCTTGGCCCGAATGACAATTATGAAAACCAGACCCGTGAAAGGAGCCTTCGGGATTATTGCGCTGCCTCCGGCCTTCCCTGCGGAGAGGATCGGTTCTATTCTGAAAGCTTTATTATCGAATGCGGCATTCATGCGTTCAAGGAGCTGTATTCCAGGCATGGCGGCCGGCTGCCACAGGCAGTGATCTGCGCAAATGATCATATCGCCATGGGTGTATGCCACGCGGCGAAAGCCGCGGGCTTCAGCGTTCCCGAGGATTTTCTTGTGACTGGTTTTGACAATACCGACCGCGCCGCGTCCTTCTCTCCGGCCATCACCTCTGTGGACCAGCAATGCTGGAACACGGGAGAAGCGGTGACGTCGGCGCTGCGCCGGCTCTGGAAAGGTGAATCCATTGCCGGGCAGATTACGACCCCGACCCGGCTGGTTCTCCGCAAAAGTACGGAGGGAACTTCTTTTTCCGATACGGATCTCCTGCGGGAGACCTCGGATTTCATCGGCAGCGCCTCCAGCGATACCGATTTCAATTACAAGATGAGCGCCATGCAATACCGTCTACCCGCCTGCAAATCGATCGAAGAAATCTGCGAAGCGTTGATCGACTGCATCGCTGTGCTGAACTGCGACGGCATCGACCTGGTCATGGACAGCAGGATTTTTGATCTGGACCGCGTGCTTTCCTTCCGGAATAAAACCGGTCAGATGATGGATATCTCCAGCAGCCTGTCTGTCGACGGCTACCCGGATTCCCTGGAGCTGGTTTTTCACTGGGAAAAGGGCATGGATCCCGTCTTCCCCCGCCAGAAGATCGGCAACAGGCTGTCTTCCCTGCCGTATCAAGGTGCTGGTGCCAATTATCTGTTTTCACCTCTGCATTTTATGGAGCATACCGTCGGCTACCTCTGTATCCGCAACTGCCTGGATCTCCTCCGGATCAAGGGCGTATCCGTAACCGTCAGCACACTGACCATGGCGCTGCGCACTTTTTTCACTTCCCGCAGCCTCTCCTACATCAACCATGTGCTTGCCGGCGTCTCCATGAAAGACGGCCTGACCGGGCTGTATAACCGTCTCGGATATTATGAGCTTGCCATCCCCCTCTACCGGGAGCTTTCAGCACGCGGCGGGAAACTGGGAATTCTTTTCATTGACCTGGATCGCCTAAAGTACCTGAACGATCGCTATGGCCATGCCACGGGCGATCTTGCCATACGCTGTGTTGCGGATGCCATCCTGCATGGGATTCCACAGGGGGCCATTCCTGTGCGTTACGGCGGCGATGAGTTCCTGGTTCTCCTGCCGGATATCGGACCGGAAGCCCTTCGGGCCATTCCGGAATCCCTCGCATCCTCCATTCCCGAGCGTTCGGAAGAACTCGGCTTGCCGGAGCTGCCCGGGATCAGTACCGGCTTCGTTCTCGCGGAAGCATGCAGCAGCAAATCGCTTGAAGATTATATAACGGAAGCAGACGTGCTGATGTACAGGGAGAAGAAAGCGAAGAAAGCCCTTCGTCGGGATGAATGATCTCCGGGTTGGAGTGATGAAGGAAGCGGAATGGTTTGATATCTCCTGGCAGGAATGGTTTGAAACGAAACATGAATTCGGAATCCGCGACAAGAAATTCCTTCGTAAAGGGCTGGATTAAATCCTGAACTTTATTCTGATCTATGTCAGGATAAAATGACAGGACAGACGATCAGTTGGCAAATCGGGATTTGTTGCATATTTTGTAACGACAGGAGATAAAACGAATGCAGATCGGCAGTTTAAATGATTCAGCTGCGGTGAAAGCTCAGTACGCTGTACCGAAGGGGCTGGAAATACGACTGACGTTTCACAAAAAGTATTCTACGAACAAACAGGGCTATAACGTCTGGCTCGTATCCAATTATGATATCCGTGACGGGATGACGGTTTTGGAAATCGGATGCGGTACCGGGAGCATATGGATCGGTCATGAGAATATCGTATCGGGATGCGGGAAGCTTATACTTACAGATCTTTCGGAAGGCATGCTTGAAATTGCGGAAAAGAATCTTGGAAAGCATGAGAATATCGAATATCAGAAAGCGGATATTCAGGACCTTCCTTTTTTGAATGACACTTTTGATATTGTGATTGCCAATTCCATGCTTTATCATGTTCCGGATATCGGAAAGGGACTCCGGGAAGTACGAAGAGTGCTGAAAGCAGGAGGCATATTTTATTGCGCCACATTTGGGGAGAACAACTTTACTGACAGGCTCGCCGAGTGGTTCAAGCTCAGCGGAGAGGATTTCAAGCCGAATCACAGTTTCACGATGCAGAATGGAAAGGGAATACTCAGCAGATTCTTTGAGGATATCACACCCTTATTCTATGAGGATTCCTTTCACATTACCGAAACGGAAGATCTTGTGGAGTATTTGCGAAGCCTTGCTTCGTTCAAAACAGTCACAGATCTTCCGGTTCAAAAGATAAGGGATATTCTGAAGGAGCACGCAGCTGACGGAAGTATTGATCTGCATAAGGAATACGGTATGTTTATCTGCAGATGAATTCCGGTATGCCGGATACCTGATTGGAAAAGAAACCCTCGGAATAACTATTTTTTTCAAGGAGTACAGGAATGAAACCGCAACTCATTGACCGGTTTCCGGGAATAAGCTGTGCCTGGGCGGATGCGGCGGGAAAAGAAACAACGGAATGTCGTGGCTTTTCCGACAAGGAGAGCCATGCTCCCGTGAATGAAAAAACCATGTTTCCGGCATGTTCCATTTCCAAATTCATTACCGCAATCTGCATCATGAAGCTGCAGGAACAGGAACTGATCGATATTGATACGCCGGCCAACCGGTTCCTGCGGCAGTGGAAACTGCTGACTGCGGACGGGGCTGAAAGCGATGCCGCCATCCGGCTCATCCTGTGCCATACCGCCGGGATCGTAGATGGAGAAGATTCATTCTATGGGCTTCGGATGAGTGATCCGGAGATCAGCCTGTTGGATATTCTGGAAGGAAGAACATCTTACAACCGACGGCCGGTACGGACTGAAAAACCCCGGGGAACAGCCTTCGAGTATTCGGATGCCGGATACTGCGTTCTGCAGCTGCTGATGGAGGATGTTACGCAGAAAGCTTTTGATGAGAGTGTCCGGGAGATTCTATTTGATCCGCTGGGTTTAAGCAGTACTTTTTTCGCAACACCCGGCAATATCGCCCGCTTTGAAAACCGCATGGCGACAGGATATGACGACAATGGCATGCCCGTTCCGGGAAGGTTCCCCAGGGTTCCCGATCTGGCGGCATCCGGGCTGTGGAGCACACCGAAAGAACTGCTTTCAATAGCAGATGAATACCTAAAGGCGCTTCGTGGTGAAAGTTCATTCCTGCGGGCGGAATCGGCCCGGGAGATGGCAAAACCGGCGAAGAATTTCCCCTGGACAGGACTTGGAATATTCAACAGCGGAGAAAACATACTGAGTTCATCAGGTTGGGGAGAAAACGGTCAGTGCATGATGAAAATGAACTGTCGTACCAGGGAAATCTCTGTTGTTATGACCAACCGGAACCCGGGTGTTGATCAGGCGGAATCCGGAATCGAAGGGCTGGTGGACAGCAAGTTTGCAGTTCGGTAATCCGTCGTTATCAGGCTTTCTGTTGCAGCATCGATATGGGTGAAAAAAGGAGACCAAATTATGTTGATGTTTTCTGCCCGCTCGGATCGTAACAATCCCGAGTATACTGCTCCGGAGGAACAGCATCTGGCAGTCGGCTGTGTGATCCTGCAGGGAGACGGCTCTGCGGATTCTCCGCTCCTGCATGAAGTGACGATCCGCAATGACGGTGAATTCTCCTGGAACGGGATTATCAGGTTGGATCTGTCCTTTGATGCCCTCTCTCCCCGTTTCTTCATGCCGGGGTTCATGTATGGAACAAACCGCGGGGACGCACCCTTGCAGACAGGCAGTAAAGCGCCCCGCCTGAGAAAAGGCAGCCCGGACTTTCCCGCCTCTGCCTGGTGGATGACCCGGAGTGACAGACTGTCCCATCCGGCAGTATTTGCTTTTGCCGGAAACAGGATCACAGGATTGTGCGCGTCGCCTTATTTTTTAAGAGCAGACGGACGGATCACCCCATGGGTTCCGGGTGTGTCCGGCGACTGGCTGCAGTATGCCGGTTTCGGTTGTGATCTGGACAGAGGGCTGATCAGTTACACCCTGGGCTATGAAAACGCTCCCTGGTTTTTCCTGGATTCCCATCATTATGATCCCCGTGCATCATTGGCCGGGAATTGCTTCTGTTTGGAGCCGGGGGAAGAAGTATGCTTCACAGTGGCGGAGTTTTCCTATCCGGCAGAGAATGAAACAGGGCTGAATGCAGCCATCCGGAAGGTCTACAGCCTGTATCATGAGCCGCCGCGCCGCTGCCAGTCGATGGAATCTGCCGTCCGCACGATCGCAGAAGCTGTCGGAAGCACTGCCTGGCTGCCGCAGTATCAGGCTTATGCGGGTTTTGTGTTTGACAAACCGGACAGCCAGGAAGTACGCCTCATTCCCTCCATCTCCTGGACGAACGGTCTCGCTGTCGCCGTTCCAATGCTGGAAGCGGCTCTCCGCCTGCACCGAGGAGATCTCAGGGATCAGGCACTTCAGTGTATCGATCACATCGTGCAAACAAGTATCAATCCGCAAAACGGTCTTCCTTTCACCGCTGAGATTGACGGGATATGGTGCAACCGGGGCTGGTGGTATGACGCACAGCCCGTACCCGGGCATGCCGCTTATCTGGTCGGCCAGGCGGTTTATCTGATCCTGAAAGCCTGTATGTTTGAGGAACGGATTTCCGGAGAAAAGCACGGAGACTGGCTGGAATATGCCCGGAAAGTGCTCTTTGTCACGGAACAAAGCAGGAACAGGGACGGAGAATACCCCTATATCTTTTCTGAAACAACCGGCGCGGGACTGTGTTACGATTCTCTTTCCGGCGCATGGTGTATGGCAGCCGCTTCCCTGTATTGTGCGCTGAGCGGAGATACCGCCCGGCTGGCAGACCTTCTAAACAGTGAGCAGTATTATTACCGTACCTTTGTCTCCCGTATGGAATGTTACGGGGGCCCGCTTGATATCGACAAACAGACGGACTCGGAAGGGGTCCTGGCCTATATCCGGGCAGTCCGCTGGCTGCATGAGATCACCCGGGAGCCGGATCTTCTGAACCATTTACGGGATGCGCTCGAGTATGAATTCACATTCAAGTTCTGCTACAATTCGCCGATTAAAGTGCCGCCCCTGAGCAAAGTCGGCTGGTCCAGCTGCGGCGGAAGCATTACCTCCGTATGCAATCCCCATATTCATCCCATGTCCAGTTCCGTGATTGACGAACTTCTCTATTATGTCAGCCAGACAGATGATGATTATATCCGGAACAGGCTGGAGGACACAGTCCTTTGGAGCTGTCAGGTCAGCAACACCTGGGACGGGGAGTACGACTACGGAAAAACCGGATGGATGAGTGAGCGCTTCTGTCACAGCGAAGGCCTCCTGACGGAAACCTATCCGGACGGTTCTCCGGCAAGCACATGGTTTGCTTTGATGCCCTGGGCATGCGGCTGCATTCTGGAAGGGCTGGCAGGGGAATACTGGAACCGCTGACTGAGTTTGAAGGAACCGGGAGATAGCAGAATGAACAGACTGGAAAGAATGGAAGATTTCTTTGCCGCCCGGGTTAAAGGCTATGACGATCATATGAGAACCAATATTGAAGGTTCTTCGGAGTTCTATGCTTATACCGCCTCCCTTCTTCCCAAAGAACCGAACAGCAAGGTGCTGGATCTGGGGTGCGGAACCGGCCTTGAACTGGAGGAATATTTTAAACTGAATCCTTGCACGGAAACGACAGGCATTGATCTGTCGGAGGACATGCTGAATGCTTTGAAAGCCAAATTCCCGGGAAAGCATCTGACGCTGATTCACGGATCCTATTTTGACGTACCGCTCGGAGATCGGATCTACGATGCGGCTGTATCGGTGGAATCACTGCATCATTTTTCTGCTGAAATGAAAATGCCCCTGTATAAAAAGCTTTACGCGTCACTGAAGGATCATGGCATATTTGTCCTGACGGATTACTTTGCTGAATCAGAAGAACGGGAGAAAGAATATTCTGAGGAACTTGCCCGGATAAAGAGAGAACAGGAGCTTTCAGGTGATACCTTCTATCATTACGATACACCGCTGCTGGTGGATCATGAGATGGATATCCTTTGCCGGGCAGGATTCTCTGATGTCCGAATCATGAAAAAGTGGGGCGAAAGTACCTGCACGGTGCTTTCAGCCAAACAGCATTGAAAAAAGGCGGCGCTGTTTCCGGCACCGTCTTTCCTGAAAGCCATTTCCGTTATTCAGGCTTGTTCGGATTCTCCACATGAATGACGGGAATATCCTCCTTCTCATGCTTTTCCAGATCCTCCACGATTTCATCCACGGTGTTCTCGGCAGGATGCTCACCGGAAGCTGCTTCATCGGGCTCGTTTTCTTTCTCCGGAGGGCAATCCTCCGGATCATCCGCAGACAGAGCGTCCCATGCCTTGTCCATTTCTTCTTTGACCGTCTTCGCAGCAGTGCTTGCCGTTTCGGCAACCGTATTTGCGACCTTCCGAACCTTTTCTCCGACATCGACTCCCTTGCCGTTCGCGTTCACCAGATGGATGTTGCATCCCAGGAGGGAAGCCGCAACGGTTCCGATGATACTCGCTTTGGGTGCGATGAGCGCACCGGGCAGAGCAAGGATTCCGGGGAAGTTGACGATTTCCCTGCCGTCCTTTTCGATCTTGACACGATAGCTGGTCAGTTCATCAAAAATGTTCTTTGCCATGTTCTTGTCCTCCTGCAAGTTCGTTCGAGTGTTACCTTACCACTCATCAGTTAGACGGGGTGATTCGCATTTCGTTACAGGATTTTTCAGTTATTCGTCCGGTATTTTTCTTCCGTCCTTTACGCATTTCGGCCGGTTCCCTGACCGTAACTGTATATTACACCGTGGAGCGGTTTATTGCCAACAGAGCCATCTCGTAAACCATCCCCATCTGTGGTAAACTCATACTGTCCGAATAGCGGACTGCTGCATTCACGGCAGGTGAAAATTGTAATGTTGGCGGGCAGGAGTTTTCCCGCACGGTGCCGTATTGATGAGAACGGGAACGCACAGTTTATTTCAATGGATGTGAGGATGATCGGAGGGAATCAATATGCAGTACCGCAGGGACAGGTACGGTCGGGAACTGTCTGTTCTGGGATTCGGCTGTATGCGCTTTACAAGGAAGGGAAGCGCCATCGATCAGGAGAAGGCGGAACGGGAGATCATGGAAGCCTTCCGGGCAGGTGTAAACTATTATGACACTGCCTATATCTATCCCGGGAGCGAGGCTCTTCTGGGCGCTGTCCTGGAGCGGAACAGGATCCGGGATCAGGTATATATCGCGACAAAACTTCCACAGTATCTGGTCCGCAGTCTGTCCGGCGCGGAAAACTATTTTCAGGAAGAACTTGAACGACTCCGGACGGATCATGTTGATTACTACCTGATGCATATGCTGACGGACCTTGCTCAGTGGGAGCGGCTGAAGCAGCTTGGCATAATGGAATGGATTCAGGAAAAGAAAGCGACAGGAGCGATCCGGAACATCGGGTTTTCTTTTCATGGAAACACGGAGAATTTCCTGAAAATCCTGGATGACTATGACTGGGATTTCTGCCAGATCCAGTATAACTATCTGGACGAGACTACCCAGGCAGGCGTCAGGGGGTTGAAAGCAGCGGCGGCCAAAGGTATCCCGGTCATCATCATGGAGCCTCTCCGGGGCGGTAAGCTGGTAAACCTGCTGCCTGCTGACGCGCGGAAAGCCATCGCGGATAACGAACGGCATTGGACCCCTGCTGCCTGGGCATTCAGGTGGCTGCTTAACCAGCCGGAAGTCACGGTGGTTTTATCCGGCATGAACTCCCTGGAGATGGTCGGTGAAAACATCCAAACCGCAAGTGCCGCATACCCGGGAGACCTGAACGAACAGGACTTTGCTCTTCTGGAAACGGTGAAAGCATCGATCCGCGCAGGGGAAAAGGTCGGCTGCACGGCATGCCGCTACTGTATGCCCTGTCCGCAGGGCGTTGATATTCCGGGGATTTTTCGCTGCTACAATGCCATGTATTCTGAAGGGAAAAAAGATGGACGTTTTCAGTTTGCCCAGACGGTCGGCATGACCCGGCAACCGGCTTTTGCCACGCAGTGTATCGGATGCGGCAAGTGCGAAAAGCACTGTCCGCAGAGCATCCCCATCAGGGAAAAACTGAAAGAAGCGGACCGGGCACTCCGCCCCCTGCCGTATAAGATTGGCATCAATGTGGCAAGGGCGTTTATGCTCCGGAAAAGCAGAAAACGGAAAGATCAGAATAATTAATGCAAAGAAATGGGAATGTTTGGAGAAGGTTTTCGTCTGTATTTGATGCGGTAACCGACGGATTGGAGGAATTACGATGAAAACGAAACTGCTTTGCCTGATACTGTCGATTTGTCTGCTGTTCTCTGTCGGTGCTTTTGCTGAAAGCAACGGGGATGACACGCTTGAGATCATGCTGTCCGCCATGACGCTGCGGGAAAAGGTCGCACAGATGATGATCGCATCTTTCCGCGTCTGGCAGGAAGTGCCGGAGACCGAAAACGGGGAGCAGCCCGCGGAAGAATCACCCAAAACGAATATTACGGAGCTGAACGATGAGATCCGGGAAATGATCGCCCGGGACCATTTCGGCGGGATTCTCCTGTTCGGGGAGAACTTCGTGGATCCGGAGCAATCGCTGCGGCTTGTATCGGATCTGCAGACAACCAATCGAAACGGCGGCGGGATTCCCCAGCTGATCTTTGTTGACCAGGAGGGCGGAAATGTCAACCGGGTTCCTTACAGCACCATTGGTGTCAGCAATATGGCGCTGGGCGCTTCCGGAGATCCGGAAAACGCCCGGAAGATGGCTCGTATCCATGGAGAAGAGATCGCTCTGCTGGGTATCCACACGAATTTTGCCCCGGTAGTGGACGTCAATAACAACGCGGCCAATCCGGTGATCGGAGT
>JAEEGL012956500.1_pt1 | contig 10999 bp, 13 predicted proteins | sample 9134231 | NCBI WGS metagenome assembly JAEEGL01 (sample SAMN16246548, study PRJNA631951) | gut metagenome | biome: gut microbiome; feature: rumen; material: fiber-attached | host: Bos | place: Iran: Karaj | collected 2018-10 | reverse complement strand
TTGATCAGATATACGAAAGTGTTCGTATCAAGCATATATCTCATAGGCTTTCCCGTTCCTGAGAACCCTGATCTTCCCTGTCAACTTCGAAAACATCGTCCGAAAACATATTCAGGGCTTTCATAAACATATCCCACTTATCACCCTTGGGAGACAATACTACGATGTCGCCGACCTTACCGATCATAACTTCATCGCCTTCAAACCTGAATTCCTTGGGTAATCTGACAGCCTGGCTTCTTCCGTTTTCAAATAATTTCGCAGTCATCATAATAGTCACCTGCCTTTTGACTACAATATATATCAGGATATATATCGTGTCAAGCCCATACTTTGCTGACTTTGCAGGCTAATATTATATTATGTGAATATCATCTTTCTGGAGGCTATCTTTATCTCATCGCCTTTGGACAGCTTCTTCTGTTCATAGGGCTTCAGCCTGACCCCGTTCTTGAAGGTTCCGTTGGTGGAGTTCAGGTCCTCTATATAATAATCCTCATCCTTAAGGAAGATCCGGGCATGCATCCTGCTTATCTCCTTCCCGTCTATGACAAAGTCCGCATCCTCTCCTTTCTTACCTATCACAATGCTTTCGCCGCTTAAGACGCACAGACACTTTCCGTCATCGGAATTAAGCCTTCTTTTCCCGTCATCGGCCGACAGGTCCACAAATACCGTACCCTCCGGATCGGCGTCCTGGGCCGTCTCGGCATCGCTGTACTTCATCTCCTCAGCTACAACCGGCTCGGGCGCAGTTTCAAACTCATATTCCTTCCGAAGCTTCCTGTCTTTTCCGCGTATTTTGGAAAAAAACGAAATGATTCCTCCGCTCCTTGTTTCCTCTTCGCGCATCTCCGACACATCCCTGCGTTTTTCCTCCGGCCGGAGGGTAACGGGCCGGTCCCAGAAATTGCTGAATCCGTCACCTATCGCCTCCGAACAGGAGTATATGCTCTTCATATCCCCGCTTCGGTCCTCCCCGGCAGAATTCTTCACGGAGATGTCTTTTTCTTCCGGAATATCTGTATGCTTTGTCTCTGTTTCGGATTTCTTAAGCTCCTCGATATCCGAATAGATCTTCCCGTCTACGTAGGCATCTCCGCCGGATTTGTATTGCTCGGCGACCATATATACACATCTGACCAGCTCCTCGTCACTGTAATCCACATGTCCGACAATAAAATCCATCATCTCGGAAAATCCGTTATCTTCGTCAAGGTACGGAACATACAGATATCCGAAGCTGCCCGATTTAAGGTCCTGGTAAACATTTCCGGGATTCCATATCAGATTCGAGGTATCAAGAAGGAATCTCACTGCCTCGCTTCGTATCCTCTTCATCGAAGAAAAAAAGGAGATCACCCAGTTTCTGTCCAGGGGCTTTTTGGAATACAAGGTGCTTATATTCTGTCTGGATGTAATATCGTAATACATATATGCGTCCGAATCGATATATCTTATCTCAAAGGGAAGAAATCCCGTTATCCCTCCCCTTTTCATGATGCAGTACTGGTATTTGCGTTCATCCGGCAGGGAAAGTTCCCTTATCCGGACATAATTGTTCTTAAGACCCCTGACATATTCGCTGACGATCATCTTAGCTCCTCTCTGTTTGGATCATTCCTCACTCAATGATGACGATATATTTTCCCCGGCACCCGGTGCCTTTCTGTATGTCCTGATAACGAACACCTCCGGGAAGACCGTTCTTGCCCTCTCCGTCTCCGCGGACAGAGTATCCGGAACGTCCCACAATCCCGCTATGTCCGCGATCTGTCCGCTGCTGCCGGTGACAGTGCAGGAGATACTGTCCCCCCTGCACACCGCGGATACTTCCCCGAAATTCCACGCAATATACGAATCCTTATATCTTCCCTGTATCTGTTCGATGATGTAGGAGGCCCTTTCTTCGGGATCCATATCCTGCTGCTCCGTACACCTGACCACTACTCCGCAGGTGTCCATATCCTGAAGAACCCTGTCATATCTGAAAAACCATATTCTCAGGATCAAAATGACGATCCCGAGTGCAATGGGCATTATCATAGCCGCCTCTATGGTCAGATACCCTTCCGTATAAGCTTTTCCTCTCAATATCCTTACCTCCGCATGGAAATGAACATGACCAGATATGCTCCGGTCAAAAAAGGAACAAAGGGCATCCGTGTATTCCTCCCGACCTTATGCAGGACAAGAAGGATACCGGAAAAAACAGCCAGCCCCAGGCACGCCATGCATGACAAAAGTGTCACAAAAGAGAGGCTTTCAAACAGCCCAAGGATAATAAGTACCACTCCGTCGCCCCTGCCCACCTTATCCGTTATAAATGACACAACCGTCATCGCCGCTCCGGGCAGGGCCCCCAGCAGAGCAACCGTTAAGATCCTTTGCTGTTCCGATGGAGGCCCATTCACAGAAAGAACGAATGCCAATCTGAATACCGCCAAAACTGCACCGGCCTTCAGCAGAACAACCGGAAGCTTTCTTATTCCTATATCAAATATTGACAGCACTGTCATAAACACAAACAGAGTGATCTCAAAATAATCCATCACTGTCCCCCGCATCTCGAGCATGGTCTTCTCGAATCTTCCACCTCCGACAGCGGTACGGCCGTATAATTTCTCGTAAGGGTATAACACTCACCGTCGAAATGATACCGGTCTCCCGAAGTGCATATATAAACGATTTCCGGAGCATCCCCCCTAGCACACACCGCACAGGGGTAATAATTTCCTCCGCTTCCGTTTCTTTCGTTTCCCACTGCCGAAAGCTCAGCCGGTCTTACGGACAGTCTTAAATGGGTACAAGCTGTCGTGAGATGATAAACCTCACTGTTTTCGGTTATATAAACTATCTGTTCCTGAACCGGCCCCGAAGAGCCTCCGCTGAGTGCATATCCGTTCCACAGATGACCGTAAAATCTTCCCGCCATCATAAATGAACGAATACCGGCTATATCAAACGGTGTCCCGACCCTGTAGGAAAGCTTTATATCCAGGATGTCGTTATCCGTATCTATCGAACTTCCGTAGAAATTCAATCCGCCGCTTCCGGAAGTAAGCGGGGACGAATCCAGGTATTCTTCCCCGAGTTCTCCGATCATCCTGTACCTGATGTAGGTATACGAAAGGGCCGTTCCCTCCGCCATCGCCAGGATACTGTCGATATCCCCGGAAGAAGAATCATCCGGGACGGTCTCTGTATCTGCTCCCGATGAACCACCTGAGTCCGATACCCCGACATGTCCCGTTTCACCAAGGTCCTTCATCGGTTCCGTAAGCAGGCTCCCGTACAGGCACACCTCGTTTCCGGCTCCGTGGAGAGCATACTCCAGATTTCCGTAAAGTCTTATCATCTCCAGCGAAGCCGAGAGGTTAATGAAGAAGAACAGGAAAACCGGCAGCACCACAGCCGCTTCGACAGTCATACTGCCGGCAAGCAGGGATGTCTTCTCTATGCGGGAAATATGGGAATGTTGTAGTTGTTGCCGTCTCGGAGAAGACTTTATTTTTGATATTTGATTGGAAAGATAGCGTAAAGGTACTTTCCCGCATAAAAAAGACATCTCTGCCCTGTTCTCCTCAGCCTGCTCAATATTTAAGCCGCCTTTTGATATTCACACTGTTTCCGTACAGACCTGTTATCACGGCACTGCACTCGATCATTTCCATACATGCATCCATCCGGAAATTCTCATTTCCTCCGCTGAGTCTTACATCCGCTTCGATGATATCCATCGCCCTCATGGTCAGCTTCTCGGTATCCGTCATAAAAAGGAATATCCTCAGATAATCCCTGTAGGTCAGTCCGTTTTCCGTCCCTGTAAACGGACCCGGATCCGCCCCTGAAAGGGCGGTGAACATATCGCTGTGCCAGGTTGACGAATCCTTCATAAAAGGGATCTTTCCTCCGGACATAAGAACTCTGGTATCATATCTTCCCTCGGCAAGAGCCCACGCCAGTAATATGGCATGTGTAAGTACCGGGGTCATTTCCTCTATCAGACAGACCGTACATATTCCTTCGGCCAGAAGCTCGGCATCGGCTTTTTTGGCCGCATCCGTTTCAAGATAGATAAGATCCATTCCGGCTCTTACGCCAAGGATCCTGAGTGCGGTGCCGTTCAGGTTTTCGGTGTCGTTTTCTTTTCCTGAGATAAGATATTCGATCTGGTACCACAGGGCATCCGATTCATCCGTATCTCCGTATCTGCCCATATATCTCATCAGGTATTCACCGAAAAGAGCTTTATCTAGCGCCTCGTTGATGATCCCATCATCCTGAGAGGCATATTCAAGCGTCCCCGTATTGATATCTCCGGCAGACGCCCTTCCGGAAATAACAATTCCGGTATCCAGCATTCTTCCCGAAAGATTTCCCGGGTCATCCACCACCCATCCAAGTATCCCCGACCTCACACTTCCGGAGACCCCGCTGACCGGAGAGCTGTACGATTCCGGAAGAGTTGTCAGCTCCGGTTCCGCAGGCATTTCCTCACCCGCTTCTTCCGCAGCCTTACAGGCTTCCTCATACTCCCTTTCCTGAGAAGCTCTTTCCGATTCCCTTCTGTTTCTTTCTCCCGCAGCCGTGGCGGCTACCGAATTGCTCTGAGTGTTCAGCTCTCCAAGCACATCCATGCTGTCAGCTGCGGTGATCTCGGTGCTTGTTGCCCATCCGATCACCTCCTGCGCAGCGGTTATTCCAAGATCGTCTCTGATCGCATCTATCGCACAGGCCCTGAACACGGCTCCCGAATTGTCGGTAAGGTAGCTTACCGCATCGATCCGCGCGCTTTCAGGACGGGCTCCGATAAGATCCCTGTAATCAAGCCAGGGCATGGACACATCGGGGTCATAATTTTTCTCCATATAGTCCGCAAAATGCAGGGAGGCGTGTCCCATCCCGGATTCCGTGGTTCCGTATGAAGAATCGACCGCGAAAATATTGTATTGCCGCATCAGTTCCCTGTTGTATTCGGCCAGAACACTTCTCATGGCGGTATCCGTTATGACTTCGGCCTGCATTCTCATGGCACTTCTTCCGGCACCTTCTATCATTGTCAGGCAAAGACTCAGCATAACCGCGAGTGTCAGGGTCATATACACGGTCAGATAACCGTCCGGACTGTTACGCTTCATCATACGGAATCCGTCTGCGTGGTGATCTTGTCGAACAGGTTCTCCACGATTTCCGTTATCCTGCTCTTGAAAATGATCACGAGTCCGACGAGCACGACGATGATCAGTATCACCTCCACCGTTCCCATCCCGTCATCTTCTTTCAGGAAATCCCTGAATCCCTTTAATCTCATCATCTGTCCATCCTCCTTATATTTTTATTCCGGTCAATGCCGGTAACATTATCATCACCATCACTACGGCAAGCATCATCATCATTGGGGCTAAAAGCCGGGTTTGGGCCTTCTCTCCCGCTTTTCTTGATTCCAATACCCTTTCATGCATCGAAGAATATGCCTCCTCCTTAAGCCTTCCGGCAAACCCGGGGTTTCCCCTTTTCAGATTCTGTGAAAGGAGCCCCGAAAGCTTGATATATTCACTGAGGCCGGTTTTTTTTCCGAAATTCTCATATGCCTGCGTTTCACTGATACCTCTGTTCATCTCAAGACAGGCGATCCTCATTTCTTCAAATATGCATTCCGGGCTTTTATCCGGAGCATCCTCTGCGATCCTGATAAAGGCCGCCTTTACCGTCATGCCTGCGCCGATATATAAAGCAAGCTGTCTGAGTATCTTCGGGTAACTCTTTTTCATGTTCTCTTTTTTCTTAACGGTCTTATCCGTAAGGTCCTTTCCGGAAGCCATATATATGATCAGGGCCAGGACCGAAAAAACCGCTGTGATCATTAAACTGTCATCCTCTTTCCTAAGTTCCCACTTAAGCTCCCTCCCTTCATACGCGGACGGAAGCTTCCACAGCTTCTCTTCAAGGTTGCCGCGCTGATTCTCCGTCAGATACTTTTCAAGATCCGCTTCAAGGAGCTGTCCGTCCGTCTGATCCGGTCTGATCACCCGTACCGGTATATCCAGGCTCTCCGTAAAGTCAGCGTAAGAATATGAGACAGACAGGATAACCTCGGCTTCCGAAGATGCATCAACCCTCCCTCCGTACGCAGCGATCACCTTAGGGTCAGAGGATCTCCAAAAGCATTTAAAGGGATAACCTTCATATCTTTCCGCAAGGATCAGATCTCCGGATATATGCTCCGCATCGTTGTTTTCTCCCCGGATAAGCTCCCATATGCTTTCCCGGAACTTCGCGCTGTATCCGGCCGTTTCTTCGGAAGTGAGCACCCGCGGATCGAGCGTGATATCGATCTCAAGTCTTTCGCCACCCGCAATCGCATAAAGCTCCAGTTTCTGTTTCTTTCCGTTCCATTCGCTCCTTTCAAATCCGGATGAGGAAATGTCCTTCCCTCCCGATACGGAAATCTTCATAAAACACCCAAGTATAAGACCGGCAAGCAGAGTAACCATGGTCACTTTGATTCTGCGTATCTGGAAATCCCTGTACAGTGTCCCGATATCTCCGGAAGGATGAAGAAAGGACAGCTTCTTTACGACCGACTTATCGGGCTTTCTGCCCTTCCGGCAAAAAACAGCTACGTATATTAATCCCGCCGCTTTATCAAGCATTGTTTATCACTCCTCCAGTCTTTCCAGAACCTTGTCACCGATAACAAAACCCGCCAGATATACGCATAAAAGCCCCGTCATTATCAGAATTCCCATCAGATTCCCGTAAAGCGGGTCGAAATATCCGGGACTCGTCAACCCCACGTAAGCAAGGATCCCGAAGGGCATGACTCTCATGATATTAAGTTCCGTTCTTCTTCCCGAAAGGGATGCATCCATCTCCTCCGAGGTCTCGATCTGCAGTGAAATGGTATCCGCTGCGGATGAAATGATCTCGGGCATATTCCCTCCGATCCTTTTGGCGATCGCGAAAACCTTTGCAAAATCCGATATGGCCTCACTTCCGCTCCGTTTACCCAGATCGGACAACAATTCCTCAACAGTGATATTCAGTATCATCCCCCGCCTGATCGCCTCCAGCTCTTCGCATATGAACGCCTCTTTTCCGAACTGTCTCTCCATGTCCCGTCCGCTCTGGACAAAGGCATTTTCTACCGAATATCCCGCTTTCAGGGATGCCTCGACTCCCCTTATGGCTTCACCGAACTGGGATTCCAGAGCTTTTCTGTCCTTAAGCGCAAGGTTTTTTTCTTTTTTCCGGAAATACATGATTCCGATCACCGAAAGCGGTACGACCGCCGCAAAGCTCCTGTAGAAAAAGAAAGAAAGCAAAAGCACACACCCGGCGGATTCCGACAAAGCGCGAAGCAGACTTCCGGCATCCCATTTAACAAAGTGATAATCCCGCGCGTGCAAGCTTTTCCCTTTTCCCGAGGTCTCCTGTTTTCCTGAGACTTCCCCGGACCTTACCGTTTTCATACCCCTCTTCAACAAATCCGTATAACGTTTTAAGGGATATTTCTCCGTTTTCATATCCGCAAACCTCCGATATATCCAGGACTTTTCTCGTCCTGTCCCTGAGCCTTCCGAGATGTACTATCACATCCAGTCCCGATGCGATCTGTGCTCTTACCGCAGAAAGGGGAAGTTCCGTGGCCATAAGAACCATATTTTCAAGTCTCGAGAGCATATCCACGGATGAATTGGCATGTCCAGTCGACATCGATCCGTCGTGCCCTGTATTCAGACACTGGAGCATATCAAGTGCTTCTCCTCCCCTGACCTCGCCGACTATTATCCGGTCAGGGCGCATTCTGAGGGACGATCTGATCAGGTCCCTGATGCTTATCTCCTCCGCACCCTGTCCGCCGTTTCTTGTCTCGAGCCTTACAAGATTCTCAATACCCTGAAGCTGCAGCTCCGCACTGTCTTCAATAGTGATCACCCTCTCATCGGACGGGATGAAACCCGACAGAACGTTCAAAAACGTGGTCTTCCCGCTTCCGGTTCCTCCACTGATGAAAATGTTGTACTTAGCCTTCACAAGGGTTTTAAGAAAATCCGCCACCTCCTCGGTTATCGATCCATACCGCAAGAGTCCCTCCATGGTAACGGGCTTTTCGGGAAAACGCCTTATAGTAACGGTCGGACCGGAAAGGGCAATGGGCGGAAGAACTATATTGACCCTGGATCCGTCCTGAAGCCTGGCATCCACGATCGGGGAAGCTTCATTTACCGTGCGGTTACATCCGGCAACTATCTGCTGGATCACATCCATAAGTTTTTCCTCGGAATCAAAACCCCGCTCCAGTCTGGTAAGTGCCCCCGCTCTTTCCACGAATACATTTCTGTGTCCGTTTATCATTACCTCCGTGACCGATTTATCCTCGATAAAGCTCTGCAATATGTCCAGTCTCCGGAGCGAATCAAATACTTCCTTTCCGATCCGTCTCTTTTCCCCAACGGGAAGCAATCTGAGCCCGGGAGAATCCATAATGCAGTCGTCAATGATCCCTTTTACTTCTTCATCCGTATACTCCTGTCCGTATCCGAGACTTTCCCGTACGGTTTTTTTCAGTTGCTCACCGGCCTTTATGACATCCATCAGAGCTCTCCCAGTCTGTTAACGATAAAATCGACAAATTCCCCGCTCATGTCCCCCGAAAAAGAAGGAACTCTGGTTACGGACGGCGGATCGCACTTGATGCTCTTTTCCATTACATCCTCGTATTTGTACATACTCAGAACGTTCTCATAGCTTTCAACCTTGCGTCTCGCCACACGGTCATTTCTTGTGAGCGTAAATATCCGGTCACACATTCTGAGGATCGAAAAGATACCCCGTATGCTCTCCGAAAGATCCAGTATCACATATGAATACTCCCCGTAGTCACAGATCCTTGAAAGGAAAAGTTTCCACTCCGCTTCCGGTATCTCCGAGATATCCGCCCCCGAAAGCGCACAGGGTATATAATCCAGTCCCGCAATGCTCCTTACCATCGACCTGAACCTGAGAAGGAATACATTAACCGGACTTTTGATAAAATACATAAGATCCGAAAGACCTCTGCTCTCCTCCGGAGGGATCAGTTCCTCGCAGCCTTCGCAGAACTCGAAGCTCAGATACAAAACCTTCCCCCTTTCAAGGAGCAGCCTGCCCATAAGAACGGAAAAAGTTGTCTGGTAACATCTCCTGACCGGTGAAAACACCCCGATCAGCTTCGCTCTGTTCTTCGCCGGACTTAAAAAGGAAGTGTCATCCGCCTCATCATCCGTACAGATATCGAGAATGACTCTCAGGGTATCCTCCGCTGCCTGATACTTGTCGGTAACCCCGCGTACTCCGGCAGTTCCGTCATTTAATACCAGAACGTGCTTAGCCCCTATCTTTTCAAGACATTTGTCGTAGGATGAACCCGAAGTGACCAGGATTTCGGGAGATCTTTTCTTTACCGCACCGATAAGGTCCGCCGCACTCGTACAAACAGCTATCTTCCAGGGAAGCCCCCTGCAGCCGAGCAGATACTCCCCCATCAGACGTGCATATTCCTCATCTCTGTCATATAAAAGCAATATCCTTTCAGACATCATTTCAATACATTCCTCCGATCCCGAGAAGTGCGCTTACGAACATCGGACCTGCCAGGGCTACTCCGTTTTTAAGTGCAGCCTCCCTGTTTGCGTGGTACATCTCGGGTCTGCCCGTCTTTATAGTTTTTCCGATATATAACGCGAGCCGGTGCATTCTCTTTTTTATCTCTCCGTTTATACCCATCTTCACCGTTCCGATCACAGAAGCTGTCAAAAGCGAAAAAAACAAAAACCAAAGCGCCCGCTCACCGCACACAAATCCGCAGCTGACGGCTATCAGCTTCACATCTCCCGCTCCGAGCGCCCCTATGACAAAAAAGGGATAGAACAACCCTCCGGCAATAAGGATTCTCGGAACAGCTACCGCAAGTGAAGAAACCCCTGCCTGATACAGGTTCAGGATCAGACAGCTCACCAGCATTGTCAGGATGAGCCTGCCGGGTATTTTGCGGAAAAAGAAATCAAAGAGTCCGGCAACCGCGAGAAATGCGGCTAACAGATACATCTCTTTTCTCCTTAAATCAATTTGTAATAACTGCTGGGTAAACGGGACGAGCGTCCCTGAGACGATGAGTCGTTAATTCATCATCTGCGCCCGGAAAAAGAATTTTTCCGAAAGGCGTTTTTGTAAGTGCGATTATATATTCGCATTTTTGAGATTTCAATACCTTTTTTCCCGATTTTCCATTTTTGTGAAAAATGACGGGAAAAAGCTGACATACATGTCAGAACACAAAAAGAACTCCCCGTTCCGGGGAGTTCCAAAATCACTTCAAACCCTTGAATTATATGAGCATTCCGCGGTTTACGTTGTTCACGAGATTCTCGTTTATATCGTTCTTTCCGTAGGTTAAACCTGCATAAACGGTCTCGGAATTGCCCATGACGGGACCGGATGTATTGTATCCTACAAGACCCGCATATGATTCCCTTAAGGGGCGGATGATCTTTCTGATCTCATCGAGCGGCTCTATGCTCCTTCTGATGCCAACGGCGGTGAGTTTTCTGATGCAGAATCTGTAGAGTGAAAGGAGTGCCGCAGCAGGCTCATACTCCATATGGAGTGAGCACATAAGCTCGTTGATGCAGTTTCTCATTCTTGAAACCGCTGCGTAGAATTCGTGATCCAGGTCGTTCTTGAGTGCTTCCTCGGCATCATCGGCATAGCTCAGGACCATATCGTAAAGAATGACTATAAGCTCGGTTGAATTTGCAACGCTTATTCTTCTGGTGAATTCCTGCTTTTGGGTATCGGTCATATCCTATCCTCCTTACTGAAGAAGCTGTAATACTGTCGAAGGTCTGTCATTGGCCTGTGCAAGAACGCTGGTGCCGGCCTGGGTCATTACGGTATAGGTAGAATACTTGGTCATTTCCTCAGCCATATCGACATCCATTATCCTGGAGTAAGC
>JAEEGL012265038.1_pt1 | contig 10999 bp, 11 predicted proteins | sample 9134231 | NCBI WGS metagenome assembly JAEEGL01 (sample SAMN16246548, study PRJNA631951) | gut metagenome | biome: gut microbiome; feature: rumen; material: fiber-attached | host: Bos | place: Iran: Karaj | collected 2018-10 | reverse complement strand
GTTTAAGAACTTTGCATTCAATACCAATAAGCATAAAGAATATAAGTTTCCTTGGAAATCTGGTGACGAAAATAAATGTATTATAGATTTGGTGACTGAAACCATCATTAATGATATAAATACATTTTTAAACAGAATGATCGAAAGATCAGAAAGGATTTCGAACGATGAATTATAATGATAATGATATCTTTAGATCAAATCATTATGTAGAACATTTCAATGATTGTTTTGATATATTAAATCAAAACGATAGATTTAATTTCATATCAATGGAACTTTCTGAAGAACCTGTTGAAAAGAAAAAAGGTTTATTTAAAAAACGTAAATTAGAAGAAGTAGTTCCTAAGCAGCTTTATAATGAATCTAAAAATGATGTGGTAGAAGAATTCGATAATAAAATAGATGAATTTATAAAGCAAGATTTTGAACCTGTGAAAGGTAAAGATAAGAATATAACTCGTAGCTTTGAACAGATGTGGTATTTTGCTCAATTTGTAAGATACGCTGAAAAAGTTGTATTCTATTCTAATGATACTACTAAGCCTATCTTTGTAGATTCTCCTCTTGATGAAGATCATGAAAGAATTTTTGTTATAACCAAAGATAATTATGAGCTTAAATTTAAATTACAATGGATATATGATACTACTGCTAAGCAGATGATTAAGGTAATTAATATTAAAGTATCTAGAAGCTTTGGTAAAGAAATGACAAATGAATATATCATTGTAGATGGAAATGTAAAACTTAATGATGTATCTGACTTTACTTTAATAAGTGTAATCAATAGTATTTTGTTTGATGCTACATTAGATACTTATAAACAAATTATGAATTGTTTGTTTACATTTTTTGAAGAAAGGATGTTATTTCCATGTCCCTTGTAATAGGAGCTTGTATAGCTGATTTACATTTTGCAGCATTTGAACCTAAAAAACAATATCAGATTTTGAAAGAGCAATTTGTTGATGTAATTTCATCATACCCTAAACTTGATTTTATTTTAGTATGTGGTGATATTTATGATCGTAAGTTAATGGGCAACTCTGATGGATTATTATATGCTGCTAATCTTATAGAAGATATAGTTAATGTAGCTAGAATGAAGAATAGTACTGTTATATTAGTTCATGGTACTTTTTCTCATGATGCAGATCAATTAAAGAATTTCTATCATTATATGAGTGATTCTACTGTAGACGTAAGAGTTATTACATCTATTCAATTTATAGATGTAAAAGGAACTCGTATGTTAATTATACCTGAATTATATGGTATATCAGAAGAATTCTATAATAATATTTTACATTATCAAGGTTATTATGATTATTGCTTCTTACATGGTACTTTTGAAGGATCTGTGTATGGTGATAAGCCTATTGGTAATGGTAGATTATTTAAGATGGAAGACTTTGATATGTGTACTGGCTTTATGGTTGGTGGTCATGTACATACTCCTGGTTGTCATAAAAGCTATTTTTATTATACTGGATCTCCTTATAGATGGAAATTTGGTGAGGAAGAGGATAAAGGATTTTTAACAACTGCTTATGATACAACAACTCATTCTCACTATGTAAATTTCAATAAGATAGAGAGTTTTAGATATATAACTCTTGAATGGAAAAAAGCTATTCAAGATCCTAAAGCCACTATAGAGTATATCAATAATCTTAAATGTAAAGAAGGTATTGATTATCTCAAAATGAAATTTACTGTTCCTGTGAATGGTTCAGATAAAGTAGTAATACAAAATTATTATAAGCATAATCCGAATACATTTGTTGAATTCTTAGATGTAATGGAAGAACGTAAATTAGAAGATAAGGCAAATGGTGTATTAAATTCTGATTATGATTTTATATTGGATAATCAATTATCTGATATAGAGAAATTTGTTAGATTTGTAAATATGAAAGAAGGGTCTGAGTTTATTACAATAGATAAGCTTAGAGAAATATTAGATGAGCAAATTTAGGGGGTATTATGGACGAAATTAGAAATTTAACTTTATTAATGATTCTTATTATTTTTATTTTAGTTTGTGTACTTAGTACTGTAGTTGTTTTATATATAAGAATGAATAATGTCTTTGATGATATTTATAAAAAACTTAAATCTAAATCTAAATGTAAAGAAATACCTACAGAAGAAGAAAAAACTTATTGGATAAAAGGATATAGTGAGCATCTTTACTTTTGCTCTAATTGCTATAATCCAGAAATAGATTTACGTTTATCTTCATATTGTCCTTGTTGTGGTAAAAGAATGGAGGTATTGTAAATGAAATATGTGAGTAAAGATTATTTATTAGATGTAGCTTATACTATTCCTGATCCTTCAGAAAAATATTCAGATATTACTATAATAGATGCAAGCGATATTGAATCTGCTCCATGTATAGAATCTTTAGATTTTATTCCTCTTAAAGATTTTGAAGAGAAGTATGATTTAGCTGTTCATAAAAGTTATGAATTTGCTGATAAGTTTCCTGAATATAAAGGATTACTATTGAGTGGATTTCAAATTATTCTTAAAGAATTCAAAGAACTTTTAGAATCAATAGATGAAAAATAGTTCTAAATTTTAAATCGTGAAAAGGTTATGAACTTCTATGTAACCAGTAGAAGAAAATTAACTTTATAGGAAGGACATTTTTGAAATATGGTTATATCAAAACAAAATTCTGGACCATATAAAAATAAATCTTCGACCATAAAAGTATCTATAGATTTACGTACATTTACGATTATATGTCGTTATGTATTATCATCATCTTCATATCTTAGAATGTCTCATTTGATAAATTTGAAAAAGTTCATGGTATGCTTAGATCCTTCTAGTTATGAAAATGATGCTGAGAAATTAAAGAGAGTTAGATTTATAAATTTAGCATTAGCAGCTAGAATAGATAATAATCTTGTTGACCAAGATATGATAATTACTCATATATATTCTAATCTAGATTTTGAAGTAGATTTTATAGATCTTAACAATCTTGAAATGAATTCAGATGAGATTATGTGGGTTCATAAAGTAATAGAAGATAGTTTGAAATACTTCTTTATATATGAATCTGCAGATCAAATGTTGGATATTTGTACAAGAATTAAAGGATCTGATTTTACTCAAAGAGCTGATTTAATACAACAGTATGAGTTTATCTTGAATCAAACTCAAAATCGATTTAGACAGATTAAGCAAGATACTAATGTAACTGATATAAAGTTTTCATTAAGAGATGGAGATTTTGAGAAAGGTTTAAGAGAAACTTATGATCTTATAACTAATCCTAGTAGACGTTTAATAACAGGTATGCAAGGATTGAATGAGATGTTAGGTGGTGGATTTGAAAGTGGTAGAACCTATATGTTTTTTGGTTTAACTGGTATAGGTAAATCAATAGTATTATTGAATTTAATATATCAGATGAAGAAATATAATAGGTTTTATAAAGCTAAAGATCCAACAAAGATTCCTTGTATAGTATTATTAACGATGGAAAATACTGTTGTAGAAACTATAACTAGATTGTTTGATATGTCTGTAGAGAATTCTATGGGTATGGAAAACTATGCATTTGAAGAAGTATTGAGAAAGTTAAGACAGGAAGGAGAACTTGTATTAAATAGTGATTCTCCAATAGATATTGTTATACGTTATAAAGCGAATAAATCTGTAGATACTAATTATCTCTATGAATTATGTGATGAATTAGAAAGTGATGGATATGAAATTATATGTCTAGTTCAAGATCATGTAAAGAGGATACGTAGTATATGGGGTTCAGCTGAATTAAGACTTGAACTTGGTGATATTGTAAATGAGTTTAAAGTATTTGCAGCTGAAAAAGATATTCCTGTTATAACAAATTCTCATCTTAACAGAGATGCATCTAGAATAGTAGAAGAAAATTCTACTAAATCAACTAAATCTGATATAACAATGAAACTTGGTAAAAGTAATGCTGGGGAATCGTTGTTAATGATAGATAATTTGGATTGTGCTTTCATTATAAATCCTGATTATGATGATGAAGGAAATAAGCATATGGTATTTAAGTCTATTAAAGCTCGTATTAAAGAAGGGCGAACTTATATAGTACAGCCATTTGCATATGGAAGTCCAATTCGTTTAATTGAGGATGTAGGCGGAGAACCTCAATTTAAAGAATCTTTACATATAAATAGAGATATGAGTAACAGATATAATAATGTAAAGACTTCATCTACAAATGTAATAAATAGTTTCCAATATGCTGCTAATAATGAAAATTCGTTTTCTACTCAAAGTTCTGTGTACAATATGACTTTAAAGGATGATCCTTATGATGATAATGATGAGGTCTTAATAGAAACTCCTAAAGTTATAGTGCCAATTCGTTTTATAGAGAATACGAGTAGTCAGCAGAATTTAACGCAGCAATCACTTGAAAATCTTAAAATGAATCTGGCAGCATTAAATGCAGGTTAAGGAATTATCCTTAACCTGCCTTTTAAAATGAAATTATATTTTATTTTAATTATAAAATATAATCATGTAACTATTGTGGCATCTTAAAACTCGAAAGGAGGAAAGTGTATGCCAAGAACAAAACAAGTTAATGTGAATCTGTCAGATGAAAATAATCCCCAGGTTCAAGAAGCCATTCAGCTTCTTTGGTTATCTCCTAACTCAAAAAAGGATATAGCCAATAAAACTGGATTAAATCTTGGTCAGATCCACAGAATTTACCAAATGCACATTAAAAACAATGTAAGGAATCGGTATCAGAAGAAGTCTTTGCCGGATTCTACAGTGCAAGAGGAAACAACAAAGAAGAATGCAACAGAAACTACCGTATCATCTCCTGTAGAAGAGAAACCTAAACGTCATAGCACTAAAAAAATAAATGATGATATAGTGCTCGCGTTTTGCTCAGATCTTGAAAAAGGTGAAAAGTTGAAAAATGTTGCGGAAAAGTATGGAGTATCAATGGAAACAGTTAGAAGATATGGAATCCAGTTGGGTGTGTATAAACCTAATAAGGATAAGGTAGTTTCTAATTCTAACGATGAAACAACTGGTTCTACTAATGCTTCTGATAATACTGTTGATACTAAAAGTGCTTCTGATAGTACTGCTGATACTAAAAGTGCTTCTGATAAGCCTGAGTTCATTAAAGCAAGTAATAGCTGCTCTATAAAAACTCAGCTTATTGATGGCAGGCATGAAATGCCTATATCAAAATACATTTTCGAATCAGTTGATGAGGAGCATTTATTTGACTTTGATTGGTATGATAGTGTTGTAAGAAATTGGATTACTGAAAACATACCTAAAGTCAATGGAGTATGGGAGAAGTCAATCGACTGTTATATGACTGGTCTGCCTGCAGCTTCTATCAGTGTAGCTAAAATTTGTGAGGAAATGAAAGTTAACCTCACATTTTCTCACTACGCTGCTTCTACTGGTAGATACGAAAAGCAGATTGTCTTTGATAAGTATCCTGTGATAAATACTAGTGATACAGACGCTGGTATTCTTGGTAAATTCTATGAAGAAGGAGATATTTATATATATAATAATACTTCTATCAAAGAATTATCTGAGTTGGATACGTGGTATTCGATCACAAAAAGGAAATATAATTCTTCCAACAATAGTTGGAAAACTCTTGAGCATTATCTTATAAGAGATTATGATGATATATTCAGTAATATTTCAAGGTTCATTGATAGTATAAAAGATAGTGATGAGCCTTTGACCATTTGTGCAAATACAGTAATTAAAAATGATTCTGGATATATCTACAAGGATACCATACTCCAATCTAAAAACAAATCTTATTTTAATATAGCCAAAGAAAATAAGATTTGGAAAAGAATAATAGTTAAGAATAGTAATAAGGATAAAGATAAAGAGTAAAATCTAAAAGTCGAAATAAACCACTGGAGGCGTTCTGCTTCCAGTGGTTTCTTTTTTATAAAATCTTGCCAAGGTTGTCATTTACATACTGAACTACTTCTTTAAGTTCATCCATTTTAGAAAAAGTATCTTCAAAAGATATGACTGAAGTCTCATTAGAATCCATAATTCTATATGAAATAGGAGTAACTCCATCTTTTCTCATAGAAATAGTAAATCTAATATAATATATTTTTTCTTCACAATTAACAGGTCTTGCTATATCAGCAATAGCTTTTCTATTTTTTACAATACTATCAGTAGCTTTAGAAATAAGAAGCTTATTTATTTTTTCTACATTAGTTTTTAAAATCTCAAATCCATTCTGAGAAAGACCATCAGTATTTTTATTTATAATTACTTCAGTTTTCATACATGAATTCTCCTTTCTGTATTTATTCAAATGTTTTTGAAATCCTTAACTTTGTATTAATATAAGGAGGTATCGCACTATGAGTGATAGAGTATCTGTATCTCCAATGCAGATGATGTCTGAACTTTCAGACAATCCTAGAAGATTTATGGCTGAAGTTCCTAGAGATTTCTTTGGATATAAACCTAAACTTTATGAAGCTTTAGCTGTTCCTTCATATGTACATGGTTATTCATTGGCTATAGAATATATGAAAAAGTGGTTCATTAATAAATTTGGATCAACTTATTTTAAATATATTTATGTAAATGGATCTCATGTATTAGATGAATGGAAGCATTTCAATAATTATGTAATTAAAAGAGAAAAACCTATGTTAGCTATAGTACCTACTGTAGATTATGATTATGATAGGGAAACTATTGATAGCTATCTTATGGATCAAAAAATGATGCTGAAAAGATCTAACTATCAGCAGTCATTCTTTAAAGATTATGAAAATATGAATTTCTTATATGTACATTTAAGAGAATTAAAGATGGACTTTAATTTTAAAGTACGTGTAAATACAAGAGCTCAGCAACAAGATCTTTATCAAAAAATGATGTTATGGTTTAGGGTAGGAGCTACTCAGAAAGAATTTATTACTGCAGACTTCCATATTCCTTATAATATTATGCTTAATATTGCTAGATCTGTTGGATTTACTGTAAAGAATAATATGATTTATAATTTATGCGGTTTCTTAAATTATATGAATAGCCATTCTGATAATGTAATCATGTTTAAAATGAGAGCTATTAATCAGAAGCCTGAATTCTTTGTAAGAGCACAGAACTTAAGAGCTCATATTACAGTTACTGATAAACTTCAATTAGATGATGGTGAAAGAGAAGGAAAACTTGAAAGTAATTATCACGTAGAAATGCATACAGAATTTAGATTTCCTATTCCTTTCTTTTATGCTTTCTTTTGTCAGGAACCTTTACAATATGCTATTGAAGTTAATGAGCATCAGAAAGGATTAAAACCTGTATATACTATTGAACCTTATGAAATTCTTCCTGAAAATGAACAAGGATGGGGTCAAATAGCTATTACTTGTTATATGACTGATGCTGGAGAAAAAGAAATAGATATGTCTCCTATTCTTAGAAATGGAGGTAATGTACAGAAAGTTATAGAGCATAGTTTAGAAAGTGGTATTTCTCCTGCTAGATTCTTAGATCTTCGTATGGATAGATGAGAAGAAACTAGGCGGAGATCTAATATCTTTATGGATTGGTAAAAATGTATACTTAATATTCTTGATGAAGTTAAAGAAGAAGATAATGATATTGTTATTTATGGAGATAAAGGATATATTAATGATACTATTGCTACACTTGAACACTTTAAAGATAACAGAATTGAAGTACCAGGGTAATAAAGTACCCTGGTACTTTTTATTTTTTCAATTATATACTATAAAATTGAAAGTCTAACCCTAATAAATATAAAGGAGGATAATTATAATATGGGTGTTCTTACAAAAGAACAAGCTTATGAAATGAGAGATATCATAAGAAGGGCAATTCGTAATACAGCTATTTACTTTGAAAAAGATTTATGGAGAAATTTAAAGAGATTTAAAATTAATTATGATAAACCTGTTACTACTAATGTAAATTCTTTTCTTAGTCATAAGTATATAAAAGGATTTTTAGATGAAATTAAAAGAAATAGTAAAGAAGAATCTGAAAAATATATATTACTTAATTATATTATATTATCGTACTTGTACTTTATGCAAGCAGAAGCTCTTTATGTTGATAATTTAGATGAATTAGATTATCATGATAAAAGAGGAAAAAGTGCATCCAGTAGATTTTACGATATAGCTTTTGATCCTAAAAAAGAAAAAATAAATTTAGACGAAATCGAATTTCAATATGAATTCGATGAGGCAATTGTAAATATTAGAGAAAAACAGAGGAATTTAAAATATGTTAATTGTCCATTTATGCTAGTTGGGAAAGCATCAATATCTGATGAATCAAACCGTATACATTATGATGCTATTAATATAGTTATAATGGAATTCTTAAAAAATGATAGTATTCAATATTTTAATATCTCTATTAATGCAGAACTAGAAAAAATAATTTCTATGCGTTCAAATGCAAGTATTGAAAAATACTTAATATTTGAAGATTATACATCTCCTTATGGCACATCTTATATATATCCTATTGGAGGATATACAGTAGCTTCATTCTTTAATACTGCTTCTAAACAGTATGCAAAAAATATTTATAGCGATAAAGAATTTGAATTCTTAATCGTTGATGCTACAAGTACTTCAAATTTTAATAAATATAAAAATGATTCTGAATTTTATGACAGAATATTTTATAATGGAATAACTAAAGATACATTTGATGTTATGCTTGATATGTATATTTGTCATTCAGCATTTGAAATATACCGTTCAAGAACTCCAGAAATTAAAGAATATTTTAAGTATGTAGAAAGAATGGAGCCTACATCTAAATTAGAGTTAATGAAAGACTATCCAGTTATTAATAAACTTATATATACTAAATATAAATATATTAATGATGGACCTGATAGTCATGTAAGTAAAGGTGGAACCCATGCTTCTCCTTGTCAGCATGAAAGAAAGCCTACTATGCGTTATAACCCTAAAACTGGTAAAAGAGATATCTTTGTTAGAGGTTCTATAGTTAACAAAGGTGCCCCTAAAACCAAGTATTATAAGAATAAATAATATAAACTGGTGGGTAATAATCCCACCAGTTTCTTTTTTAGTTTTAAAGGATAAACAACGTATTAAAATAATATAATGGAGGTGCCTGTATGTACTTCTTTATACCTACTATAGACTCTAATATTGAATTTGACAGTAGAAGAGGTTGTTATACACTAGGTAATTTAATTCAATTATTATATCGATATACTAGTGGTTATATTGAGGTATTCGATGATGGAAAGTTTAAAGACAGATATCATGTCGAATTACGAGGAAAATTAATAGGAATGATCTATGAGTCAGAAAGTTGGGAAAAACTCGTAAATGAGAAAAATAGAAGTAGTATTCCATTGAAAATAGTATAGATTATAAAATGTAGGTGGAGGTAATTCCTCCACCTATTTTTTAAGTATATTCTCTATTTTCATCTTTACCATAAATAATGAAGTGCTCATAATACTTAATCCATGTCCAATCAGGACTATTCAATTTAGGTACACCATAAACTTTCTGAAGATCAGGATTCTTTTGCATATAAGCTACTACATCAAATTCTTTTCTGGCTTTCTGATGATTCTGAATACCTACTTCACAGAAATTGTTAAAGAGTTTAATACTACTTAAACCAAATTTTTTACGAAGTTCGGGATCAGAATTTACATAATAAATCGGATCAAATACAAATCCGTAATCTAAATTATTATGCATATACTTTACTATACCAGAACAAGTTTTAATGGTATTATTATTGTTTTTAGGATTATCAACCTGACTAGTATTAGGTTTATTACCACCAGTATTACCGCTAGCAAGTCTTCTATTGATTTCTGCACAAATCTCAGGATACTTAGACTTCAAATAAGGACCAGGACATGCAGTAGCTGCAAACATACAATGCATAGTAAGAGTACCAGTTTTATCTCCAGTATATTTAAGAGAAGAGATACCATTACGAGAACAAATATCAACACAAAGTTTGATAGTTGCTTCATATGCTTCATCTGATACTGTCCAATTAGGTGCACCGGAATTATTTGCAACTTCAATTGTTACAGCAACATTATCATTTTCTCTACTAGAAGATGTCCAAGCACGATTCTTTTCTTCAACTACAAGTCCAATACGACCATCAGTGCCTACAACATAGTTAGCAGAAGCCTGTCTAGAAACAGGCTGAAACAGTTGAGCACAACGCTCAATAGATAAATTACCAGCCATATGATGGATGGTTATCTTGGAAATACCACCAGGTCTAGCATTAAAATTTGGGGAGAGCAGAGTGTAACAAACTAAAGGACTATTAGTAAACATAACCCTTTCTTCCTCCTTTCAGTTTAAAATTATATTTAGCTTGCAGGTGCAGTTTCAACTCCTCCATCAATTACATTTGTCCAACTAGGAGCACTAGATCCATTGGACATAAAGAAGTATCCAGAAGTACCTGTAAGCAAGTTATCTAAACCAGTAACATCAGTGTTACTATGTGTATGTGTTGAAGGTGTATAACTAGAAGGCTTATTAGTAATAGCTGACCAATCTACTGTACCAGATTCATATACTTCATAACCATTTTCATTATCGAGATTAGTATCATCAATAATGAAATACATAAGATTAGTAGATATAACTTTGACAGTATCACCAATCTGAGCAGTTGCAGTTGTAAGTGCAAACCTTGCAGTATCATCAGCAACTACAATAAGTCTTTCAAGTGCACCAGCAGGCAAACGAGCAATATCAATAGTACCACTAGTAATCTTACTAGCATCTACTGCAGTAATATCTGCATTTCCATGTGTATGACTAGCTGCAGCTTTACCAGATAATGCAGTAGTAATACTATTCTGATCCATAGTACCATCTGTATTTTCACCAATATTAGTATAAAGTTTAGTAGTACCAGAATAAGAATCAGTACCTGTAGT
>JAEEGL011782586.1_pt1 | contig 10999 bp, 4 predicted proteins | sample 9134231 | NCBI WGS metagenome assembly JAEEGL01 (sample SAMN16246548, study PRJNA631951) | gut metagenome | biome: gut microbiome; feature: rumen; material: fiber-attached | host: Bos | place: Iran: Karaj | collected 2018-10 | reverse complement strand
GGATGACGGCATCGGTATCCCGGAGGAGACCCTGGCAGAGATCCAGGAGAATCTGAAGAAGGGAAAGATCCCGGAGGATGCGGAGCGGAAGCACTTCGGGGTCTACAGTGTGGACCACCGGATGCGGCTCTATTTCGGCGAGGAATACGGCATCGAGGTTCAAAGCCGGTATCAGGAGGGAACAAGGATCCTTCTCACCATGCCCTTTGACGAAGAGGAAAAAGCATGAACAAGATCATGATCGTGGATGATATGCCCATTTTCCTGGAATATCTCCGGGGGTGTATCGACTGGAATTCCTATGGATTTGAGATCTGCTGTGAAGCCCATGACGGGAAGCAGGCTCTGGAAATGATGGAAGAATATCTGCCGGATGTGGTGCTGACGGATATCACCATGCCCTATCTCAACGGGCTGGAGCTGTCCGAGCGCATCCTGAAGGACTACCCGGATACGGCGGTGGTGCTGATCACCGGGAACAATGAATTTGAATACGCCCGCAAGGCCGTCAAGATCGGTGTCTGCGACTATATTGTGAAGCCCTTCGAGAAGGAGGAACTGATCCTCAGCCTCCTGAAGCTTCAGGACAACATGAACAAGGCTCTGGAGAATGAGGAGAAGGAAGATTCCGACCTGGAGAACGAATTGCGGTCTCTGATCTACGCCGGGGGAACCGCCGCGGACAAGGGATTGGAGAAGCGCCTTTTCGGGGAGAACGCCCCAGAGGACCAGGGAGCTTATCTGCTGGCCCTGGCCAGGTTTGACGCCGGGAAGACTGCCGGCGAGACAACCGGTGCCGATATGCTGGAAGAGCGGATGAACTGGGCGAAGATGATCGCCCGGATGCTGGGAGATAAGCTGGAGATCGACGGTTCCTTCCGGATCTTCCATGACTTTGAGAACAATATCGTCACCCTCATGCGATTTCGGACCCAGGCGGGGGAGAAAGAGTTCAAGGGCTACGAATTCACGGATCTCATCGGGATCGTGAAGAATCAGCTGGGATTTGATCTGACGGTGGCCCTGGCGGAAGCGAAGAATTTCGGGAAGGTAAAGAAGGCCTACGAGAAGGCTCTGGGGGCCGGGGGACCGGGACAGCTCCGGGATCTGCGTCTGGATCCGGACACGGGATCCCATGCCTCCATCGATGCCATCCTGCAGCTGAATCGGGATATCGAGACCCTGAGCAGCGAAGGGGCGTCCCAGACCATCAACGGGCTCTGGGAGGCCATGCAGCAGGTTTCTCGGGAAACGGGAAGGACGCCTGCCATTTCGGATATGAACATCCTGGCCAGCGCCATCTCCATCCTCATGACCAATATCATCAATTCCGGATTTTCCGCGGAGAAGATCTTCGGAGAAGGGTTTACGCCGGAGCAATATCTGGCGGGAAGCGCCTCCCCGGAAGAGATGAAGGACCGGGTCATCGAGCTCTACCGGAAGCGGATCGATTTTCAGAAGAACCGGTCTGCCTCCAAATCCAGGGACATCGCTCTGGGGGCCAAGACCTATATCGAGGAGCATTACGGCAGAAGCGACCTGGCTATTTCCGATATCTCCGAGTCCCTGTGTGTGAACCAGACCTATCTGCGGAAGATGTTTAAGGATGAGATGAACATGACCCTCTCCGAGTACATCACCCAGATCCGGATGCAGGAGGCCAAGCGCCTCATCACCTCCACGGACCGGAAGCTGACGGAGATCTCGGAAGAGGTGGGCTTTACGGATGTGGCCTACTTCTCCAACGTGTTCAAGAAATACTATGGAATATCTCCCCGGAACATGGGGAAAGAATAAAAGAAAGGCGCAGGAATCAATCTCGATTTCTGCGCCTTGTTGTATCAGTGTGTTTTCCGATACTTTGCGGGAGTGATTCCTTCCCATTTTCGGAAGGTGCTGATAAAGGCGCTTTCGTCTTCAAAACCGCAGGAAGTCGCCACTTCAGCCACCGAGAGACCGGTGTTGCCCAGCATGTATCTGGCGGCGGAGAGCCGGGTGGAGATCAGGTATTGATGGGGGGTCAGTCCGGTTTCTTTTTTGAAAAGCCGCGTGAAGTAATAGGGGCTGAAACCAGCCAGATCGGAGAGCTCTTCCAATGTGACTTTTTGGCTGAAATGCTCTGAAATATAGGCTGTTGCTTGAGGAATGCCCCGGGGGGAAGCGTTCGCAGTGGGGGCGGTATCCAACATTTCCCCCAGCAGGGATGTAATGGTCAGAGAAAGGGCAGCCTCTCCCGGGATCCGGCCGTTTTGAAAGGCGGCGAAAAGACGCAGAAGCGTTGTATAGCTTTTGCGGAAATCGGAGGGGATGTGGACGGATCCCCGCTCTTTCCGGATCGCGTCGAAGTATGCTCTGGCAAAAGGACCATCGAAATGGATCCAGAGAGTGGATGTGTCCTCTGTTGCGGTGTATTCATGTGGCGCGTAGCAGTCGATCAGAGCAATGCTGCCGGTGGAAACAGGAATCGATTTCCCACCCAGAGTCAGTTCCATCCGTCCCTTATCGACCATCAGGATCAGAAAGCTGTCATAGCGGCTTCGAACCAGATGGTATCCGGCAAGATAATCATACTTTCCGATGACAGTCGGATAGAAGAACAGCCTTCTGGCTCCTTCACTCGCTGTATGTAAAAAGTATTCAGATTCAGTCTTTACAAGAGATTCTGAACTGCGCATGAAAGGCCCTCCGAAAAAGAGCAATTTTTTTATATTATAGAGCAGATTTTCGGATTGTGAAAGAGCGGGAAAAAAACTATGCTGACCTTAAGAAGGGGAGAGATCCCGTGAAAAGGAATCGTTTGAAGGAAAACGCAGATACGTTTTTCTGGATGGAGGACAGCATGCAAGAAGTAAGAATCTGGGAAGAAGAAGTGACCATCCCGACTTATGAAGTCGGTGCACCCGACAGGAATCCTATGTTTTTGGAAAAGAGGGTCTATCAGGGAAGCTCGGGAAAGATCTATCCCTATCCCGCGACTCAGACCATAAGCCGGGTCAAAAAGGATGTAAAGTGGAAGGCGGTCTTTCTGGAGAACCGCTATCTGAAGGTCATGGTCCTGCCCCAACTGGGAGGGCGTATCCAGCGGGCTTATGACAAGACCAACGGTTATGATTTCATTTACTACAACCATGTGATCAAGCCGGCGTTGGTGGGCCTTACCGGTCCCTGGATCAGCGGCGGTATTGAGTTCAACTGGCCTCAGCATCATCGTCCCACCACCTATATGGAGGTGGACCATGTGATCCGGGAGAACGAGGACGGCAGTAAGTCCCTGCTCCTGGGGGATGTGGACCGGATGTACGGGACGCGAGTGATCACGACCATCACCTTGTATCCGGACAAAGCTTACATTGAGATAGGCGGTCAGCTTTACAATCGTACGCCTCTGCCTCAGACCTTCCTCTGGTGGGCTAACCCCGCGGTGGCTGTGAATGACAACACCCAGTCTGTCTTCCCGCCGGATGTCCACAGCGTCTATGACCACGGAAAACGGGCTGTATCCCGCTTCCCCATCGCTACCGGTGAATATTATAAACATGATTACTCCGCGGGTGTGGATATCTCCCGCTATCGCAACATCCCGGTGCCCACTTCCTACATGGCGGAGAAGTCGGATTATGATTTCGTGGGAGGCTATGATTACGGTGTGGAAGCCGGCCTTTTGCATGTGGCAGATCACCATGTGTCCCCCGGCAAGAAGCAGTGGACCTGGGGCTGCGGGGACTTCGGCAAGGCCTGGGACCGGAACCTTACCGATGAGGACGGCCCTTACATCGAACTCATGACGGGAATGTACTGTGACAACCAGCCGGATTTTGCCTGGCTGAAGCCCTATGAGGAAAAGCGTTTCAAGCAGTATTTCATGCCCTACAAGAAGATCGGATATGTGAAGAATGCCACCATCGACGGGGCGGTGAATCTGGAAGTGACGGATGATGGGATTGAGGTGAAGGTTTACTCCACTTCGGAGGTTCGGGGAGCGAAGATCCTGGTCCGGGAGGAGAATGCCATATTACTGGATGCCACAGTAGATCTCTCTCCGGAGCTGGTCTATGAGACGGTGATCCCGGTGCAGCCGAAGGATCCCTATGGACTCTGTGTGGAAGTTACTTGTGGCGGAAAGGAGATCGTGTCCTACCGAACGGTAGATCCCGGAGTCCCGCAACTTGCAGAGCCTGCAGCCGCCGCAAAGCTCCCGGAAGAGATCCTCACAAACGAAGAACTCTTCCTGACTGCCCAGCATATTGAACAGTATCGTCACGCTACCTGGCTTCCGGATCCGTATTATCTGGAGGGGTTGAAGCGCGATCACGGTGATTCCCGTATCAACAATGCATACGGACTTCTTCTTCTGCGGAGAGGGAACTTTGCGGAAGCAGAGCCTTTTTTCCGCAAGGCGATCGAGCGGCTCACTGCCATGACTCCCAATCCCTACGATTCGGAGGCTTATTACAACCTGGGACTTTGTCTGCTGTATCAGGGACGGGAGGAGGAGGCTTACGATGTCTTCTATAAGGCCACCTGGTCCAATGAACAGCAGGAGATGGCATATTATTACCTTGCGGCTCTGGCCTGCCGGAAAGGGCAATATGAGGCGTCTCTGGACTTCGTGGAGCGGTCTCTTATCAAGAATGCACACAACATTAAGGCCAGGGGGCTGAGATATTTGCTTTTAGAACGTTTGGGCAGACAGGGGGAAGCGCGGATCCTCCGGGAAGAGAATCTGAACCTGGATCCCTATGATTTTGTCTCCTCCGGAGGATCCTTCGGAGATGTGGAGAATTACCTGCAGACAGCAAGGGATCTGGCAGAGTGGGGCTTCTACCGGGAAGCAGAGAAGGTACTGGCAACCTATCAGGAGGAAAAGCCGCTGGTGCTTTATTACCGGGCTTATTACCTGGGAAAGATTGGCAGGGATGAAGAGGCAGCTATGCTCCTGCAGAAGGCAGAAGCCTGTGATCCGACTTATACTTTCCCCAATAAGTTTGAGGACATCCTCGTTCTGGAAGATGCTATCCGGCGCAATCCCAAGGGAAGCAAAGCATATTATTATCTGGGATGCCTCTTCTATGACAAACTCGGCTTTGACCGGGCGATGGAGCTTTGGGAAGAGTCACGAAGATTGGACGATACTTACCCGACATTGCTTCGGAATTTATCTATCGCTTACTACAACAAGCGGGTCGACAATCAGAAAGCGCTGGAATGCATGGAGAGAGCCTTCGCACTGGATCGGACCGATGCAAGGGTATTCCTGGAACTGGATCAGCTCTATGTGCGGATGGGAAAAACCCTGGAGGTGCGCCTGGAGAACTTCCGGGAAAACCTGTCACTGATCGAAGAGAGAGATGATCTGTACACGGAATATGTAACGCTCCTGAATGTTGCGGGCGACTATCGCGAGGCTTATGACCGGATCACTTCTCATTCCTTCCGGACCTGGGAGGGAGCAGAGGGCAAGATCACAGGGCAGTTCAAGCTGGCTCTGTATCGTATGGCAGAAGATGCGTTGGATGCAGGGGATCTGCTACTTGCGAGAAAGTATGCGGAAGAAGCCCTGTCCTACCCGGAGAATCTTGGAGAAGGACGGCTGGAAGGCACCAAGGACAATAATCTCTATTATCTGCTGGGGCGGATCGCGGAGTTGGATGGAAACGAAAGCCTTGCAAAAGAATGCTTTGAGAAAGCAACCCTGGGAAGCTCCGACGTGGCCGGCATCATGTACTACTACGATCAGCCTGCGGATATGGTCTTGTTCCAGGGATTGGCCTATGAAAAGCTGGGAGATCGGACGGAGGCCAACAAGCGGTTTTACAGGCTCCTGGATTACGGTGAGAAGCATTTACGGGACAAGTTCCGCATGGATTACTTTGCTGTCTCCATGCCGGATATGTCCGTCTTTGATGCGGATATGGACAAGCGAAATAAGGCACATTGTGAATATCTGATGGGCCTGGCAAATCTGGGATTGGGACGGAGCTCGGAAGCACGGAAATGGCTGAAGGAGGCGTTACAGGACGAGCCTTATCACCAACTGGCCCGGTTCTATCTGGAGGAATGAATGAAAATAATAGATCTGAGCGGATGCTGGAGTGTAGAACTTTCAGACGGCAGAAAAGCGGAAGCCATGCTTCCCGGCACATTGGATGAGAATCGGATCGGAGATCCGGACCGGCCAGCGAAAAAACTCTTTACGGATGAGAATTATCAGGAAATCGATGCCCTCACAGGCGGTGATGTCATTGGAACGCGTTTTACCAGAAAGTATACTTATGAGGGTACAGCTGTTTTCTCCAGAGTTTTTGGTGGAGAATTGAGGGAAGGAAAGCGCCTTTTTCTTGAAGCGGAGCGGACCAGGATCCTGCGTCTTTTGGTGGACGGTACGGAGATCCCGGCGCTCTGCGGAAGTTTAAGCACGCCCTATCGCTTCGAGGTGACCGGAAAACTGAAGAAGGGCAGCAGAATCGATCTGATCTGTGACAACAGCTATGGGGGATCTCTCCGGTCGGATATTTTGTATTCTTCCGCAGCCACGGATGAAACTCAGACCAACTGGAATGGGATCCTGGGTTATATCAGACTCCGGGAGGAGGAACAGACCTGGCTAAGCCAGGTGAAGATATACACAAGTGAAAGCGTGACCGTGAAGGCACTGGTGGATTCGACGGAAGAGTTTTTCGGCAGGCTGCGGATCACATCGGATGCACTGGCAGGACCGGAAGAGAAAACGATCCGTGTCGCCAAGGGTACCACGGAAGTTGTTCTGACAGATCTTCCGATGAAAAAAGCAGAAGACCTGCGAATCTGGGACGAGTACCGTGGGGAATTATATGAAGCGAAGGTCGAGCTGTTGACGAATGATGACAAGAATGTCATTTCAGAAAAGACGGTTTCCTTTGGTATTCGCACCTTCGGGACTGACGGGAAAGGTCATCTTGCTCTGAACGGAAGACGGATTTTCCTGCGGTCCGAGGCAAACTGCGCCGTGTTCCCGGAGACGGGCCACATGCCGCTTGATAGAGACTCCTGGAAGAAGATCCTGGAGACCTACATGGGTTACGGCATCAACTGCCTGCGCTTTCATTCGCATTGCCCGCCGGATGCTGCCTTTACGGCAGCAGATGACCTGGGGATTCTGATGCAGCCTGAGCTCTCTCATTGGAACCCGGAGAAGGCATTCGGAACCTCGGAAGCCAGGAAATACTACAGCCGCGAACTGCGGGAGATCCTGGAGGAATACGCAAATCACCCTTCTTTTGTCATGCTCACATTCGGAAACGAGCTCCAGGCGGACGAAGAGGACATGGTTTTTATTCACGGACTGTTGGATGGAATTCGCAAAGCCGATCCCACAAGGCTTTATGCAGCGTCCTCCAACATGTTCTACGGAGCAAAAGGATGTGATCCGGCAAGTGACTTTTATACATCCAGCAATTACGGTGATCTGCATCTTCGCGCGACCTTCGCCGGGATGGTGGGCTATCTGAATGAAGAATACCCTTCCGCGAAACATAGTTATGACAGCGCGATGGAGAAGCTTCGGAAGCAGTACGCCGGTCCGGTCTTTAGTTTTGAGGTTGGACAATATGAAGTGTTACCCGATTTTGCAGAGATCGATTCCTTTGGCGGTGTTACACGCCCGGACAATTACAAACTGATCCACCGGAAGGCGGAGAAAGAAGGCCTCTTGGAACTGTGGCCTCAGATGGTGGAAGCCACAGGCGAACTCTCGCTTTTGTGTTATCGTGAGGAAGTGGAGGCCGCCCTACGCACGAAGGAGTATTCCGGCATCTCGCTGTTGGGACTTCAGGATTTCCCGGGACAGGGCACTGCGCTTGTGGGAATGTTGAATTCCCATCTGGATAGCAAGCCTTATTCCTTTGCGGATCCGACCAGATTCCGTGCTTTCTTCCGACCGGTGCTTCCGCTGGTGCTTTTGGAGAAATACACTTATACGGCAGGGGAGGAGATCCTGGCAAAGGTGCTTCTGGCCAATTATTCGTCTCAAGTGATCTGCGGAAAGCTGGGAGGAAGCCTGACAAGTGCGTCAGGCGATGAAATAACCGTACAGACTTCCGGAGAAGAGATCTCAGTTCCGGCCGGTTCCCTTACGGAGATCGGAGAGATCCGCATGGAGACAGGATTTGTGAAGGAACACAGCCGATTTGATCTGAGAGTACGCTTCGGAGAGGAAGAGAACACTTATCCTGTCTGGGTATATGCCGGGAAGCAAATGGCATTTAAGAAGCCGGAAGCGATTTATGAATGCAAAGCTCCGGATGAGAGCGCATTGGAAATCCTCCGAAAAGGAGGTATGGTGCTGTTGGCACCGGATCCGGTGAAGGAACAGATGCCGAACTCCATTCGATCTACTTTTTCCGCAGATTTCTGGTCCGTTGGGACTTTCAGTTCTCAGGAAGGAAGCATGGGACTGCTCATCGATGCGGAACACCCTCTGTTTCGGCGTTTTCCAACTGAGTTCCATACCAATTATCAGTGGTGGAAGATGGCATCCGGAAGGGCCCAGATCCTTCCGCCGGGAATGCGGAGCATCGTCACTGTTCCGGACAGCTACGCTTACATGCGGAATCTGAGTCTGCTGGCAGAATTCCGGGTGGGGCCCGGAAAACTGTTCCTCTGTACTGCCGGGTTGGCTGAAGGGGCGAAATACCCCGAATGCAGAGCTCTTCTGGCAGAAATCTACAGCTATATGGCGTCGGATGCTTTCCGCCCGTCACAGGAACTGTCGGAAGAAGTGCTTCGAAATCTGTTCCAATCGCCTTCCACGGACTGAAAAGTCTTTCGGGTAAATCGTATGAACGTATAAGACACTGTCCCTTTTGCTTGCGGGACGGTGTCTTTTCTGCCATGGAATAAAAAAATGATACCGTTTCGGAAAAATAACATCCTTTCGAAAGAATCCCGTTCTCTATAATTAAAATCGTGATAACTCGTAGCATGCGACGGAGGGAACGGAGGAAATCATGGGAAAAGCAAAGAATCACCCGGCCTTTTTGGACAAGAACGGGACATTTGAACTGGAGAACGCGGATCTGTACAACAATCTGTACTTTCCCCTGGCGGGAGAGGGCGGATTGAAGTGTTGCGTCACGCCTTTGCTGGGGGGTGATTCCAAACTGGATCAGAATCATTTCCTGTATGAGCCGGTGAGCATCGAGAACCTGGCCGGCAACCGTCTGACCCGGAACTTCTGGTGCGCCCTGGAGGGCGGTCAGGTCTGGTCCGCTTCCGGTAATTCTCCGGACCAGCAGGCAGCCAGACTTACGGAACAGAAGGAATCCTGCAAGGTCCAGGCCGGTTTCATGTGGCACAAGGTGACCCGTGAAAGCACAAAATACGGACTGCGCTCCGAGATCACCTCTTTTGTTCCCTATGATATGAATGTGGAGATCCACACGGTGACCTTGACCAATACCGGCAGGGAGCCCCGAAAGCTGACCTTCCTCCCGGCCCTTCCCATTTACGGCAGAAGTGCTGACAATATCCGGGATCACAGACATGTGACATCCCTGCTGGGCAGAGTGAAGGTGACGGAAGGAGGGCTCCTGGACTACCCCACCTTCTCCTTTGATGAGCGTGGCCACCAGCTGGCGGATGCAGTCTATTATGTGGAAGGCTATGACCGGAAGGGGGAGAAGCCGGCGGAGTGCTATCCGGTGCTGGATGATTTCGTGGGACGGGGAACTCCCGACTATCCCGAGACCGTCCTGCAGATCGCAAGAGGGGAGAAGACCATGGGGTTCCACACCGGTGACACCGTGGACGGTCAGGAGATCATTGGTGCCTTTCGCTTCGCCCAGATCCAACTGGCCCCCGGCGAGAGTGAGACCTACATCGTCTATGCAGGCATCGCCTCCTCTGAGGAGGATAAGGATCGCATGACCCGCCGCATCGACACGGTGGCAAAGGTTCGGGAGAGTCTGGAACACACGAAAAATTACTGGATCAGTAAGGTAAACATCAAGATCTCCACGGGAGACAAGGATTTCGATAATTACATGCGCTGGGTGGCATTCCAGCCGGAACTCCGCCGGATCTACGGCTGCTCCTTCCTGCCCCATCACGATTACGGCAAGGGTGGAAGAGGCTGGAGAGATCTGTGGCAGGATTGCCTGGCCCTGCTCCTCATGGATCCCTCGGGAGTCAAGCAGATGCTCCTGGGAAATTACGGCGGCGTCCGTATCGACGGTACCAACGCCACCATCATCGGCACCAGACCGGGAGAATTTAAGGCAGACCGGAACTCCATCACCAGAGTCTGGATGGATCACGGTGTCTGGCCTTTCATGACCACGAAGCTGTACATGGATCAGACCGGTGATACGGAGATCCTGCTGGAAGAAGTTCCCTACTTCTGTGATCGGCAGATCTGCAGAGGGCAGAAGATCGCGGAGAATCCCGCAGAGGAGAAGAACAGACTCCTGGATGAAGCCGGGAATGTCTACACCGGCACGGTGCTGGAGCACATCCTGGTGCAGAATCTCACCGCCTTCTGGGAAGTGGGTGAGCATAACATGATCCGTCTGCGGGATGCAGACTGGAACGATGCTTTGGATATGGCAGGAAAGCGGGGGGAGAGCGTGGCTTTCACCGCCGCATATGTTGGCAATCTGAAGGAACTTGCAGATATTCTGGAGTCGGGCGGGCTCAGTCAGAGCAGAGTCCTGATCTCTGAGGATATGGGGATCCTGCTGAAAGAGGATCAGACTCTTTACGGGGATCCCGCCGCAAAGACACTACTCCTGGAAGGGTATATGGAGAAGGTATCCGGGAGAGTGTCCACCGGCAAGATCGGTGTGGATGTGCGGGAACTGGCCGGAAATCTCAGACGCAAGGCTGAGTGGCTGGGAGAGCAGATCCGCAGACAGGAATGGAGCGAGACTTCCGATTCCGAAGGCTGGTTCAACGGCTATTACGACAACAGCGGCCGGGCTCTGGATGACAGCGTACCGGGAAAGAAGAACATGATGCTCACCGG
>JAEEGL011091791.1_pt1 | contig 10999 bp, 9 predicted proteins | sample 9134231 | NCBI WGS metagenome assembly JAEEGL01 (sample SAMN16246548, study PRJNA631951) | gut metagenome | biome: gut microbiome; feature: rumen; material: fiber-attached | host: Bos | place: Iran: Karaj | collected 2018-10 | reverse complement strand
TGGGACCCCGAGATCGGGCTGCAGCGGGAGATCCACAACATCGAGAACTCCCCGTTCCGCACGAAATTCGAGCACATCTACGACGAGATGCAGGGGACCTCGGCGATCGGGTGCATCAGCGACTACGACCCGCAGCCCCTCCTGATCCGCTCCCGCCTCGGCACCTACGCCATCTGCATGATCGGCGTCATCCAGAACGCCGCCGCGCTCATCCGCGACTACCTCGCCGCCACGGGGGACCACTTCGACGCCATGACCGGCGGCGCGGTCAACGCCACGGAGCTCACGGCCGCGCTCATCAACCAGAAGAACGACTTCGTCGAGGGCATCCGCTTCGCGCAGGAGAAGATCGCCGGGACCGCGTCGATCCTCATCCTCTGCGAAGACGGCTCGATCATCGCCGCGCGCGACCGCCTCGGACGCCTGCCCATTCTCGCGGGCCAGTGCGAGGACGGCTGCTGCGTGTCCTTCGAGTCCTTCGCCTACGAAAAGCTCGACTATGTGAAAATCAAGGATCTCGGCCCGGGCGAGATCGTGCGCGTTACCCCGGACGGCGTCACCCGGCTCGCCCCTCCCGGCGAAAAGATGCGCATCTGCTCCTTCCTCTGGTCGTACTACGGCTATCCGAACTCCTCCTACGAGGGCGTCAACGTCGAGACCATGCGCTACCGCAACGGCGAGATCATGGCGGAAGCGGACCGGGAAGCCGGCAACGCCGAGGGTATCGACTACGTCAGCGGCGTTCCGGACTCCGGCACCCCGCACGCGATCGGTTACGCGAACAAGAGCGACGTCCCCTTCGCGCGCCCCTTCATCAAGTACACGCCCACATGGTCCCGCTCCTTCATGCCGACGCGGCAGAACGACCGCAACAAGGTCGCGAAGATGAAGCAGATCCCGATCACCGAGCTCATCAAGGACAAGAACCTCCTCTTCGTCGACGACTCCATCGTCCGCGGCACCCAGCTCAAGGAGACGGTCGAGTTCCTCTATGACAACGGCGCGAAGTCCGTCCACATGCGCTCCGCCTGCCCGCCCATCATGTACGCCTGCAAGTACCTGAACTTCTCCCGCTCGAACAGCGAGATGGAGCTGCTCGCGCGGCGGATCATCATGGAGCTGGAGGGCGAGGAGGGCTTCCGGCACATCGACGAATACCGGGACGGCAAGACCGAGCGGGGCAAAAAGTTCCGCCGGACGATCTGTGAAAAGCTGAATTTCGCCTCGCTGGAATTCCAGACCCTCGAAGGGATCGTGGCGGCGATCGGGCTGCCGGAATGCCAGCTGTGCACCTACTGCTGGAACGGGAAAGAATAAGGAGGCCCCTCTCCGCCCGCCGCGGGCCGGGGCTGTCGCCAGAACAAACTCGGTGCCGGCAGTCGGGGAGATCCGACTCTCCTTCGCTTGAAAACCGGCGGCAGAGACATTCGGGTGTGAAGCTGCTGGGATGGTGTCATTCCGAGGAAGGGCCCGGGGGCCCTGACGTGGGAATCCGTACCCCATCCCGAACGAACAGCCGTTCTCCATGGCTTCCTCCCTCGCACAGGGGATGCGGATTGCCACGTCGCAGGTCTCGGGACCTGCTCCTCGCAATGACACATGTTGTACAGTGCGCGGCCATTCCCTTCAAGGCCGCCGCACGGCCCTTCTCATGAAAGAAAAACAGCCGTCGCATCTCTCTCAGGAGTAGATGCGCCTTCCCCGTGTTGACCGTTCCCGGCAGGAAAACGGTACCAAAGAAAGGACAGGATATGAAACGCTTTCTGAAACGGTTTATCGCCCCCATCGTCCTCTGCGCCGTCGGATTCCTCCTCGCATACGGCACGAAGCTTCTCCCCGAGGAGCCCGCCGTCGTCCGTCAGGCTGCCGGCGCGGTCTTTTTCCTCCTGATCGTTCCCCTCTTCACGTTCTATCTGATCTGGGCGATCTGGGCCGGGCTGCGCGACCTCTGGATCACCCGGGTCCGCGGCGAGGCCAGACCGACCGACGAGGAAGTCCGCATGAAGCGGGTCCTTTCCGGCGCGCCGGGTCAGAGACGCCGGATGCCGGGCGGCGCGCGCTTCGGGAATTTCCTCCTGCGGCTCCTCTCGTGGATCCTCCTCTTCGGCGGCGCCTTCCTCAACTGGGTCGGGACCGGGGACGCCCCCGTGACCCTGCCCCTCCCCGAGCCGCTTCTGATCGCATGCGGGACCGCTGCCATGATCGGCGGGGCTTTCCTGCGCATGTTCGCCTCCCCGAACCGCTATGACGGCGGCGCGTCGGGCGTGCGGGCCCTCGACTGCCCGAAGACGCTCGGCATCCGCGAGCTCTGGCGGAGCTTCGCCGCGACGGACACCGTGCTCGGCAGGCCGTACGTCAGCCGCGTCCGGTTTACGCCGGGGGACTCGATCGTCTTCGGTCCGGGCGAGACCGGGGAATTCCTGTATATCCGCAAGAACCGCGCGGGGGACCGGCTGTATCTGATCCGCTCGGGCGCGGCGTCGCTGATCGTCTCGCCGAAGGAATCGCGGCCCGGCCGCACCTACGACACGGACCTCGAGACGCTCTGCCTCTACCTCTACTCCATCCTCGAAGAGGCTGTTCAGAATCCGTGAGCACCGATACGTCAGACTCTCCCCGCCGTTTTGAAACAAAGGGACAGGAGGTTCTTTATGAAAGACGGAAAAGATAAATACGGTGATTTCCTGCGAAGTTACCCTGCCGCGTACTTTGGCTACGTTTGCTTCCTGATGGCGCTTTTCTTGGCTTGTGTTTTGGTAATCGTTGAAAATCTCGTCAAGGGTGAGCTTGTCTTCTCCGCTCTGATTTTCCAAATCCTTTTTGGGGTCCTGTTCGGTTATCTCTTTATTACAAGAGTCATCAAGTTAATTCGATATCTCAAAGATCCCGAAGAAAAGGAAAAACGCAAAAAGCAGGCAAGCCTCAAAGCAGCCGCTGCCCAAATACCGGCCAATTACAATCCGTTCGCATCCTCTGCACCTGCGCAGCGTTCCCAGCCCGCCGCCGCGTCGAATCGGCCGAATATCCTCGAGCGATACCGCGCGGCACGCACTTACCTCACTATATGTGGATCCTATAACGAAGAAAAATTCCGGGAAATGAACCGACTCACCGGAAATATGTTTTCCGAGGAAGACATTCAAAAACAGCTCGCCCAGTCAAAAATGATGATCGGCGGCATGGACGCCCTCAAAAAACTCCATTATGATTCCCTGACTGAAGCAATTGCCACTTTTGAAGAGGTCGAAGCAGCAGGAATCGATTTGTCAAAGTACGACTTTTTAACCCGAAACGGGAATCCTCACCCCTAACTCCATCACTCCATCACTCTATTTCCGGAGGTCCACCCATGGCATACCTTTCCGACATCGAAATCGCCCAGCGCTGCACCCTCGCGCCCATCACGGAGATCGCGCGCCGCGCACACGTCGATGAAAAGTACCTCGAACCCTACGGCAGAAACAAGGCCAAGATCGATCTGTCCCTCCTCGACGAAACGGATCGCCCCGCAGGCAAGCTGATCCTCGTCACCGCCATCACCCCCACCCCCGCGGGCGAGGGCAAGACCACCACCACCATCGGCCTCGCGGACGGACTTCGCAAGATCGGCCGTGAATCCACCGTCGCGCTGAGAGAGCCCTCCCTCGGCCCGGTGTTCGGCCTCAAGGGCGGCGCTGCGGGCGGCGGTTACGCGCAGGTCGTCCCGATGGAGGACATCAACCTCCACTTCACCGGCGACTTCCATGCCATCGGCGCGGCGAACAACCTCCTCGCGGCCATGCTCGACAACCACATCCAGCAGGGCAACAGCCTCGGCATCGACGTCAAGAAGATCACCTGGAAGCGCTGCGTGGACATGAACGACCGGCAGCTCAGAAACATCGTGGACGGTCTCGGCGGCCGCGCGAACGGCGTTCCCCGCGAGGACGGCTTCGACATCACGGTCGCCTCGGAGATCATGGCGGTCCTCTGCCTCTCGACCTCCATCGCGGACCTCAAGGCGCGCCTCTCCCGCATCATCGTCGGCTACACCTACGACGACAAGCCGGTCACGGCGGCGGACCTCAAGGCGGCGGGCGCGATGACGGCCCTCCTCAAGGACGCCCTCAAGCCCAACCTCGTCCAGACCCTCGAGGGCACCCCGGCGTTCGTGCACGGCGGTCCCTTCGCGAACATCGCGCACGGCTGCACCTCCGTCATGGCGACGAAGATGGCGCTCCGCATGGGCGACTACACCGTCACGGAGGCGGGCTTCGGCGCGGACCTCGGCGCGGAGAAATTCCTCGACATCAAGTGCCGCATGGCGGGACTGACTCCCGACGCGGTGGTCATCGTCGCGACGGTGCGCGCGCTCAAGATGCACGGCGGCAAGGCGAAGACCGAGCTCGCCGGAGAGGACCTCGAAGCGCTCGAAAGAGGCATTCCGAATCTGCTCCGCCATGTCTCGAACATCAAAAACGTGTATCACCTGCCCGCCGTGGTCGCCGTCAACCGCTTCCCGACGGATACGGACGCGGAGATCTCGTTCATCATCGAAAAATGCCGCGCGCTCGGCGTGAACACCGTTCTGTCCACGGTCTGGGCGGACGGCGGCGAGGGCGGCCGCGCGCTTGCCGAAGAGGTCGTGCGCCTCTGCGAGGGCGAAAAGGAGACCTTCACCTTCTCCTATGAGGACGGCATGACGATCTCCGAGAAGATCGGGGCGCTCGTGACGAAGATCTACGGCGGCGCGGGCGTGAACATCCTCCCGGCGGCGAAGAAGCAGATCGAGCAGATCGAATCGCTCGGCTTCGGCTCCTGCCCCATCTGCGTGGCGAAGACGCAGTACTCCCTCAGCGACGATCCTCTGAAGCTCGGCGCGCCCGAAGGCTTCACCGTGACGGTGCGCGGCGCGAAGATCTGCGCGGGCGCGGGCTTCGTCGTGATTTACACCGGCGACATCCTCACGATGCCCGGACTTCCGAAGGTCCCCGCGGCGGAGAAGATCGACGTCGATGACAATGGACGGATCAGTGGGCTGTTCTGATACCGAAAGGCGACAATACAAGCTCCGGCAAGACCCGAAGACGAACGTCACGAACAAAAGCCGCCGCATCTCACGCGCAAAAGCGGAGACATGCGGCGGCTCTTTTGTTGATTCGCTGAACGCCCGGCGGACGGCGTCCGGTGGGCGGTTGTGACGCAAACGGAGGATCGCGGGCGGATGATCCTTGACTTCTCTTCCGTTTTCGTGGTATAATGCAGATACGGTCGGCGCGGCGCGAACCGGATCAAAGACGGAGAAGCCTGCGCCCGGACGGCGACTCGTTTCATCAACACAGGGAGATTTTCAGATGGAAAAGCTCATCGTATGGTTCCGGTGCATGGGAAGGATGCGGTTCTTCATCCCCGTCGGACTCTTTCTCCTCGCGGCCGGCGTTTTGATCCTTGTCACGTCCCCGAAGGAGTACGCGGAGACGACCGCCGTGGTCACGCGCTGCGAACAGGAGCCCTATGACCCGGAGGAGGGGGAAAGCTATGAGGTCTGGTTCGAATACACGGTCGACGGCAGGAAATACGAAAACTCGTTCGGAGCGAGAGCGCGGGAAATGCGCCCGGGCGAGGAGATGCAGATTTATTACGATCCGGCAAAGCCCGAATCCGTGACGAACTCGAAGCACGGCGGAGTCATCGCCGTCGTCCTGCTCGTCCTCGGCACGGCGGCGCTCGGGTTTGCCTGCTGGCAGGCGACACGGGCATACAAGGAGTTGAAGAGTGAATAGTGAAGAGTGAAGAGAGGTCGGGGCGCGATGCCGCACGGCGGAAGGAGGGCAAAAAGGTGAGCCGCTGCAATGTGATCATGATTTTCAGCCCGGACAAGAGCCGGATGCTGATGTGCAAACGTCTCAGGGAGCCGTTCAAGGGGAAGTTCAACATGGTCGGCGGGCACATCGAACTCGGGGAGAGCGACGACGAGGCGGCGTACCGGGAGCTCTTTGAGGAGACCGGGATCACGAAGGACGACGTGCGCCTCGTGCACGCGATGGATTTCTTCTACCGCTTCGAGGATTTCGAGATGCAGGTGTACGCCGGACGGCTGAAAAGAGAAATCGAGCCGGTCGGGGAGGAAAACCCCCTCTTCTGGCTCGACGTGAAGGAAAACTATTTCGATTATTCCCGATTCGCGGGCAACGGAAGCATCGGGCACCTGCTCATCGAGGTGCTCGAAAGCGGGATTTTGGACGAGGATCCGGGCTCCGCGGCGGCGGGGTGAACGCTCAACGCATGCTCTTCATATCCGCGATCACGGGCGCTTTTTCGACGAAGAACGCCCGTATTTTTTCGGCAGTTTCGGCGTCGGGCCGGACCGTGTACTGCCTGCCGTCCGACTGATAGACGGTCATGGCGAGGGGATCGTCGAAGGTGCGGCCGGACGGGAAGCGCTTCAGCTTTTCTTCGAGCGGCTCGAAGAACGCGGCGAAATCCGCCCAGATCTCGTCGCTGACGATTTTCGTCACGTCCCGCTTCTCCCCCTTTTTCTTTGCGGCGGGGGTTTCGTAGTACCGCGCGATGAAATAATAGGTCCCTTCGTCGAAACGGGTGCACTGGAGGCTTTCTTCGTTCTTTTTGTCGTAGTAGAATACGCCGGAGATCACGGGCGCTTCGTACCAGACGATCTCCCTGCCGATGGGTTCGGCAAGCTCCATGAGAAGGGAGACAAGAGTCTGCTCGCGGCGGTCGGAGGTATTGTAATACTGCACCGTTTTGTCCCCGTCCGCGGTGCGCCACGTGAGATACAGCAGCCAGTAATCCCCGCCGTCGAGGATTTCGATATCTTCTCCGTCAAGCAGGGCTTCGTCCTCTCCCGGCGTCTTTTCCGGCACGGGCCTGAGCTCTTCAAAGAGATCGCCCACAATGCGGACGAGGTCGCCCCACTGCTGAGCGGTCACGGGGACGTGCTCCTTGCGGGTGATGTCGATGCCGTAATCCTCCTCAGGCCAGTATTCCGCCCACACGATCTCGTCCGCGTTGACCTCGATCCCGAACTCCGAGTGGTAGTTCATCGATCCCCCGCTCATCTCGAACCGGATACCGACGAGCTCGCCGGGCGGCGTGCCGGGCATGCCGCCGTCATTCGTCGGGTCGGTTTCGACCGCGCCGGCCGTCTCCGGCGCGTTCTGCGGCGCGTCGGTTCCCGGACCCGCCGGATCCTTTCTGCCGAAGCAGCCGGATAAAAAGCTCAGAAGACCGGTCATCAGTATTACCTCCGAGAGTATTGCCGTCAGAATGCGGCGATTTTTCATTTCAGTGAACCTCCCCTCTGTTCGGATCCGCTGTGCGCGGCGGAATGAGTGCCTCCTCCGGCGCGTCCGGGGATTGTGGGCTGCCTGCGAGCCGCCGCACCTCCTCCTCGTCCGAGATGAGATCGAGCGCCGCGGCAAACGCGCCCGCCGTCATGTCGGGGGGCAGGCCGAGCTTTTTGGCGAGCCGCCTGCGCGCGTTCGATGCGTCCGGGCCTCCGTTCAGCCCGAGCTCGTAAAGGAGCGCGCGTGTGACGGGGCGTTTTTCTTTTTGTTCGTCCGGACAGCCGCCCCCTTCGGCGGTCAGCTCCGGGTGGGCGGCGGCGAATTTCTCGAAGATCGCAGAGAGGATTTCGTTCGGCACGCCCTCCACGCCGAGCACGCCCGCCTTGGAAGGCGCTTTTTTGCGCGCCTCCTTCCCGGCGATGAGGGGGGTATAGAGATCATGGACCGGCGCGCTGCCGAGCATGCCGCGGAGATGGGACCGGATGAGCCGCCCGCCTCCGTCGCTGTCGCAGAGCAGGATCACGCCGTCCCCGCCGATTTTGCGCAGCAGGGCGCGCTTTTCCTCGTTTTTGAAGATCGCGAAGCCGTCCGTCGTGAAAATGGGCGCGTCGATCACGGATGAGAGCCGCGCCTTGTCGTATTTCCCCTCCACGATAACGGGGATTTTCAGCCGGATGCGGCCGCTCATTTCCGCACCCCGCTCTCCGGACGCCGGATCAGCGCCTGCGCGCAAATCAGCTTTTCGATCTCGGAATACCCGACGGAGCCGGATTTCATGCCGCGGTCCGCCGCGGCGCAGGCCTCCACGGCGGCGGCAAAGCGCTCGGGCGAGCCCTTCGCCGCGGCGCGCCAGCACAGCCCGGCGCGGTAATCGTTGATTTTCATGGCGCGGGCGAAATCCGTCCGGTCCCGCCCGTCGGCGAGAAAGAGGGACGCCGCCGCGAGATCGGTGAAGGTGCGCGTGATCTGGGCGAGCACGAAAACGGGCTCCTCCCGTCTGCGCTTGCGCCCCTCGAGGAAGGCGAGCGCGCCCGCCGCGTCCCCGTCCAAAATGCAGTTCGTGAGGCCGAAGCCGTCGTCCTCGTCCGTGTGTGAAACGCACGCCGCGACGTCGGCCGCGGTAACGGTTTTTCGCCCGTCCGACGGGCCCCCGTCCGACGGGCCCCCGTCCGACGGGTAGGGGGAGACCGCCGCGCCGCTCTCGTACCGCGCCGCCGCGTATGCCGCCGTTTTTTCCACCTCGCCGGAAAGGCGGTACATGCTCCGCCCCGCCTCGGCGATGATTCGCGCGCACACGCCCGGCTCCGGCACGAGGCCGTATTCGGCGAAGTGCCGCTCCATCCATTTGGTCAGCCGTCCCTCGGTCTGATAAGGGAATTCCACGCATTTCATGATCTTCTCGGCGGAGCGCAGAAAGGCGGAGGGCTTTTTCGGTGATCCCGCGTCAAATCCGTCCGCGGACACGCGCAGAACGACGACCGTGTTTTCCCGGTCCTCGGGGGAGAAATCCGAAAAGAGCCCGAGCAGGGCGTCTCTCTCCTTTTCCTTCAGGTTCGCGAGAGTGGCGAAGGAAACCGAGACAAAGGTCTTCGAGCTCATCATCGGCGGGATGAGTACGGCGTCGCGGATCGCGCCGAGGTCGGGTTCTTCGTCCCCGAACGCGAAATCATAGCTGTCAAACGCCGCGAAGTCCCCCACGGTCAGCTTTTTCATGTCCGCGGCGCGGCGGTTTTTGAGGTAATCCTCGTCGCCCCAGAAGAAATAGAAGCCGCGGCAGGCGCCGGCCTTCATTTCGGCGAGCAGTTCGGTATCGTTCATCGGCGGCTTCCTTTCCCGAAAAGTTGCACCGCCGCCGTTGTTTCGTAACAAAAGCGGCGTATAATGGTATCAAAGCGGCGCGGGCACGGATCGCACGGACCGCGCGTTCTGTCAGGGGAGGTTTTTATGGCTGACATCTGTGAATATCTGGATTGGAGAGGGGATCTCACCTTTTCGGCGGCCCCGTTCTGCGAGGTCGACAATCTGATCCTCTCCATGCTGTCCTTCATCGATTTTTCCCCCGCCCTCACGTCCGATCCGACCGGGACTCCCGTGAAGCTGAAGGACTGCCGCGCGGCGATCGACGAGAAATATCCGGACGGGATGTACCTCGGAGAAGTCGTGCCGAAGCAGATCAACCGCCTCTTTCACAAGGCGGCGGAGTCGGTCCGGTTCCGGGACGTGTACGCGACTTGCTTCCGGGATGTGATCCGGGAGGCGGACGTCACGCAGTTCGCGGCGGTGACGTTCGTTCTGCCCGATCCCGATTCCACGGTCTTTGCGGCGTTCCGCGGCACGGACGACACGCTGGTCGGCTGGCGGGAGGATTTTCGGCTGAGCTATTCCCATCCCGTGGAGGCACAGCGGCTCGCCGTGGAATACCTCGCGGACGTCGCCTCCGTCTTCCGCGGCAGGCTGATGACGGGCGGGCACTCGAAGGGGGGCAATCTCGCGGTCTACGCGGCGGCGTTCTCCCCGAAGGAGGTGCGCGGCCGGGTCGCGGCGGCGTACAGCAACGACGGGCCGGGATTTTTGAGCGAGATCATTTCCTCCGAAGAGTTTCGCGAGATCGAGCCGCGGGTCACGACCTTTGTCCCGCAGTCGTCGGTGGTCGGACTCCTGCTCGGTCACAACGACCGGTATCAGGTGATCGAGAGCGGCACGGCGAACGGGCTGATGCAGCACGATCCGTTTTCGTGGAAGGTCTCGGGCCCGTCCTTCGTCCATCTCGACGAGCTGTCCGCGGACGGAAAGCGGCACGACGAGGCGTTTTCCGAATGGCTGGACGGGATTTCCCCCGAGGATCGCCGCTCGTTTACGGACACCTTGTTCACGATCCTCGAGTCGACGGGCGCGAAGACCGTGACCGATCTCGCGAACGACCGAATGGGCAAGATCGCGGCGGCGGTGAAGGCTTACGCGGGACTGGAGAAATCCGCGCGGGACAATTTTGTCCTCTTTCTGCGCCGTCTCGCCGACGCGAACCGACGGGCGAAGCCGTGATCACGGAAGGCTCGGGGTTTATGACTGCCTGAGCGGAAGGAACCGCCTCGGCGTGTGCCGAAGGCGGTTTTTTGCTATTCGGTTTTCAGGCTTTTCAGCGTTTTTACCCGCTTTACCTTCTCCGCCTTTTCCGCCTTTTGTTTGGCGACGAGGCTGACGAGGAATTTCGAAAGAGTCTCGGAGGAGTTCGGCTTGGCGATCGAAGCGATGCACTTGCGCATGGCGTCGAGATGAACGTCCGACATCAGGAGCTGGAAGATGCACTCCTCGAGCGGCGCGGTCTTGGTGGCCTCCATGGCGCAGCCGTTGTTGAGCAGGAATTCCGCGTTGCGCTCCTCATGCCCCGGCAGGGGATCGACAATGATCATGGGCAGGTTCTTCGCGAGGCTTTCGCTCGTCGTCAGCCCGCCCGGTTTCGAGATGATGCAGTCGGACGCGTCCATGAGCAGGCTTACGTAATCGACGAAGCCCGTGACGAGGAGCTTGTGCCGCGGAGTGCCCGCCGCGTAGCGGTCGAGGGCCTCCTTCAGCTCGTCGTTGCGCCCCGCGACGGAGCTGATCTGGATGTCGCGGCTCCCCTTGATGGCGTCGATGCTCTTCACGATCGCCTCCATGCCGGCGTATCCCGTGGAGCCGCCCATCACGAGGAAGGTCCGCTTCGACGGATCGAG
>JAEEGL015399797.1_pt1 | contig 11000 bp, 8 predicted proteins | sample 9134231 | NCBI WGS metagenome assembly JAEEGL01 (sample SAMN16246548, study PRJNA631951) | gut metagenome | biome: gut microbiome; feature: rumen; material: fiber-attached | host: Bos | place: Iran: Karaj | collected 2018-10 | reverse complement strand
GATTCTGGCTTTAATCGCTTAAGTTCATTAGCTAATGGAACCAGAGATGTTGTTCCTTTAAAAAAATGGACTGTTGCAGGCAAAAAGTCAGCTATAGCTCTCCAGCGTTCGTTTATAACCAGATGAACTTCTGTATCGTTGGCCGCCAGAGCTCTTAAAGTAGGTATTGTTAGCAAGATGTCTCCCATTGCATTGAGACGAAGGACTATTTCTATATTTGACATTTTGGCAAAAACCCTAATTTCTGTAAAGCTTCTATTGTTCGCTTAGAAGCTCCTGACATTGAATCTAAAACAAGTCTGGCTCTTTTCCCCATTTCTATATAAGGAGCCGGGTTATTACACCAGGATTCAATAACTGCCTGAAGTTCATTTGGTCCATTAACAATTTTAATGGCCGATTCTTTATTTAAAGCCATAACTTCGTATCTGAAATTAAAATTATATGGTCCAGCAATAACAGGCTTTGAAAAAGCAGCAGGTTCCATAAGATTATGACCGCCTCTTTTAATCAGACTTCCACCGACATAAGCCAAATCAGAAAGAGCGTATAGGTCTCTCAGAACTCCCATACTATCAACAAGAACAATTCGGCTTTTCCCACAATCTTTTTCTGAAAGTTTCTTATAACTAAGTCCCTGCTGAGAAATTATTTTTTCAACTTCATCTACACGTTTAACATGCCTTGGAGCAATGATTATACCCAAATCTAAAGTTTCAAGTAAAGGTTTAACAGCTTCAATAATATAGGCTTCTTCGCCAGGATGCGTGCTTCCGAAACAAATCAAACGTCTGCCTTCTACAAAGCCGTATTTATTTTGAATAGCCTTTATATCTGGCATTGGAGCACTAGCAATATCATATTTGAAGCAACCAAATGCCTGCTGCTTAGAATCATCGATACCAAGAATTCTAAAACGTCTCAAATACTGTTTTTCTTGAGGGAAAGCAAAAGACATGCCTCTTATGCCTGACTCGAAAAGAGACCAGCCTAGACGCATCATTCGAACGCTTTTTTCGTTGATTCTGCCGTTTACAATTCCGTAAGGAATGCCTCTCTGTTTCAAGGTATCAAGCAAAAGAGGCCATATTTCTGTTTCGTTTATCATTAATAGTTTTGGTTTTATTTTTTCAATGAATGGAACGGAACAAGCAGGTAATTCTACCGGCATCAATGTTGCAAAGCCGCAAAGCTCGTCTTTCTGGAGCTGACGCAGCCCATCCATTGAGGTAGTAGTGCAGATAATGCGTTCGCGGCCGTAAAGTCTTCCTAATTCTTTCAAAAAAGGTCTTAAAGTAATAACTTCACCTAAAGAAGCACCATGAACCCATAAAGAACCGCCTTCAGGAGCTTTAAAACCTTCAGGCAAACGACCGAGCCTTAAAGCAAATTCTTCTTTTTCAAGCTTTCTTGGGGGGAAAACACATAGAGCTTCTACTACAGCTCTCAACAACCATTGATACGATTTTAATGCTAGTTTTCCCATGACAATTATTATCAACCATTTTACTATTTAAAGTCAATAGTCTTTTTGGCATAGTTAGAGTTGTTAGAGTTGTTTGCAGAATCTTTTGACCCAGGGGTTCTCTGGGCAATCTTCTGGTTGGGTCTTCCAGCGTCTGTGAAGCCAAAACCACTGTTCTGGATACTTTCGAACTAATTGTTCATATAATTCGGTATAATCAGCAGTCAGCTTTTGTTGTCCTTCCACTGTATTTTCATAATTTTCAGGATATAACGGTGGATAAATCTTGAAATAATGCTTTCCGTTATAATTAGGAACAATAAATAAAGGAACAATCGGCGTTTTCATTTTCAAAGAAATCATAGCAGGTCCGACTGGAGCTGAGCACCATTTGTTCAGGAATTTTACAAAAATTCCCTTTTTACCATTATCCTGGTCCATCATCAAACCAAGAACATAACCATTTTTCAAAGCCCTTAGTATTTCTCTCAAGCCCATTCCGGAATCAGTAGTTTTGCCTTTGTGAGCACGACGCATTTCTTCAAACCACTGATCTGCATATTTATTATTCTGACGACGAACTACTGTAGTAACCTTATAACCTTTTAAAGCAGCCCATTGGGGAATATACTCCCAAAGCCCGAAATGCCCTGACATAATTATTACGCCGTTGCCTTTTCGATAGGCTTCTTCTAAGTGCTCATAACCATCAACTTCAAGCATATTCAAAACATCTTCATCACTGATATACTTTAATTTTGCCATTTCCATAGAGTTAAGAACAAAATTTTCATAACAGCCACTTCTGAGTTTTTCTGCTTCATTCTGGCTTATATTCAAGGTCTCCATCATTATATTTTTCACGTAATCTTTACGTGAAAACTTAAATGGCATAATAAGCTTCGTCATAAGCATAGCAAATCTACGTTTCTGACTAATAGTCAAAGTCATGCTTTTACGTGCCAGCAAATCAAGCATTTTTGCTAAGAGTTTATCAATAAAATCAAAGTGTTTTTTACTCATTTTTTTTACTTCTGCTCAAAATATTTCTAACATTTCTAAGCTTTAAAATAATAGCCATAAGTGGGCTTGCTTTCATTTCTATGGCTTCTATCGGGCAAACTTCCATACAGCAGAAGCATGAAATACATTTTGTTCTATCAAATTCCGCTCCATTAGAGCCAACTTCAATAGCTTTTGCAGGACAAATATTCTTGCAACGCCCACATTTTACACATTTATTAGGCTTAAGATTTGGTCCAGTCCAAATCATTTTTCTAATTAATTCCAAAACAAAATCAGGAATTAAATAAACAGGAGGAGCAGGAGGAACAATGTAACCTTTTACAATACAGTCTTCTACTTTTGTTCCGACAAAGTCAACATCGTTAAATGAAGCTGGTCCCCAGCCAATACTCTTGCAGTATTTCATAATAGGAACTGATTCCGGCTTTAAGCCTACAATTTTGCAAAAGCCCATATCTACAGCAACTGGAGATTCAGAAGCAATAAGAATGTTGTTCTTCTTAACTCTACCACTGGCAGGGCCCTGCAAATCCATTGCTTCTATTCCATCCATAATGTGCAGTTTAACAGGCAAAGACCTTGCTAACTCAGTTACAAAAGCAGAAAATTCGTTTACCTTCGTAAATTTTTTGTGCCATAAAGCTTTAGCAAAGCCAGGAATAAAGCCAAAATGATTTTTTACTGCCCCAGTAATTCTTGTTAAATTGTGGGTTTTCATTTTTGAAAGGCTAATAACCACATCAGCATCAAAAACCTTTTTAATTACTGAAGCTGTTACTTCTTTCCCAAATACTTTAAAATTGACATTTGCTTTTTCGTCTTTTTCAAAACAAAGCATTTTACCGCCAGCAGTTTCTGTGGCCTTAGCAAAACCAGTCTTGTTCCAAAAATCTTCTGTTCTTCCAAAAATAGCTGGCGGGCTGTCACCAACCCAAACTTCCGAAGCTCCTGCATCGAAACATTCTCTTACTACAGCTTCTATAACAGAAGGATGAGTTGTTGCCGCTCTTTCAGGCTCTTTGCAACTCAACATATTAGGCTTAATTAAAACAATATCGTTCTTTTGAACAAAAGCAGACATACTTCCTAAAGGCTCTAATAAAGCTTTTATAGAATTTGCAACTTCCTGCTTATCATAAGATTCACATTTTTGAAATGAAACTTTTGTATTCATTTATAATCTCCTGAGAGTCTTGAAGAAAAAGAAGCTGGAGCATACGGCTGGACAACTATAGGATGCCCTTTTTCATCACGAAAATATCCCATTGGCCCCATAACTACGGAAGGAGCTATTTTAGGATCAGCAACCAAAGGAGGTGGATAGGGCCCAGAGCCTGATTTTTCATCGTAATATTTCGGATCTGCAGTTACAAAATCAGTTCTAAGAGGAGGTAACGGAACAGGTTCTCTGTTTTTGACATTGCGTTTATCTCTTACTGCAGGTTTACCAGGCCATGGAATAACTTCTAAGCCGGATTCACGCTCAACAACAATACATTGATTTGTGTAAACAATGTCACATAATATTTTAGAAAAAGGCACTTTCTTATAATTTGCATAAACTGCAAAATGCAAGTCTTTGGGAAAGCTTATGGAAACTTCTCCACCCAGGGAAATAACTCTCAAAACATATTGAATATCATCACCTAACGAAGTTATTATTCCCTTTTTTTCTAATCCTGGGAAACGGATAGATAAAGCTTTATGACTAAATCTGCGTTTTCTGTTTAGAATATCTAACCATTTTTCGTTAGGAGGATTAGCAGGAAATACATATAAGGTGTCTCCATCTAATCTTGCACAAGTATATGGCGGAAGTATGTCATATAACAGTTCTTTGAAATTAGAACCATTATGCTTGGGAACGATAGCTCCAGTGCAAAGATTATGCATTACAGCATTATAACCGAATCCATCAGTCAAGAGCTGCATTCCTTCCCATAAAGTAATTGGAAGCCCATAAAAAGACCAGGTTCCATATTTTTTTTGAGGTCTTTTTGTTGGATCAATGTAATATTCTATATATCTTTTTTCAGAAGTTCTTCCAAAAAGAATACTTTCTCTGTTAATGCGTTTGACTCGCCATTCATTATCTAATTTAACATCATTAATAACATTAATATGTTCGTCTCTATAATGAACAAGAGCACAAGCTTTATCATGAGACCATAAAATAGCTCTTGGCTGAGGTTCATCGCCTTTGCGAGGTTCTATGAGTCTGAAGTTGTCATATTGAGCAAAGCAAGCAGGAACAGCTATAAAAAAAGCTATTACAAATATTATTTTTATTATTACTTTTGCTTGTTTCGTCATCTATGATTAGGTTAGATTCTTCAAAAACGAACAGCTAACTTGTTCAACCTTATTCTCCTCCGCGGTCTCTGTAGATTTCTACCTTCGAACAAGCTTTGAGGGAACGAGCCTTGTGCGGAGAATAGAGGTCTCACGTGCGCTGTTCGTTCTTATCACTTGTATGCTCTGCGCTCTGGGCTCTGCGCTCTAAAGCATACCATGTTTGACCATTTCAGTGTAAATCTTTACTGCATTTGTTGCCGCACCACGACGTAAATTGTCAGCAACAACCCACATATTGAATCCTACAGGAACAGTCGGGTCATTTCTTAAACGACCGACAAAGACGTCATCCTTATTCTGACATTCAAATGGTGTTGGATATACAGAATTAGCAGGGTCATCAAGCAAAACTACGTCTTCTGCCTTAGACAAAACAGCTCTGACTTCATCAAGAGTCATTTTGTTTGTTAATTCAATATTTATAGACTCGCTATGAGCATACATTACAGGAACTCTGACTGTTGTTGGGCATACTTTTACGTCAGATTCCAAAATTTTCTGGGTTTCTCTTACCATTTTTTCTTCTTCTCTGTATAAACCAGATTCAGGTAAGAATACATCTATTTGAGGAATCAAATTAAAACCAATAGTATGCGGATAAACACCCTGAGGAATTTCAGTGTTTTCTAGAATAGCCTTAGACTGTCGTTTTAAAATATCTATTGCTTCAAGACCAGTGCCAGAAACAGATTGATAAGTAGAAACAACGATTCTTTTTATAGGATTAACTCTATGTATTGGAGCTAAGGCCACAATCATCTGAATTGTAGAACAATTTGGGTTAGCAATTAATTTATGTTCTTTTTTTAATGCATGAAAATTAGCTTCTGGAACAATTAAAGGAACATCTTTATTCATTCTATGAGCATTAGTATTATCAATAACAATAGCTCCATCCTTAACTGCCTTAGGGCAATATTCAAGGCTTGCTTCTGTTCCAGCAGAAAAGAATGCTACATCAACACCTTTAAAATCTGATTTTGCTACATCTTCTACAGTTATTTCCTTACCTCTGAAAGTGAGCTTTTGACCAGCACTTCGTGAAGAAGCAAATAATCTTAAACTTTTAACTTCTTTTACTCTTTCATCAATTACCTGTAAAAGTTTTAAACCTACAGCACCTGTAGCTCCAACAATAGCCAATGAATGACCGCTCATTTTGAAGTTTCCTCCTTCTTACGCTCATTTTCTTTTGATTCGATATAGAAAGATTTTATCCGCCCAGGCTTATAAGTTCGCCGTCTTCTTAATTCCTCATCGCTTGGCTCATCATCTTCTATTTTCTTAGAAATACTTGCCGTTGTATCTGAAGCCAACATAGTCATAGCATTTAATAGATCTACCGCTGTAGTTGCTAATTCAGACTTGTTTTCAGTTTTTTTTAAAGTTTCATTAGAGTTGGAAACAGTGTAGGAATTACCTTCAGTTTCTGTTTCTGTCTTTGTTGCTTTTTTGCGCAATTCGGCAAAATCAGGTAATTTGGGTTTAAAACCCTTGCCTCTTTTAGATTCCAAGTTGCTAATCTTACCTGTTTCAGGGTCTACAGGCCCACTGAATTCTGAATTAGCAGATTTTTTATTAAAATCCACTTCGTCCATCCAACCTGGAAAAGCATTGTCTGCAAAAGCAGTTAAATTAACCATCATAAGCAGAGCAAGAACAGCTACCACCTTTGTTATTGCTTCACAGGATTTTGAAAAGTCTTTTTCAGCTACTTTGTGCATCTTTTCAGAGAAAGAAGTAAGCTTCTTAGAATACTTTTCATAATCGAAAGCCATTTTATTAATGCAGTTTTCAAAGAATTCAGAATTTGCTTCTTCTGGATTGTGACAGAAATCTTCCCAACCACAAGATTTTGCGAAACTTGATACTTTGGGGTCATAAGCAATGCCTATCCATGGGATTCCCTGATTAGTAGCAATAATACAGCCGTGAAGCCTCATAGAAACAACTAAATCTGCACCCTCAAAAGCTTTATCAAAACTATCAACAGTTTTGATTTCACCTTTCCAGCCAACTCTTCTCCAAACGTAAGAATCTTCACCTAACTGGAAAGCCACAGGAATCAGTTCAATATTTTCACTATCCTTAGAGAGTTTAATCAATTCTGAAGCAATTTTAGAAGCACCAGCAACAGAACTTCTTACAACTGCATAGATTCGCATAAATTCAATCTTGCCGTTAAGCTTTTTCTTTTCATAAGTGTCGCTCAAAAAAGCCATATCTGTAGTAGATTCTACATAAGCTTCCAAAGAAGTAATTTCTTTGTATTTTTCTACAGAATTACTGTCTCTAACTGTGACGTAATCAGCTTTTTTAAGTTCATGAGCAAGTTTCTTATGTAGCCACAAAGCAAGAAGGCTGTTATTTCTCCAAGGTCCTAAACCCTGAGCAGGCAGAACAACCCTTGTTTTAAAGCATCTTGCCAATCTGACTATAAGCAGATAATACATCAAACTTCGATAGCTCGTTACAGATTGGAATATTCCACCGCCAGGAATAACAAGTGCTTCTGACTTAATCAGCTCTTCAATTACGGCAGTAAAATCTCTTCGAAGAACCCAGTTAACTTTATGATCATTCTTTTCTGGTGGTTTATTGCCAATTAATACAGATATCTTATAGTCATCTAATTTTTTAGATACTTTATCTGTGTAGACTTCACGTAAAAGTTCATCTCCTGCATTGCCATAGCCAAAATAGCCGACAAGAAAAATCTTCTTTTCTTTTCCTAATCCATAAGCATTTATAAGCTGGAAAAATCTCCACACAGTAACAAGAATTAAACCTAAAAGTATTCCAAGCCAAAGTCCGTTGCCAACTCTCAATAAAGTCATCAACAAATGAGTATGGAAATGGCAGAAGGTATTGACTACTGATACTTGCCCCATTTGAACAAATAAAGCCAAGAGAGGAAGAAGTAGCAATTCTTTGCGCATCAAAAGAAGGACAAATAGCAAAGCTGCCGGATAACCGACAAGAAATTCCTTGTTTCTTGGTCTGGCAACTAATGTATTTTCCAGAAAAGTTCTAGCACAGTCTTCTAATGCCGTTGGCTTTAAAAGAGTAGTATTATCAGATCTGATTATATATAGGAACAGACTAACAACTACTGCACCTAATACCAAAACGCTTACTATGGTCATTGGCTTTTGAATTAAAGTAAAAACATTTTTGCCATATTTCTTCAAAGACCATGCAACGCTTATTATCAAAGGTATTATAAAAGCAAGCTTAATACCTCTAAACTGTTCTAGTTTCAAAAGGAATTCAATATTTGAATATAGACCAGCTATTAGAAAACCACCTATTATTGATGGTAAAACAAGCAATACTATAAATCTTATTGAATTTCTAATAAAAGTATAATTATTATCTTCAACAGCATTTGAAGCCAGGAACAAACCAATACAAGAATATGATATAGCTCCTATTAAACCTGCCCAACCTGGCAATTGTTTTGGATACAAGTAATAAAGGCAAACTGTTGCGAAAGTATATATTAAAACAGTTGTACCTTCTATTTGCGGAATGAAGCTTAATCTTAAGAATATTAAGAGTCCAAGCATTAAAGCCAAAGAAATAACCATTGTTTCAGCGGGAATAAGTCGACCTAACTTTAATAAAGGTTCATTTTTTCGTTCTTCATCGTTACTTGCAATTTTAAAACCAGCTTTAACCAATGCATCAACGCTGTCTTTAAGATATTTAATATTGAACTCTGTCAGGTTCGCTACATATCTATCTTCGTCTTGCAAAAAACACTTGAAATAAAGCATTTTCAAGCTTCTGTCTTTTACTGCTCTAACCCATCTTGCAACAGCTCTTTGTGGAGTATAGATCAAATCAAGTTCTTTTCTAGTTATACTGTGAACTCTTACAAAAGGTCTATTCTTAGACAATTTCTTAATATATTCTTTTATTCCATCTTGAGTATCAAATTCTATCCAGCCAATTCTATATGAGGGGTTCTGGAAAATATCAATAATTTTATCTAATTCGCCACGAGCCCCGAGCATTTCATCATCAGAAAACAACAAAGCAGAAACACTAGCTGGGTCTGGAACAGAATTAATTATCTTGCTAGCACTTTCAGCAGTTAAACCAGGATAATTGAATACTCTGGCTACAACCCCTAAACCGGTTTTTTCTGCCAATTTAAAATATTCTTCAGAAAAACCTAAACCTACCTTTTCTGTAAAACCATCACCTGATTTATTTATAAGCAAAAGATTGCGATGTATACGTATTAAAGTTTTATCAGATAATTTCCAGGAAAGATTCTGAGTAATTCTATCTAAAAGCTTGTCATCGTCAGAATGAACCCAAAGCCCGGCCAAGGCACTTGTGTCAGTAGGAAGTTTTACTTCAAAAGTCTCGTCTAATGAGAGTTTTCTAATTTCCTTAGAACTTAAAACGGTTATCTTACCTTCTAATTCCAAAGAAGCCAAAGTATCTTCTGAAATAGCAACAGAACTGGCTCCATTTTCCTTTAACTTTACAAATAGTTCTTCAATAGACCAGCCGTCTTTTCTGGCTAGTTTTCTAAATTCATCGAAATCAGCTACAGTTTCAACAAAAACATCTTCCTGCTCAACAGCAGAACGCAGCATACATCTCATAGTCGCAACTATGATACCTGGAAGAACCAAAGGAATAACAATCAACCAAAATAGAGAAATCTTCTTTAATAAATTCATATCCTCAAAAAGCTACGCTCTATTCAGCGTCATCACTAATCCCCATAGCCATTAAACTAGAATCTTTTGTAGCTTTAAAGCTGCAAAGTGAACCATTCGGAACCATAATCAGGTGAAAAACCTGTAATGTAGAATTAGAACCTAATTTCCTACCATTAGTAAGGTCAATAACGAAACCACCCTTTTTCAGTTCAAGTTTTAACTGCCCCGACATTACTATTATTAATGCTCCAGTTTCAGCATTAACAGTGGTCCCTGATTTGACCTCTACACTTCTTAATTTTGCAGCAAAATCAAGATAACTTTTTGTAACCAAAGGGTCACTGGAAGTACCTGGAGTCTGTGCATTAAGAGTTAAGGAAAGCCCAAATAACAAGTAAAGAAAAAATATGGAAATAGTTTTTTTGTTCATTTCATATCCGATGTTTTGTAAATTAATAAATTAATAGTACCACATCAATAATTACTTTTCCATACCCCTTGTTATTTCACTATAAATTCATCCACCCAACCATGTGCCCCTTCTTCTATCCAATGGTTATCTGTTCGTTCTAATTTTGAAACTTCTTCAAACAATAGTTCCGGATACTTTTCGTAAACTATCGAATTGGAAGGTTCCCCTCTAAAACCTGGTAAACAAAGCCAATCTGTATAGAATAATCTGACTCCTATTTTTTTAGAAACTCTTGCAAGCCAGGTTCCATAAGTTCGTCCACCATTCCAGTTTTTAGACCAGATATAATTTAGATTTATTTTATTGGATAGAAAAATCTGTGAGACAATATATTCATTTTCACAAAGGCAGAAAATCAATGTAATCGGCTTTTCTTTTCCCCAAACCTTTAAAGTATATTTAAAACACTGACCACTATAAGGGAAATTGCCATTTATGCGGTTAGGTTTATCAATGTTTTCAAGCTGTTCAAAGCTTAGAATTTCAAATTTTCCATGAACACCACATTCTGATAAATCTAAGTCTTCACCGGACTCAAATTCCATATAAAAATTCACATCACTATGAACGAAAACTTCTGGTTCATCGAAATCTCCATGCCAAGCTTCCGAAACAGCATCATCTTTATTACGTTCTTCTCTCGGAAGCCGACCAGAACAGAAATAATCGATATCACTCAAATCAGTGCCACAAGAAGGATAGAAGCAGATGCTCTTATATTTTTTTAGTTCGTTTATTATGTTATTCATTATTATATTGTTATCTTTTATAGAAATTATCCTTAGATACCCTCTTTGTTAGAGGCTGTATAAAAACTAATTTTTAAGTCCAAATTAGATTGTGCTAATAGCCTACACATTTGTAATAAAAAGTATAGCGTATGGGCTTTAGCCCTGAAAGCTATACGTTTATGACAATGGGTAGGCTACAAACAAATGAGAAAGGGGATAATTAAATAGTATTATCAGAACGGGGCGTTTTCTGAAGCACCTTCTATAAG
>JAEEGL014813625.1_pt1 | contig 11000 bp, 11 predicted proteins | sample 9134231 | NCBI WGS metagenome assembly JAEEGL01 (sample SAMN16246548, study PRJNA631951) | gut metagenome | biome: gut microbiome; feature: rumen; material: fiber-attached | host: Bos | place: Iran: Karaj | collected 2018-10 | reverse complement strand
TTATACCCACGTCACTGATGCGCATCTTCGCGACGTGCATGAAAAATTCCATTCCGAGACGCACTAGAACCCGGCCAGCTTCGGGTCGTAGAGGCGGACTACCGTAGAAATGGTAGTTGGGCGGTCTGCACCTGGACCAAACCAGCAAGTGCGGATATAAAAATCATAGAAATCTATACGATTTACCATGCCACTATTTGTCACTCTCACCGCCGCTTTTTCGTGCTTGGTCGGAATAATAAAAATACCTTCGGCGCCATAAAATTCACTTCCCTTTCCTTGCTCTATGAGCGAGCTGGTACTCTGGTCTCTGTCGGTAGTACTATGAAGCACCCGTGGATAAGTAACCGCTGGAGAGAAAAACTCACTATTGTCCTTGGCGGTGTACACGATTTCGTTGACATTTTTGCCGGCTAAATTACGTGTGTTGATGATGAATGCGCCTCTTTCTTTGAGCCATGCGCCGTCGTCCGCATAGAGCTCTTCGCAAGTACTTGGCTGGTACTCTAGCTCTGCGGAGTCTCCGTCTAGCGGGACCGATTTGGCCAGCGAAATGATTTTGTTCCAAATGTCACTATAGATAGTATTGCTGCTCAGTGAGCTGGCTGAGCCTGTATCGTCGCCAACAGAATATGAATCATGGATAAACCGAAGTGCCTCGGCCTGGGCGTCTATTTCCTCTCTCGTAATTGTGACTTCTAGAGCGGACTGAGCACTAGAAGTACTACTATTTACTACTGAGACTACAGCAATAGCAACCATCGAAAAAATACCTATGGCAAGAGCTACTTCTACTAGAGTGTCGCCTTTTTTAAACTTCATATGTTTATTATAACACAACCACTTATTACGAGCACGAAGCCTAGTACGAGAAACGGCCCAAAATGGATTTGGCTGGATTTGCTCCGGATGACAGATGGGAGCATGATGATGCTGGCCGAAAGATTTGCAAGGAAGAGGGCGACAAAAGAAGACCAGACTGAGCCTAGGGCTAGCCCGATAATACCAGCTAGGAGCCAGTCGCCATCACCGACCCATTTGCCCTTTGAGACTAAATACAATACTAGATAGATACCACCAAAGAACGCCGCGGAAAGTAGACTATCTAGGATGTTTTGGTGTGCACCTAGCACGGAGGCAACGCAAAATGCTATTGCTATCACCCCTGATATAATCAAGGCGAACATCGGAAGCTCTCCGTACAGGCCATCGTAGATGCTCAAAAAGCATAGGCTTAGGGTAAGCGCTAGCTTGAACACAAAAATTAGCCACTCTGCTATGGTAGCAGTCCACGGGGCGAAGCTTGTGCTTATTAGCACGGTAGCGGTAGCACAAGCAATTTCAGAGAGAAGCTCGGCGATGCCGATTTTTTTGCCACATTTGCGACATTTGCCACGAAGGATGAGCCACGAGATGATTGGGATATTGTCGTACCATTTGAGCTGGTATTTGCAATGCATACAGACGGAGCGCGGGCCGAGAGGCTTCTTTTTTAATTCCCTTTCGCGAAGACGACGGGCTTGACAGCACAAAAAAGAGCCCAGTACGGCGCCCACGACAAACATCAATGCATAAAACACATATTGCATATCTATTATTTTACCATAACTATCTTGAAATTTCCTTAGAATAAATTATACTTAGAGTATGAAAATGCGAAATGGTTTTACTTTGGTGGAAGCGTCGCTAGTGCTAGGGGTGGCTGGACTGATATTCTTGATGGCTTTCATAGCACTACCGGCACTATGGGGTACGGAACGGGATGCAAAGAGGCGCGATGATGTGCTGCTCTTTGCACAGAAGCTGAAAGATTTCCAGACCAATAATAATCGTGGGGCGCTGCCGAGCTTTGCAAATACTACAGATAAAAATGCGGTTGAGAGCGGCGAAGCTGCAATCATAGCCCGAAGCGCTGACGACACTTCGTCTAGTACGAGTTGGAATGGGTTTTATAGAGATTTCTTCACGCAAGATTTTGCGGACCCAGATGGGGCTGACTACGTGCTGAGGGTGGCCAAATGTGGTGAGACCAAAGTGGACACTGAGTGCAATAGCAATGCCACCAACGGTCTATATGCTGGATCTGGAATGAACCACCTAATGTATGTAGTGCTCGGCGCAGTATGTGATGGCAACACGCCTAAATCTTCTGCTAACTCTAGGCGGGTGGCTATACTATACAAGATGGAGCGGGGCGACACCGCCTTCTGTGCTAATACATAGCATAGCCTAAAGAAGATATTTGCAGGAACAAAAAAATCACCCCGCGAGGGGTGATTTTGGCTAAGCTAATTAGTACTCAGTAACAGAACAATATGTACCAGAACCAGATGCCATATATCCATAAACTACGAATGAGCGGCCGTCGGATTTTGCTGGCGCATCATGCCCGTTTACGTTGCCGTTACAATCTGCATCTACGATTACAAATATTTGTTGCTTGGCTGGCTCAGCATCGGAATGGTTACCCTCCCAGCCGCTCCACGTACAAGCCTCGAGTAGATATTTTTTACCATCTGGATCTTCGGCATATTTGTCACCGTTTTCGTCTTCGCCGTTAGAGTTTAAGTATTTCATCGCATCCTTTTGTTCGAACGGTTTGCAGCTGTTCGCGCCACGGCTCGTCGCACCAGCAAATTTATATAGACGTCCGTTGTTGCTCGATGCATAGCTGGTAATAGCAGCTGCGAGCATGCCATAATCATCCCGGCGCTGAGTGTCTTTTTGTGAAGCTTGCAATGCAGGGAGTGCTACAAATACCATCAAGAAGATAAGGCCGGCAACAGCGAGCACCAATACTACCTCAATGATAGTGAACCCTTTATATTGTTTGATATCTTTCATCGTTAACCTTTCTACTGAGTTTCGATGTCGCATAAGCATGACTTTGCGACATGTCTTTGTTTTATCGTATCAGAAAACCAGCTAAAAAGCAATAGCTTTTTGAGGCTGCGAGCCTATTTTATACGGAGACGGAGTTCACTAATGAGTATATCGGGAGGAGAGTACCACCAACTACCACGCCAATGAGCCCTGCCATGATAACCATGAGAATAGGCTCAATCATAGTAGATATATTATTGATTTGCTCGTCTAGCTCGTTTTCGTAGACCTGGGCGGCTTTGCCAAGCATTTCGTCGATTTTACCAGATTGCTCACCGATACTTGCCATTTGGTGTACCAGTGGTAGCATATAATTACGCTCTTTCAGGGCCTCGCTCAAGTTTTTGCCACTTTTGATAGGGTCTAGCGATTTCTTATATTCGTCCTCTACTACCACATTATTAATAGCGCCAATAGAAATGGTAATGGAGTCTATCATTGGCACGCCCGTAGCTAGCATCATCTCGGCAGTGCGAGAAAACCGCGAAACGTAAAGTTTCTTGAAGAGCCCACCAAAAATCGGGGCGTGAAGCTTGAAATTGTCTAGAGCATGACGCCCGGTTTTGGTGTTTTTGACTAAATATATACCGCTACCTAAAGCGCCAACGGTAATTATGAGAATGAGCCACCAATATTCTGCAAAGAATTGCGAGATTTGGACGAGGGCCTTGGTGAGCTCTGGCAACGGCTTCTTCATGTCATCATAAAGATGCTCTACCTCTGGCACGACGGCCACTAGCATAAAGGCGAGCACGGCGATAATAACGCACAGAATGATTGCTGGGTAAACCAAAGCGCCACGTATCTTCCCTATCATGGCCGCGTCTTTTTCCTCTTGGTCTGCGAGACGTTTCAGGGCAATGTCGAGAGTACCAGATTTTTCGCCAGCCTGGATAAGTGCTACATATACACCATTGAATACTTTTGGATTGGCAGAAAAAGCTTCGTATAATGATTTGCCGGATTCAACGGCGGTGATGATGCCCTCTGCAATGGTCTTCATGCCTTTGCCCTGAGTCTGGTCAGCGACCGTACGGAGCGAAGCAGAAAGCGGAAGCCCCGCACCAATGAGCGTAGCAAGCTGCCGGGTAAACATGATGCGGTCTTTGTTGGTCACACGCTGGTTGAGCTTGTCAAAAATGCTGCCGTTTTCCTCTGAAACCGATTGTGGAATTAGCCCCTGGTCGATCAGAAGCTTGCCGGCGCTTCGCTCGGTGTCTGCCTGAATACTACCTTTTACGATTTTGCCGGTTTGCTTGTCTTTGGCTTTGTAGTTAAACCTTTTCATTAGCCCCTCACATATCTGTCTAGCTCTACTAGATCCACGGCATACGCGCGGGCATCATCATAAGTAACCACTCCTGTGCGCACAAGCTTGGCGAGAGTACGATCCATAGTCTGCATGCCTTGGTCGGCACCGGTTTGAATAGCCGTGTCGATTTGGAAAGTCTTGCCATCACGAATAAGTGCACGGATGGCTGGATTTGCTATCATGATTTCGGCGGCAACAGCACGCCCACCGCCAATGGCTGGGATGAGACGCTGTGAACAAATCGCCATCAGGATATTTGAAAGTTGAGCACGGATTTGCTGCTGTTGATGGGACGGAAAGACGTCAATCATGCGGTCGATAGACTGCGCTGCGGAGTTGGTGTGCAGAGTGGCAAAGACAAGATGCCCCGTCTCGGCAATGGTGATAGCAGACTGGATGGTCTCGAGGTCACGAATTTCACCAATCAATACGATGTCTGGGTCTTCGCGGAGCACAGAGCGAAGCGCCGCAGAGAAGCTAAATGTATCGTAATGAACCTCGCGCTGGACAATCATAGAACGCTGAGATTTGTGCGTAAACTCGATTGGGTCTTCGATGGTAATTATGTGCCGAGGTTTTTCGTGATTGATTTTGTCGATAATGGCAGCGAGCGTCGTGGATTTGCCTGAGCCGGTAGGACCAGTGACGAGAACGAGCCCGCGTGGGAAATCTGCGAAAGTCTCGACGACGCCAGGGAGCCCTAGCTCCTCTAGCGAGCGGATTTTGTTCGGGATGAGACGGAAAGCGGCCGCCATCTTGCCACGCTCGTGAAAAATATTAACACGAAAACGAGCAATATCACCAAAAGTAAACGAATAGTCAAACTCTTTGTCTTTGAGATAAATTTGTTGCTGATTTTCGTCTAGGGTGGCAAAAATTAGCTCTTTTAGCCTAGCCTCGTTGAGCGGTGGCTGAGCTGGAATTGGCGTGAGCATACCATCAACACGAAGCGTAGGTGGGACGCCATACTGGAGGTGCAAATCCGAGGCGTTGCGACGAATACATTCCTCTAGCAAGCTTTCTATTCTTAAGAGATTTTGCCCATTTTCCATAATAATATTATACCATAACCATTATGACAAATCGCTCGCCACACGGTTTACCTCGTCTATTGTTGTTATGCCAGAAAGTACTTTCAAAATACCGTCCTGGCGCATTGTGACTGTACCCTTTTCCCTAGCGAGGCGCATAATTTCTGCCGCAGTAGAGTGATTTACAATCATTTTTTGGATATCCTCATCCACCTCGATAGTTTCATAAAGACCGGCACGACCTTTGTAACCGCCTGGGGTCTCTTTGGTATCCATGCCTCTAGAAAGTAGATAATAGTCATCGTTTTTGACCGGAAGGCCTGGATAGCCAAGGTCTTCGCTAACTGCTGCTACATCCGCTTGAGATTGCGGGAGAATATCGCCTACGATTGAGTTGATACTGGATGTCTCTAGTTCGGTAGAATTATAGGTTTCGCGCTTTTCGGTGATACGACGAACAAGCCGCTGGCCGATGACTACGTTCAAAGTTGATGCAAGCAGAAATGGCTCTATACCCATATCCAAGAGACGCGGCAAAATGCCAGCTGCAGAGTTGGTGTGAAGCGTGCTAAACACAAGGTGACCGGTAAGCGCAGCTTGGACGGCGAGTGCGGCGGTTTCGCCATCACGAATCTCACCTACCATTACTACATCTGGGTCTTGACGGAGAATCGAACGAAGCCCTGAAGCAAAAGTAAGCCCGGCGTCAACATTGACTTGGATTTGGTTGATGCCGTCCATTTTGTATTCTACTGGGTCTTCCAAAGTGACAATGTTGATTTCTTCCGATTTGATTTGTTGGATAAGTGCGTAAAGGGTGGTGGATTTACCAGAGCCGGTAGGACCAGAGGTGAGAATCATGCCATTTGGCTTCTTGATGCCAGAGAGAACCGTGCGGAGAGCCCTGCCGCTCATGCCCATTTTTTCGATGTCCATACTGGTGCCAGTTTTATCTAGAAGACGAATAACAACTTGCTCCCCCCAAGTAACTGGCGAAATGGCAATACGAAGATCGATTTCCTTGTCATCTACAAGCACGGTAAATTGGCCGTCTTGTGGGATACGGTGCTCGTCGATTTTGAGATTGCTAAGAATCTTGATACGAGAAACGAGCGCCGGAGCTACGGCTTTTGGGAGCTCCATAATACGACGAAGCACGCCATCAATACGACAACGAATGATGAGTGAATCCTCGAGCGGCTCGATGTGGATATCTGAAGCCTTGGTGCGAGCCGCATAGCTCAGAATCGTAGTGAGAGCTTTTGATATTGGTGAGTCTTGGACGATAGTCTTGATGTTGCTCTGCTCTTTTTGTTGCTCCTCGGCCTTGGTCTCGCGGACAGCCTCTTTGACGCCAGAAAAATCGCCGTGGTTTTTTTCTATCATCCCGCGAATGCCGTTTTCGGAAGACATCCAAACACGAATCGGCTGACTAATGAGATTTGAAATATAGTCGGTAGCTTGGACGTTGGTAACATCCGCCATGGCAACATTTAGCATGCCATCTTTTTCGCCAAGTGGAATCGCCATGACACGAACTTGTGCTTCGTAAGGAATCTTGGCAAGCGTGTCTTGGTCTATGGTTATATTTTTGAGCTCGACATATGGTACACCAATCATAACTGCGGTAGCGTGGGCTACCATGTCGCTCGTGATAATCTCTTTTTTGACGAGCTCATTTAGGACCGATGAGTTCCTATCGATGTCGGAATTCCTTATAGCCTGGATTTGCTGAGCATCCGCTAGCCCTTCGGCTAGAAGTAGCCCGATAATCCGTTCCTCAGCTTCTTTAGTCAGAAGAGCCATTTGGTGTCTCTCCTTCATTTTGAGTATCATCTCCCGCTGGGGCTTCTTCTTTTTCTTCTTCCTTTTCTTCTTCTTGGCTGCCAACGTAGACCTCTACGGTAGGGTTGATGGCGCGAAAATTAAATACATTCACGTCTGGCTCGGCAAGCTCATAGGTAATATTGCTGTCGATTTCTTTGAATGAAACGGCTGGTATTTCTGGGAGGATAAAATTGCAGACAAAGAATGCAACAATAAAACCAATGATGGCGGTGATGACGGTGGTAGCTAAATCAGTTTTCATTTTTTACTCCCTTTATTTGTGCTAGATGTAGAACCGCTTGGCTTGATATTTTTACTAATTTCGGATAGAGAAGCCTTGCTTGTATAATATGCGTTCGCTGTGAGATCTAGTTTGAGTGCGCCTGCGCTCCACTCAATGGTGCCGCGAGTGAAATTAAATTCACGAATTGAGCGCTCTATATTGCTAAGAATACCCATGGTCTTGGCACTATCGGCTTCGACACTAAACGAGACTGGGATTTGGCTCAGGCTGTCGTCGGTAGATGTGCTACTGCTGTTTGATGGGCTAAGTGAATCTGGAGTCCAATCCGAAAGAATGAAGATTTTGTTGAGAGAAGCCAGGAGGGCTTCCTCGTTTCTGGTAGATGGAAGGGCGTCTGGGATAATACGCAAGGCTGAACAACTTTTGATAAGTTTGCTGGCGGCAACGCGTTTCTCGGTGGTATCGGCGAGATTGTAAAGAGCTTGCATTTCGGCATAAGTGTAGGATTTGTTTGAGGCTGGATTGATGCAGTTAGAATTGCTTTCTTTTGGCACAGAGTTCAAAGCTTGGTTGGCTGCCATGACTTCTAGGATGTTGGACCTAAGAGTACCTGGTACAGACGCGACATCGATGTCGTCTGGAGTGCAGGATTTGAGCTCTGCGTCTGTATAGACAGCTCCTTTTGGAGCGCGGCAGATGCCAATTTTTTTGATAGTGTCTGAATAATCGACGATAGCGCGTTCCTCTTCGGCGATAACATTAATGTTGAAGGAAATCTTGCTAGTGAAATGCATAACCAGCGAAACGGCGACACCTAGGAAAATAGCCGCACCAAGAACAGCCAAAAGCACATACTGCTGAGCTTCAGATATTTTAGCACGTTTCAAAATTGCAATTTCTCTGGCCATTTAATTCCCTCCTCCGCTTGAGATACAAGCAAGGTCGTCTTCTGCACAGTCAGAAGCGCGTTTGGCAAAAATGCTTTGAATCTGGACATAGGAATCTGTCACGTTGACACGATTGGTCGGGCCGAGCGCGAGCATGTGGTGATTACTAAAAGCAAAAACTTCTGGAGCAAATGTGATAGAGGCAGAAAATCTCAAGACAAGCGTGCTATACTCGTCTTCGCGACCATTTGATGAGCTAGAAATTGCCATACCTTCGGCGCCGTCTGGAACGAGTTTGCAGGATTCGTTTAGGCTAGCCCAGCTAATTTTGCCGTTTGATTTTTCTACACCCTGGTAGCTAATACAGGTACTCTCGAAATGCGGAACGTTAGAGATGTTGCCGTCCAAATCCATATGCGGGCGGCTGCCGGTCTCGGAATCATTATACCAATCATCGAATTGTGGTGTACGCCAAATGCGGACAACTCGCTGACCATTGTAATCTTCAATTTTGGAGTAACTGCCCACGATGGATTGAATTTCTGTGTCGGTCAAGGCTTTGCTTGCAGCGTCTACGTCTTCGTCTTCGTCACTATCTTCGGTTGAAGGATTGCAACCTTCACCGTCGATTAGCCAGAGTGCATAATAACTTTTCTTTTCTACATCATAAAGAGTTGCGCCGTCCGCAGCGTTTTCAACCATACAGTAGGCTGGGATTGTGTCGCCATTTCTGTCTACATACTCGCCATAATCATAACGCATGTATTGCATACTTTTTTTGAAAGAGTCGAGCACATTGTAATCAATGTAGGGCTCGGCACCAGCGTTGGCTTGGCCGTCAAACTCAATTTTTGGATTTTCGGATTCTAGGTTGACGCTTAGGCGTGAAATAGTAATGGTGTCTGCCCCGGTCGGGATAAGAGCTGAGAGGACGTTGAAGATTCGCGAGAAAACTCTGCGATTTGCTGAAAGGTCTGAAAGGTCGCTAAGCTGATTTTTGATAGTAATAAAATCGCTAAGGTCTGAATATGAATTGACTTTGGCAGAGAGTGTAGTGAGAGTGGCCTTCTTGCTATCGGCAACGGCTTGTTGCCCAGCTGCAATTGACCAGAAAATCAGACTCGTAGCGATACTGGCCGCTGCAATGATGATGCAGATAAAAAACGTGTAGTTGCGAATTTTCATCGCCTTTAGCATTTCGTTTTTGATATCTGGTACAAGATTAATTTCGAGAGCCATTAATCGTTTGTCCTTTCTGAGAGCCCGATAGCCACAGCGAACTCACTTGCGACACTCGAAAGAGCCGTTTGCTGCTCTGGAGTTGTGCGGACGGATTGCCATGGGTTGCCCTTTATGGTAGGGATACCAGTACTGGCTTCTATGTATTCTGCAAAGAGTGGAATCATGACGGCGTAACCGGTGAGAATGATATTGTCGACTTTGCCGTTTAGATATTTTGTCTGGAAGAAGCGGACGGACTTGGTAAGCTCGGAAGCGTAGGTATCTAGCGAGCTGCTGAGAACATTGAAAACCTGGCCTTCGACTTTGTCTCTGGCAAGACCAAATTTCAAAATAAACTGGCGGGCTTGGTCCTCGCGAACGTCGAGACCGTTTGCGAGAATTTTGGTAATCATGCCAAAACCACCTGGGATTGAACGGACAAGACGAGGCTGGCCCTTAAACACGATTACAAGATCGGTGGATTTTTCGCCAAAATCTACAATCATCTCGGCATCTACGGCGCCTGGGATAGCAAGGCTACGCGCCATAGCAAGAGGCTCTGGCTCCATCGCAATGATATTGAGACCGGTTCTTTCGATAGTCTCCATCATGGTCTCGGCGTATTCTTTGGAAACCGAGGATACTAGAATCTCGGTCTTGTTTGGATCGTTTGGACTAGCGCCAAGCACGATATAGTCTGCCTTGGCGTCGTTTATTGCCATCGGGACATACTTGTCTATTTCATATTTAAAGGCTTTGACTAGCTCCTTTTCTGGGAGCGTGTCGGTCTCAACAATGGAAGTAAAAGTCTTGTTGGCCGGAATACCGACGGCGACGTTTTTGGTCTTGACGCCAGCTTGGTTGACGGCGCCCATAATGGCCTCGCCGAAACGTTTGCGACCAAGCTCGGAAGAATCTAGCACTAGGCGCGGATCGATTGGGATGTAGGCGTATTTTGACAGAGACCAGCCGTTTCTGACATTACCAACAAGCTGCACAATACGCATAGAGTTTGTGCCGATGTCTAACGAGAAGAAGTCGCCCACACCATGTAATAAATCCATACTTATAATTATAAGCTTTTTCTGGTAAAACGCAAGTGGTAAAAGCGTTCTTTGTTCCCTGTTCTTCCAGATAGGGCGTTGTCATGCTTTTTTACAATGAAAAATCCGTTATTTTTGAGCCAAAATTCAAAGTTTTTGACGATGTTTCTTCTGATGGTTTCATTTTTGACGACGCCATTTTTTAGCTCCGACGGATGAGCTTCGAATTGGGGCTTTAGCATTACGAGAAAATCGGCATTTTTGTTTGGGAGTTTCTTTAGGTAGTGCAAGATTTTTGTAAGCGAGATAAATGAGACGTCGGCCACGATGGTGTCTATGTCGCTGCCGAGTGGGAACTCGAAGATGTCGGTTTTTTCGTGGAGCTCGATTCTGGGATCGAAGCGGAGAGGGGCTTTCATTTGATGAGAACCCTTCTCTACTGCGATAACTTTCTTCGCGCCGTGGTTTAGGGCGTATTCCGTAAACCCGCCAGTAGAAGAACCAATGTCGAGGACGTTTTTGTCTTTGAACACAAAATTGAAGGCGCGAGCT
>JAEEGL013919472.1_pt1 | contig 11000 bp, 7 predicted proteins | sample 9134231 | NCBI WGS metagenome assembly JAEEGL01 (sample SAMN16246548, study PRJNA631951) | gut metagenome | biome: gut microbiome; feature: rumen; material: fiber-attached | host: Bos | place: Iran: Karaj | collected 2018-10 | reverse complement strand
GCCCGCATGGCTACAATCCGGCTGTATGATATCGATTCCACCTGCCTGGAGCAACCGCTTGAAATCATATTTTGTAAATAATCTTTCTCCGGTTGCAATGGGAATATTGCATGCAGCGGAAATTTCTTTGAAGGATTCCATGTTCTCGCAAAGGACCGGTTCCTCCAGAAACATCGGGTCGAACTGTTCCAGCTTCTTTGCCAGAACTTTCGCCATCGGTTTATGGACACGACCGTGGAAATCGATCGCTATACCGAAATATTTACCACACTTATCGCGAATCGCAGCCACTCTTTCCAATACAGCATCTATTTTATCATAGCAATCGATCATTTGCAGTTCTTCTGTTGCATTCATTTTTACAGCTGAAAAACCTTCTTTTTTCTTTCCCAAAGCTGCTTCACCGACATCATTGGGACGGTCTCCGCCGATCCAGGAATAAACCTTCATATTGTCTCTGCAGGGGCCGCCCATCAATTGGTATACTGGGGCATTATAATACTTGCCCTTGATATCCCATAATGCCTGATCGATTCCGGATATAGCGCTCATCAATACACCGCCGCCCCGATAGAACCCGGCACGATACAACAAATTAAAGACATCCTCGATTCGCTGCGGATCCGTGCCAATCAGATACGGTTTCATTTCTTCTACGCAAGCCAATACAGCACCGCGGTGCCCTTCAAGCACGCCCTCGCCCCACCCGGTGATACCTTCATCCGTTGCGATCTCTATGAATCCCCAACGCGGACGCACAGAATAAACATGTATCTCCGTAATCTTCATCTTATGACCTCCGTTTATTTTTGAATAACATGTGCCGCTTATAATATCGTTCTTATATGTTAACCAATTATGTTCCAACTAGATACACTGTAAAGTGAACAGCAACCCAACGTAGATGTGAACGATTTGCTGGTTTCGATGTTAACAGGTCGCTCGCATTGAGTAGCTATATTTGTGGATCAATACTTAGAATGAAGTGTATTCACGATTTGGACTTAATTTATAAGGCCTCGAAAGTTTTGAGCTTCCGAGGTTTTTTATGGAAGCGTTCGCATATAGTGTTGATACTTCTTAGGCGTTGTCCCATAGTTTTTTTTGTAAACTTGGATAAAATAATTTACGTCTCCAAACCCGTTACGCGTAGCAATCTCCTGAATTGAAAGTGATGTTGAGCAAAGATCCTTCCGGGCCATGGAAAGGCGTTTATTTGTGAGGTACTGTCTAGGGCTAATCCCGATTTGCTCAGTAAACTGCCTTGTAAGATAACTTGGAGAATAGTGAAAATGATCCGCAATATCGGAAAGCTTAACTGCCTCGCTGAAGTGAGCATCTATATACTGTTTGACCTGACTAATTGTCTGTGATGTATTATTTGGCGTAAAGCCTGAGAAGTACTGTGGATAGCACCTATTGATTTCGCAAAACAACAGACCGTAATAATTCGACAAGTACATTTGTTTCCACTTTTGGCTTAGGCTATCGTTCATGAATGCATTATAAGCTTGTTCAAGTATCGATTCAAATATCTCGTGATTTGCTGACAAGTCCCAAATCAAAGGCACAGTATTTTCACCACTGGTCAAAAAGTTCAGCAGTCCGGTCGACCCGTCCATATCAGCAATGTCCTCATCTGAAAACTGGGCCCAAAACCTATCATACGGATATCTTACATTGCTGACTCCGTGAAATATCCCCTTGGGACTAAAAATGAGCAATCCTGGCTTAATCTGAACGTCTACCTGATAGCTGCTGCCCTGCACAGGATAATAATGGAATGTTGCACTGCCTGAAACACAGTATTGTATCTCGTAAGCTGAATGCGAATGCGAAAAAGTAGCCGGAAGAATATGAGTGTTTCTCTGTATCAGCATGGCATTCTCCCTCAAATATGTAAAAAATGGATAAGTTTTACCTATTACATGACTGAAAATATATATTTTCTGTCCATTTATAATTATACTATGGTTTTTGTAGGAAAGCAATAGTGTTTTAGAATATAGCGAAATCAAATGGGGTGTATTATGAAGCTTAATGCGCCTGCGAAAAGATCAGGCAGTTCCTTAACTGCTACTGCCGCATATCTCAGAAACCATTGGATTTTGTACGGGATGCTTGTGCTCCCTATTGTGTATTACATTCTTTTCCATTACAAGCCTCTCCCCGGGTTGACCATCGCGTTCAAGGACTACAATATGTTTGTGGGTCTCGGTGGCAGCCCATGGGTCGGACTTAAGTATTTCAGACAAGTCATTCATTTTGAGACCTTCTGGATCTCAGTCAAGAACATGCTCGTGCTGAATGTGCTGAGCCTTGCGCTCGGTTTTCCGGCGCCTATAATACTCGCGCTGTTCTTAAACGAGCTTCAGAGCAAACACTTCAAAAAAATCGTACAGACGATCATATATCTTCCGCACTTCATTTCCTGGGTCATCGTCGGCGGTATGATGTATCAGGTATTTTCCACTTCCGGCCTTATAAACAGCACACTGAATCGGCTGGGCATCAGAACAGTCGCATTCCTGTCAACAGGCTCATGGTGGATATTTACCTATTTCATCGTCGGAATCTGGAAAAACCTTGGCTGGAACACAATCATATATCTGTCCGCTATGACAGGTATAGACCAGGAGATATATGAAGCGGCACGCGTCGACGGTTGTTCACGCTTCCGTATGATGCGCAGCATCACTGTTCCTTGCATAATGGACACAGTAGTCATAATGCTCATTCTTGCCATAGGCGGTATCGCGAGTATAGGTTTCGAACAGCCTTACGTGATGCAGAACAGCGTCGTAATGGATGTCGCTGACGTTGTAAGCACTTATGTTTACAGGGTCGGTCTTGAACAGGCGAATTTCAGCATAGGCACCGCGGTGGGCTTCGCACAGTCGGTAATTAACTTCACTCTCGTTATCAGCGCGAACTTCATAAGCAAAAAGGTTTCCGGTAAGGGAATATGGTAAGGAGGTGAGCAGCATGATTCTGGAATCAAAGAACGATCGTATCTTTAAGGTATTTACTGTAGCGATCATACTTATAATCACAGCAGCTTGTCTGTTCCCCTTCCTGTATATCGTATCCGTTTCTTTTTCCGGAAAGAATCCTGTCATGAGGGGCGAAGTTTTCCTTTGGCCGGTCGGCTGGGATCTCTCTGCATATAGGACAGTATTCAACAACCAGTCCCTGATGCTGGCAATGCGGTTCACGATCTTGCTTACCGTCGTCCATACCATCATCTGCGTGATCATGACGGTAATGTGCGCATATCCACTTTCCAAATCGGATCTGAAGTTTAAAGCCCCCATATTGCTGCTGATCCTGTTCACCATGTATTTTTCAGGCGGTATGATCCCTGGTTATCTGAATATCAAGCAGCTCGGCCTGATTGATACTTTCTGGGTACTGACTTTGCCCGGATGCCTCTCAACTTACAATATGATCCTGATGAAAAGCTTCTTCCAGGCCATGCCGAGAGAAATGGAAGAATCGGCATTCGTTGACGGCGCAAATGACGCTGTCGTGCTTGTCAAGATCATACTGCCTCTTTCCAAAGCCATGCTGGCGACTATTGCGCTGTTTTACGCAGTAGGCCGCTGGAACGGCTTTATGGATGCGCTTCTGTATATCAACGACGGTGACATGTTCACTATCCAGCTCCGTCTGAGAATGATCATCCAGGCCAGCCAGGTATCCACTCTTATAGAAGATATCCCAGAAGTAAAAAACGATGTCATCGCAGAAACCATCAAAGCCGCCTGTCTTGTATTTTCCATGATTCCGATAATGATCGTTTATCCCTGGCTGCAGAAGTATTTCGTAAAAGGAGTAATGATCGGTTCGGTGAAGGGTTGATCTGATATTATCCGGCAATTGCCGGGTGAATAAATAAAGGAGGATATCCCATGAAAAAACTGCTCTCCCTGGTTCTCGCTTTGGTGATGCTTATTGCCGTTGCGAGCATGGCTGTTGCTGATGAAAACATCACCCTGAGGGTAATGATGTACGATCGCGGCAACACGACCACAACCTATGGCTCCCCCTGTGACAACTTCTGGACCCGCTGGATCCAGTCCGAGTTCGGAGATCCCAATGGTATCACTGTCGAATATGTACCGGTTCCCCGTACCGGTGACGGTGAAAAGGTAAACACCATGATGGCTGGCGGCACTGCTCCGGACATTATTTTCGGCTACGGTTCCTCCACTTTCATGGATTACGGCAAGGACGGCGGCCTTCACAGGCTGAATGACCTGGTCGAAGAGTACGGTCCCAACCTGATCGAGCACCTTTCCGACACCTTCCCCTACGGAACTTACGAAGGCGATATGTGGTGTCTTGTAGCCAAGAGGACGCGCGTAGGCCACTATTGCACCTATATTCGTACTGATTGGCTGGACAAACTGGGCTATGAACTCCAGCAAGACGAGAACGGCCGTTATCACATGAGCATCGACGACTTCACCGAGTTGCTGCGTGAAGCCAAGGTGCGCGATCTTGACAACACCGGGATGGAGATCTATCCTCTCGGCGTGATGGGCGCTTATGATGCAACCCAGACCCGTCCCATCGTATATTCCTTCGTCGATACAGCTGAGCTCACCGATGAAATTCGTGCCTGCTACAACGAAATGTTCTGGCCCGGCTACAAAGAAGGCGTGCGCTACATGAACAGCCTTTACAACGAAGGGCTGATTGATCCCGACTTTATGGTCGATACCAATACTTCCTACGCTTCCTTCGTAGCTCTGTTGACCAACAACCGCGTGCTTGCGTACGGTCATGACGCCAACTACACTGCCGGCGTAGAAACTCTGTATCAGAGCAACCCCAACGCCAACGTGGTGCCCCTGTACCTTGAGAACGTGAACGGCGAACAGTTCGTAGATGTTTACGCTCCCACCGGCATGTATATCGCCATCCCCAAAACCTGTGAGCATCCCGAAGCCGCCATCAAGTATCTGGACTTTATCGCCGACTTTGATAATGCCAGAGTTTTGTACTATGGTTTTGAAGGCATCCATTACGAGATGATCGACGGCATTCCTGTAACCATTGCCAAGACTGCAGAAGAAAAGGCTGCAGATACTGCCAATGATTACGAGCGCATCACCGTGGGCGATATGATCCTCGTTTACAACGGACAGCCTTTCGGTTATGCCACCTCCACAGTTGGCATGGATCCCATTAAGGCGCGCATCACTCAGCTCAGTGACGCAGGTTTTGATACGGGTCTTGTCGGAGCTTCCGCGCCATTCCACTTCGAGTTCATCAAGACAGATGCCCAGATCCAGTATGAAGGCTTCCTGCCTGGACTTACCACTAACCTGCCCGCTCTGATTGCTTGTCCTGCCGAAGAATTTGATGCCATGTATGATGGGATCCTCAACGACTACCTGAACGCCGGCGGACAGGAAGTCATCAATCAGCAGGTCGAGCTGTATCACAAGATCGCAGGCTGACAGTCCTAATTCTGATCAGCCCTACAAACTGTTAGTGTACATATGCGGGGCATTCAAACGTATGCCCCGCATTATTTGAATCTTATTCAGCGGCATAACGGATGGAGGTTCATTCATGAATAAAGATACTTATTTCTCTAAGACACTTAACGCAGGTTCTCCGATCCGGCCGTTTATGGTCGCAGGTACGCTGGAAAAAGATTACACCGGCTCCCGCGACAGAAAAGCAGTACGTGAATTTCTGGAAGCTTCTCTTGCTCAGGCAAGTGCCGAGCTTACTGGAAAAGACTTCAAAGAGTATGACAATTTCGAAATATGCGGCATGAAAGGAAGCTGGAGTATCTGTTCCGCCCTTTCACCTCGTTATGCCGCAGGCCATTATTACATAATGGAAAAACTCGGCATAATGCCGATTTACCTGCTTCTTGAAACAGAGGCAGATCAAACCATAACCGTGAGAATAAATGCGGGGCGTATCATCGCCCGTCTGAACGATGAGATTGTCTATAACAATACGGATCGCTATAGCCGCAAACACAAAAGACGTTATGTATTTGAACACGTTTCTGATGATTTTGTCGAGCTCGCCACAATGCGTCTTAAAGCCGGCAAAAATACATTCTCAGTAATTACAGGCGGTGTAGGCCGTGGAACGGGTATGCAGTTCAGCATGGAACTCGTCTCATGCGAAGCCCCGGTGACAGCTTCAGTGCCGCTCAGCATGGATGAAAGCATTCGAAGCGAGATATATAAAAGTCAGCTTCAAAGCCACCTTATCGACGACATTTTTACGATAGACGAATCTCCCGTCTTCCACCTTGGTGCTTCACCGCTCACATGCTGCAAAGTGACCGCGCACCTCTTCGCAGGGACACAGCCTCGCCTGTGGGGTACCAAGCCTGGTGCTAATCCTATTGAAAGATTTGAAGAAACCGAGATTGAAATACCGGAGCACGGCGGGGATATCCAGCTTCCAGCCATCAACGTCCCCGGGAATTACTGCTTACAGGTTAAATGGAACGCCTTTGACGGCACGCTTTTATGCGATAAAACATTTGACTTTACTGTGAACGCCACTCTCGCTCCCATGCCCGGTTATGAAAGATTTGAGGAGCGGCGGCAGGTTGCCACTGAAATACTTGCTGCAGAGGGAAATGCTTTGGCGCTGTTCAAACTGGGCAGGGCTGAGGAAATCAGCACGGAAATGGTGGATGCCATGTGCAAGAGGATAGAACAGCGCGCCGATTGCGCTGATTTTGACCTTTTGCCTCTTCTTTGGCTCATCTGGGAAGACAGGCAGCTGTATTCATCTGTGCTCGATCCATTCATCAAAAAACGTGTCCGTGAGGCGGCGCTCAGTTTCCGTTATTGGGTGGATGAGCCGGAAAGCTCCTCCATGTTCTACTGTTCTGAAAACCACAGGATCGGTTTCCATGTTTGCGAATACCTTGCAGGGCTCTTGTATCCCGTGGATATGTTCAGCTGTGCCCAACAGAACGGGATGTATCATTCCATGAAAGGCCGTATGCACCTTATCGAATGGCTTAACCAGCGCTGCAGGGCAGGTTTTGACGAACCGCATTCTGACAGCTATCTGCCGGTGACAATGTCGGCGATTCTCGTGCTGAGAGAAGTACTGCCCATGGAAGAATACAACCTGCGCAACATGGTAAACATTCTGCTTGATTTCTTATCCTATATCTATGCGGTAAGTTCGTTTGACGGTGTGATGGCTACACCCAGAGGGCGCAGCTACAATATGCCTCTGCGTTCCCGTTTGCGCAGCTCAATATGCGGTTCATTCTGGCTTATGTTCGGAAACGCACCGGCAAACCCAAATCACCTGAATCAGGAACTGACTTTCAGCCCATATATTCCTCCCCGCGCCATATGCGAGCTTGCCGACAACTTCACTCCGGCTACATTTACCTTCAAAGAAGGTATAATGCACTTCGACAAACATACAGCAGATTTCACCATACGCAGAACGCCGGATTATATGATAGGCGGAGTGCGCGACCATAATGTCGGTATGTGCGACATGCACTTTATATCCGATATGATCGCTCTCAGGAACGATATATCCGTTTTCTTCTCTGCGCCTCAGAATACGGCGGAAGGCAGCGGTCTTCGCCCGGATTACTGGGCCGGTCAGGCTTTCCTTCCCCGCGTATTGATGGGCAAGCGAACGATGGCTGTGATCTGGCACAATGTGAACAATTCTGATATCTGGATGACACATTGCCATTTCAACAAGCGCAAATTCGACGAGGTTGTCCAAAAGAAAGGCTGGACGTTCGGCAGAAGCAGAGACGGATATGTCGCCATTTGGTCAAGCAAGCCACATTCTTTCCGCGACGAGGGCGTTTACTCTGGCCGTGAACTCATCTGCGACGGCAATGAAGTCGTCTGGATCGCCGAATGCGGCAGCCGCTCGGAAGACGGCACGTTTGAAAGCTTTATTTGCAAAATGCTGGATGCGAAAGCTGAACTAAAAGGAGAAAACTTCGTGTTCGACTCTCCCGGTAGTGGCAAAATGGAGTTCGGTCTTACTGACGGGTTTACTATAGACGGTTCTGATGTGCTTGAGTCCGATGACCTTGTGAGCAGTCCCTGGCTTACGGCTTCGTACGGAAGTGGCAAGTTCGTGTACACAATACCCGGTTTCACCACTAAGCAATACTCTTATCCTGTATCCAGATAAACAGGAGGCATGGCCTATGAATGAAACTATCGCCCCGGGAAAATCTGCGTATGAGGCAGGCATAAGAACACCTGAGCAGGCAATACCATTTATAAGCAGCAGAATGCTGCAGCATCGCCCGCGGGTTGAATTGACATACAGGCCGTATATACTGCAAGACAGCCTGGTTCTGACTGCCATTTCAAACAAAGCGGAGATAGATCTGAACAAGCTGTATCGAGACGCCGCCTTGGGAGATGTTGTTTATGTTCGCGCAAACGCCAAGGCAGATCGCGAATGTGAGGCTGTACTTAACATTGCGGGAAACGCGGAAATCTGGTTTAACGGCAGCAAGGTCTATATGCGTAACGATTGTGACACACCGCTGCAAGATCTAAAAAACAGCGATTACAGACTAGTCAGTGTACATATGAACGGCGGAAAAAACGATCTGCTCATCAAATGCCGTAAAAAAACGAATTGCTGGGGCATTTTGCTGTATATCGCATATCCCAAATATCCATTCAGGTGGACTCGTGACTACCTGCTCTCAGTTCGTCCAGAGCTGCCGTTCAATGAAATGGACGGAATGGAAGGTTTCGCTCATATCGGTCCTGTGCCTTCGGCGTTGTGCACCGCTGAAATGGATGAAAAGATTCTTAGCGGTGCAGTAGGATATAACGACACATTGTGCCAAAGCATGATGTGGAAGCCCCGCTGGAATACTCAAAACACCGGAAATTATGTAGATTTTTCTGCTGCATACGGCAACAAACAGGGGTGCGCATACGCGCTGTCATATGTAGATACAGCCGTCGACAGTGATTATGTCTTAAATCTGGAATCCTCGAGCCCGGTAAAAGTGTTCATAGGCTCATCTGAGCAGCCTTTATCTGACAAAGTATTCTTCAAAGGTGACGGCACTCGAAAATCGATTCTTATAAAACAGCCCCGCAGAGAAGAAGCCTGGTGGTGCAGAGCGGAGGTCCTGGAGAATGACAAGGCCCCTGTAAACCTGGTCCCTTTCATATGGCAGGGGAAACGCTCCCCCGTACGCTGGATCATAATCGGGCCTTTCAAAAGCCAGACAGGCGATCTCATGAGAGTTCCATTCAGGCCTGAGCAGGAACTGCAGTTTGAGCACCCCTATCCTCTCGGCGACTATACCTGTGCATTTTGGAGATTGCCTCATAAAGATGCATATATAAGGCCTTATCGTGACGGGATATTCTTCGGACAGTGGTTTTATGCAGTCCAAGTAGGTCTTCATGGACTAATGTATGCTGCAAAAACCACGGGGAATGCTGAACAATTGGCTTACTACACAGACAGCATCATGACCATGGCGGATTATTACGAATACATGAAATGGGATAAGGAGACCTTCGGCGATCCCACACTTATTCCTCGCGCATGGGGCTTGCCAGACCTTGATGCGTGCGGCACGATAGGCGTGTCAATGATAGAAACTTTTGAAATGACCGGAGAGCCAAAGCTAAGACATGTGATCGATGAGATCGGCAAAGCAGTGACTGAGAGAATCCCCCGCTTTCCGGACGGCACTTTTAATCGGGTGCACACCATGTGGGCAGATGATCTGTTCATGAGCTGTCCCTTCCTGGCCAGACTAGCAAAACTCACCGGAGAAACACAGTACGCCGCTGAGGTCTACCGTCAAATCAAAGGCTTCAAAGATCGGCTTTGGATCCCGGAAGAAAAACTGTTTTCACATATTTTCTTTATTGACGATAATATAAAAAGCAACATCCCCTGGGGTCGCGGAAATGGTTGGATTGCTGTAACATTAACGGAGATACTAAGTATTCTCCCTTCCGCGACGCCAGAGTGGAACACCGCTCTGAACACCTATAAAGAGTTCATGCAAGGTGTGAAAACCCACCAAGACAAGGGCGGCATGTGGCACCAGGTACTTGACCGAAATGATTCCTATCGTGAAACTTCATGCACTGCGATGTTCGTTTTAAGCCTCACCCGAGGAATACTAAATGGGTGGCTTAAGCGTGATGATTATATCGACGCGGTCAACTCTGGTTGGACAGCTCTAATGAAGTATTCAGTCGATGAGCTGGGAGACGCATATGGTGTCTGTCTAGGATCAAGCTGTGCGAAAACTGCAGACTACTACATGAAGCTACAGACCAAGAAGAATGATGATCACGGAACCGGCATTATCCTTTGGGCCGCGGCTGAGCTCATCCGTTTACAAAAAGAAGTTTAGTTAAATCATAATACCAATGACCAGTTCATGAATCATCATTACGCATCATTCTGGTGTTACTTCCCGCTTACCGATGGCCAATAGGATCGTGAAGAGTAGGTGATATGAAAAGCCGAGCAGCGATGTTCGGCTTTTTTATCCAGATTCAATGTACAGTATCATAAACCAGATGTCAGCCAGCGCCAGAGTCAAAGTTGCCGTGGAGCAGTTGGGCACGAAGAAAGAACGGCTTTTCGCCAAGTCGCGTATTCTGCATGAGTTCGCGAAAAAACTCGGGGAGGCGTAATTACCGCAAAAGAGCACTTCACAGTACTGTGAAGTGCTTTTTTTGTTCATGCGGCGATTACTCGGCTTCCGCCTCGGTGTATGGGTCGGGAGCGGGCAGCAGATAGATCACTTTCGCCTCGCCGCCCTCGTACGTCAGCCTAAGCAGGCCGTCCGTCTGCAGCTGCAGCGTCACCTTCGCGCCATCCACCTTCGCAGTGAGCGCGCCGTCCGCGAAGCTGAACTCGGCTATCTGCCGCCCGAACAGTGTTCCCGCCAGGGCGGCCTTGCCGTTTTCCAAGTACAGGGCGGTGTCGTCGCCTACGGCAGATGAAAGGATCACGCT
>JAEEGL013023482.1_pt1 | contig 11000 bp, 9 predicted proteins | sample 9134231 | NCBI WGS metagenome assembly JAEEGL01 (sample SAMN16246548, study PRJNA631951) | gut metagenome | biome: gut microbiome; feature: rumen; material: fiber-attached | host: Bos | place: Iran: Karaj | collected 2018-10 | reverse complement strand
GATCCAAGAATTTTACCTATGGGAAAATTTCTTAGAAAGACAAAAATAAATGAACTGCCTCAGTTGCTTAATATTTTTGTGGGCCAGATGAGTGTAATTGGCTTTAGACCAACAGTAAAAAAGCATTATGACTTATTTACAGAAGAAGCTAAACAAAAGTTATATAATGCAAGACCAGGTCTTTCTGGAATTGGTTCTGTCGTTTTTAGAAATGAAGAAGAAATTTTACAAAACTTTGAAGATAAAAATAAATTCCATGCAGAAGTAATTGATCCTTATAAAATTCAACTAGAATGTTGGTATGAAGATCATAAAAATATATTCTTATATTTCAAATTAATTTTTATGACTGTAGAAGCTGTTCTTCATCCAGATTCAAAAAAATGGAGAACAGCTTTTAAAGATTTACCACAAGTCCCTGCAGAGTTGGAACAGTATATATAATAGATTTGGAGAAAAATATGCAAGATAATATTTTACCACTTATCGGCCGAACAGCCCCATTATTTGAAACTGATATTTCTGTAAACGAAGCTTTTCTTTCAGAGACAATTCATAATTCACGTTTCTTGGTTATTGGTGGTGCTGGAACAATTGGTTCTGCAATCTGTCGTGAACTTTTTGCACGAAACCCAAAAGTTCTTCATGTTGTAGATATTAGCGAAAATAACATGGTAGAATTGGTTCGTGATATTCGTTCATCTGTAGGTTACGGAGACGGCGAGTTTGCAACATTCGCTTTGGATTGTGGAAGTGAGATTTTCCGTGCATTTATAAATGAACAGAAAAAGCGAATTGGCGGTTATGATTATGTATTCAATACATCTGCCTTGAAGCATGTACGCAGTGAGAAAGATCCTTACACTCTCATGCGTATGATTGATACAAATATCTTTAATACCGACAGCACGATGCTTATGGCAAAAGAATGCGGTGCTAAAAAGTATTTCTGTGTTTCTACAGATAAGGCCGCTAACCCTGTAAACATGATGGGTGCTTCAAAACGTATTATGGAGTTTTTCCTGAATCGTCGTTCTGTTGAAATGCCAGTAAGTACAGCACGCTTTGCAAATGTTGCATTCAGTGATGGATCTTTGCTTTATGGATTCAATCGTCGCTTGGATAAAAATCAGCCGCTTAGTGCTCCAAACGATGTACGTCGTTATTTTGTTACACCAAAGGAAGCTGGTCAGCTTTGTGTTATGAGCTGTCTTCTTGGTGAAAACCGTGATGTATTTTTCCCAAAACTTGACCATGATTTAAACCTTGTAACATTCAGTAGTATTGCAGAAAAATATTTGCGTAATCTTGGTTATGAGCCAGTACAGTGTGCTACAGAAGATGAAGCTCGTACACGTGTTAATGAACTTAAAGCAAAACATCAGTATCCGGTTTACTTCTTTAAGAGTGATACAACAGGTGAGAAAGACTTTGAAGAGTTCTATACTGACAAAGAAACTTTGGTAATGGATAAGTTTGAATCACTTGGTATTATCAAAAATCCTGTAGACTTCGATGAAGCAAAACTTGCTCATTTCTCCGAAACAATTGCTGCTATGAAAAAGAAAGGTGAGTGGAGTCGTGGTGAATTAATAGACTTATTCAACTGGATGATTCCAAACTTCAATCATAAGGAAACTGGTAAGTTCCTTGATGGAAGGATGTAAAATGAAAGCCGCCAAATGGTGGCTTTTTTTATTCTACAGTAACAGACTTTGCTAGATTTCTAGGCTTATCCGGATCATATCCATGCTGTATAGCACAGTAGTATGCAAACAACTGTGCAGGAATAACTGTAAGTAAGCTAGCTAGGGTAGAAGAGCATTCAGGAACCTTAAATATTGCATCGGCTTTGCCTTCAAAGGCCCCACCTTCATTTTGTGTGATAACCAGAACTGCGGCTCCACGGCTGCGAACTTCTACCATGTTTGAACCAATTTTGTCATACAAGCTTGGTTCGCTTGCAATTGCTACAACTAGAGTCTGTGGATCCATCAATGCTATTGGACCATGTTTAAGTTCTCCGGCAGCAAAGGCTTCTGAATGCATGTAGCTTACTTCTTTTAATTTGAGCGCGCTTTCTAATGCTGTTGCGCTGTCGAACTGGCGGCCAATATAAAAGATTTTGTTTTTTGTAAACTGTTCACTTGCAAATTTTTGAATGACAGATTGATTTTCTAATATTTCTTGAACTTTTGCTGGAATTGTTTCAAGTTCTGTAAGCAATTCGGTAACTTTTTCCTGACTCAAAGTTCCTCGCAATTTTCCTGCCTTAATTGCCAATAATAACAAACATAAAACTTGTGTTGTATATGCTTTTGTAGATGCTACTGCAATCTCTGGTCCTGCTAGAGTGTATATTACATCATCAGCTTCGCGGCTTACTGTAGAACCTACACAGTTTGTAATGGCTACAATTTTAAGTCCTTCTTTTTTTGCAAGACGAAGTGCGCTTAAGGTGTCTGCAGTTTCTCCTGATTGTGAAACTACAATGAAGATATCATCTTTGTTTAAGATTGGATTTTCATAACGGAATTCAGAAGCAACTTCAACATTTACTTCCATTCTGGCAATTTTTTCAAATGCATATTTTGCAACCATGCCTGCATGATATGCTGTTCCGCATGCTGTAATTACAACTCTTTTTGCCTTACACCAATCTTCGTCCATGCTGTTCTCTTCAAAGAAAACATCTGTTGGAATTCCTTTTCCGTCTTTTATGATTCGTGGACGCATTGTGTCTATAAGACCTTTTGGCTGTTCATGAATTTCTTTAATCATGAAATGCTGGTATCCGCCTTTTTCGGCAGCTTCCATATCCCATTCAACATGGCTTGGCTGTTTGATTACTTTTTCACCATCGAAATTAAATAACTCAACGTGGTCTGTATACAAAACGGCAATTTCTTTTTCATCAAGATAATAAACATCACGAGTGTGCTCAAGTAATGCTGTTACGTCTGATGCAATGAAGTTCTCGTTCTTACCTAATCCAACAACTAATGGGCTTTCTTTACGAGCACAGATAATTCTGTCTGGATAGTCCTTGCAAATTACTCCAAGTGCAAAAGAACCTTCAAGTGTATGAAGTGTCTTTTGAACAGCTTTGAATAAATCTTTTTCCTGATTATAATTCTGATCAATTAAATGAACTATAACTTCTGTATCTGTTTGTGATTTAAAAACAATTCCTTTGCTCTGAAGCTTTGCCTTTAATGTTGCATAGTTTTCTATAATACCGTTATGTACTATAGAAATTGTATTATCCATATTAGTATGTGGATGGCTGTTTGTGTCGCTTGGCTCACCATGTGTTGCCCAGCGAGTATGACCAATTCCCATACTTCCTTTTATAGTTTCATTTGCAATTTTCTCTTCAAGAAATTTTATAGCACCCTTGCACTTACGAACAAGAACACCTTCTTCATTCAACACTGCAATACCAGCAGAATCATATCCACGGTATTCCAATTTTTTCAAAGCATTTATAAGTACTTGAGAGGCTGCTTTTTCGCCTACGTAACCTACTATTCCACACATTCTGTTAATATATAGATTTATTTAGGGTATTTCAAGAAGAATTTTCATTTTCTAATGTCGTATGAGTTAATTGTTTTGTATAAAAGAATAGAGTTATTTCTTAAAATAGTTTAAAATTTCATATTAATAAATTGTTATTTAATCTGTTGTAGTGTAAAATAATTTTATAAAATAATTAGGATTGATACGAGAGACCCTGATTATGGAAAAATAATTAGAAAGATATTTGAATTTAAATATATATATAATGATTAAATTGTTTTCAGAATTTCTAATATGTTTTTTTGAAAAATAATTGGAGTAATAATGCTTACAGAAAAGCAGTTTGATGTTCTTTCTTTAATGGCGGAACATATTGACAGTTCAATTTCTCAACGCGAAATATCAAAACAGACAGGTTATTCATTAGGAACAATCAATTCTATTATTACAGATTTAGAAATCAATGGTTATGTTGCTGAAAAGAAAATTCAAGATAAAGCTTTACATGAACTTGAAGCATATCGTGTAAAAAGAGTTGTTTTTATTGCAGCTGGAGTAGGGGTAAGAATGCTTCCAATAACACTTAATACTCCAAAACCTTTAGTTAGAGTAAAGGGTAAAAGAATTATTGATACTATGATTGATGCTGTTATCGCAGCCGGTATTGAAGAAATATATATAGTAAGAGGGTATCTTGGTGAACAATTCGACCAGCTTTTATATAAATATCCTTTTATTAAATTTATAGATAATCCTGCTTATAATGAAAGTAATAATATTGCTTCTGTTCTTTATGCTAAGGATCTTTTGAAAAACTCTTACATCTGTGAAGCCGACATATTTCTTAAAAATCCTAAACTTATAAGAAAGTACCAGTATAAATCAAATTATTGTGGTGTAAAATGTGAAACCACAGATGATTGGTGCCTTTCTGAATCAAAAGGAATTATCACAGGAGTTACTGTTGGCGGTACAAATGGCTATAGAATGGTTGGTATAAGTTATTGGACAGAAATGGATGGAATAAAACTTGCTTCATGCATTGAAAAAGCTTATAAAATGCCTGGTGGTAAAGAACGCTATTGGGATTCTGTACCACTTACAATTTTTGTTGATGAGTTTAAACTTGGAATTCGCGAATGCAGTTTTGAAGACTTTGATGAAATTGATACTTTTGCAGAATTAAAAAAACTTGATAGTGTATATAACCTTTAATTCTTTAGTAAAGAATACAGGTATTCGTTTTCTTTTATTCTTGGAAAGATTTTATTTAAAGCTCTGTCAAGCATTGCTTCATCATCTATTTCGGTCCATGCATAGTATTCAATCTTACGAACATATACCGGTTCATTTCCTGCTGTAGAAATACGTTTCAAAGCACCTTCATAATCAAGTTTTGCAAGTTTTGCTCTGTTTTGATCATAATAATTACACATTTTAGTAAGAGCCTGTTTTGAAACTTTAGTTATTCCTACAAGTTCACCAGCAGGATCAGGAATGATTGATTTATCTTTACTTACTTCTGTTAATATATTTTTTTCATCAGCACCTAAATAAACTTCATCATGACTATTAGATTTACCAGAAGCAAGAATTACATTTGGACGTTCATCATTATTTAAAACTGTAAGACCAATCTTATCATAGACTAAATCACTTTCCAGCAGTAAGCATGTATCGTCAATCAATGGGGCACAAACTTCTAATGTACCCATACTGCTTGTGTTCATATAATTATCATTTCGCACTGTTGTTATTTGGTTGTATTTTTCTGCAAGTTTGTCATACCATTCTGAACAGTGGCCTGTACCTATTATGATCTTTTCAATGCCAGCTGCTATAAGCTTTTGGACTGAGAGTTCCACCATCGGAACGCCTTCAATTTCAATGAAACCCTTTGGCATTTCTGTTGTGCGGCCTCCAAATCTGGATCCTAATCCGCCTGCCATAATTACTGCTTGTTTAATCATATTTATATTTTATAATTATTTTTGCATATAGTAAACACTAAATAGTACTTTTACACGTATTTTGTTCAGTTTTAGTTTTTAATTGGTAGGAATTGAACGTTTTTACATTGCATTTTATTGTATTTTGTTCTAAAATTGTGCTAATAATAGTTTATTTTGAACAGATTTTTTTATAGGAGCTGCATAATGCTGGAAATAAAGAATATTTCAAAATCATACAATACATATAAAGTTCTTAATGATATTTCGTTATCAATTCAAGATTCTGAAATTGTTTCAATACTGGGACCTTCAGGAAGCGGTAAAACCACACTTCTTAATCTTATTCTAGGTCTTACCAATCCAGACAGCGGTTCAATTATCTTTAACGAAAAAGATATTACATCTGTTCCAATGCAGTTAAGAGGTTTTAATATTGTTTTCCAGGATTATGCTCTTTTCCCTAACCTAAACGCTTATAAGAATATTACATATGGCCTGAAAAATGTTCCTAATATTTCTTCAAAGGAAGAAGTTGATGCACTTATTGATTTACTTGAGCTTCGTGAACATCTTGATAAAAAAATAGATAATCTTTCGGGTGGTCAAAAACAAAGAGTTGCTTTGGCAAGAACAATGGTAATGAAACCTAAAATCCTTTTGCTTGATGAACCGCTTTCTGCACTTGATGGTGTTATTAAAGAATCAATAAAAGAGAAGATTGTAACGATTGCAAAAGATTATAAACTTACAACCATCATTGTTACTCATGATCCAGAAGAAGCTCTTACTATAAGTGACAAAGTTCTTATTATTAATAAAGGAAAGATTGAACAGTTTGATACACCAGAGCAAATAATTAATAACCCTCAAAGTGATTTTGTTCGTGATTTTATAATTCAACAGCTATCTATTAAAAAGAATAATATTTTCAAATTATTCGGTGGGAGAAATGACTGATGTTTCCAAAATTTAAAAACAGGCAGATTAATACAGTTTTTGCATTTGTTCTGTTATTTTTTGCAATCTTCATTATTTATCCTGGAATAATACTTTTTAAAAATGCATTTACAATAGGAAGTTCAGCAGGTACTGCTTTTTCATTATCGAACTTTACTAAAGTTTTTTCAAAGAGCAGGTTACCTCTTTCGTTCTGGAACAGTACAAAAGTTAGTTTTATAAGTGCTGTAATTACCACAATTCTTGCGTTTGTTCTTGCCTATACAGAAGTGTTTACCAATATACCTGTTTGGCTTAAGAAAACACTTAGGACTCTTGCTGTTTTTCCAATGCTTTTACCAACAATTACTTATGGTTTTGCAATTATTTATTCCTTTGGAAAAAATGGTCTTCTTACAAAACTGCTTGGCCATCAACTTTTTGATTTTTACGGATTTAAAGGTCTTATTTTTTGTTATGTAATTTATACAATGCCAATTTCTTTTACACTCATACGAAATACAATGAATTACATTGATAAGCGATATTTAATTGTATGTAAGGTTATGGGAGATTCTTCTGCAAAGTGTTTTTATACTGCAATTTTACAGCCATTATTTGGAACTCTTGCTGTTTCTATTGTACAGAGTTTCTTTCTTTCGTTTACAGATTTTGGTATTCCGGCATCAATTGGGGGAAGATATACAGTAGTTGCAGAACTTCTTTACAACACAATGCTTGGAAGTCTTCCAGATTTTCATCAGGGTTCAGTAATTGCTTTATTCATGCTTTTACCTTCAATACTTAGTATTCTTCTTTTGAATTATCTTCAAAGATTTAATGTAAGATATAATAAGATTTCTAAAATAGATTTACAGAAAAATACTTTTCACGATATTATCTGGACTGTGGTTTCTGTAATTATTTTATTATGTGTTCTTTCTGTTTTTCTTGTTGTATTTATTGCGCCTTTTGTAACAGAATGGCCATATAATATGAGCTTTAGTATGAAAACTGTACAAGGAGTTTTTGCAGATAAATCACTGGTTAGGGTTTTCTTAAATTCATTATCTACTGCTTTATTAACTGCAATCTTAGGAACAGGTTTTGTTTATGTTGCAGCTCTTGTAAGTGCTCGCAGTAAACTCCATCCGGTATTTTCAAAAATAATTGCTTCTATGGCACAGGTTTCAAATGCTCTTCCTGGAATGGTTCTTGGTATTGCTTTCTTATTGGCATTCAGAAAAACACCTTTGCATAATACAATGGCTATTCTTATTTTCTGTAATATGGTTCACTTTTTTGCAACACCATTCCTTATGATGAAAGGTGCATTAGATAAAATGAATGACTCTTGGGAAAACACAGCTCTTCTTCTTGGTGATAATTGGATAAAAACAGTAATAAGAATTATGACACCAAATTCACTTGTGACATTACTTGAGATTTTCATATATCTATTTATAAATGGACTTGTAACCGTAAGTGCTGTTGTATTCCTTTGTGGTGCTAAAACTATGGTAATTACTACAAAGATTCAGGAACTTCAACATTTTGCAAAATTTAATGAAATATTTATTCTTTCACTTTTGATTCTCATAACGAATTTGATTATGAAGTCAATAAAAGGGATTGTTAATAAACATAAAGGAGTTTAAAAATGAAAAAATCATTTGGTAACAAAATTAATTTGTTAGTTTCTTTGGCTGCAATGGCAGTATTAGCTTTTGGCACATTTACAGGATGTTCAAAAAAATCATCTGAAAATCAGCCAGTTATTATTTATTCAAATGCAGATGATGAAGCAGTTGTGGCTGTAAAAAAGGCTTTGGATTCAAATGGCTATCAAGGAAAGTATATTTTCCAGTCTTTTGGAACAAGTGAATTAGGCGGAAAGCTTTTTGCAGAAGGTGCCGATATTGAAGCCGATTTAATTACAATGAGTTCTTTCTATATCGAAAGTGCACAATCTATGAATCAGATGTTCAAGAAATTAGAGTTTGATCCTGGACAGGTAATCAATACACCTGATTACTATACACCTCTTCTTGCTATTCAGGGTGCTGTAATTGTAAATACTAAACTTTTGGAAGAAAACAATTTGAGTAAACCAAAAAGCATAAAAGATATTGGTAATCCAGAATATAAGGATTTAGTAAGTGTTGTTGATCCAATGGGAAGTACAACTGCTTGGCTTATGGTTCAGGCATTGCTTGATTCTTATGGTGAAGAAGGTACTAAATCTGCATTAAAAGCAATCTATAATAATGCTGGTCCACATCTTGAACTTAGTGGTTCAGGTCCAATTAAAAAGATTAGAAGTGGAGAAGTTGCAGTCGGCTTTGGTTTGAGACATCAGGCAGTACGTGATAAAAAGAATGGTCTTCCTATCGATTATGTTGATCCCACAGAAGGAAACTTTGCGCTTACAGAATCTGTAGCTGTAATCAACAAAAAGAAATATAACCCACTTGCAATGCAGATGGCTGAATGCATCATCAAAAATGCCCGTGCTGACATTATAAAAGATTACCCAGTAGTTTTGTACAAAGGCGAAACTGTTGATGCCGAAAATATCGCTGGAAACAGCAAGACATTCAGTCAAACTTTAACAACAGAACTTTTGCGTCAGCATCAGGAAATGAGTGAAAGTTGTAAATAAATAATTGACATAAAAGCTACCGTTATAGTAAGTTATTATAAAAGGAGTTACTGAAGGCAAAAACTTAATAAAACTAGAACAATAATAAATATAACAGACAAAGATATGTCTAGAAATAGGCAGTCGGACTATTTATCCAAATTGTATGAATTTGGGAAATATTATGTCCGGCTGCCTTTTTTTTAAATTTTTTTTGTTTGTTTATGATTTTTTCGAAAACATAGATATAAAATGACTATGAATATGAGAGTTTAATAAATACTTTTTTTATGTGTATAAAGTTAAATTTATAACAATTAGGAAAAAGGGAGTAGAAAAATGCCAATCGTTAATAATGAGGAACTCTGGGAAAAGATAAGAAAAAAATATAACGTTAATTCAAATTTAGAAGCAATGATAGAAATTGAAAAGAAATGTCCAGGTATATTTTGGGAGAGTTTTCAAACTGCATTACATTCTAAAATAATATATCAATATACGACAATTCAAGCTTTGACAATGATTTTATCAACTAGAAAACTAAAATTAAATTCTTTGAAAAATGTTGATGATAAAGTCGAAGGGGTAACCAATGATATTGGGAATATGAAGAAATACTTTTTTGCAAGTTGTTGGACTTCAGAGATTGAAGAAAGTATTCCTATGTGGGAAATGTATGGAGGAAAAATGGCTGGAATCAGGATTGGGTTACCAGAAAATCCTTTTGTAATTCACCAATTTGATTATATACCGCAAAATCTTCAAATTAATAAGAATGATTATATATACATTCCTGATGAATATGTGATAAATGATGAATTTATTTTATTACCAAAGGCATCGTTACTGGAACCTATAATATATACAGATGATGAATCCTTATTAAAACCAAAAGTGATAAAAATGCAAAACGCAAAATCAACCCATTTAGAATTTGGTAAAATAGGAAAATATAAAAGTAAATACTGGGAATTTCAAAAAGAAGTTAGATATATAACAAATGTATATCCTGGTGCAGGTATAAAAGTTTTAGATAAACTTCCGCCAGAAAAGCAATCTGAATTATTATTAAACGGAATTTTTTCTAACAAGGATATTTCAATAGATGCAATCTATTTAGATCTGAATCCTCAATTATTGAATAATATAGAAATTCTTTTGGGACCAAAAATAAGTGAAAGTGATAGAAACTTGGTTCAACTATTATGTGAGAAATATTCACCTAATGCTGTTATTCAAAACAGTTTGTTGACTGGTAAAGTGTAATAATTGTAATGTTTATTAAAAAAATAATTTAATTCCTTTAATATGTTTTCATGGGGGCGTTACGGGGGTGTCCCCCGTTAGAAAGGGTAGCGGAAGACCGTTTTAACGGGCTGCAGCGAGCTTTTCCCTTCTTACATCTTTTTAAACCTACAGCGAACGCGACTTTTTTGCTGCAGGGCTTACAATGAAGTTTGTGCAGGATAATCAGTCAAAATCTTCAAAAGGTGTTTTGCGCGGGTTGCACTTTCAGACTCAGCACCCTCAGGGAAAACTTGTTCGAGCTTTGCAGGGTAAGGTTTATGATGTTGCTGTAGACCTGCGTAAAGGCTCCGCAACCTTTGGCAAATACTATGGCGTAATCCTTGATGCCGAAAAACAGAATATGTTCTATATTCCCGAAGGCTTTGCCCACGGCTTTTACGTTCTTTCTGACGAAGCCATCTTCACCTACAAATGCACCGACTTCTACGACCCAAAAGGCGAGGGCGGTTTGATGTGGAATGACCCTGCCATTGGAATTGACTGGAAGGCTGTTGCACCAGATGTAAACCCTCTTTTGAGTGAAAAGGATGGTAAACATCCGGCATTTGATGAAGATGACGATTATTTTGATTTAGATGGCAATTGGATTGGATAAAAAAACTCGGGGCGTTGCGGGGTGTCCCCGCTGGGTAGGGTAGACG
>JAEEGL012901603.1_pt1 | contig 11000 bp, 12 predicted proteins | sample 9134231 | NCBI WGS metagenome assembly JAEEGL01 (sample SAMN16246548, study PRJNA631951) | gut metagenome | biome: gut microbiome; feature: rumen; material: fiber-attached | host: Bos | place: Iran: Karaj | collected 2018-10 | reverse complement strand
TAATACCCTGCACCTCCTGCAGATACTGCATTGAAGAGAATCATTGTCCTATGAGCATTCTTATTCCGGATCTTTTTGCAGCTCTCAATGCCCATGAGGCCTTCAGCAACTGGAATGCGGAGGAACATTATAAGGAAGCTGTGTCGGAAGGGCACGGAAGAGCATCAGACTGCATCAGATGCGGAATGTGCGAAAATGTATGCCCTCAGCACTTAAGCATAAGGGAGCTTCTTCCCAAGGTTGCGGCTGCATTTAACGAAGCGTGATCAAGTTTTTTGCAATCTAGCGAAGATAAATTCCTTGTGGTATACTACCTCTCATGAATAATTATTATCGTACTATATTGATAAATCTTCATAGGATAATCTACTATGTGACGAAGACGAAGATCTGGAAGCGTCATTGGGACAGACACAGCGAGGAAGAAAGGTATGCTGTGGCCAGGGAGATGATCTCCAAGATGAACAAGTCGGCAGGATATAAGACCATTGCCTACGGCATCGAGAACCTTCCCAAAGAGGGCGGATACATCATGTACCCCAATCATCAGGGTAAGTACGATGTACCGGGCATAGTAGCCAGCCACGACAAGCCCTGTTCCTTCGTTATGGACGAGAAGAAGTCCCATATTATACTTGTAAATGAATTCCTGGAACTGGTGGAAGGAAAGCGCCTTATGATGGATGACCTTCGCCAGACCATGAGGGTCTTTCAGGAGATGGCCAGAGAAGTCGGAGAGGGAAGGAAGTTTATTCTTTTCCCTGAGGGTGGTTACAAGGAGAATAACAGAAATATCGTGGAGCCTTTTAAGGCGGGAAGCTTTAAGGTGGCCCAGATGGCCAAGGCGCCTATTGTTCCCGTAGCCCTTGTGGATTCATATCTGGTTTATAACAGCGATCACAAAGGCCCCACCACCACCTACGTATACTTCCTTGAACCGATAAATTATGAGGAATATAAAGGCCTTAAGACCGTAGAGATTGCAGCCATAGTAGAAAACAGAATAAAGGATAAAATACGGGAGCACATGGCCGCAAGGGCTTAAATGCAGGTCATGACAGCCTTCACCAGGAAATAGTCGTTCTCCTGGGTGAAGCTTGCAACACCACCGTACTTTTCAGCTATAGACTTGATCTGGGCTGTTCCGATACCACTCTGAACCATACGGGTGCTGACGGGCAGCCCTTTTTCATTGAATTTTGTTATAACGGCACAGGGATTTTTGGTCATGAGCTTAAGCTTGCGGCCGTCATAGACAAGCTCTACCTGGAGAGATCTCTTTTCCGCATCCACGTGGGTCTGGGCCTCAACGGCATTTTCCAGAGCATTGGCCACGAGACTGGTGAGATCCATCTCCTCCATCGGGAAACGATCCGGAACAACAGCCTTTACTCTGAGCTTAAAGCCCATTTTCTGGCATCTTGAGGCGTAGATGGTGAGAAGCTCATTGACGATGTTGTTGTCGCAAAAAGAAACTGCGGTGACCTTTTCAAGCATGGAATCGAATTCACGAAGATATGCTTCGGCCTTTTCATATTCCTTATTCTGGATGAATCCCGCCAGAACTCTGTTGTAGTGTCTTATGTCATGCTTGTATTTTCTTATGGTCTGCTCGTTGCTCTCGTATATTGAAAGCTGCTCCTTGAGCCTGTTGGTGCGTTCCTCCTGATAATAGGCAAGCTTTTCATCGGAGACTTTTTTGTCAATCTGAGAAGCTGTAAGCTCATATTCGGCGATGGCAGCGGCTATCATAACCACCACATAGATTATGGTATACCAGTCCATCATGTTCTGACCGTAGGGCTGCAGATACCCCGACAGGGGGGTGTTGAGGAGCAAAAAACTAAGAATAAACCCCCACACAGAGGCGATTGTTCCATAGATAACGCCGGCTATGAAGGCTGTGATAAAGGGCGTGATAAGAATGAAGAGCCAGAAGGCATCCATTCCAATATCCCAGTTTGTCTCCATGATAAAGTGAAAGAACAGAATGGCATCCAGGGCATAGATGCCCACAATGGTGGTTACCACATGGTTCTTGGACTTAGTCAGATAGAAGATGGCAACAGCAAAAATAATCCCGATGCTGATATTGGTGACGACACCGTGATAGTATTTGTGTATTATACAGGGAAAGAAAGTAAGAACAGTATAAGCAAGGAAACCTATGAGGATTATCATCATGGTACGGGTCTTCTGTTCCCTTACTTCCTCAGTCCATTCGAATTCCCGAAGCTGTCTGATATCATATCTGAACCTGTGTCTTAGATTATCAATACTGAATTTAATACTCATGGCATGTCCCTCAATACGATTTCTTCATACTAAGATTATACATAATTTCGCATTTCTAGTGTATAATTAATGTTAGTGATACTAGCTGTAGTATTCAGTTTTCGGGGGGAAAAGAAATGGCTTTAAGTGTTTCAGGTCTTACTGAGGTCATCAATAAATATCTTAATTCAATTTCAGATTCGGGGAAGGTCATTAAAGAGGCCAATGAAGCGGCAGAAAACCGCAGGGTTTTCCGGGATACTCTGGGCGAGGCCATAAAAGCGGAGATTGCCGGCAAGGTCCCTGAATTTCCGGATATTCCATCGGTTATACAGCAGAATATGGAGAGCCGAATGCGGGTGGATAATACTTTTAAGACGGAGAAGGCAGCGGAAACCGCCCCGGTAAAAGAAGCTGCCAGCGCCACCGCAGGTACGGGTGTTTCTGAGGATGCGGTAAAAGAGCTGGTGAAGGCAATCACTTCTTCGGACCTATCTTCCACGACCAATGCCGATGCCTTCAAAGGACAGCTTAGCACAGAGGCACTTCAGGAACTTGCAAAGTCCTCATACTTTTCGGGAAATCTTATACAGGGCAATCTTTTTAGCGAATCCACTGACAGCTCATCGGCTTCATCTGCTTCGGGAAACAGTCTGTCGGAGCTTAACGCCAGATCTCTTCTGGCAGCCTATCTTAACAAGGGCACGGATATCAATACCAGCGTGTTTGGAGACTTCTCGCTATGAATAAACTTCTGGCTATATATGCTGCGGTTCTTTTTATTGCAGGTGTCATTTTCTTTACAATTGCACAGCTTAAGATCGGAACAAGCGATGAACCCGAGACTTACAGGTGGATGAGGATTCTCTCCATAATGACGGTAATTCTTGCTCTGGTGTGTGTTTTGTTTGCCAGAGCCTCTTGATATACAAGTAGTATTGTGCTATATTATATGTAGTAATCAAAACTACGTGCGAATCAGGAGGTGCATATGAATACAAAGGAGCTTAAAAAGTATCTTAAGCAGCATCTGGTACCCTCTAAACTTTATAAGATCGGAGGAGCGCACAAGAACAGGATCTGTATGGACAGAACCGAGAACGGCTGGGCTGTATTCTTTCAGGACAAGAAGGACAGGATCGGCGTTATGAACTTCGTGGACGAGGCTTCTGCCTGCAAGTTTATGAAGGATGAGCTCAGAAAGCTTATGGAGCAGCTCTACGGTCTTACCTGGGCAGCTGCCAGATGAAATTGTAATCCTCAATTGAATAATATGTGAACATAAAAGGCGTGTCGTTTCTCTCGTAAAACGACACGCCTTGTGTTTGCAGATAATTTGGAAATATTACTTCAGTACGCTGTAGCCGAAGCTGTTAACCAGGGCATCAATCTTGATTCCCTTCTTGCAAAGAGGGCAATCGGCAGGTGAGTAGTAGTTGTACTCTGGAAGATCTTCCGGTGAGAATACTGAGATTACAGGCATTCCGGAAACTTCCTTAACGGCACTGAAGATAGCGCAGGCTCCGGAAACATTTGCTCCATAGTAACGTACGCCGGACATCATCTCTTCAAGGGAGATACCGGTGGTAAGAGAGCCCATAAGGATCAGAGTATGTTTGCCTCTGATGGCCAGCTGGAGATTGTCCCTGAAGATAAGCTGTCCACCCGGGGAATACTCCGGTGAAAGGACATATACTGTCCTGTGAGCGTTGTAGTTAAGAACACCGGCCTTTGTCAGTTCCTCGGCCAGATATGTGCCGATAACCTCTGTTCCGTCACAGCAAAGGATAGTGTCAACAGGAGTGGAAATGGTGTAATGCATAGCAAGAATTGAAGCAACTCCGTGGGCTTCGCTGCATCTGGTCTTCATGGTTCCCATTTCCATGTAGTTGGTAATGTGAGAATGGTTGGTCGCAAAATGTCCGGGAATGATCTTAAGAGTAACATTTGCATTCAACTTGGCCGGAATCTTGGTGTAATCGTTGAGCATTGCCCAAACCCCCTTTTTCTTTTAGTATATCATTTTTTCACGCAGAATAAAAAAGGAATTGACGATTTTTTATTTATATTCTGTGGAGTAATAGGGGAGTATAATACTCTCTCCGGCATTGATCTTCCCATCTTCCCTCAGATTATTGATGGAGGAGATCTCACTCATGAAGGAATCTATATCTTTGTAGTGGCCGTCCGGTATATTGGCACTTGCTATGTCCCACAGAGTATCGCCGCTGTGAACGGTGATCTGTCTGTAATACTTATATTCGGTAGTAAAGGTGTCGGAAGCGGCACCGGAGGTCAGTGTCATGATGATGAAGACTGTGGTGGCAATAATGACAGCGATTATGCCTGCCAGAGCCATGCGCTGACGGCGGACTATTCTCATGCGCCTTCTCTTGTTGTTCATGATCCTGATCTCGCTGTCTGATACAAATCTGGGGTCGTTATAAAGCATTGCGGCTTTCATAAGGGCTTCACTCATTTTTCATACCTCCTAAGTCTTACTTTTCGTAATACTTGTTCGATCTCTTGCTTTTTTCATGCTCTGATTATGCGCTCTAATGTGTGTCATAAATTACCCTTGTATTTTTATGCGGGAAGTCTTATTATTTTTTCATGCACGATTTATTACGTTAAAGCAGGAAATAGTTATTTAGGAGGAAATAGTAATGAGTACAAGAATCGGAATACTTGGTTACGGTAACCTTGGCCGTGGCGTAGAACTGGCTGTTAATGCGGCTCCTGATATGGAACTGGTTGCTGTATTTACAAGAAGAGATCCATCCACACTTACCATAAAAACACAGGGTGTACCTGTTGTATCAGTTAATGATGTTGCAGACTGGAAGGACAAGATCGATGTTATGATCCTCTGCGGAGGCAGTGCAACAGATCTTCCCACTCAGACACCTGAGTATGCGAAGCTCTTCAACGTGGTTGACAGCTTTGACACCCACGCAAGGATTCCCGAGCACTTTGCAAATGTTGACAAGAACGCACAGGAAGCCGGCAAGGTTGCCGTTATCTCCTGTGGCTGGGATCCCGGAATGTTCTCACTGGCAAGAGTTTATGCAAATGCCATCCTTCCCGACGGCAAGGACTACACCTTCTGGGGCAAGGGTGTATCTCAGGGGCATTCGGACGCAATCCGTCGCATCAAGGGAGTCAAGAATGCCAAGCAGTACACTATCCCCGTTGAGAGCGCACTGGAGGCAGTAAGAAACGGCGAGAACCCTGAGCTTACAACAAGACAGAAACACACAAGAGAGTGCTTCGTTGTTCTTGAAGAAGGCGCAGATGCAGCAGCTGTAGAGAAAGAGATCAAGGAAATGCCCAACTACTTTGCTGATTATGACACCACAGTTCATTTCATCAGCGAAGAGGAACTCTTAAAGAACCACAGCGGAATGGCTCACGGCGGTTTCGTATTCAGAAGCGGTAAGACAGGAGCAGACAAAGAGCACAACCACATCATTGAGTACAGCCTCAAGCTGGATTCAAACCCTGAGTTTACCACCAGCGTTCTTGTGGCTGTTGCAAGAGCAGCTTTCCGTATGTCAAATGAAGGTCAGAAGGGCTGCAAGACAATCCTTGATATCCCTCCGGCATATCTTTCAGACAAGAGCGGAGAGGACTTAAGAGCACATCTTCTGTAAAAGAGTTGTCAGTTGTTAGCTATACTTTTTTACTTAATATTTGTATAATACAGTCATGTGAAGAAGGCCCGTAACAGGGCCTTCTTATTCGAAGAAAACAAAATGCGGAGGAATAAAAAATGAGTCAGCAGGGAATCGGAACAAGATGTGTACAGGCCGGATATACCCCGGGCAACGGTGAGCCTAGGCAGATACCCATAATCCAGTCAACTACTTTTAAATATGATACCAGTGAGGACATGGGTAAGCTCTTTGATCTGGAGGCCAACGGATATTTCTATACCAGACTTCAGAATCCTACCAACGACCATGTTGCAGCCAAGATTGCCGCTCTTGAGGGGGGAACTGCCGGTATGCTCACATCTTCCGGACAGGCCGCAAACTTTTTTGCCCTGTTCAATATATGTGAGGCAGGGAGCCACATTGTGGCATCATCATCGATCTACGGCGGAACATTCAACCTCATCGCAGTGACTATGGCAAAAATGGGGATCGAGGTTACTTTCGTGGATCCCAATGCATCACAGGAGGAACTGGATGCGGCATTTAAGGACAACACAAGGGCTGTATTCGGTGAGACCATTGCAAACCCTGCCCTGACTGTACTTGATATAGAAGCATTTGCGGCAGCAGCACACAGACACGGCGTGCCGCTTATCGTAGACAATACCTTCCCTACACCTGTAAATTGCAGACCCATCGAGTGGGGAGCTGATATCGTTACTCATTCAACCACCAAATACATGGACGGACACGGAGCCGCTGTTGGTGGAGCAATTGTTGATTCCGGCAAGTTTGACTGGATGGCTCATGCCGATAAGTTCCCGGGTCTTACAACACCCGACGAGTCCTATCACGGCATTGTTTATGCTGAGAAATTCGGCAAAGAGGGCGCTTTCATCACCAAAGCTACAGCACAGCTTATGCGTGACTTTGGATGTATTCAGTCTCCTCAGAATGCCTTTATTCTTAACCTGGGACTTGAATCACTTCATGTCCGCATGCCAAAGCACGTGGAGAACGGCCTTGCTGTTGCGAAGTTCCTTCAGGAGCAGCCTGAGGTTGTGAAGGTGAATTATCCCGGACTTGAGAGTGATCCTTATCACGAGCTGGCAAAGAAGTATATGCCGGGCGGCGGATGCGGCGTAGTATCCTTCGAGCTTAAGGGCGGAAGAGCAGCTGCCGAGAGCTTCATGAAGAAGCTTCGCCTTGCTGCAATTGAGACCCATGTGGCCGATGCCAGAACCTGCTGCCTGAATCCCGCAACTTCAACTCATCGCCAGATGACCGATGAGCAGCTTGCTGCAGCCGGAATTCCTGCTGGTCTTGTACGTATGTCCTGCGGCCTTGAGGACAAGGAGGATTTGATCGCGGATATCGCCAATGCGCTGAAATAATACTACACAGCATATATATGGGCTTTGGTATTATTTCTGAGCCCTTTTCCGGCGGATATGGCGAGTTTTAGCGGTGTCGGTAATACCAGTCCGCCTATATACCCGCCATAGTATTACTTTTGTAATACCAAAGCCCAAATAGACAGGCGATAGTATTATTTCCGGCATTTTTGAAAGCACATTTGCAGATTAGACAATAGAAAAAGCTGTCGAAGCGAGTCACCCCTGAAATCAGGCTTGGGGGATACATCACCTCGACAGCTTTATTTATGTTGTGAAAAAACTCTGATTCTCCGGCGGTACCCGGGGACTTAAGTCATGGGACCATTTTGATCCTTCTTTACTTGTGGTACATAGGTATGGTCTGAAGCTTGTGCAGGTTCAGCCTGTGAAGTCTGTCAATCTTCTCCTTGATGGCTTCATCCTCGCAAACACCGGTAAGAACATACTTATCAAGCATGTCATAGGTAAATCCAAGCTTATCCTCATCGGACATTCCTGAAAGACCATCTGAAGGGGTCTTGTGGATGAGCTCTGAAGGAAGCCCCAGAGCGTCACCGATCCTAAGCATCTCATTTACAAGGAAATCAGAGCAGGGACTGAAGTCACCGGCTGCATCGCCGTACTTGGTGGAGTAGCCCACATAGTCCTCGGAGCGGTTGCAGGTATTTGCAACTCTGCCGCCGTTGGGAAGGGACTGGGCGATGGCATAAAGTGTAGTCATCCTGAGCCTTGGAGGAGTATTGATGATGGCATCATTGCCGGGCTCAACGCCTGCGGCACGAAGTGCATTCATCTCGCCGTCAAAGGCCTCCTTGATATTTACCGTGTAATTCTGAATTCCCAGATATTCCACAACCTTTTTGGAATCTGAGATATCTTTCTGTTCGCCGTTGGGCATCATAACTCCAACCACACGCTCTTTTCCCAGAGCTCTTACAAGAAGGGCTGCCACGATGGTGGAATCTTTGCCGCCGGAAATTCCGATTACGGCGCTTGCCTTGGGACCGTTGTTGTCGAACCATTCACGGATCCAGGCGGTGATGTTGTCGATGTGCTCGCTGGCGTTAAAATCTTTTAGTTCAATCATGGTTGTCTCCTTCACAAGTGGGATTCTCACTAGGCTCGAAAAAACCTCGCCAAGTGTTCACCCAAGGCTCGCACCGAGTTCGAAAATATCTCACCTCGTGCTCTGCACCAGTGATTCTCACGAGGCTCGAAGAAACCTCGCCAAGTGTTCACCCAGGGCTCGCACGGGTTCGTTAATACCTCACCTCGTGCTCTGCTCCTCGTTTTCCATTCTCCAGTCGATGCACCTCTGGAGGTAATCTACGTAGTTGGGGTTCTTGCACATTCCCTTGCCTTCAACGTCGGAGATCTTCGCTACGTCCTGACCGTTGCAGCGGGTGGTCTTCATTACAATGTTGAGGGCGGGAACTTTGGTGTCGTTGGCAATGTAGGTACCGATTCCGAAGGCTACCTTTGCTCTTCCGGCAAAGTGTGCGTTGATGTCATTGGCACGCTTGAAATCAAGGCTGTCGGAGAACAGCAGTGTCTTGGTGGTAGGATCGATGCCGAGGCTCTTGTAGTGTTCGATCATCTTCTCGCCCCACTCGATGGGATCTCCGCTGTCGTGTCTTACACCTGAGAAAAGAGTTGAGAATGTCAGCTGGAAGTCACGCAGGAAGCAGTCTGTGGTGATGGCGTCCGTAAGAGCGGTTCCGTTCAGGATTCCGAACTCCTTTACCCAGTAATCAAGAGCGTACCAGTTGGAGTAGGCGGGGTTGTGCTTGTGGTTGCCCTGGCCTACGCACATGATCCACTCGTGGGCCATGGTGCCTACAGGGGTCACGCCAAGTTTTTTGGCCAAAAGAACGTTTGAAGTGCCGACAAATACGGATCCGTCAAGTTTTGCATTCTTGAGCTTCAGTACAGCCAGCTCCTGAGCCTCTGCGGAGAGTCTTCTGCGAAGTCCGAACTCACTGAAGGCGCCAAGTTTATATGTTCCGTCGGTCAAAAGAGCTATCTTTTCATCCAGCTTCTGTTCAAAGGATTCAAAGAGCTCGGCATAATCGTAATTCATTCTGAAGTAAACTTCGTTGACGATGGCCAGAGTGGGGATCTCGTACATTGAGGTGTTGAGCCAGGTTCCGTTTGTCTCGATGGCAAGGCCGCACTCAGCGTCTGTTGTTATGGTGAAATCTTCATAGCGGGGATGCCACAGACGAAGGAAGTCAACGTAGGATTTTTTAAACCAGGTGATGGACTTAAGGTAGTTCAGTTCATCCTCGGTGAAGTTGAGGTCACAGTAAAGGTAGATCTGTCTCTTGATCTCTTCCACCATCTCAGGTGTGAACTTGACGTCCTTGTTCCTGCATCTGAAGGTCCAGGTAGTGGTGTAGTCAGGAAAGTTATGGTAGATGGCCTGACCCATGGAAAATTTGTAGAGATCTGTTTCAAGTAAGCTGTCAATAATTGGATTCATAGGATTCTCCTCAAGTTTGCCTGTCTTGCGCAGGTAGTCTTTAAATACTCTGGTAATATCGTCGGCGTGAACTCCCGGAGCGCTGCGAATCTCAGTGCCGCTCATCTTGATCACCTGCCTGTCCACCAGGTGGAATTCGTGATCCGGATAGATGACGCTGAGCTTCTCAACATAGGAAGGCTCGCCGGTATACCAGTTGAAATGGGCGGAATCAGGATCGATCCCCGCCGATGAAAAGAGCTCATTCCCCCAGGCCACCCAGTTCTCATGGGTGAAGGTTCCGTCCAGTCCGATCTTCTTGTCATCGATGAGCCCAACGATAACTCTTCTGTTGTTCCTGAACATGGCCTTGACCAACTTGTATCTTACAGTGAAAGGAAGAAAGTCTTTTCCCCTGTCCTCCTGGTAGCCGCATACGGCAATGATCATCCTGTCGTTCTCATTAAGAGCTCTTTTGACAAGGGATTCGTGGCCCTTGTGAAAAGGGATAAAACATCCAAAAACTATACCTATCTTCTCCATAATAAATCTCCCGGAAAATATCTTTTAAAACTATCAGCCAAGTGCGTTCTCAAGATCTGCGATAAGGTCTTCCTTGTCCTCAAGTCCGCAGCTCATTCTCACAAGTCCTGCAGGGATTCCTGCCTCAAGAAGCTGCTCATCAGTCATCTGGCGATGGGTTGAGGTGGCAGGATTCAGACAGCAGGTTCTTGCATCTGCAACGTGGGTCTCAATGGCTGCCAGCTTAAGCTTTTTCATAAATGCCTCTGCTGCGCTTCTTCCGCCCTTAAGCTCGAAGGAAACAACTCCGCAGCCGCCGTTTGGCATGTACTTCTTAGCCAGCTCATAATATGGATCTGACTCAAGTCCGGGATAGCTTACCTTTGCAACCTCATCCCTTGTCTGAAGGAACTTAGCAACCGCAAGGCCGTTCTCCACATGGCGGGGCATGCGCACATGCAACGACTCAAGACCAAGATTTAAAAGAAATGCATTCTGCGGGGACTGGATACAACCAAAGTCACGCATCAGCTGAGCTGTAGCCTTTGTGATGAAAGCTCCCTCATTTCCGAACTTCTCGGCATAAACGATTCCGTGGTAGGAATCATCAGGAGTTGTAAGTCCCGGGAATTTATCAGCGTGAGCCATCCAGTCAAACTTACCGGAATCTACTATAGCTCCACCAACTGC
>JAEEGL012860540.1_pt1 | contig 11000 bp, 10 predicted proteins | sample 9134231 | NCBI WGS metagenome assembly JAEEGL01 (sample SAMN16246548, study PRJNA631951) | gut metagenome | biome: gut microbiome; feature: rumen; material: fiber-attached | host: Bos | place: Iran: Karaj | collected 2018-10 | reverse complement strand
ACTGGTGATGCCAGTATGGTTAGTTTATTATTAACCGAAACCAATTCTACATTTAGAGATGTAGTTGGTGGATATATCATAAAAGCTGCTGTAGAAAATGCATTTAAGATTGGTGGTAATTACTATGTAGGAGCTGCTGATGCTAAACTTAAAGCATTAAAAGAAAGACTTCAGGTATCTCATGAATTAGAACCTGAAATGCAGAATGATAATCATAGTGATGAATTCTAATTATATCAAATACCGAGGTCTTACAAGGACCTCGGTATATCTTTTAATAGGGAAAACATTGATATAATAAGCTTTATTTTTACCCTATTCTCATTAAGGAGGTATATCTTTATGGCTCAATGGGAAGTACTAGATATATCATCTGCACAGTCATCACTAGACTATGATAGTATAGTCAATAGTGATATAGATGGAGTTGTATTATTACTTGGATCTCGTAATTATGCAACTGGTACTCTTACTGCAGATATAAAATTAGAAACTCATTATGAAGCATTACAAGGAAGAACTAAACTTGGATATTATTGGGTTTCTCAGGCTTTAACTGAAGATGAAATTATAGAAGAAGCAGATTTCTGCCATGATCTAATAGGTGATAAACAATGTGACTTCCCTGTATATATTCGTTCAGATTGGGGAAATGTAAGCCATACTGGTAGAGCCGATAATTTACCTAAAGATCGTAGAACTTATTATATCCTGTTATGGATACGTAGAATGAGAGAACTTGGTCATCGAGTTGGTGTATACGCTGATGATACATGGTATAGATCTCAGTTGCTCATTTCTTATATATATGAACAGAATGCATCTATATGGGTTACTAGATGTGGTACTTATAGCCCTTCATATGCTACTAGTTATGATGGATGGAATTATACTAATGAAGGTATAAAAGGTGATAATACTGTATTATCTTTATCATATTTCTATACTAATGTAGCAGATTGGGAAGAAGATACCAGAATAGATATATCTGATTTAGATATATCATTAGTTCCTTCTAATCCTATATATACCGGATCACCTATAACTCCTACTCCTATTATAGAAGACCTTACTATAGGAGAAGATTTCTTAGTATCATATACTAATAATATAAATGCAGGATTTGCAATTTGTACTTGTGATGGTATAAATGACTATTATGGAACAGTAAATATAGTCTTTACCATATCTCCTAAATCTATTGAAGATATGGAACTTACTTTAGAGAAGAAGACTTATGAATTTACTGGTTTTTATATTATACCTTTATATTCTATAGAAGGTTTAACTGCAAATATTGATTATACTATAGATTGTGAAAATAATTTATCTCCTGGTGAAGCTACTATATATGCTACTGCTAGAGGTAACTATACAGGAGTTATATCTAATACTTACACAATATATATCGATGAAGATATGTCTACTAAGACCTTATTGATTAGTCCTGAAAGGATGACTTATACTGGAAGACCTTGTTGTCCTTCAGTATCAATCACAGGTTTAAGAAAAGATGTAGACTATGAAGTATCTTATATCGATAATATTAATGTAGGTAATGCAATTGTAAGAGCTACTGGATTAGGACGCTATGTAGGATATAAAGAACAGACATTTATCATTGATAGATGTCATATCTCTGCTGTAAATAGCTATATTACCATTGATGATTATACTTATACTGGAGAGCCTATAATACCTACAGTTGTAGTTGAAGGATTAGTTGAAGGTGTAGATTATAGACTTGAATATGGTGAAAATATTAATGCTGGATTTGGTACTGTAACTCTTTATGGATTAGGAAACTTTTTTGGTGATATTACTAAGTATTTTAATATTCATCCTAAGCCCTTAGATGGAATGACAATGACTGTTATTCCTGAGATTAATCGTTATACTACTGATCCTATCAAACCTAAGGTAGAAGTAGAAGGCTTAGTATATGAAGAAGATTTCTTAGTAGGATATGAAAATAATATTGAGCGTGGTACTGAAGCTAAAGCTATAGCTATTGGTAGAGGTAACTATGGATCAGAAATCTATAAAAATTTTACTATAGTTAAAGGTAGAATGGAAGATTATACTCTTCATTTCTTCCCTGCAAGAATGGTTTATACTGGAAGACCTTTAACTCCTACTCCTATTATTCATGGATTGGTAATTGGTAGAGACTATATGATTAGCTATGCCGATAATATAGATATCGGTACAGCTACTGGTACTGCTACAGGTATTAATAACTTTGAAGGATCTACGATAGCTACATTTGATATTGTAGGTCAGAGTATAGAAAATAAAGAATTAATACTTGATAGATATAATTATATATATGATGGTAATACCAAGACTCCTAATGGTACTATTGAAGGATTGGAAAAAGATGTAGACTATAGAATAGAGTATATTGATAATATCAATGCTGGTACTGCTATATGTAGAGCTATTGGTATTGGTGGATATGCTGGTACTATAGATGTAGAATTTACCATTGAAAGAAAATCTATTGCAGATAGGACTGTAGTCTCTATTCCTAGTACATTTGTTTATGATGGTACTATTAAAACTCCTAATGTAGCTATAACTGGATTAGTTAGGAATAGAGATTATATTGTATCTTATAATGATAATGTAGATGTAGGTGTTGGTACAATATATTGTACTGGTATAAACAATTACAAAGATAATGCTGTAGGAACCTTTGCAATCACTCCTGCATCTATAGTAGATGAATTCTTTGCAATTAGTCCTACTAGTTATACTTATGATGGAACTCCTAAGTGTCCTGAAGTATATACATTCTCTACTTTAGTAGAAGATGTAGATTATAGAGTAGAATATGAGAATAATATTGATGCTGGTATTGGATTAGTTGATATTATTGGTATTGGTAACTATGCTAATGTACAACAGAGACCTTTTACTATAACTCCTATTGCTCTTGATAATGGTGATTATAGTATAAATTATATACCTCCTCAGTATTTTACTCCTCACATTGAACCTGAAGTTACTATAGATGGATTAGTAAGAGGAGTAGATTTTAATGTAGAATATCATAACAATACTTCAGTTGGTATTGGTACTGCAGAAGCTATTGGTATAGGTAACTATAATAAATCTATAACAAAATCTTTCTATATAACTCGTACTTCTATAAGATTAACTACTGTAAAATTGGGAACTCCGACAATATACTCTAAATATAGAGTTGATGGTCCTCTTGTTATTACATTTGAAGACTATACATTAGTAGAAAATGTAGATTTTACTACTGATGATTGGACTTATGAGGACTTTGGAGATTTCACTTTAGTTACATTTAATGGATATGGCATAGGTAACTTCAATGATGGAAGGACATATAGATTTAGAATTATTCCTGAAGAACCTGAACCTGGTCCTGAGTATCCTGAATATTATGATGCTGATGATGGTACTAATATTGATTCACATGGTAGAAGAAAGTATGAAGATCTTGACTTTACTGATGATGAATTAATTGATATTAAAACTGTACCTATGTTTCTCAAAGATACTGTATTACAGTATGACTTTGGTAGAGAACTTAAGCCTAGATATGAAACTAAATTAGTCGAAGGCTATGATTTCGAATCTCATTATTCTGATAATATCAATCCTGGAACTGCTAGTATTTATGTATTAGGTATTAATGCTTATAGTGGTAAGAGAGATTTTACATTTTCTATTATTCCTAAAAATATTACTTATGGTGTATATTTTGAATGTGGTGAACCTGATGTAAGAGGTCATTATAATATAAATAATAGAAAAGTATTCTATACTGGTGAAAGACAGTTAGTAGTTAATGAAGAATATGAAGAAATCATTAGCACTATTTTTGATGATACTACTGGTATTATCTATAACAAGATCAGTATTAGAGGTATAGGTAACTTTACTGGTAATGCTGAAGCTATATTTAATGTAGGATCTACTATAGAAGATATACAATTCTATACATTTTTGATACAGCAATATATCGTATATAATAGAGATCTTCATAGACCTATTCCTACATGTGATAGACTTGTATACAATAGAGACTATAAAGTTTTAGGCTATGCTAATAACCTTAATGCTGGTACTGCAACAGTATTTTTAGCAGGTATTGGTAACTATACTGGTACAAAAAATGTAGACTTTATTATTAATCCTGCTCCTGTAACCTATGTTAAGGTTGATATTGGCGAGATAGTAGATGAAGATTACGATCATGATCATATAGTAGTATTGACTGCTGATGATATTGAACTTATCAAAGGCACTGAAGTTCTTGTAACTACTCATGATTATATGATTGATGATCTTAAAATATCTGATGTAACTGTAACTGGTATTGGTAACTATGGTGGTACAGTCACAAAGAGTTTTTATCTTAATGACAATTTCTTAGATATATCTAAGACAGATGTACACTTGTTACATGATACTTTTACTTATACTGGTAGTACTATTGAACCTATAGTAACCTCTAGAGATAGAATAGAAGGAATAGACTATACTATAGATTATAATCCTGATGCTATAAATGTAGGAACTTATAATGTTACTATAGTAGGTACTGGTAACTATACTGGATCTAGTAAATTATTACCATTTACTATCAATGCTATGTCCATTAAACAGTGTATTCCTGATTGTGGAACTCCAGATGATGAAGGATATTATAATCCAGAATTCTTCAATATGAGAAATCCACATGATGTAACACTGATCGAAGGTACTGATTATACATTAGATAAAGATATATATTCTAATTATGAAAATGGTACTCAAGATTGCTTATTTACTGTAAATGGTATAGGTAACTATGTAGGCGATGAGATTTATAACTATGAGATAGCTGATATTCCTGACGATGATAAACCTATAAATCCTGAAGATGCTGAAGAGATTAAAGCTAAGGTTCCTGTATCTCTTATTAATGCTCCTGTATATGCTAGATCTAATAGTGTGAACTATGATTCAATATTGAATGGAATATATCTGATCTATGATTCTAATATAGAGAATAATAGAGTAAGAGTAGTTAAGTCTAAGCATGCATTTAATAATCCTTGTATGATTACTGGTTGGGTTAGTTTAGATGATATACTTAAGATTAATATTCCTTTCCAGGTAAATGATAAAGTAATCGTAACTGGAACTGTATATCAGTATGAATCTGGTGAAGGTATAACAGAAGTAAAAGATGGAGAAGTAATGTATATTACTTATTATAATCCTGATGCTCATAGTCCTTTTAATTTCGGATTATCATCTGCTAAGCATACTGCAGTTTTATGGTATTGCGAATCGAGTATACTTAAACATGCATTACTGAATGAAAAAGATTTAAATCTACAAACTTAATACTATGCCCTCTAGGATTACTCCTAGAGGGCGTAAAACTCCATTTTTTCAGTTATATAATATAATAGTGAATATGGAATATTATATTCTATATAAACCTGTAAAGTAAACATTCTAAGGAGGATAATGGAATGGCAAACTATCAACAGTCTGGAGAAATCACAGAAGAGCATAAAGACAGTTTAATTGAATATCTGTCTGAATTCACAGATGATCCGGAACATGTAGCCAATGTAATATTCGAGATTCTTGGAATCGAAGAACAGTAACCAATATATGGAGGAATGTAATATGAAGAAAAAGATATTTGCAAACGTAATGGAAAAGATCAACAAGCGCACAGATCTGGAAAAGGATCTCAGGAATCCGGCAAGAAGAGTAGTTCGTCATACTCTTCTTAAGAAGAAATATGGTGACATGCAGCATTATTACATGGATGCTGCAGACTATTATCTCAACCAGCCCACAGAAGATATCGATCAGGTTGTTGAAGCAGCCAATAAGGAAATGGATGAATACCTTGCTGAACAGCAGCAGAAGAGAGATGAGGCTGCAGCTAAGAAAGCAGAACGTGAAGCCGAGAAAGAGAAAAAGAAGGCGGAGCGTGAAGCTAAGAAAGCTGCTAAGCAGGCTGCCAAGGAAGTCACCACAGAAGCACCTGATAGGACTGAAGAGAATCCCGATAAGACTGTAAACGGTGTCGGATCTATGAAGAAAGGCGATGACGGCCTTTATCATTATCAGCCGGTAATCTTCCATGAAGATCAGGAAGCCAAGTCCAAGAAGAATACTTCTAAGAAGAAGTAAGAGATTATAACGGGGAGTGCAATTAAGCACTCCCCATATTTCTTTTTTTTTGTAAAAGTTAGATATTTTGATTATATATTATATTTATGATATATAGGATAGGTATATATCAATTAATAGGAAAACATTCAAACAACAAATAGGAGGAATTAATTATGAGTAAACAGGTTAAAGTAAAATTTAAAACAATGGATGGAGTTAATTCAGTAACAGTTACAAGAAAACAATATACCCATATCAGACAGCATTCAAATGATAAGATTGAAGATAACTATTTATCTTTATTGCATGAAATGTGTTTAAATGGTAATGGTACCGAAAAAGACTGTAAAAGATTCTGCGAACTTTCCGGTATCAATATATCAGAATTTGAATGCAAAGAAGTAGAAAAAACTATCACTGGCCAGATAAGAATGATTGATTTATATATCTATAATTACGATAAGTATTATTTCTATAGAGATGTGGCTAAAGCTTATTATTCAAAGATTTCTAAAATAGTAAATTTATTTCCTGCGAAAATAAGTTATGAAACATCTCCAATATTTATCGATAGATTCAAAGATATAATAATGAATGGCGGGCATTATTATCATAGAATGCCTGAAAGTATTTATATTAATGATTTTATCGATAATAATAATAAAACATGTAATCGTAAAAATCCATTAGATTATGATGCTCTATCAACTAAATACTATAATTATCCAATGATACATTGGATAGATATTGATATCAATCTATTTTGTGAGTCAATTTGTGAAGTTTTAAATAAATCTTATTCTGAAATCTTTGAAGAAGTTACAGTATAAAGGAGGATAAATATATGAGTATTATATTAAGTTATGCCGTAAAAATTATACTTATTATCGGATTTGCTGCATTAGCATTCTTCTCATTCGGTATTTATAATTTTATCACTTATATAGCCAATGATGAGTATGATCTTTCAGCTTATGAAAGTGATAAGGATGTTCAAAAATTTAGAAATCTTACAAAAGCCGAAAGAAAAACTTTATGCTCAAAAATGATCAGATTTTTAAAAATATATACAGCGATTTTATTACTTGCTACATTGATATCATATGTAACTAATATTTTATGAATTGATATTGGGGAGTGCAATTAAGCACTCCCCATTGATTTTATTTTTTCTTCTTATCGCCATTTAATACTTTATCAAAAGCTTCTTCTATCTTATCTTCTATTTCTTCATCAACAGCCATAGGGCATTCACCATTGATATAAGCATAGTAAGCTTCTCTAGCTTTAGCAGATTTAGATCCATCCTGAATAACTTTGGTTTCTTCTTTAAGAATATTCTGAATCTGAGTAATCTGTTCAGTCATCATTTTCTTGAGTTTAGGATCTATATCTGTTTTTTCTACTTCTCTCTTAAGTAATGCTATTTCTTCATTTGCAATTTGAATATGGATAGGATGAGCATCATAGTCATTAATATCTACCATAGCAGCATTGAAACTATCATTGTTAACAGCACCAATGATAGGAATCTTCTTTACAAATTTTTCTGCCTTAGATTCTATTTTAGTCATTTTAAAAGTTGCAGAAATATTTGCAGGGCCATATCCATATATTGTAGCAAACTTATCAGCAATTACTTCATTTTGTCTTGTAAGAGATTTTCTTGCTGCTTCTTTATATCCTTGGTTATTAAGAAAATCTTTATATCTTTCATATGCAGAACCACCTTTGATTCTAGCTCTCACATCATCCCAAAAATTTCTTCTATTTTCTTTTCTAGCATGAAATCCTTGAGATATACCTCTAAAGATATTCTTTCTAGTTTTCTTTCCTTCTTTTCTTGCATGTCTATTAGTATGCTGATTATATATTTTAATAGAGGAAGGTAATCTAAGACCAAAAGATATAATGGCTCTTATAACAAGATAATCTTTTAAATTTTCAGCATATTGTTTATGTGATAATTTAATATCATCATATATAGCATCAGCAAAATTATGTCCTAATTCATGTAATAAAGTAGCTAATATTTCTTCATCAGTAAATATAGGATTTTTAGCATTCCTAAATATATACATGCCATAATGCAGAGCTGATTACCACTTTTCCATCTATAACCACCTTGCCTATCACCTTCTACCCAATCTGATATATTATCTTTTAATGCAATATCCAATCTGGCGCCAACAGCTTCAGTATATGCATTAATAGTATCAGACTGATCAATATACAATGCATAGCAGTCCATACCAAACTGCTTCTCCATTAATCTATTAAAATGCAATACTTCAGGAGATTTATTAATATCAGTGAACTTTCTTAAAGCTCTTTCTCTAATCTTACCAATAGCATTTTCCATTTCAAGAAGAGTATCAGTCTTACCAATATAAGCTTCAGATAGTCCAACAATATTAGCATATTCTATTAAAGGACCATATACACTCATTTCTTTATTCCTTCTTTAATTCTTTTTTGATTGAACCTTCAAATTTTCTAGCATACATTTCTTTACGTAATTTGTGATTCATTTCATCACGAAATTTAGCTCTAGCTTCTTTTTCTTTTTCAGGATCTATTTCTTCATTTAAACTAAATATATTATCACCATATAAATTAGACATAATATTATTCTCCTTATATTAAGATTAATTATAATAGTGTGAAATCCCTCTAGGTATTATTACCTAGAGGGAATAGTTTGTCTTTTTAATTATATATTATAATATTGATAATGATGTATGAGTTCTATAAATCTTCTTAATAGAAAGGATGTGTATTTTATGGTAAGTATTTTGGATATTCTAAAATACTTTGGATATCATAATCCGGAAGCCGCTTACCAAACCCTTCCGATGAATGTTATCCATGATTTAGTTCATAAATATTATGAGCTGAATCCCATGACATAATATTTTGCTCTATTACGATTATTATGGAAAACTCAATCACCTATATTGATTAAGTATAGAACTCTACATCATTATCATTATATTATAGTTTATTTTTAATTATAATTCTACATTATACTATCTTTCTTTTATAGCATTTTAATATATATTATAGTGGCTTTTTAACCTCACTTCAACACTAATATAATGTCTGTTATGATACAAATCTCAAAGGAGGATTTTAAAAATGGATACTTTTGATCTTGCTAATGTAGAAGAGAGGATCGAGTCTATTTTCATGGGTATAGTATTTAATAAGCCTGAGGAAAATCTTGTTACTCCTAGTCTTTCTCTTCTTGAAGATATGAAGAATCAGTTAAATAATCTTTTCCAGGAATCTGGGATTATATGTACCAATGTAATCTATACTAATAATACCGATAAGCCTTTCTTTGGTGTTATGGTTAATCCTGGAATCTCTGCTGCAGAATCAATGATTATTATTGCTTCTGATGAGAATGTAAAGCTTAAGAGCTATCAGGTAGAGTTAGATTCTAAGTTATTTAATCTTGGATTAGATGCTGCTGAATTAACTGCTACTCTTATTTATGAGATATCTTCTATGATGTGTGATAATGGTGCTATTGAAAATACCAGAGCTATCATAGATCTTAACTCTCTTAAAGATGATGATGTAATTTATCTTAGAGATTCTGCTAACTATGCTCAGTTAGTAATCTATGCATTAAAGGATACTCTTTATAAAGTATCTTCTGTAATGTTTAAGACTGATCCTGATGAGATTACCAGCAATCAGTATATTCAGGCATTAGATCTTCAGGAAGAGATTATTTCTGCAGAACAGAAGATTTCTACTTCAGTATTTGGTACTGAAGATACTTTAAGAGATCCTAAGGCATCTGTAATGAACTGGATGCTTCTTATGTATAAAGATATGAAGCATAATTCTAGACTTGTAAAGGATACTCTTAAGGATGCTAAGTCATTTACTGGTTCTAGATTAATAAAAGCTGAGATTGATAAGACTCTTGATGCTGTAGATAATATCAATGGTCAGATAGTAATTGAAGATTGTTCTCTTAATGAGCATTTTGATAAAGCTCATATGAGTGCAGTAAATGAGATTTCTTTATTCCAGGCTCTTAAGAGATCTGGATTAAGATCTATTGAGGATGATCTTTATGAATTTATAATTCGTATAAAAAATTGTGAAACTGAAGATGATGCCATGTATATTCTTAGAGGCATTAATACTAGATTAAATATCCTTGAAGATTATCTTCTTCAGAATGCTGATTCTATTAATGATAATGAGAAGAAGCATTGGCAGGCTGTTGCTAATCAGTATAGAAATCTTAGAAATGAACTTGGTAAGAAGAAGATTGGCAATAAGAAGAATTATGGTATTTGGTTTGACTATGATAAGCTCGATCAGTTAGATTAATTATATAATAGAGCTGGATGTAATAATCCAGCTCTATATATTTAGTTAGGAGGCTAATTTGATGTGTAGTTGTATTTTACTTAGAGAATCTGATGAATATGATAATAGTTCAGATTCATTACAGAGAATCAACAATGAAAAGAAATATATGGAATATCTTGATAAGCATATTAATGGTGTAAAGGAAGCTTATAAGAGATTCTTTATTCCTATGCTTACTAATACTATAGAATGTGATAAAGCTTTATTTAGTTTAGATGAACTTAGAGATGCTATTATGAGTGCTAAAGATGCAGTAGAACATCATGATTCATCTAAATATAGTGAAGCTGAATTTGAACCTTATAGACTTCACTGGTATCCAACAGATGAAGAAAAGTTAAAAGGTCAAGAATTCCAGAATGAGATAGATGAAAGATATCATAATGCTTGGAAACACCATTATGAAAACAACGATCATCATCCTAAACACTGGTATGATT